>Ga0272482_10000558_pt1 | contig 11693 bp, 10 predicted proteins | sample RVTome_8_FD_192427 | JGI IMG/M metagenome (GOLD analysis project Ga0272482, IMG submission 192427) | Soil microbial communities from uranium-contaminated site in the Upper Colorado River Basin, Wyoming, United States - RVT160D0 (version 2) ...
TGCACCTGACGCCCCCGCCCACCGCACGCCCGGCGGCCAGCGCCCCACACCGGCGCGCCCGGCACGTGACGCCCCCGCCCGCCGCACCCTGGCGGCCCGCCCTACCCCATAGCGCCCCGACACACCGCACCCCCACACCGCCGCACCCCTGGCGGACCGCGCCCGAGTCCGGTAAACAAGCGCTTGGTAAGACCACGGAGCGCGGCCGACGAACTACGACGCTTGTGCCGTTCAAACCCGTGATCTACGTTTCCAGAACAGCGTTCTGGCCAAGCGACGGGCAGGCCGGGCGAGAGATCACGAGCGGGAGGGGGGCCGAACCACATGCGGTTCGATCTGATCGTCAAGGACGGCCTGATCTTCGACGGCGCGCGCACGCCGCGGTTCCGGTCGGACATCGGCATCGCCGGCGGCCGCATCGTCGAGATCGGCAAGCTCCGCACCAGCGACGCCCCCCGCATCGTCGACGCCGCCGGCGCCCACGTGGCGCCCGGGTTCGTCGACCTCCACACCCACTACGACTCGCAGGTCTTCTGGGACCCCCACTGCTCGATCTCCGGCTGGCACGGCGTCACTTCGGTGGTCGTCGGCAACTGCGGCTTCGGCTTCGCGCCGGTGCCCGAGGACGGCCGCGAGCGGGCGATGCTGTCGATGGTCCGCACCGAGGCCGTCCCGATGGCCGCCATGGCCGAGGGCCTCCCGTGGGACTGGGTGAACTTCCCCGAGTACCTCGACAGCCTCCGCCGCACCCCCAAGGCCGTGAACGTGGCCGCGTTCATGCCCCTCAACCCCCTGCTGGTGTGGAGCCTGGGCCTGGAGCGGGCCAAGGCCGGCGACCGACCCACCGCCGCCGAGCAGCAGCAGATGGTGCAGATGCTCGACGAGGCCATGGCCGCCGGGGCCTGCGGCTTCTCGCTGCAGCGCAAGGGCCTGCAGGGCGGCCAGCGCGACTACGACGGCACCCCCATGCCGACCGACGTGATGCACGTCGACACGCTGATGGCCTTCGGCGAGGTGCTGGCCCGCCGCAACGCCGGGTTCGTCGAGTACAGCGCCAAGATCTCCGACGCCGAGATCCTCGAGCAGCTCGCCCAGGTGAGCGGGCGGCCCGTCCTGTGGAACTCGGTGCTCACCACCGACCGCGAGCCCAACCGCCACCGCGAAGCCCTCGTGTGGCTGAAGAGCTGCCACGACCGGGGCCTGCGCATCTACGGCCAGGGCCTGATCAGCGCGGCAGGCCTGGTGTTCGCGGTGGCCGACGAGTTCGGCTCCGGCACCTGGGACCGGGTGCCGGCCTGGCAGGACGCCACCTCCGGGTCCCTGGACGAGAAGCTCCGCAAGCTGTCGGACCCCGAGGTCCGGCGGAAGATGAAGGAGCTGATCCCGGAGTCGGAGGCGCTGCCGCCGATGCCCGAGTGGGTCCTGTTCCGGGGCGCCTCCCCCGAGACGCAGCGCTTCAACGAGACCAAGCTCAAGGACGTCGCGGCGACGACCGGCAAGGACCTGGTCGACACGTTCTGCGACATCGTGGTCCAGGACCAGCTGCGCACCGAGTTCTACGTCGAGGGCCTCAACACCAACCGGACGCTCCTCAAGGAGCTCATCGACGAGCCCACGATCCTCCCGGGCATCTCCGACGGCGGCGCCCACACCAAGTACTCGACGCTGGGCCGGTTCACCACGGAGTTCCTCACCGACTTCGTGCGGGACTACGCCTGGGTGTCCCTGGAGGACGCCCACTGGCGGCTCAGCGCCTACCCGGCCCGGTGCGCGGGGTTCACCGGCCGGGGCGTGATCGCCGAGGGGGCGGCGGCCGACCTGGTCGTCTACGACTACGAAGCGCTGGCGATCCAGCCCGACGAGGTGGTCCACGACTACCCGGGCGGCGAGTGGCGGCGGGTGCAGCGGGCCAAGGGCTACCGCTACGTGGTCGTCAACGGCGAAGTGACCATCGAGGACGACGCGCCGGCGGCGGCCCGCCCCGGCGTGGTCCTCGACGGTCGTGCGACAGCTTCCGTGTAACTCACAAGGGGGACCCAGCCATGATCGACCGTCGCAGAGCGACACGACGCCTCGTGGGCGTCGCGCTCGCCTGCTGCATGCTCGCCGCGGCCTGCGGGGACGACGACGAGGACAGCACGTCGTCGGGCAGCGGTGACAACGACACCAACGAGGACACGTCGACGGGGACGTCGGGCGAGCTGCCGATGAGCAGCGGCCTGGTCAACGTCGAGGACGCCTCGGGTGATCCGACCACCGGCGGGACGCTCGACGTCGCCGTCTGGTTCCAGGCCTCGTCGCTCGACCCGGCCGACGGCAACATCTCCGGTGTCGCCAACGGATCGGCGCTCGTGGCCCTCTACGACGTGCTCATGCGGTGGGACGCCGAGACCGACACGTTCGAGCCCCAGCTGGCGGAATCGCTGGAGGCCAACGACGACTCGACCCAGTGGACCCTGAAGCTTCGGCCCGACGTGACCTTCAGCGACGGCACGCCGCTGAACTCGGAGGCCGTCGTCTACTCGATCAACCGGGCCAACGAGAAGGAGTCCCCCGCGGCGGTCGGGCTCATCGCCCGCATCGAGTCGATGGACACGCCCGACGACCTCACCGTGGTGTTCCACACCAAGGACCCGTGGGTGCGGTTCCCGTTCGTGCTCACCAACTCGCTGGGCCTGGTGGTCTCGCCCACCGCGGCCGAGGCCGCGGGCGACGAGTTCGCCACCAACCCCGTCGGCGCCGGCCCCTTCACGCTGGAGCGGTTCAGCGACGGCGAGGAGATGGTGCTGACCGCCCGCGACGACTACTGGGATGGCCGGCCCAACCTCGACGAGGTGCGGTTCGTGCCCGTGACCAGCGGTGACGCCGACCGGCTGGCCGGCATGACGTCCGGCGACTTCGATGCCGGCTTCCTGCGCAACGCCGGGGTGATCGGCGACGCGCTGGACGAGGGCTACGGCGGCTACGTCGAGATCCAGAACTTCGGCGAGCTCCTGCTGATGAACGGCCGGGACGGGCGGCCCACCGCCGATCCCCGGGTACGGGAGGCCGTGGCGCTGGCCATCGACACCGACGACATCAACGAGCGGGTCAACCAGGGCCAGGGCATCTGGAGCAAGGCGATGTTCCCCGAGTCGTCGCAGTGGGACACCTCGGCGGCGGCCGTGCCCAACGCCAGCGACGCCGACGCGGCCACCGCGCTGCTCGACGAGGCCAAGGCCGAGGGCTACGACGGCGCCATCTCGATCCTCTGCGACGCCGCGGCGGACCGGCAGGCGATGTCGATCACGATGGAGGCCCAGCTCGAGGCCGTCGGCTTCGACGTGACCATCGACGAGAAGGCCTCGATCGGTGACGTCGTGCCGCTGGTGCAGACCGAGCACGACTACGACCTGGCGTGCTGGGGCAACAACACCGTCGACGCCGCGCCCCTCCAGGAGCTGGACGTGTTCTTCAACGGACCGTCGGGCTACGCCGAGGGCTACGTCGACGCCGACGCGGTCCAGGAGCAGCTCGACGCCCTGGCCCTGGCCGACGATGCGGAGGCCGAGTCGGCCGCCATCACCGCCATCCAGGAGGTGTGGACCGAGTCGATGCCCGGCCTGCCGCTCGCCGCGGTGCGCGAGCTGCTGGCCTGGACCCCGGAGGTCCACGGGATCGTCCCCACCTCGGCCACCATGGTGCTCCTCCAGGACGCCTGGATCGAGGGCTAGGCGGACCGGCCGATGACGATGCGGGGTCACCAGGTGGTCCGGCGGCTGGTCGAGCTGCTCGCAGTCCTGTTGCTGTCGAGCTTCCTCACCTTCGCCCTGACGTCGCTCACCCCTGGTGACCCCACCGTCGCCATCCTCGGCAAGGACCGGCCCCAGGAGCAGTACGACGAACTGCGCCGGGAGCTGGGCCTCGACCGGCCGATCCTCGAGGGCTACGCCTCGTGGCTCGGCGACGCCGTGACCGGCGACCTCGGCACCTCGCTGGGCCCCGGCCGCGAGGAGGTGGCGACCCGGGTGGCCGCCGCGCTGCCGGTGAGCCTCCAGCTGGCGGCGATGGCGCTGGTGCTGGCGTTGCTGCTGGCGGTCCCGCTGGCCCTGTGGTCGGCGGCGCACCCGGGCGGCCGGGTCGACCGGGCGGCCACGGCTGCGAGCTACGTGGCGATATCGACCCCGCCGTTCCTGGCCGCCCTGGTGCTGGTGCTGCTGTTCGTCCAGACCTGGGAGGTGTTCCCCCGCCTGGAGTGGGTGCGGATCACCTCCGACGAGGGGTTGGGCGAGAACCTCCGCCACGCCGCGCTGCCCACGGTCGCCGTGGCCATGACGATCTTCCCCGGGTTCCTGCAGGTGCTGCGCAGTGACCTGATCGAGACCCTCCAGCAGGACTTCATCGCCGCCGCCCGGGCCCGGGGCCGGGCGCCGTGGCGGGTGCTGCTGGGCGACGCGCTGCGGCCGTCGTCGTTCTCGATCATCACGCTGGTCGGCGTGCAGATGGGCCAGCTGGTGGGCGCCGCGGTGGTGGTCGAGGCCCTGTTCACGCTGCCGGGCCTGGGCACGATGATCGCCCGGGCCGCGCTCAGCGGCGACGTACCCCTGGTGCAGGGCGGGGTCCTGGTCATCGCCGTGCTCTACGTGCTGTCCAACGCCCTGATCGACGTGGTCTACACGTGGCTCGACCCCCGGGTGCGGCGGGGGCGCCGCTCGGGCGGCGGCGCGGGCGCGGGTGCCACGGGCACGACCGACGGCAGCGACGCGGCGGCGGCTCCAACTCCGGCGGGAGCGGCGGCATGAGCGTGTCGGCCCCGCTCGAGGACGAGGCGCTCCCCGCCCTGCTCCCTGGTGCGCCCGGTCCGGGCTCGGCCGGCCCGGGCGCACCGGACGCCGCGGCGCCGGGGGCGCGACCTCCGTGGTGGCGGGGTGCGCTGCTGGCGGTGACCGGCCTGGTGGCGATCCTGGCTGGGACCCTGACCGACGACGGCGACCTGATGCCGTGGCGGGTCGTGGCCGTGCTGGCCGGGGCCCTGGTCCTCTACCGGGCCTACCGGTCGCTGGCCGCCACCGTGAAGGGACCGGCGTGGCCGGCGTCGTACTGGCTGTCGGTCACCTGGCTGGGGCTCATCGTGACGGCCGCGGTGCTGGCGCCGGTGCTGCCCCTCAAGGAGGCGTCGAACGCCTCGAAGACCCTGGAGGTCCTGCCCCTCCAGCGCCCCGACCTGCTCACGCCCCACCCGCTGGGCACCAACGCCTACGGGCTCGACCTGCTGGGCCGGCTGGTGGAGGGCGCCCGGGTATCGCTGGTCGTGTCGATCGGCGGCGTGGCGCTGGGCCTGGTGGTGGGCGGGCTGGTCGGCCTGCTGGCCGGCTACTTCCGGGGCCCGCTCGACAGCGTGGTGCGGGTGCTGGCCGACACGATCCTGGCCTTCCCGCCGCTCATCTTCCTGCTGGCCGTGGCCTCGGTGGCGCCCCGCACCACGTTCACGTTCGTGGTGGCGTTCGGCTTCCTCCTCTCCCCCATCAACCTGCGGCTGGCCCGGGGCAACACGCTGGCGGTCACCCAGCGCGAGTTCGTGCTGGCCGCCGAGTCGCTGGGCGCCTCGCCCCGCCGCATCGTGCTGCGCGAGCTGCTGCCCAACGTGGTGCTGCCGTCGGTGTCGTACGGGCTGGTGCTGATCCCGCTGATGATCGTGACCGAGGCGGCGCTCAGCTTCCTGGGCCTGGGCATCCCGCCGCCCAAGGCGTCGTGGGGGAACATGATCGCCGAGGGGCGGGCCGGCGCCTCGATCGACAACCCCCACCTGGTCCTGGTGCCGGGCGCGGTGCTGATCGTCACCGTGCTGGCCCTGAACATGGTGGCCAACCGGTGGCGCCACGGGAAGGCGGGCGAGCGATGAGCCCGGTGAGCACCCCTCTTCTGGAGGTGGACGACCTGCGGACCACGTTCCGCACGCCCCGGGGCCGGGTCCGGGCCGTCGACGGCGTGTCCCTGCAACTCGCCCCGGGCGAGACGCTGGGCATCGTGGGCGAGTCGGGCTCGGGGAAGTCGGTGCTGGTCCGCACCGTGATGGGCCTGATCGACGCCCTGCCCACCGCCGAGGTGTCGGGCCGGGTGACCTTCGACGGCGTCGACCTCCGGGGGTTGGCCGCCCACGAGCGGCGGGCCTTCTGGGGCACCCGGATCGCCATGGTCTTCCAGGACCCGACCACCTCGCTGAACCCGGTCAAGACCGTGAAGCGCCACCTGGTCGAGCACCTGAGGTTGCACCGCAAGTTGAACCGGAAGGACGCGGTGGCCGAGGCCGTCGAGCTGCTGGGCCAGGTCGGCATCCCCGACCCCCGGCGGGTGCTCGACCGCTACGCCCACGAGCTGTCGGGCGGGCAGTGCCAGCGCATCTGCATCGCCCTGGCCCTGGCCTGCCGCCCCCAGCTGCTGATCGCGGACGAGCCCACCACCGCCCTCGACGTGACCGTGCAGCAGCAGATCCTCGAGCTGCTCGACGGCATCACCGCCGACACCGGCATGGCCACGCTGTTCATCACCCACGACCTGGCGTTGGTCAACCGGCACTGCGAGCGGGTGGTGGTGATGTACGGCGGCCGGGTGGCCGAGACCGCCGACGTGCGCACCCTGTACCGGGGCAGCCGCCACCCGTACACCCGGGCGTTGCTGCGGTCGGCGCCCCGCCTCGACCAGCCACCCCACACCCGGCTAGCCACGATCGAGGGTCGCCCACCCGACCTGACGACGCTCGGCGACGGCTGCGCCTTCGCACCGCGCTGCGGCCACGCCACCGAGGTGTGCCGGGCGACGACCCCGGCGCTGGACGAGGTCACCGGAGCCGATGTGCTGGGCGCCGGCGCGCGGCAGGTCGGCGATGGCCACCGGGTGGCCTGCCACCACCCGGTCACCGACGACGCCCCGGCGGCGACCAGATGACCGTCTCCACCGAGCCGGCCGAGCCGGCCGAGCCGACCGGCACGACCGGAGCAGCCGCCGCGACCAGTCCAGCGGGGACGACCGGGAGAGCCGCCACGACCAGCCCAGCGGCGACGACCGGGAATGCCGCCACGACCAGGCTGGCAGCGACGACCGGAGCAGCCGCCACGACCAGCCCAGCGGGGACGACCGGGAATGCCGCCACGACCAGGCTGGCAGCGACGACCGGAGCAGCCGCCGCGCACGGACCGGTGGCGCCGACCACCAGCGGTGCCGAGCCGGCTGGGCCGGCGGGGACAGCCGGGCCGCTGCTGGTGGCCGACGACATCGTGGTGGAGCACGGTGGCCGGAGCGGGGCCGTGGTCCACGCCGTGTCCGGGGTCAGCCTCCACCTCGACGCCGGCGAGACGCTGGGGATCGTGGGCGAGTCGGGCTGCGGCAAGTCGTCGCTGGGCCGGGCGCTGCTCCAGTTGCCCACGCCCACCTCGGGTACCGTGCGGCTGGAGGGCGTCGAGCTGACCGCCCTCGACCGGCGGGCCCTGCGCCGGGTCCGGTCCCGGCTGCAGATGATCTTCCAGGACCCCCTGTCGTCGCTGAACCCACGCCGCAAGGCCCACGAGCTGGTGGCCGAGCCCATCGCCATCGCCCAGGGCCGGGTCCGGCCCGCCGACCTCGACCGGGTGCGGGCCACGTTCGAGGCCGTGGGGCTCGACCCCGCCCAGGTGTGGGACCGGCACCCCTCCGAGCTGTCGGGCGGCCAGTGCCAGCGCCTCTGCATCGCCCGGGCCCTGGTGGCGGGCCCCGCGGTGCTGGTGTGCGACGAGCCGGTGTCGGCGCTCGACGTGTCGGTGCAGGCCCAGATCCTCAACCTGCTGGAGGACGTGAAGGCCGCCAACGGGCTCAGCCTGCTGTTCGTGGCCCACGACCTGGCCGTGGTCCGCAACATCAGCGACCGGGTGATGGTCATGTACCTGGGCCGGACCTGCGAGGTGGCGCCGGCCGCCGACCTGTTCGCCCGGCCCCTGCACCCCTACACCGAGGTCCTGATCGCCTCGATCCCCGACCCCGATCCCGACCACGTGGTGGGCGCCGGCGCCCTGCGGGTGCGGGGCGAACCGCCGTCGCCCATCGACCCGCCGTCGGGCTGCCGGTTCCGCACCCGCTGCCCCCGGGCCGACGAGCGCTGCGCCGCCGAGGTGCCCGAGCTGGTCGAGCACCGGCCCGGCCACTGGGCGGCCTGCCACCACCCGAGCGACACTCCTGTCGCCGTCCCGACCGCCCTGAGCGCCCTGACCGCACCGACCGCCCCCACCGTCCCGGAGAGCCGCTGACCGTGCCCCTGCCCGTCTACATCACGTTCCCGATCGACCCCGACGTGGCCCGGCTGCAGGCGGCGCTGGGTGACGACGCCGACGCCGTCGAGGTGCTCCCGGGCCCGATGTACCTCGACCACGACTCGGCCCGCACCCGCAAGCGGGCCGTGACCTTCGGCGGCGACGACGGTGCGCCCCTGGTCACCGGGGCCGACGGCCGCCTCGACGGCGAGCCCGAGCTGACCCCGGCCCACCTCGACGCCTATCGGCGGGCCGAGGTCGTGGTGGGCGTCGACGTCCCGCTGCGCCTCCCCGGGCTGGCCCCCCACCTCAAGTGGATCCAGGCGGCCGGCGCCGGCGTCGGCCAGTTCGGCGAGCGCGACCTGGCGGCCCGCGGCGTGGTGCTCACCTCGGCCCAGGGCGTTGGTGCCCCGCCGATCGCCGAGTTCGTGATCGGGCGGCTGCTGGAGGTCTACAAGCGGTTGCCCGAGCTGGCCGTGCTGCAGCGGGAGCACCGCTGGGAGTTCACGCCCGGCGAGACCCTGGCCGGCAGGACCATGGTGATCGTGGGCCTGGGCGCCATCGGCCGCGAGGTGGCGATGCGGGCCCGGCCGTTCGGGATGCGGATCGTCGGCATCCGCCGGTCGTACCGGCCCGGCGACACCTCGCCGGTGGCCGACGAGCTGTGTGGCCCCGACGGGCTCGACGAGGCGCTGGCCCGGGCCGACGTCGTGGTGCTGGCCGCCCCGGAGTCGGCCGAGACCCGCGGGCTGTTCGACGCCGCCCGCCTGGCCCGGCTGAAGCCGGGCGCGGTGCTGGTCAACGTGGCCCGCGGCACGCTGGTCGACCAGGCGGCGCTGGTCGCCGCCCTGCAGGGTGGGCAGCTGCGGGCCGCGGTCCTCGACGTGGTCGAGCCCGAGCCGCTGCCGGCCGACCACCCGCTGTGGGACGCCCCCGGCGTGTTCCTGTCGCCCCACTCGTCGACGTCCCGCGACGGCTACGACGACCGGCTCCTCGACCTCCTCGCCGTCAACCTCCGCCACTACCTCCGGGGCGAACCGCTGGTGAACACCGTCGACCTGGCCGCCCTCACCGGCCCATGACCGTCGTCGCGGTGGTCGGTACCCACACCCCGGTCGGCGCCCGGATCGCCGAGCGGCTCACCGCCCGCGGCGCAACGGTGGTCGACCTCGACGGGGCCGCCGACGGACCGCCGGTGGCGGCGGTGCTCCACGCGGAGGTCGACCCCGTCCTCTACGAACCGACCCGGTTGGCCGACCTGACCCCGGCGCGGTGGCAGGCCCTGTGCGCCCGCCCGGTCGACCGGGCCCTGGCCACGGCCTGGGCGGCGTTCGAGCTGATGGCCACCGGCGAGGGGCGCTCGGGACAGGGCGGGGTGCTCGGCTTCGTGTGCCCGACGGTGGCGATGACGGGCGCCGCCGGCCAGGTGGCGGCCAGCACCACCGGCGAGGCGATCCGCCTGCTGGCCAAGTCGGCCGCCCGCCGCTGGGGCCGCTTCGGCATCACCGGCAACGCCTTCGCCCTCCGCCTCGATGCCCCATCGCCCGCCGGCCTCCAGGTCCACGCCACCGCCCTTGCCGCCGACGACCTCGACCCGGCAGACGACGTCGCTTCGCTGCTGCTCTACCTGTCGGCCCCGGGCGCTGCCCGCCTCACCGGGGCGACGTTCACGGCCGATGGTGGGGAGCTGATGACCCCATGACACCCCGAAACTTCGACCCTGGCGGTCGCATAGCGACCACATCCGACAAAATTTCGGGAGTCTCGGGGGTGTGGCGGGGCAAGGTCGTCCTGGTCACCGGGGCGGCATCGGGCGTGGGCCGGGGCGTGGTCCTGGCCGCCGCCGCAGCCGGGGCGTCGGTGGCGCTCGCGGTGCGACGGCCGGCGACCGCGGCCGCCGTCGTCGACGAGGTGGCGGCGCTGCACGGCGGCGGCGAGACGCGAGTCGTGCCCTGCGACCTGATGCAGCCGGAGGCGGCCGCCGCGGCGGTGGCCGCGACCATCGCCCAGCTGGGGCGGCTGGACGCCATCGTCCACAGCGCCACCAGCAACGCGTCGAGCCAGCCGATCGCCCTGGAGGACGCCGACCTCGACGGGTGGGCCGAGCACCGCACCATCGCCGTCGACGCCACCGTCGAGCTGGCCCGGGCCGCCCACGCCGCCCTGAAGGCCACCCGGGGATCGCTCCTGTTGATGACCTCACCCGCGGGCATCGCCGGCAACGACCGGCTGCCCTTCTACGCCATGGCCAAGGGCGCCCAGCGGGGGCTGGTCAAGGCGCTGGCCCGAGAGTGGGGCCCCGACGGCATCCGGGTCAACGCCCTGGCGCCGCTGGCCATGTCGCCGGCCATGGAGTCGGCGTTCGCCGCCGAGCCCCGGCTGGAGGAAGCGGTGGTCGGGTCGATCTCCCTGGGCTACTTCGGCGACGCCGAGCGCGACGTCGCCCCGGCCGCCCTGTTCCTGTGCAGCGACGACGCCCGCTACGTGACGGGCCAGACCCTGGTGGTCAACGGTGGCCGGTTCACGTCGCTCTGAGTCAACGCCCGGTCCAGCGGGGCTCGCGCTTCTCGACGAACGCCCGCGGTCCCTCGCGGGCGTCGTCACCCGCGGCCAGGGCCGCGACGGCCGACGCCGCCTCGGCGTAGGAGTCGGCGATGTCCCGGCGGATCTGGCGGTCGACGGTCGCCTTGATCACCGCGATCGCCTCGGGCGAGCAGCGGAGGATCTCGCCGGCCAGCTCGCGGCACCGGTCGAGCAGCCGCTCGGGGTCGACCAGCTCCTGGACCAGGCAGCAGCGGTGGGCCCGGTCGGCATCGATGCGGGCCCCGGTGAGCTGGAGGTACAGGGCCTCGGTGGGCGGGATGAGCCGGGCCAGCACGTGCAGCCCGAACCCGGCCACCGACCCGGTGCGGGGCTCGGGCAGCCCGAACGACGAGCGGGGCGTCGCCACCCGGATGTCCGCCTGCAGCGCCCACTCCAGGCCGCCGCCCACGCAGTAGCCGTCGATGGCGGCGATCACCGGTTTCCGGCGAAACGGCGGCGGGGCGTCCTCGGACACGATCATGGCGTCGTCGCCCCCGGCCCTGGCGGCCGACACCCGCAGGTCGCTGCCCACCGAGAAGGCCCGGCCCCCGACCCCGTGGACGATGGCCACCCGCCGCTCGTCGTCGGCATCGAACCGGTCGAGGGCGGCGTGCAGCTCGGCGTAGCCGTCCGGCGTGAGGGCGTTGAGGACCTCGGGCCGGTCGATGGTCACCAGGGCCAGCGGTCCCTCGACCTCGTAGCGGATGCCGTGCACGGGCGTTCCCTCTCGTCCGGTGAAACCCTGTTCTCGGATCAGTACACAGCGTTTCGGCAACCTGAGTCAACGGCGGGGCCCCGTGGCTGAGCTGCTGGTCCGCGACGTGTTCCGCAACGCGGCGGCCGCCGTGCCCG
>Ga0272482_10000559_pt1 | contig 11693 bp, 8 predicted proteins | sample RVTome_8_FD_192427 | JGI IMG/M metagenome (GOLD analysis project Ga0272482, IMG submission 192427) | Soil microbial communities from uranium-contaminated site in the Upper Colorado River Basin, Wyoming, United States - RVT160D0 (version 2) ...
ACGCCTCCTGGTTGCGGGTCAGCGCCGAGGCGATCGCGTGCGACAGGTCGAACGGCGTACGCGGGCGCAGCCGCCCCGACCGGATCCGGGCCAGCACCGCACCGGTCTCCCGCAGCGCGGCCTGCGGCTCGACCGCGGGGTTGAGCGGGCCGTGCACGGTCACCACATAGTTCTGTCCCACGAACTGGTCCAGCTCCAGGTAATGCACGTGACCCCGGTCGCCGCGCTCCGGCGCGTGCAACACCACGAAGACATGGTCCGGGTAGGCGTGCACCTTCGGCACCCGGTTGCGCTCCACGCAGTCCGCGACCGCCATCGGGTGGAAGCCAAAGACGTCCCGGAGCACCTTCGCCGCGGTCGGGTCACAGCTGGGTACGTCGACCCAGACCAGCGCCTTCTCCTCGGCCAACAGCGCGGGCAGGTCGGCGACCGGCCGCTCCTCGATCCCGTCTTGCGTGATCAGTCGAACGTCCATTCGTCGATCATGCCAAGGCTCGCGTTGCGGCGACATCGTCAGATGCCCTCCCGTAAAGCGCAGTCCCGTCGCCCCCGTCCCCCCGTAGTAGTCGCCCGCGCGCCTTGTACTCCCGCGATTGCCGCTTCGGGCCGATCACCTTTTGCGAGGAAGCCGCCCTGTCGCGTCGGCGGCGATTTTCGGCAGGTCCGCTATCGTCGTTCTTGAATCGCCGCACGAGCTGGGATAGGTGGTCGACCTTGTCACTCTACTTCGGAAGCTCGATGCGGCTGGTGTCGGCTGTTGCCGCGCTTTCGCTGGCGTCCCTGTCCGTTTCAGCGCCGGCGACGGCCGCTGCGCCGCTCGGCCCGACCGCGTCGGGATACGGCGGCGCGATTTCCACGGTCGACGCGACCGCGACCGCCGTCGGGCTCGAGGTGCTGCGCCACGGCGGCAACGCGGTCGACGCCGCCATCGCCGCCGCGGCCACCCTCGGCGTCACCGAGCCGTTCTCGGCGGGGGTCGGCGGTGGCGGTTTCTTCGCCTACTACGACGCCAAGCGGCGTACGGTCTCGACCATCGACGGGCGCGAGACCGGCCCGGCGAGCATGACATCGACATACTTCATCGATCCCGCCGACGGCCTGCCGTACGACTTCGCCGAGGCCCGCGTCAGCGGCCTGTCCACGGGTGTGCCCGGCACGCTCGCCACCTGGCAGGCCGCAGCCCGCAGGTGGGGCACCCGGCCGCTGGGCAACCTGCTGCGGCCGGCCGCCGCGGTCGCCGACCGGGGCTTCGTGGTCGACGCGACCTTCCGCCAGCAGGTCGCCGACAACGCCGCGGCGTTCGGGCAGTTCGACGCGACCGGTGAGCTCTACCTGCCCGGCGGGGCGCCGCCCGCGGTCGGCACCGTCCTGCGTAACCCCGACCTGGCCGACACCTACCGCCTGATCGCTGGCGAGGGCACCGGCGTCTTCTACCGCGGCCCGATCGCCCGCGACATCGTGCGCACCGTGCGGCAACCACCGGTCTCCGCCACCCCGACCGGCACCTGGCCGCACCCGATCCGACCCGGCCGGCTCACCCTCGAGGACCTGGCCGGGTACCGCGTGAACTTCCCCGCACCGACGAGGTCCGACTTCCGCGACCTGACGGTCTACGGCATGTCCACGCCGTCCAGCGGCGGCACGGCGGTCGGCGAGGCGCTGAACATCATCGAGCGGGCAGGGCTGTCACGACACGACGTCACCCAGGCGTTGCACTGGTACCTCGAAGCCTCGGCGCTGGCCTTCGCCGACCGCAACCGCTACGTGGGAGCCGACACGCCGCAGGCCGTGCTCCGCAGGCTAATCTCCGACTCGTGGGCCGCGCAGCGGGCCTGCCAGATCTCCCCGGCGCAGGCGCTGGTCAAGCCGGTGCCGCCAGGCGACATCGACGCGACCGGCTGCACCCCCTCCACGGTCGGCGGCCACACCGACCAAGGCAAGAGCACCACCAACCTGACGGTGGCCGACCGGTGGGGCAACGTCGTGGAGTACACGCTGACCATCGAGCAGACCGGCGGCAACGCGATGGTGGTCCCCGGCCGCGGCTTCCTGCTCAACAACGAGCTGACCGATTTCAACTTCACCGGTACGCAGGGCACGGCGCCCGACCCCAACCTTCCCGGCCCGGGCAAACGGCCGCGCAGCTCAATGTCGCCGACGATCGTGCTCAAGCACGGCAAGCCGTTCCTCGCCCTCGGCTCACCAGGCGGCGCGACGATCATCACCACTGTGCTGCAGGTGCTGCTCAACCGGATGGTCCTCGGCATGTCACTGCCCGAGGCGATGGCAGCACCACGCGCCTCCCAGCGCAACACCGCAGGTATCCAGGCCGAGCCCGCCTTCCGGACCACCTACGGCCCTTCGCTGACACCGCTGGGCCACACGTTCGCCCCGGACGTCGCCGAACTGGGCGCGGCCACCGCGATCGAGTTCACCCCGCACGGCGCTCTCATCGCCTCCGCCGAGCCCACCCGCCGCGGCGGCGGAGCAGCCGCCGTCGTCCGCCCACGCTGATCCGCGATTCACCAGGTGATGTCATGGTGCTCGCTGCCGCCGCGGACAGTCTCAGAAACGCCGCCGCAGTGGCGGACAGGTCCGGGCCCGGGTGACCCAGACCGGGCCGAGCAAATCGGCCGGGACTAGGCACGGTCCAGGCCGACCACCGCAGCGGCAGGAGCGGCTCCGGCCGGCGTGTGGCCGCGGCGACCCGATCGCCGCGCCCAGCGCCGCAGCCCCAGACCTGCCGAAGCCGCGCGACGTCCCGATGATGCACCACGCCAGGCACGGGTACAGCCGGGCGACCGCCGGCTGGCGGGCGTCGCGTGCCGGCTCACCGGGTGGGCGAGGGCGAAGTTCCAGGGCCGTCCTACGCGAGTTCCGGCCTGGTGTGAAGTGAAGGTCGTGGTCCCCCCTGAGCTGCCATGGGCTGGAGCGCTGCCTGGGGGCGAGGTTCGCTGTTGAGGTCACCGGTTCGGCCGCTGGGTGCCCTTTCGTCGTGGCGGTCAGGTCGAGTCCGAGCGCGCCCGCCGTCGCACCGGCGCCCGGGCAGGTGCTGCGGCTGGGAGGTCGATGGATATGGCGGTCCAGGGCCCGACATGATCTGGTGCGTCAGCACCGGGATGTCGCAGGCGGCGTAGGACGGCACCGCAATGCTTGCAGCGGCCGTACTCGACACTCACGCCGCTGGGATGACAGGAGCTCCACTCGGCTGCGACTGGCCCGCCGCAGCCACACACTCCGGAAGGTCGCACTCCATCGCCTCACCCACAGGTCGCAGGTCCAGAGCCGTGACGGCAGCGCCCGTCTCGGACGGCGACAGGCGCACAGGCGGGCAACCGCGCCCTCGCCGCGCAACCGCTGCGGGCTCGGCGCCCGGCTAGTCGTGGCTGTCTGCGGCGGGTCCGGCCGGTGGCGGGGAGGATTCGGCCGCTGGTTCTCGACCGGCCACTGTCTGCCCGGGGTTGTCTGCGTCGACCAAGCCGGCCGCCGCGGCGTGGGGCAAGGCCGCGGTGGCCGGTTCCTCGACCACTGCGGTGCCGGTGCGTGCCTTGTCCCACCCTGGTGTGGGCGCGTCACCCGGCTGCTGCGGTGCGTCAGGGTCCGCCGGGGATTGGCGTCGGGTCAGCACCGCCGATGCGACCGCGCCGATGACCACCCCGGCGGCCAGGCCGGCGGCGGCCCACCGCCACCGCGAGGTCGGTAGCTGTCCGCGCAGGGCGAGCCTGGCCAGCGCGGTCCGCTCCCGTGCGACCGACCCCCGCGTGCGGGAGGTGTCCCCGACCTGCCGGGCGGCTTCGGCAGCGGCGGTCAACAGGTGCTCCCACGCCGTCGACAGCTCGGTGCGGGCGCGCTGCGAATAGTGGGCGGGAAGTCGATCGGACAGATTGATCATGACGCCACCTCCAGTTGCCCGAGCCGCGTATGACGATCGCTGAGCCGACACGATACACACCGGCACCGGTCGCCGGGCCCGCTAATTCATCACATCCGACACGAGGAAATCTTCTTCCGCGAAGGTAGACATGCGGTGTGGGCGTGTGTAAGGTTCCGGGTGTTGCAAAGAGAGATCCAGTGCGACAGCCGACCTGGCGCACAGAGGTAAACGGCCCGCGCGGTCCGGCCCCGACCCGCTCACGATGGTGAGCCGGCGTAGCGGGGCCGGACCCGGGCTCAACGCCTGGACCAGGACTATCGGGCGTTGCGCACCACCCAGCACCACAGGTTCATGCACGACCAGCAAGACCCAGTTCTGAAGCGGTGTGTACGACGAGAGGAGTCAATGCCATCGGATCCCTGCCCGGCGTCACGATGGCCGGCAGGAGCCGCAGACCCCCAAGAACGGAAGGTGGTCCACGGTCACATCCAGCCGAATTCCCGCCCGCACCTCCCCATTAGCGGGCGGGCGGGACGACGATGAACCGGCAGCCAGCCGGTGATGGTATGCAACAAAACACTCTCGTGAGGATCCCGGCGCCCCCACGGCGCCGGGATCCTCACACGCGTTTACCGGAAAGGCGTATATGACCTCTGGTCACCACGGTTCGACCAACAAGTTCGAAGACGAGCACTACCCCGGCTACACCATGGGCCGCGCCGCCGAGATGATCGGCACCACCCCCGCCTTCCTGCGCGCGGTGGAGCAGGCCCGCCTGTTCGAGCCGACCCGCTCCGACGGCGGACACCGCCGCTACAGCCGCTACCAGCTGCGCCTGGCCGCCCGGGTTCGGGAAATCGCCGACCAGGGCACCGGCATCGAAGCCGCCTGCCGCATCGTCATCCTCGAAGACCAACTCGCCGAAGCCCTCGAAATCAACGCGCGCCACGAACGCGACCGGGCAACACCCGCCAACTGAACTCGACCCGGCAGATCCGGCAGGGGCCCACGTCGATGAAAGCCGACGGGCCCGGGGGGCGGGCCGGGTCAGTCAGTGTAGGTGAGGCGTTTGGCGAACCGGACGTTGGTTCCTCGGCGGGGGTCGCTGTCCAGCTCGAACTGGTCGCTGAGCTGCGCGATCATGAACAGGCCGCGGCCGGACTGGGCGGTGTGCGCGGGCCGCGTGAGCGGATCCGGTGGGGTGAACGCGATGCCGGAGTCGGTCACCTCGATCACGCACCGGTGGTCGGCGGTGGTGGTAACCGTGACCTCGTACTCGTCGGTGTGCTGGGCCGGCGCCACGACGTTGCTGCACACCTCAGTCAGCGCGACCGCGATCTCATGACTAAGCGGAGTGCTCGTCGTCCCCTGCGGCGTCGCCGGTTCGCGGGTCGCCCTGCGCGAACGGTGGGCTACTGGCGGGGCTGGGTTTGGCTGCCCGCCATTGCAGCATGACCGCGCTGGCGTCGTCTTGGAGCTGGTCGTCCTGGTGGGCCAGAATGGCGTGGACCAGTCGGCGCATCGTCTCCGGAAGGGGAAGCTGGTCGGCCAAGGCGCGGGTGACGAAGTCCACCAGCCGGTCAACGCCGAACCACTCGCCTTCGGCGGTGCGGGCCTCGATCACCCCGTCGGTGTAGAGCAACACCTGGTCGCCCGGCTGCAAGCCCTCTACCTCGACGCGGGGGCCGTTGCCGGACATGTGCCACAAGCCCAGTGGCAACGCGGTCGGCCCCGGCAACGTCTTGATCATCCGGCCGTCGCGCAGCAGCAGCGGCGCTGGGTGGCCGGCGACGATCAGCCGCAGCTCGCCGGTGCCGCAGTCCAACTCGGCCAGCACGGCGGAAACCATCGCGCCAGGCTGGTGCGCGCGCAGGTGCTTGTCCACGCTGCGGGCCGTGTCGGCTAGGTCGAGGCCGCAGCGGCGGGCGTTGCGGTACGCACCGATCGACAGGGTGGCCAGCAGACTGGCCGGGGTGCCGTGCCCGACCGCGTCGAACACCGCCACGGACAGCAGTTGGCCGTTGAGCGCGTAGTCGAACGCGTCCCCACCGATATCGAAAGACGGCTCCAACACGCCAGCGACCAACACCTGGTCGGTAGCGAAACTCAACGGCGGCAGCAACCCCCACATGATCTCCGCCGCGATCTGCATCGGCTCCCGCCGGCGACGTCGCTCCAGCAGGTCACTGTAAGGGCGCCGGCTGACCAACAGCTGGGTCACCACCGCCGCCACCAGGCCGCCCGCGTCGCGGACATCCGCCGAGGCGGGCCCGGTGCCAGCGGCCTCGACTTCCAACACGCCGAGCCGGTCACAGCCGTGCACCAGCGGCACCCACAGCCGACCTCCCGCGGCGGTCTGCTCCTGAACCTGTTCGGTGGTAAACGCCCGCCCAGCAAGCGTGCCGTCCACCGACAGGCTCTCCCGATCCGGACCCCCCGGCGGTGGCAGCGGAACCAGCCGGGTCTGGGTGTAATCCACCACGTAGACGATCACCGCGGTCGCGTCCAACGCCGGCGCCAACGCCGCCACCAGCTCCGGCAGCCGGTGCACACCGACGGTCGGCGCCTCCCGCAGCAGCCAGCGCACCGCACCGTCCGCGTCCACCCAGCACCGCCCCAACCGAAACCTCCGCCCGCCTGGCAGAGCATCCCACTGTAAGGGCACCAACCCGATCCCCGCTCGACACATGACCGGGCCCACACCTGGCCATGCCGCAACCCACCCCGACCCGGTCCGGCGAACGCCCGAAAGGCGCAATCGCGCCTGCCTCAGTACGTCCGCAGGGCGACGTTGGCAGGCCGCTTAATGTCCATAGTGGACTCCCGACCTACGTCGGCTCGGCACCTTGCCGTACCGCCACACCGACAACGGACTCGAGGCCAAACCTGCACTTCCAAAACAAGGCGGTGCCTGCCTAACGGCGTCCGGTCCCCTTGCGCCGGGCGGGCAACCGCTTGATGTCCGCCCCCGTGCGGATCATCACTCGCCTCACACCCACCGCCGGCCCCGGCACCGCGTGGTCGCGACGCGTCCGCGCGGCACCGGCGAGATGCCTGCCTCGGCGGCCCCGGCTTCATGCTCGGCGGTCTGAGATTCCAGACCTCCGGAGATCCGGACCGGGTCGGTGACCTTGATGAGGCGCTGGCGGACTCGCCACCGCCGGCGCCAATGAGCAACGGTCCGGTACCGGGATCCATCACGGAGATCGCCGGACCACCGCGGGTGGCACTGCCCGTGATCGGGGCAGCCCGGGCGGTTCCTTCCTGTAACCACTACCGCCAGATCGGGCGGTGCTGCGCTCTGTCGCTCGGCACAGTATATCGGGTATTATATCGAGTATGATGCTTCGTTGGGACCGCTCATGAGCGTCCGGCACGCGCTGCTCGCGCTGTTGACCGAGGGCCCGAAGTACGGCCTTCAGCTGCGTCAGGAGTTCGAGTCACGGACCGGGGAGGTGTGGCCGCTGAACGTCGGCCAGGTCTATCTCACGTTGCAGCGTCTTGAGCGCGACGAGTTGATCGAGTCGGGCGGCGGGGACCGCGACGGACCGCAGAAGTCGTTCCGGATCACTGCGGCCGGTGCTGATGAGCTAGCGACGTGGCTGCGGACTCCGCCCGATCTGGCCAGCCCGCCTCGCGACGAGCTCGTCATCAAGGTGCTGGTGGCGTTGCGGCTGCCCGGTGTCGACGTGCCCGGGCTCTTGCAAGCGCACCGCCGGCATGTCGTGCAGCTCATGCAGAGGTACACGCACATGAAAGCCGAGGCTGCCGCCGATGATCTGAGCCTTTCGCTGGTCGCCGACGCCGAGCTGTTCCGTTTGGAAAGCGTCGTGCGGTGGCTGGACGCGGCCGAGGTCCGCCTGAGCCGGCGCCCCGCCGACGATACGGCCACGCGCAACACCGAGGCGCAGCCCGCACCAATCCCTTTGGAGGCACAGGCATGAACGCTGCGGTGGAGCTTCGCCAGGTTTCGCGGGTGTATGGGACCGGGGCCAGCCAGGTGCACGCGCTTCGGGAGGTCGACGTGTCGGTCGACGTCGGTGAGCTGGTCGCGGTCATGGGGCCCAGCGGGTCGGGCAAGAGCACGTTGTTGACGATCGCCGGCAGCCTGGAGGATCCGAGCAGCGGTGAGGTGCTCGTATGCGGCTCTGCGCTGGCGACTATGTCGCACGACGACCGGGCGGGGCTGCGCCGCCGGACGATTGGCTACGTCTTCCAGGATTTCAACCTCCTGGTCGGGCTGACGGCCGTGGAGAATGTCGCGCTTCCGCTCGAGCTCGACGGTCTCGGTGTGCGTGCGGCGCGCACGGTAGGGCTAGCCGCCCTGGAGGAGCTGGGGCTCGCCGCTCAGGCCGGCCGCTACCCGGACGAGCTGTCCGGCGGCGAGAGGCAACGGGTCGCGATCGCTCGGGCCGTCGTCGGTGATCGCCGCCTGGTCCTGGCCGATGAGCCGACCGGCGCCTTGGACTCGGTCAACGGTGAGGCCGTGATGCGCCTGCTCCGTGCGGCCTGCAAACGAGGCGTCGCCGGGATGGTCGTCACGCACGACGCCCAGCTGGCGTCGTGGGCCGACCGCATCGTCTTCCTGCGTGACGGCCGGGTCGTCGACCAGACGACGCGGCCGGCCGGCCCGGAGTCGCTGCTCACCGAGGGCGCCAACCAATGAGGTCCGGACGATCGCGTCGCCCGGTGGGTGTGCCGGCCTCGGCGCGTGGAGGCTCTGGCCGGCGTGCGGTCGCCCGGTGGGCCTGGAGGTTGTTCCGCCGGGAGTGGCGCCAGCAGGTGCTCGTCCTGGTGTTGCTCACCTCCGCGGTCGCCGCCTCGATCGGGCTCGCGTCGGCCGCCTACACCACCACGCCGGTGCCGGCCAATGCCGAGTTCGGCACGGCAAGCCATTTCATCAGGTTCGGCAACGACGATCCCGGTGTGCTCGAGGCCGATCTCGCCGCCGCGCGGGCGGCGTTCGGCGCACACGAGGTGATCTACCACCGCCACGTGCCGGTGCCAGGGCTGTTCGAGCCGATCGATTTCCGAGCTCAGAACCTTGACGGTCCACTCGGCGGTCCCCGCCTGGCGCTTCTGGAGGGCACGCTTCCCACCGGCGACCAGGTGGCGATCACCGACGGCATCGCGGGTCTCTTCGACATCGGCCTCGGTGGATCGCTGGCGCTCGACGGTGTATCGCGGACGGTCGTCGGCGTTGTCGAGAACCCGGGCAACCTGGCGGACGAGTTCGTGCTCGTCCCGCCCTTCCCGGCCCCCACCGCCGATGAGGTGACGATCCTCATCAACACCACCGACGACCAAGCCCGCACGTTTCGCGTGCCGAGCGGCGCGGGCATAGACCTCGGCTCCCGCCAGACCAACGAAGGTGTCATCGCCGCGGTGAGCGTTCTGGTCGTGGCGACCATCGGGCTGCTGCTCATCGCTCTCATCGCCGCAGCCAGCTTCGTCGTCATCGCCCATCGCCGGATGCGCCAGCTGGGCATGCTCGCCGCGATCGGAGCGACCCGCAAACAAATCCGCCTCGTCACGCTGACCAACGGCGCGCTAGTCGGGGCCGTCGCCGCGACGATCGGCGCGATCGTCGGGCTCGCCGGATGGGTCGCGGCCGCGCCACTGGTGGAGGACGCGGTCGGGTATCGCGTAGACGAGCTCGACGTGCCGTTGTGGTTGATCGCCAGCGGGATGCTGCTCGCGGTCGTCGCGGGCACGGCGGCCGCGTGGTGGCCGGCCCGCAGCGTCGCCCGTGTCCCGGCCGTCCGCGCACTGTCCGGCCGGCCCCCTGAGCCGAGACCGGCACGCCGAGCGGCTGCTCTGGCCGCGGTGTTCGCGGTCGCCGGTGTTGCTCTTCTCGCCTCCGGCGGCGATCTGGCCGATGAGACCGCCGTCAATTGGACCAACGCCGTGCTGATCGTTGCCGGCACGGTCGCGGTTGCTCTCGGCCTGCTGTTTTCCTGCCCGCTGGCCATACGGCTGCTGGCCGCCTGTGTCGGGCGGCTTCCCGTCGCGGTGCGCCTCGCGATTGGCGACCTCGCCCGCTACCGGGCCCGCTCGGGCGCCGCGCTCGCGGCGATCAGCCTCGCCCTGGCCATCGCGGTCAGCATCATCGCCTCCGCCTCCGCCGCGCAGGCCGCCCCCTCCGAGGGCAACCTGCCCAACAACCAGGTGCTGATCCGCGCTGCAGACATCGACGGGCCGTTCATTCCGGAAACCGCCGAGCTCGACCGGCTGCGGCCGGGAGTCGAGCGTGTGGTCGCAGCGCTGGACAATGCTCACGTGACGTCGCTGGACGTGGCCATCGACCCCGCCAGTACGCCAGACCCTTCCTTCAACGGACGTCCAGCCATCAGCCTCGCCAGGCGCGCCGACGAAGGATGGATCGACCTCAGTCTGCTTCACGTCGCTACACCTGCGCTCCTTGCCCCCTACGGGTTCGACCTCGACTCGGTCGCGCCCGGCACCGTCCTCATCACCAGGGAGAGCGGAGACCTTGCCCTGGTCGGCCAGGTCGGCGTCAGGGCACAGAGACTCACCGATGTCGCCCGCCTCGGCCCCGGCTACGGGTCGCTGCCCGGCACATTCATCACCAGCGACGTGCTGACCAAGCGCGGCTGGGTGACCGAGCCGTCGGGCCGGTGGCTCGTCGATACGAGCACACCGCCCACCACCGAACAACTCGCCAGGGCCCGTGAAGCGGCCGCCGCCGCCGGCCTGACTGTCGAGGTCAGAGACCGTCAGGCAGGTCTCGGGGCACTACGGTCCGGCGCGACGGCGGCCGGTGCACTGACCGCGCTCGGCATCCTCGCGATGACCGTCGGCCTCGTACGCAGTGAAGCCGGCCGCGACCTACGCGTCCTGACCGCGACCGGGGCCACCAGAAGGACCCGCCGCACCCTCACCGCAGCCACCGCGGGCGCACTCGCTGTGCTCGGCGCGATCCTCGGCATCGCCGGCGCGTACCTGGGGCTGACCGCCGGCTTCGCCCGGAATCTCGACGCCTTGACCCCGATCCCGGTCGTCCACCTGGCCGTCATCGCCCTCGGTTTACCGCTCGCCGCCACGCTTGCCGGCTGGCTCGTCTCCGGGCGCACCGTCGGCAACATCGCCCGCCAACCAACGGAATGACCGCCCCTCGTGAAGGCGGTTAGTTCTGTCGCCTACCCCAACGGAAGGTGGCCAACCGATCGGGAAAGGCAAGCGGGACTGCCGAGTCAACACGAAGAACGCCGCCCCACATCTGCATCATGAAACGGAACCAGCCCGGCATGCACCGCCAGCTCAAAGCGTTGCCCGGCGGCACGCACCCGCCGGCCGGGACGAGATCCGCCGCCTGCCGCGGACGGCGCCGGCGACCCAGCGGTGCCGGCCGAGCCGCTTGGAGGTGTCGACGCCCTTGCTTTCCGGCCGGCCCATAGGCCACCACCGCGTTCGCCACGCTACGAGGTCAGCCCTCCGTTCGGAAGCTGGCGGTCGTCAGGGTCCGGCGGCACCGTTGGTCGGCGAAGACGCCTATCCCATGAGGTCGTTCGGTGTGATCCTGAAGAGGTGGTAGCCGGCCAGCGGCGCTACGTGGAGATCCGTGACGATCGGGTTACGGGGCAGCTGTTGGGTCGTCCGGTCCGGATAGATCAGCGGGCTGGCGAACGGATGGATGAAGAGGGTCCTGATATACCACCACGTGGAGTCGTAGCGACGTATCTCGAACAGGTAGTTCTCGTCCGCGATCGCGGTGTACTCGCACGAAACGTGTCCGGTGTGGTTGCCGCAGTATCCGCCTGACATGTTGGAGTAGATGCCGTAGTGGCTGTCGCCCCAG
>Ga0272482_10000560_pt1 | contig 11685 bp, 8 predicted proteins | sample RVTome_8_FD_192427 | JGI IMG/M metagenome (GOLD analysis project Ga0272482, IMG submission 192427) | Soil microbial communities from uranium-contaminated site in the Upper Colorado River Basin, Wyoming, United States - RVT160D0 (version 2) ...
CCGCCCCTCCCGGCGGACGGCTTTGGCGAAAGGACCTTCATGCCCACACGACTGACGACCTCGCGCGGGCGGCGCGTCGCCGCCTTCCTCCTGCTGCTGTGCGCGCTGTGCGCCGCGCCGGCGGGCGCCTTCGCGCGGGCGGCCCAGCAGGATGAGGAGCGGCGGCGCGCCTTCGAGCTGTTCGCCGGGCAGGAGTATTTCGAGGCGCTGCCGCTGCTGGAAAAGCTGGCGGCGCGCGACCCGTCGGACGGCGACGTGCTCGCGCGCCTCGGCTTCGCCCTCTTCGCCCGCTCGATCACCGAGACGGACGCGGCGCGGCGGCAGAGTTTGCGCACCCGCGCGCGCGCCGCGCTCGCCCGCGCCAGAGAGTTGGGCTTCGACGGGGGCATCAACAAAGACCTCGTCGATCAACTCCTCGCCGCCGTCAACCCGGACGGCACCGACGCCCCGGCCGCCGCCTCCAAGTTCTCCGCCGACGCCGAGGCCGACGCGGCGATGCGCGCGGGCGAGGACGCCTTCGTCCGCGGGAACTCCGAAGCTGCGCTCGCCGCCTACGAGCGCGCGCTGCGGCTCGACCCGCAACTCTACGAGGCCCCCCTGTTCGCGGGCGACGTGCTGCTGCGCCGGGGCGACTTCGAGAAGGCCGGCGAGTGGTACGCGCGCGCCATCCGGCTCAACCCCGACCGCGAGCAGGCGTACCGCTACTGGGGCAACGTCCTCATGCGGCAGGCGCGGCTCGACGAGGCGCGCGACAAGTACGTCGAGGCCATCGTCGCCGAGCCCTACAACCCTTACGTCTGGGAGCAGGGCCTCCTCCGCTGGGCGCAGGCGAAGGGCGTGCGGCTCGGCCACCCCGAGGTCGAGCCGCAGTCGGGCGTCACGCCGTCGGGGGACAACACGTTGACGCTCAACATCGACCCGAAATCCCTCTCGGACAAGGGCGACGGCGGCGCGGCGTGGATGTGGTACGGGCTGACGCGGGCGGCGTGGGCGGCCAACGGCTACGAGAGATTCAAGAAGGAGTACCCGGCGGAGAAGGAGTACCGGCACAGCCTGCGCGAGGAGGCGGACGCGCTGCGCGCGGTCGCCGAGGCCGCGAAGGGCCGGCCGAAGGCGGGCGAGGCCAAACGACTCGCGCCCGACCTCGAACGGCTCGTCAAGCTCCACGACGAGGGGCTGCTCGAAGCCTTCGTCCTCTTCGCGCGCGTCCGCCGCGTCAACTCGGTCGCCGCCGACTACCTCGCCTACCGCCGGCAGCACCGCGAACGGCTGCGGCGCTACCTCGTCGAATACGTCGCCTCTGGGAAATATTAGAGCGGCCGGCAGTCGGGTTTGCGACTCACGCATCGGGCCCGATGCGGCGGCGGGGAGAGGCTCCGGCGGCCGGCGGTGAGGCCCGGCCCGCCTATGAGGTTAGAGTTGCGCCGGCCGCCAGTCCCTGGGGAACATCGCGTCCGTGACGTGGAGCTTTTCGTTGTTGACCCGCATGATCCTGATGTACTCCAGAGGGTGCAGGGGGATGATGAATTTGCTGACGACCTGGTCGTACTGCCCCCAGTTGAGCTTGTGCAGCTTCACCTTGTCGCCGCACAGGTTGAGGCTCTCGGCCGTGCGGCGCAGGAACTCCATCGCGTTCAGGTAAGGTTCGTCGTAGAGCAGCGTCTTGTCCTGCACGCGTTTGTCCCAGGTCTTGAAGACCTTGTGGGTTCTTTCATACTCGGCCTCGGTCAGCTCAAGGCGGATCATCACGTCCGTGTCTTTGCGGCTCTCGTTCTCAAACTGTTTGCGGAGGTCGTCCGGGATTGCTCCGACGACCGGCACCATCATGCCGGCGCTGTCCGTAACCAGATGGATGCCGAGGGTCTCGACCTGTGTCTTGCGCCCGTCGAGTTTCGTCCACATCGCGAACGCGGGCCCGCCGTAGGCCGTCTGTGGCGGTCGCCCGCCTTTGGGATCTATCGTCGTCGAGCTGTCGTCGCTATACCCGGTGAGTTGCACACTGCGGGCGGCGAAGGTGAGGAAATACCGATTCGTCTGCGCCCTGACCCAGCGTATCAGCCCCGCGCCCGTGGTGGGGTTTACCGTCGTGAAGCTGTCGTCACTATATTCGAGGACCGTCATCGAGGTCGTGCCCCTGCCGAAGACCTCATTGCCACGCACCGCGATGATGTCGAGGCGCTGGGGCGCGGCCGGCCTGTCCAGCTTATACTTGACTGCCGCCAGCATCTCAAAGTCTTCGTCCGGAATGGCCGTGGAGCGAGACAGCAGGGTGACGGTGCCGTCGGGCGCGAAGCGGAAAAAGATGGGGTTCGTCGCCGTCGCCTCCGACCTCCACGTGCCGACGATGTTAAAGGGGCAAGCCTTCGGGGCTTCCGTTTGACCGAAGGCAACCTCGTTGCCCGCCAGGCATATGAGCATGAGCGAATAGATAAAGACGGTTCGTTTCATTCTTCAAATCCTCCTTCCCAAGTGTCCATAGGTTCGAGACCCGCCGGGCGGCCGCGCCGATACAAAAACCTTCGCGCGACCTTCGACCCGCGGGCTACTTCCCAAGCCCGGCCCCGCAGACCGGGCTTGGGAAGTGGGGGCCACCTTTCAGTGGCCCCCACTTCCCCGTCCGGCGCGCGAGGTGCGGCCGTCACCGTCACCCGACGGCGACCGCGCCCTTGGCCCACTTCTCGCCTCTGGCCCACGCGGCCTCTCGCTCGAAGTCCTCCACCATCTTCGCCGCATTCTTTCTCGCCCTCTCCGCCTGCACCGGGATCGGGTCCATCCAGGAGACGGTGTCCAGGAGCGAGCGGACCGAGCTCATCGCAGGGGTCTTACAGTTGCGGGAGAGGTTGTCGTTGAAGACGAAGAGCATCCCGGTGTGCTGGTCGACGTTGTTGTCGAGGCCGGGGTGATCCCAGCGGAAGAGCCTGAACCGGATGGTCTCGATCTCGTCCGCGTCGCCGGTCAGGAACTGCCAGCCCGGCAAGTTGGCGCGGTGCATCCGGGCGAAACCCTTCAGCGTCGCGGCAGTGTCCTGTTCGGGCTTGAGGGTGATGGAGTACATGAACGTGTCGACGCCGATGCGGCCCTTGAGGCCCTGATAGACCCTCTTCAGGTTGTCCGTCACCGCCGGGCAGATGCCCTGGCAGTTGGCGTACATCATGTTAATCACCACGATCTTACCCTTGACCAGGTCGTCGTAGAACTTGAACTGCTGGCCGTCCTGGTTCGTGAGCACGGCGTTCGTCAGGTACGAACGCTTCTGCGCGATGGCCGAGGTTTCGGTTGCGGGTTTGCTGAGAAATTTTCTTCTGTCCATTAGCTGGCGTCCCCCTTCCTGTAGTTAGGGTTGGGGATGAAATTGGGGTTGGAGGCTATGTCGCCGTCGTCATCCCCGACGATGTCCCAACGCACCATCATCGTCGTGTCTTCGTGGTTCATGTTGTGGCAGTGGATCAGGTACTTGCCCTTGAAGTCTCTGAACCGCATGAAGATTTCGACCTGATCGCGGCCGGTGAGCCGGATCACGTCCTTGCGACCCGTCTCCAGCGGCGGGGGCGCCTGCTCGCCCGGCCCGCCCAGTGAGACCGGGAGGCCGCGCGACAGGATGCGGAACTCCTCGAAGTGGATGTGGACGGGGTGGACCCACCCGGCGACGGGCAGCGCACTCCGCAGAATCCACCTCTCCGTGGTGTTCCTGGCGATCTGCGCGTCGGAGCGATTCTCGTCAAAGATCTTCCCGTTGATCTGGAACACGCCGCCGACGAGGTCGAAGTTCCAAATTCTCGTCCCGACCACCTCGTTGAGGTTGAGGTCGGGGTACTGGCACAGCGTTTCGGGAACCTGACTGTTGTCCGCCTCGTCGCCGACCACCCTGAATTCCATGACGATGTTATTCAGGTTCGGCGGGTTGGGGTTGGGCGGCGTACCGCCGACGTTCATCGTCGCGTTGTTGCGCAGGTAGATGTGATCGCCGATCTGCGTGTCCGAGAAGTCGAGCACGAAGTCGTAGCGCTCGGCCGCGCCCAGAATCAGGTTAGGCGAGTCAATGGGGTGCTCCAGCAGGTTGCCGTCGGTGGCGATCACCTTGAACGGCCGCGCCGGATCGAGCGTCAGAGTCCAGACGCGCGCCGGGCCGGTGTTCAGGATGCGGAAGCGGTACTTGCGCCGGTTGACGTTGAGGAAGGGCTGGACAACGCCGTTGACGCAGAACTTGTCGCCGGCCGGGGCCGTCCCGCCGTTGGGGCCGCCGAACAGTTTGCCGTCGGCGCAGAAAGTTTTGGACGAGAGGATGAGCGGGATGTCGTGGACGCCGTAGCCGCTCGGCAGGCGCAGGGCGTCCTGACTGGTGTCGTTCTCGTTGCCCGTGTCCCTGTTGTCGAACATCCAGTAGAAGCCCGCGAGCCCGCGGTAGGTGTTCTGCGAGGTGAAGTCGGCGCGGTGGTTGTGATACCACAGCGTGTTCATGGCTTCCTTCGGGTCGCCCATCGTCTCCTCGAAGCCTGACGCGAAGCCCGCGAGGACGTTCGGGTAGTGGTTGTCCTTGAAGAAGCCGGGGTTGTAGAAGTCGCCCGCGAAGCCGTCGGACTCGGAGGCGGTGTGGCCGTTGTGCAAGTGGATCACGTCCTGCTCGATGGCCCACCCGCCGCTGCCGAAGTGGTTGAGCGGCAGGTCGTTGTGGAAGCGGACGAGGACGGGGACGCCCTGCTGGACGATGAAGGTCGGGCCGGGGACGATGCCGTCGTAGCCCCAGATGGGCGTGAGCGGCAACTCCGGGTGGAAGCGGTGCACCCCCGGCTTGGTATGCACGTCGTAGAGCACCTGAGGCAGGAACTGGCTCCACTTCTGGTGCTGGGCCCGCGCCGCCTCGCCGCCCGCGATGTTGGCGTGCTTGGTCGGCGCGGGGTTGAGCGACGGCACGGAAGCCTTAACCGGCGGCATGGGGAGCGCCTGCACGAAGGCGCTCGTCGGAGCACTCGCCCCGGGGTTAACGAGGCAATCGTCCGTCTGCGCGTAGGCCGTAGTGTCGAAGTGAGTGCGGAAAGCTTTGGTGGAGGTCAGGATAGCGGCGGCGCCGCCGGTGGCCGCCCCCAGCTTTAAGACTCTCCTCCTGCTCATCCCGGACGCGCGTTTCTTCTTTCCGCTTGTTTCTGTTGACTGCTTTCTGGGCATAGATGCTCCTTATGGACTCTCTCTCACAGGGAGATACGTTTGAGAGAGCGGTGGGAAAGCTGTTAGAGCGCCGGGATGAAGCGGACTTGCAGCGGCAGACTGAGCAGAGACAACGATGGTTGCCGCTTCTCCGAGGCGGTCTAAACGGCCGGGCGCAGCGGGCGCGCGACACAGCCTGACTCTCATCAGCGGCGGCGCGCGCCGACGGCCCGACGCAAAGCGCTGGACTGTCGTTCTTACCCTACCCTGCGGGTTCGTTCTGAGGACGCTCGATCTTGCGACCGAGGCTGATTGGCGCCAGCCGCGAGGGCGACTGGAAAGGCGGTCGGAGTGAAGACGGGTATCCCTGCTACGAGGTCAGCGACCTAATCCAGACTGAGCGAGTCTGGGCCGATGTGTGATTAAAAGGGCCTCTGGCGCAGGTCTCAAACCCCCGTCGGGAGGTAGAGTTTTGCGATTGGATGACGTGGGGTGAAATTCACGTCATGGTGATTTGGGGCAAGTTATCGTGCAAATTTTAAAACCAGGCACTTCGAGTGCGGGGGGGTAAATATCACATCGCCTGCCGGGCGTCAAGAAGAAAGAGGGCGAGCCCCCTTTCTTCAGCATTTAAGGAGGCTCGGCGGGCCTCCACTCTTCGTCAGACACACCGCCGGGGTCGGCCCCGCGCCGCGCGCGCCGAACTTGCCGCGGTTATCAGTTCATCACCGGCCCGTTTCTCCGGCCGTGTTTTACGGCGCGCGGAAGGGTTTGCGCGGGAGTCTTTCGGTCTCGGTGGCGGCGTGGTAGACGAAGGCGGCGACGATGATGGCGGCCTGCTTCACGTCGTCGGCGACGACGCGGTCGAAGGTGTCCTGGTTCGAGTGCCAGGTGCGCGTCTCGTACTCGATGTCGTCTTGCAGGAAGTCGAGCCCCGTGAGGCCGACGGCGTTGAAGGAGAGGAAGTCGGAGCCGCCCGCGTTGGCGGCCGTGATGGTCGTGGCGCTGTAGTCCCGGTCGCCGATTTTGAAGTCGCGGAAAGGCATCAGCCAGCGGCGGAAGATGGGCCGCAGCGCCTCGTTGCCTTGCAGGTAGATGCCGCGGATGGCGCCCGTCCCGCTGTCGGCGTTGAAGTAGACGTTGAGCCGGTCGTATTCGGGCTTGAAGCGCGGCGGCGCGGCGGGCGGGGGGGCGGCCGCGGGTGGCGTGGGCGGCGCGGGCGACGCGGTGGCGGCGGGCGCGGCCGGGGTCGGGGTGGGCAGCGGGCCGAAGTGCTCGCGCACGTAGGCGCGCGAGCCGAGGAGGCCCTGCTCCTCGCCGCTCCAGAGCGCGATGCGGACGGTGCGGCGCGGCTGCAAGTTCAAAGCCTTCAGGATGCGGACGGCCTCCATCATGATGCCGACGCCGGCCGCGTTGTCGGTCGCGCCCGTCGCCGTGTGCCACGAGTCGAGGTGCGCGCCGAGCATCACGACCTCGTCCTTCAGATCGCCCCCCGGAATCTCCGCGACGGTGTTGTAGCCCGACGGGTCTCGGTCGTCGAACTCGACCTCAAGGTTGACGCTCATCTGCGGCCGCTCGCCCCGTCGGATGAGGCGCGCGAGGCGGTTGTAGTGGTCGTTCGAGACGGCGATCTGCGGGATGAGTGTCGGCGCCTGCCTGTCCCACGGCCAGACGCGCTGGGCGAAGGGCGTGTCGAACGGCTGCGGGACGGAGGCCGACTGGACGAACTGGAGCGTGCTGCCGTCGCCGGCCGGGCTCGACCCGACGAGCAGGGCCGCGCCCTCCTCGTAGTAGAACTGCGTCAGCCGGTCGCCCCAGCGCGCCTGCGCGAGTTGGTCGGGCGTGGGCGGGCGCTGCGGCCGTCGCGGCGCGAGCGCGGGATCGGGCGCGTTGGCGAGGTCGAGCAGTTGCCTCTCGGTCAGGCGCGTCGCCACGGGGTCGAACTTCGGCCGCAGCTCGCGCACCGCGCCGGCCAGCACGATCTTGCCGCGCAGTTGCCCCCTGTACTTCTGCAACCCCTCCTCATTCGACGCCTCGACCATGACGACCTCGGCGGCGAGCGGCGCGTCGAGGCCCGGCGTCCACGCGCGCGGCGCGGCGAGCAGGGGGAAGCTCTGCGGCGCGATGACCTCGGCCGAGAACCGTTTCAGAGTCCAGCCGCGGCCGAACGGCCCCCACGCTTCGAGGCGCGCGTTCTGAAGGCCCCACTCCGTGAGCTTGTCGCGCGTCCACTCGTTGGCGCGCCTCAAGGCGGGCGAGCCCGTCAGCCGCGGCCCGATCACGTCCGTCAGGTGCGCAATCGTCTGCATGATCTGCGAGCGGTTGAGGCCCTCGTCCTTGATGCGCTCGACGGGGTCGGCCGCGGGGCTCGGGGACGGCGTGGGCGCGGGCGTCGGCGTCGGCTGCGCGGCCGGCGTCGGCGCGGGCGTCTGCGCGCGGAGGCCGTGCGGGGCCGTCGGCAGCAGCGAGAGCAGGAGCAGCGCCGAGGCGGCGCGGTGTCTTAACATCCGTGTGAATCTCCCGGAGACGTTTCTGCGGCGGGTGCCGCGAACTGTTTTAAACCAACTCGGCCGGTTTATTAAGCGCGCCGCCGCGCGCCTTGACAACGTTTACAACTTTTACCGCGCGGCCGCGTTTCGTGACCGCTTCGCATCACTGTTTCGACGTTCCCGTAATAATTCCGCACTACACTCCACGCCCCGAATGAACCGCGCCCGGCTGACCGAACTTCTACAGCGGTTTATCATCGAACGAGACCGTTCAGCGATTTGCATTTGAGGACGAACGTTTGGAGGCGGTCTCCGGCCGCCCGCTCCGCCCGCGACGTGGGTTGCGACGTACGGCCAGAGGCCGCCTCCGAACGTCCGCCGAAGCCGGCAAACAGACACGAGTCACCAAGAGCAGTATTTCGAGCATCGGCCCCGGCTCACGTCCGCCGGGGCCGTCCGAGGAGGAAAAGCGATGTCGAGAGTGATGCTCCGCGGCCCATACATCGGGGCCGTGCTTGCGTGCGCAGTCCTCGCCTGCGTCCTGGTCTACGCGCAGACGCCCGTCAAAAAAGATGTGCCCTACGTCCCGACGCCGCAGGCGGTCGTCGACGAGATGCTCAAGCTGGCCGAGGTCGGCAAGGGCGACGTCATCTACGACCTCGGGTGCGGCGACGGCCGCATCGTCATCACGGCCGCGCAGAAGCACGGCGCGCGCGGCGTCGGCGTCGACATCGACCCGCAGCGCATCGCCGAGAGCAACGAGAACGCGCGCAAGGCCGGCGTCACCGACCGCGTCAAATTCATGGTGCAAGACCTCTTCACGACCGACTTCAAGGAGGCGACCGTCGTCACGCTCTACCTGCTGCCGGACGTGAACCTCAAGCTGCGGCCGAAGCTGCTGCGCGAGCTGAAGCCCGGCACCCGCATCGTCTCGCACGCCTTCGACATGGGCGACTGGAAGCCCGACAAGACCGTCCAGGTCGAGGGGCGGACGATTTACTACTGGGTCGTCCCGGCCGCCGCCGCCGCGTCGAGCAACTGAAGAAAGGTGCCGGGGGTCGGGTGCCGGGGAAGACATCTGCTTCTTCCCGGCACCCGGCACCCGACCCCCGGCACCCTCTTTCCCCTTCCCGAAGGGTTCCGAACACACATGGCGGTTAAAAGTTTCGCGCCCGCGGTTCGGGAGGTGTCGCGGCCGGTGCCGACGCTCTCGCTGGCCGACGCCGTAGCGATCATCGTCGGCATCGTCATCGGCGCGGGCGTCTTCCGCACGCCCCCGCTCGTCGCCGCCAACGCTTCGAGCGAGACGGCGGTGCTGCTCATCTGGCTCGCCGGCGGCGTCATCTCGTTCGTCGGCGCGCTCTGCTACGCGGAGCTGGCGACCGCCTACCCGCACGCGGGCGGCGACTACCACTTCCTGACGCGTGCCTACGGGCGGACGCCCGCCTTCCTCTACGCGTGGTCGCGCATCACGGTCGTCCAGACCGGCTCGGTCGCGCTGCTCGCGTTCGTCTTCGGCGACTACGCCTCGCAGCTCCTCCCGCTCGGCCCTCACTCGGCCTCGGCCTACGCCGCGCTCGCCGTCGTCGCGCTCACCGCCCTCAACATCCTCGGCGTCCGCCAGGGCACGCGCACGCAGAACCTCCTGACGGCCGTCGAGGTCTCGTGCCTCGTGCTCGTCATCGTCGCCGGCCTGCTGTGGGCCGCGCCCACGCCGCCGGCCGCGGCCGAGGCGGTCGAGAGTTCGGCGGGCGGGGGGTCGCAGGCGGCGCTCGGGCTGGCGATGGTCTTCGTGCTGCTGACCTACGGCGGCTGGAACGAGGCGGCCTACGTCTCGGCGGAGATGCGCGGCCCGCGGCGGAACATGGCGTGGGCGCTCATCCTGAGCATCAGCGTCATCACGGCGCTCTACCTGCTGGTCAACCTCGCGTACCTGCGCGGGCTCGGGCTCGGAGGCGTGGCGCAGGCGAAGGCCGTCGCCGCCGACCTCATGCGCCGGGCCGTGGGCGAGGGCGGCGCGCAGTTCGTCAGCCTGCTCATCGCCGTCTCCGCCCTGACCTCGGCCAACGCCACCGTCATCACGGGCGCGCGCACGAACTACGCGCTCGGCCGCGACTTCCGCGTCTTCGCCTTCCTCGGCCGCTGGCACGGCCGCGCCAACACGCCGACCAACGCCCTCGTCGTGCAGGGGCTCATCGCGCTCGCCCTGATCCTCATCGGGACGCTGATGCGCAAGGACTTCGAGCTGGCGGTCGAGTACACCGCTCCCGTCTTCTGGTGTTTCTTTTTCTTAACCGGGCTGGCGCTGATCGTCCTGCGCGTGCGCGAGCCCGACGCGCCGCGGCCGTTCCGCGTGCCGCTCTACCCTTTAACGCCGCTGCTCTTCTGCGCCGTCTGCGCCTACATGCTGCGGGCGAGCCTCGCGTACACGGGCCGGGGGGCGCTCGTCGGCGTCGGCGTGCTCCTGACGGGCGTGCCGGTGTTCCTGCTGGCGCGCCGCCGACAGCCCGCGCGGGCGGAGGACGATGATGAGAGTCTCGCTTGAGTACGGCCTGAAGGCGTGCGCCCTCGGCCTCGCACTCTGGCTGGCGGGCTGCGCCGGCTCGACGACGACGCAGCGGACGGCGGCGACGCCCGCGCCCGCCGCGACGCCGACGCCGAGCCGCGCCTCCGTCAAGCTCGACGTGCCTTACGTCCCGACGCCCGAGGCGGTCGTCGCGCGGATGCTGAAGATGGCGAAGGTGAAGGCCGACGACCTCGTCTACGACCTCGGGTGCGGCGACGGCCGCATCGTCATCACGGCCGCGCGGGAGTACGGCGCGCGCGGCGTCGGCTACGACCTCAACCCGCAGCGCATCGCCGAGAGCAACGCCAACGCGCGCGCCGCCGGCGTCACCGACCGCGTGCGCTTCGTCCAAGGCGACCTCTTCGAGGCCGACCTGAGCGGCGCCACCGTCGTCACGCTCTACCTGCTGCCGGACGTGAACCTCAAGCTGCGGCCCAAGCTGCTGCGCGAGCTGAAGCCCGGCACCCGCGTCGTCTCGCACAACTACGACATGGGCGACTGGGAGCCGCTGGAAGTGGACGAGATCGAGGCCGGCGGCGGCACCCACTACGTCTACTCGTGGGTCATCCCCGAAAGCCGCTAAGAATAAAAAAGTTGCGAGTTGCGGGTTTCGGGTTTCGAGTTAAGGCAAAGAAGAAGGAGGATGACGGTCAGCGTGACCGTCATCCTCCTTTATCTTTAACTCGAAACTCGAAACTCGCTTCGTCTTACCGTGCGGCGCGGCCGGCGGTGCCGCCCGGCCGCGGCGTGACGGGCTGCGGCCCCGCGCCGCCGTGCGCGTCCTCACGATAGCCGCACTCTTCGGCGCGGGCGCAGTAGCGCGTCGTGCCCTTCTTCGTCGTCTTCTCCAGCAGGAACGGCGCGTTGCACTGCGGGCAGACTTCGGCCACCGGCTTGTCCCAGTAGACCACGTCGCACTTCGGGTACTCCGAGCAGCCGTAGAAGTATTTGCCGCGCTTCGACTTCTTCACCAGTATCTCGCCGCGGCAGCCCGGCCGCGGGCAGGCGATGCCGGTCGTCTCGCGCTTGATGTACTTGCACGAAGGGTAGTTCGCGCACGAGACGAACTCGCCGTAAGGGCCCTGACGGCGGACGAGTTGCGCGCCGTCGACCGGGCACGTCTCGCCCTCAATCGGCACCGGCGCGGGCGCGACCGCGCCCGTCTTCTTGCTCACGCGCCGGATGTTGCGGCACTCGGGGTAGCCCGTGCAGCCGAGGAACGGGCCGAAGCGCCCGCGCTTCATCGCCATCGGCTTGCCGCACAGCTCGCACGTCTCCTCGGGCGCCTCCGCCGCGCCGTCCGCGCCGGCCGCCCCCGCGGCGCCCGCGCCGTCGCCGTCCGCCGCCTGCGGCTTCGAGACCTCGCGCGTGGTGCGGCACTCGGGGTAGTTCGAGCAGGCGAGGAACTGGCCGAAGCGGCCGAGCTTGATGACCATCGGCGACGAGCAGTTCTCGCACGTCTCGTCGGTCGGGATGGCCTGCCCCTTC
>Ga0272482_10000561_pt1 | contig 11680 bp, 7 predicted proteins | sample RVTome_8_FD_192427 | JGI IMG/M metagenome (GOLD analysis project Ga0272482, IMG submission 192427) | Soil microbial communities from uranium-contaminated site in the Upper Colorado River Basin, Wyoming, United States - RVT160D0 (version 2) ...
GCTGCCCAGCTCTCGGCGGACGAGGTGCAGCGCGGCGTCGATCCCGGCCGCGGTGCCGGCGGAGGTGATGATGTTGCCGTCGTCGACGAACAGCACGTCCGGGTCGAGCAGGACCGTGGGGAAGCGGTCGAGCAGCTGCTGCCCGTACCGCCAGTGCGTGGTGCAGTGCCGCCCGTCGAGCAGGCCGGCGGCGCCGAGGATGAACGCGCCGCTGCACACCGACAGCAATGTGGCGCCCCGGTCGGCCGCGGTCCGCAGCGCCTCCAGCACCGCCGGTGGGTAGTCGTCGCGCAGCGTTGCGGCCGGCACCGCGACGAGGTCGGCGTCCAGTGCCGCGTCGAGCCCGAACCGCGGTGTCATCGACGCGGCGACGCTCATCGACAGCGGCTCACCCGGCCGCTCCCCGCACACGCGGAAGTCGATCGGCGGCACGCCCTCCTCGGTCCGGTCGATCCCGAAGACCTCGCAGACCACGCCGAACTCGAAGGGCGCGACCTGGTCGATGACGATGGCGGCAACACTGCGCAGCATGACCACAGCGTACGTGGCAGGATTTTGAAGCACAACGTCAGTCCTGCCACTTTTGGCGGGATCAGGACGAGCGCAAACTTAGCGCCATGGAAATCATCATCGCGTCAGCCATCGTCGGAGCAGTCGTCTACGGCCTCGAGCGCAACCGCGCACGGCAGGGCCAGCAACCCCACCCCCACCTGGCGGGCAGCACGGACGTGCGGAACCGCGACACGGAGCGCATGTCCTGCGAGCTGCTCGGCCGCGCGTGACTACCGCAGTCGCGCCTTCTTCATCAGCCGCAGCGTCATCGCCAGGAACCGGGAGTGCCAGGCGTACGGCAGCCAGCTCGGCGGGTCGAGCAGCCGGACCCGCTGAGTGGCCACCGCCTGCCCCTCGGTGTACCGCAACAACCCTTCCGCACCGTGCCGCCGCCCGAGCCCGGACGCGCCCATCCCGCCCATCGGCGCGTCCGTGCTCCCGAACGCCGACGCGTAGCAGTCGTTGACGTTCACCGTGCCGGCACGCAGCCGCGCCGCGACCTGCTTCGCCCGCACCAGATCCCGCCCGAACACACTCGCATTGAGGCCGTACTCGGTGTCGTTCGCCAGCTCGACCGCCTCGTCCTCGGTGCGGTACGGGTACAGCGCGACCACCGGCCCGAACGTCTCCGCCTTGTGGCACAACATGTCCGACGTGACGTCGGTCAGCACCGTCGGCTCGTAGAAGTACGGGCCGAGGTCCGGCCTTGGCCGCCCGCCCGTCAGCACCGTCGCGCCCTTCGTCCGCGCGTCGTCGACGTGCTCCGACACCGTCTTCAGCGCCCGCTGTGACGTGAGCGAGCCGAGGTCGGCCGCGTAGTCGTAGCCCGGCCCCTGCCGCAGCCTGCCGGCGGCCACCGCGAACGCCTCAGCGAACCGGTCGAAGATCGCGTCCGCGACGTAGATCCGTTCCATGGACAGGCAGAGCTGGCCCGCGTTGGCGAAACAGCCACGCACGGCCGTCGCCGCGGTCTTCTCGAGGTCGGCGTCGTCCAGCACGATCATCGGGTTCTTGCCGCCCAGCTCCAGCGAGCAGCCGACCAGCCGCTCGCCTGCCCGGCGCGCGATCTCCTTGCCGGTGCGGGAGGAACCGGTGAACCCGACGTAGTCACAGGTGTCGACGACCGCGCCGCCGACCGTGGGGCCGTCGCCGAGCACGACCTGCAGCAGGTCGGCCGGGAGGCCGGCGCGGTAGAGCAGGTCGGCGCCGAACAGCGGGCTCAGCGCGGTCTGGCTGTCCGGCTTGAGCACGACGCCGTTGCCGGCGACCAACGCGGGGATCAGGTCGCCGAGCGCCAGCGCGAACGGGTAGTTCCACGGCGAGATGATCCCGACGACGCCCTTGGGCCTTCGCAGCTCGGTCGCGGTGATCGCGCCCGGCATCAGGCCGGCCCTCTTCTTGGGGCGCAACAGCTTCGCAGCGGTCCGCAGGTAGTAGCTGGTGACGAGCGCCGGCTCGGACAGCTCCTCGAACGCGTCCCTGCGTGCCTTGCCGGTCTCGGCCTGGAGCAGGTCGGCGAGGACCTCCCGCTCCTTCAACAGCAACGCGTGGAACCGGTGGAAGACCGCGAGCCGCGCCTCGACCGGCTGCCGCGCCCACAGGTGCTGCGCGCGGGCGGCCCGCTCGTACGCGGTCCGCACGTCGCCTGCCGTGGACTCGGGCATGGTGGCGAGCTCGCCACCGGAGAACACCGCGACCGTCGTGTAGGTGCCATCACCCGCCTGTACGCGGGACCGCAGCTGGTCGAGCAGGGTGTCGGTCAGCGCGGCTGGGCGGCTCATCCTGCGGTCTCCCGGTCGGTCGTTGGGGCGCTCGCCTCGGCGCGGGCCTCGTACTCGCGACGCGCCTCCGGCGAGGCCCCGAGCAGGACCTGGTCGGCCTTGAGGGTACGGGAGACCCACTCCGCCGCGGCGCGCGGCAGCAGCCGGGTGAACCGGAACGTGGCGTCCAGCGACCTCGGCACCCACACGTCGAACTTGGGCCGCTGCAACGTCTTCACGATCGCGGCGGCGACGTCGGCCGGCTCGACGGACTTCACCCAGCGCGCGTCGGTGAGCCCGCTCGCCAGCTCGGTGCGCACGATCGCGGGCATCACGACCGACACCTCGACCCCGGAGCCACGCAGCTCCGCACGGACCGCCTCGGACAGCCCGACGACGCCGTGCTTGGTCGCGCAGTAGGTGGCCCCGCCTGGGAAGCCCGCCTTGCCGGCGGCCGACGCGATGTTGACGATGTGGCCGGTCCCGCGCGGGCGCATCCTGGTGACCGCCTCCCGGGTGCCGTGGATGACGGCGTGCAGGTTGATCGCCAGCTGGTGCGCGGTGGTCCGGTCGCTCTCGTCCTCGAACCGGCCGAGCCGCATGATCCCGGCGTTGTTGATCAGCACGTCGATGGGCCCGAGCTGCTTCTCGACCTCGTCGAGGAAGGCGGTGAACCGCGCCCGGTCGGTCACGTCGAGCGGCAGCGCCAGCACGTCCCCGGCGATCTCGTCGGCCGTGTTCTTGGCGATGTCGAGGTCGAGGTCACCGAGGACGACCGAGGCGCCGAGCCGGGCCAGCGCGGTCGCCGTCGCGGCGCCGATCCCTCGCCCCCCACCGGTGATGACGATTACCTTGCCAGTGAGCGACCGGGGTGCCATCGGATCTCCGTACATACAATCCAGCAGGAATGTTTGCACGAGCATCCCAGCGTCGTCCGGCCCACGCAAGACCACCGGTCGGCCGCACATCTGTGAACTGGGAACAACTGCACCCTGTCCAGCCTCTTGTGAAGCGCGCCGCGCGCGGTGAACGATCAGCTATCGGACGGAAACCGACCGTGAGGGCCCCCTCAGCGAGGTGAGGGGTCGGGCGGACCGCCCAACAACTGAACACACACCCCTCCAGCGCCGGCCCAGCGGGCCGGCGTCCCCTGCGGGAGGAACCGCGTGAGACACACACGCCCGTCCATAGTGGTCGGGGCGCTGGCCGCCCTTACCCTCGTACTGCCCATGACCGGGAACGCGGCGTCCGCGCCGCGGGAACAGGCCCAATCCGACCGCGCCTCCGCCGAGTACTACGTCCACGGCGTGGACACCGCGGAACTGCGCAACGCGGTCGCCGCGACCGGCGCGGCGGTCAACTCCTTCGAGCACGGCGGCCTCAACATCACCGCGACGCCGGCCGAGATCGAGAAGATCCAGCAGCTCGGCCTGAAGCCGGAACGCCAGGCCGCCATGGCACACAGCCACGACGACGTGAGCCCGCTGGACTTCCCGCCAGCCGACTCGAACTACCACAACTACGCGGAGATGACGGCCGTCATCAACCAGGCCGTCGCCGACCACCCGAACATCCTCAGCAGGACCGTCATCGGCAACTCCTACGAGGGCCGGCAGATGGTGGCGCTGAAGATCTCGGACAACGCGAGCACCGACGAGGCGGAGCCGGAGGTGCTGTTCACCCACCACCAGCACGCCCGTGAGCACCTGACCGTCGAGATGGCGCTGTACATCCTGTCCGAGTTCACCGACAAGTACGGCACCGACAGCCGCATCACCAACCTGGTGAACAGCCGCGAGATCTGGATCATCCCCGACCTCAACCCCGACGGCGGCGAGTGGGACATCCGCTCCGGCTCGTACGCGGGCTGGCGCAAGAACCGGCAGCCGAACTCGGGCAGCAGCAATGTCGGCACCGACCTCAACCGCAACTGGCCGTTCCAGTGGGGCTGCTGTGGCGGCTCGTCGGGCAGCACCTCCAGCGAGACCTACCGCGGCCCGTCCGCGGGGTCGGCGCCCGAGGTGCAGAACGTCATGAACTTCGTGCGCGGCCGGGTCGTCGGCGGCGTGCAGCAGATCAAGACGAACATCGACTTCCACACCTTCAGCGAGCTGGTGCTGTGGCCATACGGCTACACGTACAACAACACCGCTCCCGGCATGACCCAGCAGGACTACAACGTCTTCTCGACGCTGGGCCAGCAGATGGCGCAGACCAACGGCTACTCCCCGGAGCAGGCGTCCGACCTGTACATCACCGACGGCTCCATCGACGACTGGCTGTGGGGCGACCAGCGGATCTACGCCTACACCTTCGAGATGTACCCGTCCTCCGGCGGCATCAACGGCTTCTACCCGCCCGACGAGGTGATCGCCAGGGAGACCTCGCGCAACCGCGACGCCGTGCTGCACCTGCTCGACTACTCCGACTGCCCGCCACGCGTCATCGGCGCCACGTGCGACGGCACCGAGCCGCCGCCGACCGGCCCGACGTTCGAGAACGCCACGAACGTCACCATCCCGGACGTGGGCTCGGCCGTCACCAGCTCGATCGCCGTCAGCGGCGTCACCGGCAACGCGCCGAGCGACCTGCAGGTGTCCGTGGACATCAAGCACACCTACCGGGGTGACCTGCAGATCGACCTGCTCGCGCCGGACGGCACCGCCTACCGGCTCAAGAACACGTCCACGAGCGACTCCGCGGACAACGTGATCGCCACCTACACGGTGAACGCGTCGAGCGAGGTCGCGAACGGCACGTGGCGGTTGTCCGCGCGGGACCTGTACCGCGCGGACACCGGCTACATCGACCTCTGGAAACTCACGTTCTGACTGGGGAAAGGGCACTTATGAGAATGAGACGACTCGCGATCGTCGCGGCGGCTGTCGCGACGGGGCTCGGGATGCTCGCCGGACCGGCAGCGGCCGACCCGCCGGACGTCGGGCCGCAGATCATCGGCGGCTCACCGGCAGCGCAGGGCGAGTTCCCGTGGATGGTGCGGCTCTCGATGGGGTGCGGCGGCGTGCTGTACACCCAGCAGATCGTGCTGACCGCGGCGCACTGCGTCGGCGCGACCGGGCCCAACACCGGCATCACCGCGACGATCGGGGTCGTCGACCTGCAGGACCCGGCGGCGATCAGCGTCCGGTCGAACTACGTCTACCGGTCGCCTGGGTACGACAACCCCTCCGGCGACGACTGGGCGCTGGTCCGGCTCTCGTCGCCGGTGAACGCGCCGACGATGAAGCTCGCCACCACCACCGAGTACGACAGCGGCGCCTTCACGGTCGCCGGCTGGGGAGCCGCCGCGGAGGGCGGCGCCCAGCAGCGCTTCCTGCTGAAGGCCGACGTGCCGTTCATCGACGACGTGCAGTGCGAGTCGGCGGGCGGGATCTACGTCGGTCTCGTGCCCGACGAGGAGATCTGCGCCGGCAACTGGGACGCGGGCGGCGTGGACACCTGCCAGGGTGACTCCGGCGGCCCGATGTTCCGCCGGGACAACGCGGGTGAGTGGATCCAGGTCGGCATCACCTCGTGGGGCCAGGGGTGCGCGCGCCCCGAGAACCCCGGGGTGTACGCGCAGGTCAGCACGTTCGCGCCGGCCATCGCGGCGGCCGCGGCACAGATCACGCCGCAGCCCGGTTGCGCGGAGACGGCCAACGCCACCGAGGTCGCGGTGCCGGACGCGGGCGCCGCGGTCGGCAGCTCGGTCCAGATCGCCGACTGCAGCGGCAACGGCACGCGGACGGCGAGGGTGACGGTCGACATCACGCACCCGTACCGGGGTGACCTGGTGATCAACCTGATCGCGCCGGACGGCAGCGTGTACAAGCTGAAGAACTTCAGCGGAAGCGACTCGGCCGACTACGCGCGGACCACCTACCCGGTCAACCTGTCCGCGGAGACCGCGGTCGGCACCTGGCAGCTGCAGGTGCGGGACATGTTCCGCGGTGACGTGGGCACGTTGACGAGCTGGGCGCTGTCGGTCAAGGCCGAGTAGGCCGAACCCATTTGCTGAGGGCCATCCCACGGGGTGGCCCTCAGCCGTTTTCACGTGCAAGATACTGCGAGTTACCGTGAAGTAGCAGTCATCGATGACTCCCCGAGGAGCAGGATCATGCGCGAGATCGCCGTCCCCCCGCTGACGAGCGTGCCGGACAGCGGCGGCATGGCCGACGTCGTGTACACCAACGCCGACGAGGCGCCCAACGCCGTGTCGTTCCGGCGCAAGGTCGGCGGCGCGTGGCGTGACGTGACGGCCGCCCAGTTCCTCGCCGAGGTCATCGAGGTCGCGAAGGGCCTGGTCGCGGCCGGGATCGAGCCGGGAGACCGGATCGGCATCCTGTCGGCGAACTGCTACGAGTGGACGCTGTTCGACTACGCGATCTGGGCGGCGGGCGCGGCGTCGGTGCCGATCTACGTCACGTCGTCGGCCGAGCAGGTCGAGTGGATCCTGTCGGACTCCGGGGCGGTCGGGGTGGTCGCCGAGAACGCGGCGCTCGCGAACCGGGTCGACGAGGTCCGAGGCAAGGTGCCCGGGCTCAAGCACGTGTGGCGGATCGACGACCGCGCGGTCGAGACGCTGGTCGAGGCCGGCAAGGACATCCCGGACGAGGCCGTAGACGAGCGGCGCAAGGCCGTCATGCCCGCCGACCTCGCCACCCTGATCTACACGTCCGGCACGACCGGCCGACCAAAGGGCGTCGTGCTCACGCACCGCAACATGTTCGCTGCCTGCGGCAACGCGGTCGAGTACCTGCCGACGCTGTTCAAGGGCGACAACACGCCGGACGGCGACGCGTCGACGCTGCTGTTCCTGCCGCTCGCGCACGTGTTCGGCCGGATGGTCGAGGTCGGCGCGGTGATGGCGCGCGCGACGCTCGGGCACTGGGCGGACGTGAAGACGCTGACCGACAACCTCGCCGCGTTCAAGCCGACGTTCATCCTGTCCGTGCCCTACGTGCTGGAGAAGGTCTACAACGGCGCGCGGCAGAAGGCGCACGCCGGCGGCAAGGGCAAGATCTTCGACGCCGCGGCGGCCACCGCGATCGCCTACAGCGAGGCCGGGTCCAACGCGAGCCTCGGCCTGAAGATCAAGCACGCGGTGTTCGACCGGCTCGTGTACTCGAAGCTGCGTGCCGCGCTCGGCGGTCAGGTCACGGCGGCCATCTCCGGCGGCGCCGCGCTCGGCCTGCGGCTCACGCACTTCTTCCGCGGCGTCGGCATCACCGTGTACGAGGGCTACGGCCTCACCGAGTCGACGGCGGCGTCGGTGGTGAACGGCCCGCTGGCCGCGAAGCCGGGCACCGTCGGCAAGCCGCTGCCCGGCACGGCCGTGCGGATCAGCGAGGACGGCGAGATCCACCTGCGTGGCGACGGCGTCTTCACGCGGTACTGGCAGAACGAGAGCGCGACGGCCGAGGCGATCGACGCCGACGGCTGGTTCGCGACCGGCGACCTCGGCGACCTCGACGACGACGGGTTCCTGAAGATCACCGGGCGCAAGAAGGAGATCCTGGTGACGAGCGGCGGCAAGAACGTGGCGCCGTCGGTCATCGAGGACCGGATCAGCGCGCACCCGCTCGTCGGGCAGGCACTCGTCGTCGGCGACGGGCAGAAGTACATCGCCGCGCTGGTCACCATCGACACGGACTACTTCGGCTACTGGAAGACCACCACTGGTAAGACCGACGGCGCGACCGTGGCCGACCTCGCGGACGACCCGGACCTCAACGCCGAGATCCAGAAGGCGGTCGACGACGGCAACCTCGCCGTCTCCACGGCGGAGTCGGTCCGAAAGTTCCGGATCCTGGACACGGAGTTCAACCCGGAGAACGGCTACCTCACTCCGTCACTGAAGCTGAAGCGAAATGTGATCATGAAGGATTTCGCTGCCGAGGTGGACGCTCTATATTCCTGACGACTCGTGATCAGCCGACCACGTTGCCACACCGGGTAGGGTTTCCTCGCCCGGCACACCATCGCGCGACTGTGTTGATGGTTCGCTCAGCAAGCTCCGCGATTCAGGGAGGTCACAGCCATGGGGCGGCACTCCTCCGCGAAGTCCCGCGGCTGGCGGGGAAAGTCCCCCGTGATCATTCTGAGCGGCCTGCTGGTGTTGGCGTTGATCGGCTGGTTCACCTACGACTTCCTCTCGGATCGGCTTCGTACGTCCAGTTGTGACACCACGACGGTGCTCAACGTGACCGCCTCGCCGGAAATCGCACCGGTAGTAGCCAGCACGGCACGCAGTGTGTCTACAGAGGACAGCTGTTACGACGTCCGGGTGTCCAACCGCGAGTCGGCGGCGACGGCCGAGTCCCTCGTGGTGTCCGACGGCACCGAGCGTCCCGACGTGTGGATCCCCGAGTCGACGGTGTGGCTGCAGCGCGCGCAGGCCCGTGGCGCGTGGAGCGTTCCGGTGGCCGGCACGTCCGTGGCCAGCTCGCCGGTGGTGCTCGCGCTGACCGAGGACGTCGCGGGTCAGCTCGGCTGGCCGGCGAAACAACCGACGTGGTCCGACGTCCTCAGTGCCTCCGGCCTCGCCATCGGCGTGCCGGACCCGAGCCGTGAGCCGGTGGGCGTGTCCCTCCTGTTCGGCGTGCGGGACGTGCTTGGCGGTTCGCCGGACCCGGCGGCGGCCATCACGACGGAGCTGCGCACGCTGTCGCCGAACACGGTGCCCTCGGTCGCGGACCTGTTCACCCGGCTGCCAGGCACCGGCACGGCCGCCGAGCCGCTGGACGGCTTCCCGGCCGCCGAGGTCGGCCTCCTCCGCCACAACGCGAAGCAGACCGGCGCCCAGCTGGTCGCCGTGTACGCGGATCCGGCCGTGCCCGCGCTCGACTACCCGTACGTGCTGCTGCCGGACACGCAGAAGGACAAACGCGACGCAGCCGAGAAGTTCCTCAACCTGCTCATGAACCAGAAGACGGCCGACGCGCTGTCCGACGCCGGCTTCCGCACTCCCGACGGCGAGATGCTGCGCAAGCGCAACACCGCCGACCGCACGAGCACCGCGAAGATGACGCCCACCGAGCCGCCGGTGGCCGACGACGTCGACCAGCTGCTGAACGAGTGGTCGGGCATCAACCTCAGCGGCCGCGTGCAGGTGCTCCTGGACGTCTCGGGTTCCATGAACGAACCGGTGCCCGGCACCGGCGCCAACCGCATGGCCGTCACATTGCAGGCCGCCCAGCTGGGCATCGGCCTGATGAAGCAGACCACCAAGATCGGCGTCTGGCTGTTCTCCACCAACCTCGACGGCGACCTGGACTACAAGGAGCTGTTCCCGGTCCTCCCGATCGCGGACCAGGTGTCCTCCGGCAACCTCGAGAAGTTGCGCACCGTACAGGCGATCCCGAACGGCTCGACTGGTCTGTACGACAGCACGCTGGCGGCGTACCAGTCGGCGAGGCAGAATTTCGAGCCCGGCCGCATCAACACGGTCATCGTGCTCACCGACGGCCGCAACGACGACGCGAACAGCATCACCCGCGAGGCCCTACTGGCGGAACTGGCCAAGCTGCAGGACCCACGCAGGCCCGTCCGCATCGTCGGCATCGGCATCGGCCCGGACATCGACGTCGGCGAGCTGCAGGCCATCGCAGGCGCCACGGGCGGCCAGGCCTTCACGACGCCGGACCCGACCAGGATCGGGGAGATCTTCTACGCCGCGCTGTCGAAGCTGCTGTGCCAACCACCGGCGTGCAAACCGACGGACCGCTAGCGGCCTCCCCCGAAACTGTCGGCCCCTCATGAGACCATCGAAACCGGGGCCGGAGGCCAAGCCTCGGCACGTTGTGCCGAGTGCACAGAATCCCTGTGCTCCGCGCTGCGTAACGGTTTCCCGCAGGCGACGATAAGGAGTCAGGCGTCCGAGGAGGGGTGTGCCCGTGTCCGTTGCCGCCCCGGTTCGGGTTCGGCGGCATCTGCGTCGGCTGCCGGCCCATCTCTCGTCGGTGGCGTTGGCCATCGCGGGGGTGCCGTTCCTCGTGCACGCGTGGGTGGCGCTGCACGGGTACTTCGGCCAGGACGACTTCATCATCACCTACCGCTCCGCGCACGCCGACCCGCTCGACTTCGCCTACCTCTTCCAGGACTACGGCGGCCACCTCCAGCCCGGCACGTTCCTCCTCGCCTGGCTCGAGACCACGATCGCGCCGCTGAACTACGTCGTCGCGACCCTGCCGCTCCTCGCCATGCACGGTGTCGCGCTGTGGTTGTTCTGGCGCGTGCTCGTCCGGTGCTTCGGCGCGCGCTGGGGCATCGTGCCGGCGTTCGCGGTGTTCGCCGCGTCGCCGCTGATCCTGTTCCCGACGCTCTGGTGGGCGTACGGGATGCAGCTGCTGCCCGTGCTCGTCGCCATGGGCGCCGGCCTCCTCGCGCACCTGCGTTATCTGGAAAGCGGCCACCTCCGGTACGCCGTGCACGCCGGCCTGTGGACGGTCGCCGGCATGTTGTTCTACGAGAAGGCGGCCCTGTTCGCCGGGCTATTCTTCGGCATCACCGTCCTGCGCGGCACGCTCGTCAGCGAGGCGCTGGTCCGCCACCGCCGCGTGTGGCTCGCCCACCTCGCCCTGTTGACCGGCTACGCGATCCTCTACTTCGGACTGACCGCGGGCCAGTCCGACGGCGACCCGGTCCCGGCCAGCGAGGTCGCGGAGTTCGTGTACCGCAGCATCGTCGACACGTTCCTCCCCGGCCTGATCGGCGGCCCACTGGCGGCCCCGGGCGGCGGCGCGACGTGGGTGACCCCACCACTGGCGGTGCGAGTGGTAGCGGTGTTGGTGGCAGTGGTCGTGGTGATCCGGTGGCGCAGCAAGGCATGGCTGCTACTGGCCGGCTACCTGGCGGTCGCCATGGCACTGGTAGCGGTGACCCGGCTCGCGCTGGTGGGCCCGGTGATCGGCGCGGACCCCCGCTACCTGGCCGACGCGGTGCCGGTGGCGGCCCTGTGCGTGGCGTTCGCGGTACTCCGTAAACCGGCCGGTCCCCCGCGATGGCCCATGATCGCGGTGACGGTGCTCATCGTCGCCGGCAGCGTGGCGAGCTTCCTCCGCGTCGCGCCGGCCCTGCAGTTCCGGGAAGCCCGCGACTACGTCGCGACGGCGAGAGCGGCCTTCGCGGACCAGCCCGGCATCGTGCTGTACGACACCGGCGTCCCGCGCCCGATCATGCTGGACTGGTTCATCGCCGACGCCTTCACGTCACGCGTCGTCGGCCTGGTCCCGGAGTCCCCGAGGTTCGACCGCCCAACGGAAACGCTCTACCAACTCGACGGCAGCGGCCGCCCGCAACCGATCATCAACCTGAAGGACTCCGTCTTCGGCGAGAAGGGCCCGGCCCCGGACTGCGGCCACCAGGTC
>Ga0272482_10000562_pt1 | contig 11669 bp, 11 predicted proteins | sample RVTome_8_FD_192427 | JGI IMG/M metagenome (GOLD analysis project Ga0272482, IMG submission 192427) | Soil microbial communities from uranium-contaminated site in the Upper Colorado River Basin, Wyoming, United States - RVT160D0 (version 2) ...
CGGCCTCGGCTTCCTCCTCGCGGGGCGGGACTCGGTGCGGTACTGGACGTCGGTGGTGTTCGACAGCGACCGCATCGGCGGCGCCACCCGCGCGGCGAACCAGTCGATCAAGGGGTTGCTCGCCCGGCTCGGTGTCGAGTCGACCGTGGTGTGGGTGGTGTTGTGCGCCGCGCTCGGCTGTCTCACGGTCGTGGCCATGCGCCGGGCGATCGCGGCGGGGCAGCCGATGTGGGCGTTGTGCCTCAACGCGCTCGGCACGCTGCCGCTCGCGCCCGTGTCGTGGTCCCACCACTGGGTGTGGTGTGTGCCCGTCCTGCTCACGGTCGGGGTGCACGCCTGGCGCACGCGAACCACCACGTCCGTCGCGATCGGCGCCCTCCTGTTGTTCACGCTGTCGCCACACTGGTGGTGGGATCCACACCACGAATGGGACACCTGGCGACTGGTGACCGGCAACCTCTACGTCTGCTTCGCGGTACTGGTGCTGGTCGGGTTCGTACGGCAGCGGCCGACGGTCCCGCTCCCCCGGTCGGCCAAGTCGGCGAGTGCGGCGGCGAACTGAACATCCCGCACTGGACTCACCGGTGGTCAGCCGCGTGCCTCGGCCGCGGGGACCGGCTGGATGCCCAGCTCGTCGGCCCAGCGCTCGACGACATCGGCGGCGGCGGCGTTCGGGTCGCCAGCCGAGACCCGGGCACCGAGTGCGGCCGCCGTCGCGGCGCGGTCCAGTGCCGCGTCGACGGCGGCGCCGAGCCGGTCCGCCGTGATCCGCCGGAACGGCAGGCGCACGCCGGCACCGAGCTTCTCGACGCGCCACGCCCAGTACGCCTGGTCGGCGAGCACCCCTGCGACGACGGAGGGCAGGCCGGCACGGAGGACGGCCGCGGTCGTCCCCGAGCCGCCGTGGTGCACGGCCGCCCGGCACCTCGGCAGCACCGCGTCGAAGTCGACACCGTTCACGAGGCGCAGGTGCGCCGGCAGCGCTTCGCCGTCGTCGCCGAAGTCGCTCCAGCCGGCACACACGAGTCCCCGGACGCCCCGCTCCGCCGTCAGCCGGGCGATGTCACGCAGCATGGCCCGGGGGTCGGCGACCGGGGTCGACCCGAACCCGAAGAAGACCGGCGCACTGCCGGCGTCCAGCCATTCGGTCAGTGCGGCGGGCACGTCCTCGCCGAGCCGGGCCCGCAGATCGGCCGGCATCGTCTGCCAGCCAACGACCTCGTGCCGCTGGTGCCACTCCGGCGGCCGTCGCGCGACGGCCGCGCTGTAGAGCTCCACCGACGGGGTCCACTCCACGCGCGGTCGGCGTCGGTACCGCGCGATGCCGAGCACGTCGCACATCTCGTCGATGTTCGGTTTGTTGTCGAGCCAGTGCCCGAGGTCCAGCAGGCGCCAGCTGAGGCGGTTCAGCCAGCGGAGGCGCAGGTCGCGCACCGGCGAGATGAAGCTCGCCTGGTTCCCGGCCTCGAGGACGGGGTACAGGCTGGCCGTGCGGTGCGGGACACCAAAAGCTCTGGCGAGGCACTCGCCGCGGTAGGACGTCATGACCGTCGAGATCACCAGGTCGGCCCCATCACACGCGGTGACGCACGCGTCGATGATCGACCGGTTCGCCCGGCGTTCCTCCGCGCTCATCGCCTTGAGGAAGGTGAGGACCCGCCCTCTGGCCATGTTGTCCTTCGCCGTGTCGGAGCTCAGGAACGAGTTCATGTCCGGCTTCACCGGAACGACATCGACACCGGCCCGCCGGGCCCACGGCACGAGGTTCTCGTTCACCGTCAACACCACCGAATGGCCTCGGCGCCGCAGTTCGTGCCCGAGCGCGACCATCGGCTGGATGTCACCCCGCGAGCCGTAGGCGAGTATCGCCACTCTCATCGCAATCTCCTCCGCACAGGTGTCGTCATGGAGCTGGTCAACGAACGCGGTCGAGGTGGACGGGAAGGCCGTCGACGGGGAACGGCGCGTTCGACCAGTCCCACCGCATCCGGTGGCCATCTGGCAGCCGCCACCGGTGGTGCAGCAACAGCTCGTGCAGGATGGTCTTGACCTCAAGGAAGCCCAGTGCCATCCCGATGCACTTGTGCGCCCCGCCGCCGAAGGGCAGCCACGCGAACCGGTGCCCCCGGTCCTCCCGGCGCGGTTCGGCGAACCGGTCCGGGTCGAACTCGTCGGGATCGCGCCAGTAGGTCGGGTCGTGGTGGTTGACGGCGGGCATCACGACCGTGGTCGTGCCCGCCGGCAGGTGGTAGCCCGTGAGGTCGACGTCGCGGGTCGTCCTGCGCACGTAGGTGGGCAGTGGCGTCACCAGGCGCAGTGCCTCCTTCACGACCAGGTCGAGCGTGGTCAGCCGGTCGAGGCCGTCGATGTCCGGCGCCGGTCCCAACGCGACGGACTCGGCGCGGGCCCGCTCCTGCCACGCCGGCTGGCGCGCCAGGTGGTACATCGCCGCCGTCACCGTGGTTGCCGAGGTGTCGAGCGCGGCCAGCATCAGGAAGATCATGTGGTCGACGACCTCGGTGTCGGTGAACCGCTGGCCGTCCTCGTCCTGCGCGGAGGCGAGCACCGAGAACAGGTCACTGCCCGCGCTGGCGCGTTTGCCCGGCAGCTCGGCCGTGAAGTACTCCTCGAGGGTCCGCCTACCACGCAGCCCCGCCCGCCACCTCCCGCCAGGCACGGGGAACCGCACCATCGCGGTGGTGCCGGCCACGGCCGAGGTGAACGCCCGCAGCACCGCCTCGTTCGTGCCGGGAGCGGACGCCATGAAGACCTGCGAGCCGATGTCCATCGTGAGCCGGACCATCGTCGGGTGGACGGCGAACCGGTCCGGCAGGTCCGCGAGGCCGGCCCTGGCGACCTGGCCCGCGACGTCCGCGTAGGCGGCGAGCCGTTGGCGGGTGAAGGCCTGCTGCATGATCCGCCGGTGCTGGAGGTGCTCCGCGTCGAGCAACAGCAGGCCGCGCCGGAAGAAGGGGTCGAAGAACAGGTTCCACCCGGACTGCGAGAACGCCTTGTCCTTGTTGGTGAGCACGGCCTGGGTGGCGTCCGCGCCGCCCACCATGACCATCTCGATGCCGAACGCCTTCATCCACGACACCGGGCCGTACCTCGCGACCCTGGCGCGTTCGAACCGCGGGCCGTACCGCATCCACTCGAGACCGTGGCCGATCAGGGGAACCCCGGGGTCACCGGGAACGGCCAGGAGACCGGAGCCGCGCGGCGGCGTGGCCAGGGGTCTGCCCCGGCCGGCCCCGCCGCGCAGTGCCCGCGACTCCAGCCAGCGCGGCACGGGCACACTGCTGATCGACAGTCGACGCGTCTCCTGCTCGTGAACGACCACGCCACTCCCCTTCTCTCGTAGCGAGTTCGGTGTCACCGCGCCAGCGCGGGCACGGGCGCCGGGGTGTCGCCGGCCCGCAGGTCGCGGATCCCGCGGTAGACGAGCAGGGCGGTGTGGCCGAGGTACCACGGCACGATCGCCCACTTGACGGTCGCGAGCACCGAGTGCAGCAGGAACACGCCGGACATCGGGTCGGCCGCCGTGTGCGCCCCGACCCACCACATCTCCAGCGACGTCTCCGTGAGGTTCAGGCACATCTCGACCAGCGGCACCGCCGCCCACAGCCGGTTCCCGGACAGCTTCCAGATCAGCATCGCGAAGAACGGGCCGTAGGACAGCGCCCAGGCCAGGTCGATCCAGATCCAGTCGAGATAGCGTGCCGAGGCGTCCGCGCCCCAACTGCTCAGCACCGCGTCGCCGTTCTCGGAGGTGTAGGAGAACTGGAGGTTCAGCTGCGGCATCGAGAAGACACTGCGATCCGGGTCCAGGATCGGGTTCAGCACGAACATGCCCGCCGCGGTGGAGAGCACGAGGAAACCGAACCACAGGGTCACGATCTTGTTGTCGGCGGCGAGGCTAAGCAGCTTTCGCATTGTTCCGGGTCCTTTCCGTGCGGATGTTCGCCGGCAGGTGGCGGCGAAGCTTGCTGATGTTCCTGGCGCTCTCCACGACGACGTCGATCGGGCGCACCTCACCCGGCACCGAACCGGCCGTCGACGGCAGCGCGCGGTCGATGTTGCGCAGCGCCGCCGGCAGCGACCGGGGGAAGAGCGACCGGGCGAACAGGGCGTGCCGAACGGCGTGGCGCAGGCTGGTGATGGGCCGCGCGCGGTCGATGTCGCGGAGGCTGACGCCGAACCGCCGGGTGAGGGTGCGCCGGAACTCCTGCCACGACACCACTTCGAGGCCGAACCGCGCGGCGACCTCCACCGTGGTCACCGGCGTGACCGGGTACACGATGTCCTGCGGCCGGTCCGCGCACATGTTCGTGACCACGGCCCTGGCGAGCACGTCGGCGGCGACGACCGGCACGCGGTCGCCCGAGTCCCACATCTGCCCCGTCTGCAGCGCGTACCACATCATGTGCCAGAACGAGTACTGCATACCCGGGTCACGGAAGCCGGTGTGCTGCCCACCGAGCACGAACGGCGCCTGGTAGGTGAAGACCGGCGCGCCCGCCTTCCGCAGGTGCAGCCCGAGGTGCTTCAGCGTCCATTTCATCTTGCTGTAACCACAGTGGAAGAAGCTGACGCGGTAGAAGTCGCGGCGCGTGCGGTAGACCTCGCTACCCGCGGACCCCAGCACGTGCAGGGACTTGAGGCGATCCCGGTAGCAGAACTCGACGAGGTCGAGCGTCGGGCGCAGTTTCTCCTTGCGGTACCTGGCGTAGCTGTAGGTGTGGTTAGTGGCTCCGGTGGCATCCACCACCGCGTCGACCTCCGCGCACAGCGCGGCGTACCGCTCGGCGGACAGGCCCATCGAGGGTTCGGTGAAGGCGGCCTCGAACACGGTGAGCTTTTCGTTGTCCGGCAACGACAGCCGGAACTTGCGCACCTGTCGCGCGAGGCGTTCCGGTCCAGCCGTCCTGCCGTTTCCCCTGACCAGCGCGTAAACCCGCCCGATCCGGTCGTCGTCGAGCAGCTCGCGAAGGAGGTGCATACCGACGAAACCGTTGGCGCCGAGGAGGAGCACGGTACGGCGCTCCCCTGGCGCCCTGACCGGCAACGCGGCGGCGGCCGCGTGCGGATCGACCGAGAAGGACACCGTCATCTTCTGTGGATCACCGGCGCGAAGAGCGCGCCGATCACTTTTCTCCGAGATCGAGATGCGCATTATTACCCACGTTCTCGCGTGACTGCGATTTGGCTGTACCCACCGAGTACTATTGGGACGAATCGCACTCTATCGGAGATGACGTTGCTGAGGGTATGGGAGGTTTACCATGAGTCCCGGTATGACCGATTCACGCGCTGTCTAATGTGGATGGACGCTGACGGGAAGGTCGCGCCGAATACTCGGTTCGCTGACCGTGAAGAATACACATTGTCATATGCGCGATTGTGCGTGAAACGGTGAGCCAGTCAAAAAGGTGAGCCGGATTCGGTAAGCCCAGGTCAATTGACCGGGCGATAGTCATTTGTTTCGCCAGACCCATTTGGCAGCTCGGGTAGGTGCGCAATTCCCCTTCCTGACAACCGGGCGGCGTAGCATGGCTGGCGGCACCGCCGGCATGGCGTGGGAGACGATCGTGACGAACCACCTCCTCGGCGAGCCGGGCAGCCCCGGCCTCGACTGGATGGCCGAGGCGTTGCACGTCAGCAACGGCGACGCCACCGACCTGCTCGGCACCGGACTTGTCCGACGCCTCATCTACTGGCGCGATGCGCTCCACGAAGGACCGGTGCCCGCGGTGGGGCCAGCAGAGCTGCGGCGGATCCGGGCCGCGTTCCTCATCGCGGCGGGCGTCGACGAGCACCGCGATGGCGAGCAGATGTTCACCGAGCGAGACCGGACCCTCGAGGCCAACCGTGCTGGCGAGTACGTGCTCTGGTTCGAGGCCGACCTCTACGACCAGCTGCAGATCATCCAGATCCTGTCCCGGCTGGCCGAACTGGACGTGCCGGCAGAGCGAATCACTCTGATCTGCATCGGCGAACATCCGGAGATCGCCCGGTTCGGCGGCCTCGGCGAGCTGCGCTCCGACCAGCTGCGTGAACTGCCGGCGACCAAGGCATGCAAGCGGCTCACGCCCGCCGCGCTGGAACTCGCCACCCGGGCGTGGGCCGCGCTGCGGGCACCCGAGCCGACCGGCCTCGGCGCCATCGCCGCCACCCGTTCGACCGACCTACGGTTCCTCGGCGAGGCGTTCGACCGGCTCGGCAGGGAGTATCCGTCCACCCGCGACGGGCTCTCACTCACCGAGCGACGGATCCTGGCCGCGGTGGCCGGCGGCGCACCCGACGCAGGCGCCGCGTTCACCCACGTCTGGCGGCGGGAGACCCGCCCCTACCTCGGCGACACCTTCTGCTTCGACATGATCCGCCGGCTGACCGAGGCGCCCGATCCGCTGCTGCACGTCGACCCCGCGAGCCGCCGCGTCGACGGGTCCACCCTGCTGCGACTCACCGCGACCGGAGTGCGGGTACTGGCGGGCGAGGCCGACCACATCGCACTCAACGGCATCGACCGCTGGATCGGCGGCGTGCACCTCCACGGCCATCACCCGCGCTGGCGATGGGACGAAGGAACAGAGGCAATCTCGACCACCCACCATGCGAGGACCGAGTGGTCGACACAATGATCGGTGTGGGGTTACAGGCGGTAGCGTTTCCGGCATGGCACCCGCACCCCGGCTCACGCTCAGCGAGCTGCCGCCCGCTGCCAGGGCGATCGCGGCGGCGGCGACCGACGCGATCGCGGCCGCGCAGGCCGGCGACACGACCGCGTTCGACGACGCCTGCAGTCGCCTCCTCACCGACCCCGAGCACGCGCGCGTCATCCTCGGCGACACCGTTCGGCTGCTGCTGGAGGAGATCCTCCCGGACGGCGTGGACGGCGACGACCTCCGCGAGATCATCGGCCGCTGTGCCCAGACGGCGGGCCCGTGGTTCCCCGGCGTCGACCCGGGCGTGATGGTCGTCGTCCTCAGTGGCGCGCTCGGGATCCATCCGGACACCCCGCCGGACCCCCGCCCCGGGGAGGATGAGCCGCCGGTACTGGACGACCCGTGGGACGCGGTCCCACCGCGACCCACGGCGGCCGCGGTCACACAGCACGCCGTCGTCCTCCTCGCCGACCTGCTGTCCGTGCGCGGCCGCCCACTACGCGGCTACCTCGAAGCCGCGTTCACCGAAATGGCGCGGCGGGAGACTGTCGAGCAGCCCTGAGCGACACCTCCCCCGGCGCACTAGCCGAGCGCCGCGGTGACAATTCTCAGCGCTTCGCCCCGGGCCAGGCCGAGCTTGCGGACGACCGCCGCGTATTCCTGGGCCGCGTTGGCCGCGGCCGTGCGGGAGCGGTCACCGGTGGTGCTCACGAACGTCCCTGCCCGGCCACGCGTGTCGACGAGGTCGGCGTCCTCCAACTCCCGGTAGGCGCGGGCCACCGTGTTGACCGCGAGCCCGAGATCCGCGGCCAGCCGGCGCACGGTGGGCAGCCGCGTGCCGACCGCGAGCGTGCCGTCGTTGATCTGTTCGGCGATCTGTGCGCGCACCTGCTCGTAGGGCGGAACCAGGGACGCCGTGTCGAGGGTGATCACTTGGCGGCTGCCAGCCCACGCGGGGCCCGCAGCCCTGCCAGCAGTTCGGCGAACAGCCAGCACGCCGCGGCGACCGCGGTATAGGCGAGCACTGCCCAGAGCACCCATGAGCGGGGAGTGGCGCCGCTGGCGGTGGCCAGCGCGACCAGAATCGGGAGCGGCACCATGGCGGACCGCGCGTCCTGGGCGCGTAGCACGTCGTCGACGAGGATGGATTCGGCGTCCTCGGCGACCGTGGGCCGTCGCAGAACGGTGACCAGTGCGACGCATCCCACCGCGGCCAGCACCGCGACCGCCACCAGGAACGTGAGCGCCAGCGCCCGGTCGGGTGGCGGCGCCAGCAACGCACCAGCGGCCCCGACCAGCAGGCCGCCGCCGAAGACCACGGTGCCGGCCACCAGATGCGCGGGGCCGAGCACGTCGAGGACACTGGCCGCCGCCGGGTGCGCAGTGCGGACACGCGTTGGCGGCAGCAGGCGGCGCTCGGCCCGGACCTGGTACCACCAGCCCAGGCACAGCGCGACGATGACCATCGCGTACAGGAACGCGGACAAGCCGATGCCGCTGACGGTGTTCTCCTCCGGAACCGAGGGGTCGATCCCGCGCCAGACAGCCATGGCCATGATCAATCCCAGGGCCGCTGCCACGTGGACCCGGTTACCCCTCCGGCGCGCCTCCAGCCGTGCCACCAGCAGTTCCGAGGGCTCGACATCGCCCAATCGGTTGCCACGCAGCCACTTCCGCGCTCGCGCCACGCCTCTGTCGGTCGCCATGCCAACCCCATTTGTCGCAAGTTATGTGCCACCATATTGAGACAACAGTTGCTACAAAGTCAACCTCGCCAATGGGCGTGGCTCGGATCGCGAGGGCGGGTTCGCCGGACTACGCTTTGATCGAAATCTCAGCGAGACTCTCCGACAGTTACGGTCAGCGCGGACCCGAGGGAGTTACCGACGTGGTCGAGACGCACGACATCGTTCGCCCGCCTGCCGAGCTCAGTGCGGCGCTCGCGGCCATCGGCAGCGCGACGGCCAGTGCCGAGCTGAGCCGGATGGGCATCCGCAGCGCGTTCATCCGTGGCCCGGTCTCGGCGACGCCCGGGGTGTGCGTGGCCGGGCCGGCGCTGACGCTGCAGTTCCTGCCGAAGCGGGAGGACCTCTACCCCGTCGACGAGTACGCCGAACCGGAGAAGCAGCTGCACCGGCACGTCATGTACCACGCCCAGCCCGGCGACATGATCATCGTCGACGCGCGTGGCGACATGGAAAGCGGCGTGTTCGGCGACATGATGCTGACCTACTTCAAGGGCCGAGGCGGCGCCGGTGTGGTGATCGACGGGTGCCTGCGCGACCTCGGCAAGGCCAAGCAGCTCGGCCTCGGGCTGTGGATCCGGGGCGCCACGCCGAACTTCCACACCCAGACCAACATCGTCCCGACCGCCGTCAACGTGCCGGTGGCGTGCGGTGGCACGCTCGTCGAACCTGGCGACATCGTCGTCGCCGACGACGACGGGGCGGTCGTGGTGCCGGTCAAGCTCGCACCCGCTCTGCTGGCTGTCGCTCAGGAGCACGCGGAATGGGAGGAGTTCTCCAAGATGCGGCTGTCCCAGGGCGGCGACCTGCGGCTGTACTACCCGCTGTCGGAGGAGGCCCGGCCCGAGTACGAACGGTGGCGCGCGGAGCAGGGCCCTGCCTAGCTCCACAGCCGGTCGTGGCTCGACTCGGAGTCCCAGTGCGTCGTCTCGGCGAAGAACACCGGATCGCGCGGGTCGAGGTGGCGTCGCAGCTGCTCCTCGTCGATGTCGCCGAATCCCAGTCCCGGCGTGTCCGGCACCGTGATGTAACCGTTCTGGATCAGCGGGCGGGGCAGGTCGGTGACGAGGTCACTCCAGAAGTCCACTTCGGCCGCGTGGTGTTCGAGTGCGAGGAAGTTCTCCGTGGCGGCGGCCAGGTGCACGCACGCCATCGTCGCGATCGGTGACGCCGCCAGGTGCAGCGCCATCGCGACCCCGCGCTCCTGCGCGTAGTCGCCGAGCCGCTTGGTCTCCGCGATCCCGCCAGCCGTCGCCGGGTCGGGGTGCACGACGCGGATCGCGCCGGCGTCCAGCAGCGGGCGGAAACCGTCGAGCAGGTAGATGTCCTCCCCCGTGCACGTCGGGACGGCGACCGCCGTGGTGAGCTGGCGCTACTGGTCGGTCAGCTGCCACGGGATCAGGTCCTCGATCCACGCCAGGGTGAATGGTTCGAGCGCGCGGCCGATCCGGATGCAGGAGTCGAGGGCGATGTGGCCGAAGTGGTCGGCGGCGAGCGCGACGTCGTAGCCGACGACAGACCGCACCGTGTCCACATAGGACGCCAGATACTCCACTCCCTTCGCGGTGACCTGGATGCCGGTGAACGGATGCATCGTGGTCAGGTCCGCGCGGGCGCCCTTCGGCGCGATCAGCGCCCCCGGCACGTCCCACAGCAGGTCGATGCCCACGTCCATCTTCAGCATCGTGAAGCCGCGCTGCTTGCGCTCGGCCAGCCGGGCGCCCATCGCGTGCGGGTCCGGCAGTGACGGCGTGTCCGCGTAGCAGCGGATCTCGTCCCGGAACCGGCCCCCGATCAAGGCGTACGCGGGCACTCCGTACGCCTTGCCTGCCAGGTCCATCAACGCCATCTCGACGCCGGAGACCCCGCCGCCCTGGCGGCCGTGGAACCCGAACTGCTTGATCTTGCGGAAGATCTTGTCGACGTTGCAGGGGTTCTCGCCGACGAGCCTGCTCTTGAGCACGAGCGCGTAGGTGGCGCTGGCCTGGTCGCGCACCTCCCCGTAGCCGGCGAGCCCCTGGTTGGTGTCGATCCTGATGATCGACGACCGGAACGGCACGCCGGCCACGTTGGCCACCCGCAGGTCGGTGATGCGCAGATCGCTCGGCCGGGACGCCGTCGCGACGTGCTCCTCCGTGACCACCGAGCTCATCCCTTCACCGCTCCCGCCGTGAGCCCCTCGGTCAGGAACCGTTGCCCGAACGCGTACATGAGCACGACCGGGATGCTGATCAGCAGCGAGGCCGCGGCAAGCTGCCCCTGCGGCACGACGTCACCGAAGATCATCGACTGCATGCCGACGGGCAGCGTCTTGTAGTCGTCCTTGGTGATGAACACGAAGGCGAACAGGAACTCGTTCCACGCGTTGGTGAGCGTGAACAGCGCTACCGCGAGCAGGCCCGGCTTGGCCAGCGGCAGCACGACCCGGACGAACGCACCGAACCGCGTGCAGCCATCGACCAGCGCGGCCTCCTCGAGGTCGGCCGGGATCGACTTGAAGTAGCCGACGAGCAGCCACGTCGCGAACGGCAGGGTGAACGTGGGATAGGCGAGCACGAGCGCCCACAACGAGTCGTTGAGCCCGATCCCGCTCATCAGCTGGTACAGCGGGATGAACAGCAGCGCGCCCGGCATCACGTAGGTGAGCAGGATCGTCACCGTGAAGCTCTCCGAACCCCGGAACTTCAGCCGCGCCAGCGCGTAGCCGGCCAGCGCCGCGCAGACCAGGGCGATCACGGTGGAGGCCACCGACACCAGGATCGTGTTGACGTACCAGGTGCCGAACGCCCTGCCCGTGAACAGGTTGGTGAACTGCTGGGTGGTCCACGGGGTCGGCCAGAGGTCGTCGGTGCGCGCGACGATCTGGTTGTCGGACTTGAAGGCCGTGACCGTCATCCAGTAGAGCGGGGCGAGCACGAAGCCGAGCAGGCCGACGAGCGCGACCCCGGTGCCGGTTCCGCTGACCAGGCGTGCGGCCAGCCCGTTGCCCCGCGCGGCGAGCGCGGAGACGATCCGGCCGACGGCGGCCGCGAGCACCACGAACACGCCGAGCACGAAAGCGGCCTTCCACACGATGTGCGGCGACGCCCAGACCAGGATGAGCACCGAGACCACGACGATCACCCACGGCATTGCCCTGCGCTGAGCGGGCGTCAGCCGCCTGCGCTCCGTGCCGCCCGCGCCTGGCCGGTCGCCGCGGCGCATCATCCGCACGAGGATCATCACGAGGATGCCGATGATCGGCAGCATCACCAGCGTG
>Ga0272482_10000563_pt1 | contig 11669 bp, 12 predicted proteins | sample RVTome_8_FD_192427 | JGI IMG/M metagenome (GOLD analysis project Ga0272482, IMG submission 192427) | Soil microbial communities from uranium-contaminated site in the Upper Colorado River Basin, Wyoming, United States - RVT160D0 (version 2) ...
CCGCGCGCACGCGGCGATCAGGCCCTCGAACACGGCTGTAGACGGCGCCATCTCGGCGACCATCCGCGTGACCGAAAGACAGTCGGAGATGCCCCGGACCAGATCCGCGTTGCCGACCCGCTCCAACGGCCCGGTGCCGACCGGTTGGGTCGCCGCGAACGTGTCGGACAGGTACGGCGTCTGCCACACCTGCATCGGGTGCACCCGCGTCGGCTCCTCCGACGTGGCACGGAACGCGACCAGCGTGCCGTCCTCGAACAGCGAGTAGCCGTGGCAGGGCAGCGGGTTCGCGACCTCCTTGCGGATCACGTTGTACGGCAACAGCAACGTGCGGCCCTCGCGGCGGGCGTGGAACGCGTACAGCACGTCCTCGCCGTTGGGGGACCGGATGACCCGCTCGAACTCGAGGTCGTCGGTGTCGGTGTTGTCGAACGTCCGCGCCGCGCCGGTCGCGAGGTAGTAGCCGCCGGGGAAGATGATGCCCTGGTCCTCCGGCAGCCGCTGGCACGCCTGCCCGATCCCGTCGAGCCGCACGATGGCCTTGGTGCGGGTGTTGAACACCAGGTACCGGTAGGTCTTCTCGTTGTACGGCAGGATCTTCAGCAGGATCAGCGGTCCGACCCTCGCGTACCGGACGTCCGCGTCGGCGAGGCTCTGCAGCGGCTCGTCCACCGGCTCGCGGTAGATGCCCTCGCCGACCTCGGTGTTGTTCTCGATCTTGACGGTGAGGTCGCCGTTGACCGTCTCGATGAACAGCTCGTTCTCGATCGAGATGTGCGGGTGCCGGCCGAGGACGTGGTCGTCCCGGGTGGTCTCCGTCCACTCGAGGTCGTGCGATGCGGGGAAGACGTGGTCCCGCTCGCCCGCGTTGTCCACGTACGACAGTGAACCGTCCGCGCCGACCAGCCAGCGCAGCACCTTGATGTCCTCGGTGCGCGGGCCGGTCTGGAAGACCGCGAGCAGCTTGCCGTCGATCGGCCGCAGCTGCAGCAGCCTGGTCTCGCGGTAGTACCGGTACAGCTCGGTGAAGTCGCGCCGGAAGTGCTCGTCCCGCAACAGCTCCGGCCGTTCGGTCGGCGCGTCCTCGAACCGGAACGCCTCGCCGTCACGGGTGAACCGGTGCAGCGAGAACACGTCGTCGACCGTGGTCTCCGGCTTCAACCCGATGAACACGTTGTAGCCGAACAGCATCAGCCCGCTGGCGCCGCTGCCGTCGTCGTCCGGGATGGACACGACGTCCCTCGGCACGCAGTTGTTCTCGGTGCGGATCCGCTCCGAGCCGACCAGCCGCAGCTCGGTGCTGCCGAACACCTCGAGCCGACGCGTGTTCAGCGCCTCGGCCCGCGCCGTCAGCTCCTTGGCCTGCTCGGTGAGCCGCTGCCGCAGCACCTCGTAGGTGCGTGCGTCCAGCCCGTCCTCGACCGCGCCGGCCGGAGCCGGCGCGGACACGGTGGAGGTCACGGCTTCCGCGCGTTCACGGCCGGTGCGTCGGGCACCCGCTCGACCGGCGCCGGCGTGACCGCCGGCAGGCCACCGCCGAGCAGCTCCTGGATGCGGGACGCGGCGGGCCCGCCCTCCTTCATCATCTTCATCATCAGCGCCGACATGGACAGGTTCTTCACGTCGTCACTGCCCAAAGAGGACAGGATGCCCTTGAGGTCGTCCGCGAAGTTGGCCTGGCCGTTGAGCCACGGGCCGACGAGCGCCTTGGTGACGTCGGAGTTGTCGACGAACCCGTCGACGCTCTTGCCGAGCGCGATCGAGCCCATCAGGCGGTCGAAGAACACGGTGTCGCCGCCGACGATGTCGATGTCGGCGTTCTCGAGGCCCTTCGCGAGCACCTCGGCCTGCGCGGCCGCGACCTCGCGCTGCGCCTGGATGCCGGCGAGCCGCAGCTCCTTCTCCGACTCGAGCCGCAGCCGGAACTCCTCGTGCCCACGGGACGCGTCGTCCAGCGCGGCCATGGCCGCTGCCTTCTCGGTGAGGCCCTCCGCCTCGCCCTTCAGCTTCTCGCGCAACGCGTCCGCGCCGGCCAGCGCCTTCTCGCGGATGACGATCGACTCGGCGCGGCCCTCCTTCTCGATGACCTCGGCGCCGCGCTCGCGCACCTGCACCTCGGCGAGACCTGCCGCGGCCGCCTCGGCCTGGACACCCTCGGCGAGCCGGATCTTCGCGCGCGCCTCGAGGTCGGCGGACTGCTGCCGCGCCTCGGCGAGCACGATCTCCTCGCGGGCCTTGTGCTTGGCGGAGGCCTCCGCGGCTTCGGCCGCCTTGATGTCCTTGACCAGGCTCTCCTGGGCTTCCGCCTCGGCCTTGATGATGATCGCCTGGCGACCGCGCTCGGCCTCCTCGACCGCACGCAGGCGCTTGATGGTCTCCTCCTGCTCGGCCACGGTCTTGTCGACCGCGATCCGCTCCCGCACGACCTCGGCGACCGAGCGCTTCTCGACCTCGACCTCCTTGTCCTTGGCGGCGTTGGCCAGCGCGATCTCCCGCTCACGGGCGACGACCTCGAGCTGACGGTCCTTCTCGATGCGCTCGGTCTCGATCGCGATGACCCGCTCGCGGTTCTTCTCAGCGACCGCGACCTCACGGGCCCGGTTCTGGTCCTGGATGCCGAGCTGCTCGTCGGTGCGCAGGTTCGCCTGCTGTGCCTTGAGGCGCTCCTCGGCCTGGACCTTCTGGGTCTCGGCCTCCTCGCGCGCCTTCATGGTCTCGATCTCGCGGCGCTGGCGGTTCTCCGCGTCGGCCTGGCGGCGCTCCAGCTCGAGGATCGCCTCGCGGGCGTCCACGTTCTGCTTGGTGATCTCCTTCTCCTCGTTGCGCGTGAACTCGTTGGTCCGCACGTGCTCGATCGCCGTCAGCTCGGTGATCTTGCGGATGCCCTGCGCGTCGAGGATGTTGTTCGAGTCCAACTGGGACATCGGCGTCTGCTCGAGGAAGTCGATCGCCGCGTCCTCGAGGCTGTAGCCGTTGAGGTCGGTGCCGATCACGGCGAGGATCCGGTCCCGGAACTCGTTGCGCTTCGTGTACAGGTCAACGAAGTCGAGGTGCTTGCCGACGGTCTTGAGCGCCTCGGAGAACTTGGCGTCGAACAGCTCGCGCAGCGTCGCCTGGTCGGACGCGCGCTGCGTGCCGATGGCCTGCGCGACCTTGATGACGTCCTCGCTGGTCTTGTTGACCCGCACGAAGAACGTCAGCCGGATGTCCGCGCGGATGTTGTCCTGGCAGATCAGGCCTTCCTGCCCGGTGCGCTCGATCTGGATCGTCTTCACGGAGATGTCCATCGTCTCCGCCTTGTGCAGCACCGGGAGCACGACCGCGCCGGTGAACGTGACGTGCACGTTGCGCACCTTCGAGACGATCAGCGCCTTGCCCTGCTCCACCTTGTGGAACAACCTGCTGATGGCGATCAGCAGGATCAGCAGTACGGCGAGTGCGACGCCGACCGCGATGAGAATGGCCTCCATGGACGTTCCTTTCAGCTGGCGGGCGCGACCCAGAAGTACTCGCCGTCGATGTCGTAGTCGAAGATCAGAGCGCGGTTGCCGTTCGTCAGCGCGTGCTCGCCGGTCTGGCGCACCTGGATGATCGCGGACGAACCGTCGAGGGCGGTCACCTCGGCCTGGCCGAAGTCACCGGTCACCCGGCCGGTGCGGATGACGCACTCCCGGCCGACGAAGTCGTTGCGAGACGCCTCGTGCCCCTCCGCGTAGACCTTGCGGAGGGGCACGGCGGCGAGCCGGGCGACGAAGAGCCCGACGATGAGGGCGACCAGCAGCACGCCGAGTCCGATCACGACGGACACGACCGTGCCGAGGTCGAGGGCGACGATCACGAGACCGCCGACGATGCTGACGAACCAGGAGACGACCGTCAGTACCGAGACGGTGATGGTGACGGGCACGCCACCGAGGCCGATGTCGCCGCCGAGGTCGATGTCGCCGACCTCGATGTCGAGGGTGCCGAGCAGCACGAGCAGCCAGTAGACGACGACCACCGCGAGCAGCACCGAGAAAATGACGGCCGGAAAAGACAGTGCGGCATCGACGAACTCGCCCATGTGCCGCGCCTCCCCACCCGGGCATCCCCCCGCCGGGCTGCCGCGCCCGGACTATACCCAGGTGAGGAGGTCACATTTATGCCGATTGAGAAAAGTTCACTCGGCGTGACTACGCTGCCGCGCCCTGCTCAGCCACGTGACCCCACCGCCGGCGAACAGGATCTGGAGAGCCAGTTCCGTCCAGTCGATTCCGCTGGTGTCCGCGACCCCGATCAGCTCCGCCACCGCGGTGCCCCCGAGGGCCGCCACGATGCCGACCAGGATGGTGACGAGCAGCGACATGTTGTGCCGGCCCGGCACGACCGCGCGCCCCAGCCCGCCGATGATCGCCCCGAACACGATGGCCGTGATGAGCCCGGTGATCTCCACTGACTTCCCCTTTCGCTGATTACCAGCATGGCGGCGGGGCCACCGGAGCGGATCGGGTCTTTTCCCTGGTTGGACCCTGAACTCGTCTCAGGGTGTGGAAACCGTTGCCTGGTGTGTATGCGTCAGCGTGAATGGGTTCAAGCAGTCGATCCAGGACGACGTCGGTGTCAAGCCGTCCTGGGCGGCCGAGGCGTTCGCCGACCTGGAAACCGATGTGCGGCAGTCGATCACCCGGATCAAGACGAGCCCTTTCGTGCCACACAAGGAATCCGTGCGTGGTTTCGTGTTCGACGTCGCCACCGGGCGGCTCGCCGAAGTGGCATGACGGCCGAACATGGGTCACGATCGAAGGCATGTTGGAGAACAGTGAGGTCGCGACGCGACTGCCGGCGCAGAACCTGGACCGGGCGAAGGCCTTCTACGCGGAGAAGTTAGGGCTCCGACCGACCGAGGAACGGCCGGGCGGGGTGCTCTACCGCTTGGGCGACAGCAAGTTCGCCCTGTTCGCGTCTGGTGGCCGCGCCAACGGCGAACACACGCAGATGGCGTTCACGGTCGACGACATCGAGGCGGTCGTCGACGAGCTGCGCGGCCGGGGCGTCGTGTTCGAGGACGTCGACGTCCCCGGCCTGCGCACGGTCGACGGGATCTGCGAGGTCGAGGGCAACTACCCGTCGGTGGGCACCGGCGAGAAGGCCGCCTGGTTCCGCGACAGCGAAGGCAACCTGCTCGGCATCGGCCAACCGATCCGGGACTAGAACGACTCGCGGTTGTAGGTCGTCAGCAGCTTCGCGAGCTTCTTGTCGTCGCGGTCCGCGGCCGGGACCAGCACCTCGGACACCACGTCGGTCAGCTCGGCGAGGCGCTGGTTGAGCCTGCGTGACTCCTGCACCTCACGCTCCAGCTCGGCGACCCGGTCCTGCAGCGCGCGGACCTCCGCGTCGTAGCCGGCGATGTGGGCGACCCGGCGGCCCTGCTTGGCCACCACGTCGCGCAGCCGTGCCTTCAGCGTTTCCATGTTGCCACCAGCCTGCATACGTGCGGGTCCTCATCCTTGTATACGGCGAAGCCGTAGCCATCCTCGCGGTGCTCGATCTGCCCGCCCCACGACTCGATCTCCTGCGCGACGACGTCGCCGGGCAGGTACTTGCGGAAGTGCTCGCCGTACACCTTCTCGGCCGTGGCGTTCTCGTCGGTGCGGAACTCCAGGTAGAACCGGCCGCCTCGGCGCAGGCACATGCTGGCGATCCGCCACAGCGCGTGCCGGCCGGCGTCCTCGACGGCGTGCACGAGGAACCGGGCGTACAGGGTCGGCGGCTCGTCGCGGTGCGACAGCTCACCGCCCATCGCGAGCACCTGCCGGGTGTCGTACAGGTTGAACGTCTGGAACCGCGCCGGCAGCCCGTCGGCGACCGCGGTCTTGCCGGCGCGCTCGGTGGCGGCGGGGATGTAGTCGAGGCCGAGCACGTCACGGCCCTGCCTGGCGAACCACAGCGAGTCCCGGCCGGTGCCGGAGCCGATGTCGACGATCTGCGCGTCCGCCGACTCGTGCTCGTGCACCCACTCGGCGAACGGCGACGGCGCCTCGGACACGGTCGTGCCGGCCTTGCCGAAGTAGAACGGCCACCAGTGGCCCCGGTTGGACGTGTTGCCCCGCGTCCAGCCGTCGAGCCTGCGGCGCACCCACCCCGGCGTCTCGAACTTGAACGACGGGTCCGGGATCCGCCAGTGCGGGCCGTACGTGATCTCCAGCAGCTTCTCGGGGTTGGCCGGCGCGTGGATGCGCCTGCCCTCCAGCTCGATCATGCCGATCGGGAGGATCACGCTCTCGTCGAAGTCGCGGGCGTGCACCTCGGGCATCAGGTAGAAGATGTCGTCGGCGACGAAGCCGGCGAACACGTCGATCGCGCGGCCGCCCTCGGGGTCGGGCACGATCACCTTGAAGTCCGCCGAGGAGAACCGCCAGGTCCAGTAGCCGGCGCGGATCATGATCCGCTCCAGCTGGAAGGACTCGCGGGCCACGTCGACCGGGCTCGTGTGCCGGCTCAGGTAGGCGACGTCCGCGTCCGAGTCGTGCGGGATGAAGTGGCCGTCGCGGACCGCGCCGAGCAGACCGCCGAACGCGAGGAACGCGTCGACCCCGCCATCGTCGCGCATCCTGGCGAGCACGTCCTCGATCGCGTCGAGCAGTGCCTCCCTGGTGGCCTCGCCACGCTCGGAGAAGCCGCACTGCATGTCGCCGCCCTTGTCGACGATCAGCGGCCGGCCCTTGCCGTCGACGATGTCGACCCGCTGGTCGGTGTCGTCGAACCGGACCTCGCCCGTGAACAGGACCAGCTCACCGAAGCGCTCGCGCACGGTCACCGCACCGGTGCCGCGGAGGAACGGTCTGAGGTTCACCGGCCAGCGCGCGACGCGCTTGCCGCCCTCGAGCCGGGTGTCCCGCTCGGCGTTGAACGACCACACCCACTGGTCGTTGAACAGCACGTCGACCACCGACTCCTGGTCGGTCGCGACGCGCACACCGTCCTGGTCGACCGCGGCGGCACGCTCGGGTGCGGCCTGGCGACTGTCTGTCCCTGGCATAATTCGCAGCACTCTAACAGCGGGTGAACGTAAGGTGGAATCGCCGCTATTAGGTCACTGACCGTATTCGGTACACAAGCACCGATCCGGCCACTCCGACCAGCGCGGACAGCACGTAGAGCACCGGATACCCGCCGAGGTAGGTGACTATCGGTGCTGCCAGCACGGGCGCCAGCACCTGCGGCAGCGAGTTCGCGACGTTGATCACCCCGAGGTCCTTGCCCCGGTCCATCGCCGCCGGCAGCACCTCGGTCATCAACGCGAAGTCGACCGAGAGGTACACGCCGTAGCCGAGGCCGAGGATGCCCGCCGCGACCACCGCGCCGAGCCAGGTCGGCCAGAACGCGAGCAGCAGCGAGGCCACCGCCATCACGATTCCGGCCCAGCACACGAACACTCTGCGTTTACCGGCCCGGTCCGACCAGACCCCGCCCGCGACCACAGTGGACAGCAGCGTCACGGCGTAGACCGCGGTGAGCACGAAGACGCCGCCGTCCGGGTCCGGGTAGCCGACCTCGTCCTCCAGGAAGTACAGCAGGTACACGATCGCGATGGAGTTGCCGAGGTTCAGCAGGAACCGGGTGAACCAGGCCCAGCCGAAGTCCGGGTGCTGCCGGGGGCTGATCCAGAGCCCCTTGAGCGACAACGGCGGCGGCGGTTCGGTCAGCACGGTGTCGGTGCCAAGCAGTAGGTACGGCAGGGTCGCGACGACCAGGAACGCCGCGCACACGAGGTAGCCCGCGGCGATCCCGCCGACCGCGGCCGCGAGCCCGGACCCGGCCACGATGCCCAGCGTCTGCCCGACGCCCAGCCAGCCGCCGACCGAACCGCGCTGGCGGACCGGCACCTGGTCGGGCATCGCGGCGGACAGCGCGGCCTGCATGGCGTTCAGGCTGAACTGCGCGGCACACCAACCGATCGCCATCACGGCGATGTTCGGCGCCACCGCGAGGACGCCGAGGCTGACCGCCCCGCCGAGCGCGCCGATGGCGGTCCACGGCAGGCGGCGGCCCGCACGCCACGGCGTGCGGTCGGAGAGCGCGCCGAACAACGGGTTGCCGATCACGGAGAACACCGCACCGAGCCCCACGACCAGCCCCAGCGCGAGTTCCTTGCTGTCCGGCGCGAGTTCCTGCGCCTGCAGGCCGAGCAGCACCTGGATGGGGCCGTAGAACGCGGTGAAGAGTCCGAGGCAGGCCAGCGAGATGAAGGCGGTCCACCGCGCTGGCACGTTCTCCGTCGGTTCGGTCACCGTCGGTTCGGTCACCGCTGGGCTCTGATGAGGTCGCGGTACCAGTAGTAGGAGTCCTTGGGGGTGCGGGCGAGCGTGTCGTAGTCGACGTGCACGAGCCCGAAGCGTTGCGAGTACCCGACCGACCACTCGAAGTTGTCCACAATGGACCACACGAAGTAGCCGCGGACGTCGATGCCGTCCTGCATCGACTGCCGCACCGCACGCAGGTGCCCGTCGAGGTAGTCGATGCGGCGCTGGTCGTGCCGCTCGTCGTGGTAGGAGCAGCCACTCTCGGTGATGTAGACCGGCGGCAGGTGCTCGCCGTACCGGTCGGCCAGCGTCGCGAGGGTCTCGGACAGCCCGCTCGGCACGACCGGCCAGCCGAAGTCGGTGGTCGGGTAGCCCTCGATCAGCGGGAAGTCGAACGGCAGCCCGTCGGGCATCGCCGAGCCGTCGATCATGGTCGGCTGGGTCGACGCGCTCGGCGCCGCGACCCGGTTCGGCAGGTAGTAGTTGACGCCGTACCAGTCCAGCGGCGTCGAGATGATCTCCAGGTCCTCGGCGACCGGCCCCGGCATGGCGGCGGCCAGCTCGTCGGTGGGGTACCGGCCGGTCAGCACCGGCGCGGCGAACATGTCGTTGACCAGCCCGTCGTACAGTCCGGCCGCGCTGCGGTCGCCCGGGCTGTCGGACGCAGGCCAGACCGGCACGTGGTGGTTGGCGATCCCGATGTTGCCAGCGCCGGCCGCCCGCAGCGCCCGCGTCGCGAGGCCGTGGCCGAGAAGCTGGTGGTGGGCAACGGGAAGCGCCTCGAACAGCAGCTCCTTGCCCGGTGCGTGCGCGCCGACCGCGTAGCCGAACAGCGTGAGCACCATGGGTTCGTTGAGTGGCATCCACATCCGGACCCGGTCACCGAGCGTCTCCGCCATGACGGTCGCGTAGTCGGCGAACCGGTAGGCGGTGTCGCGGTTCAGCCAGCCGCCGTCGTCCTCGACTGGTTGCGGGGTGTCCCAGTGGAACAACGTGACCGCGGGCGCGATGCCGGCGGCGCACAGCTCGTCGACGAGCCGGTCGTAGAAGTCGAGGCCCGGCTTGTTGATCTCGCCCTTGCCGTCGGGCTGCACCCGTGACCAGGACACCGAGAACCGGTACGCGCCGACCCCGAGGTCCTTCATCAGCGCGACGTCCTCGCGGTACCGGTGGTAGTGGTCGGTCGCGGTTCTGCCGGTGTCCTCGTTGAGCGCTCTTCCCGCCGCCGTGAAGGTGTCCCAAGTGGACGGCCCGCGCCCGTCCTCGTCGGCGGCGCCCTCTATCTGGTAGGCCGAACTGGACACTCCCCACAGAAACCCTTCAGGAAACTCAGGCAGCGTCATGATGTTGTCGTCCTTTTGGCCGGGTGCAGGGGCCGAGCGCGAGACAGCTTGGACGCCCCGGTGGCCGGGGTCAACCCTTCCCGGATCATGCGATGACAACACGTCCAGGTGATCACCCCATTGGCTCAGTCGGCCCACTCCGACGACAGCACCGCCCACACCTCGACGTCCTGCCGGACGCCCGCGTAGGGGAAGGCTTCCCGCAGCACGCCTTCCCTGGTCATCCCGAGCCGCTCGGCGACGGCGCTGCTGCGCTTGTTGGTCGCCGCGCACCGCCACTCGACGCGATGCATGCCCCGCGCGGAGAAGGCCCAGCCGATCATGATCCGGCACGCCCGGGTGACGAGCCCCCGGCCAACGGCTTCCGGCGCGAGCCACACGCCGATCTCGCACATGCCGGTCTTGTTCTCCCAGACGCGGAAGAGGACGCCGCCCATGAGCCTGTCGTCGACCCAGATACCGAGGACGCGGCCCTCGCCCCTGGCCTGCGCGTCGGCGTAGCGCTGGAGGAAAGCCGCCGCGCCTTCCGGTTCGGCTGCGACCTTGGGCCACGGCAGGAACTCGGACAGGTGGTCGACGGCCGCGGCAACGTGGCCGGCGAACTCGTCGGCCTGCCACGGTTCCAGCGGACGCAGCTCGGCGTCGTCGGCCAGTCGTGCGGACAGCATGGGACCTCCCCCGGTACACAACGTTTGTTATGTACTCTACGGCCCATGCCGGCAAAAGGCGACCACCAGGCGAGAAGAGCGGACGTGGCGGAGGCCGTGTGGCGGGTGCTCGCGGCCCACGGCTTCGGCGGCCTGACGCTGCGCGCGGTGGCGACGGAGTTGGGCGCGTCGACCGGCCTGCTGACCCACTACTTCCGCAACAAGCAGGAGCTGGTGCGGTACGCGCACGAGATCGCGGCGGAACGCAGTGAGAGCCGGGCACGCCTGACGACGTCGATCCCTGGCCTGGCGCAGCTGAGGGTGGCGCTGATGAACGTGCTGCCGTTGACGCCCGAGGTCGCGGCGATGAGCCGGGTGTGGGTGAGCTTCTGGGACGCGGCCCTGGACGATCCGTCACTCCACGAGGCCCAGCGCCAGCGGTACGCGGGGTGGCGCAGCCGTCTCGAGAAGACGATCCGCGACGCCGGGGACGTCTTCGCGGGCAGGGACCCGGCGGAGGTGGCCGTGACGTGCGCGGCCTTCACCCACGGTCTGGTGGTGCAGGCCCTGTTCGACCCGGTCCTCCTGCCGGCTCCCCGCCAGCTGGCGCTGCTGGATGGTTTTCTCGCTGACCTCACAGGTCAGCGCTGACCGCGGCTTCGAGGTCGGTCCAGGTCACGGTGTGCCGCACCCAGTCCGGCGCGGGCCCCTTCTGCCGCCCGAACAGGTACCGGTTGCCCACGATGTCCTGAACCGCGCGATGCACGTCGATCCGATCGTCGACCATGTGCGTGATCTTCAGCTTCGAGCAGTGCTCGGCCTTGTCCTCCCGCCGCCGGCAGAACTTCACGTTCCGCCGGTCGATGCCGGTCACCTGGTAGAAGTCGTGGTGGTCCAGCCAGGCGAGGGTGCGGGCCTGAATGCGCGGTCCGCACTTGGAGATCACCCACACCTGCCCGTCGAACCGCTCGACCAGCCGAGGCAGCACCTCGAACGCCCCGTCCGACGGCGGCGAGACGAGTGCCTCGTGGTCGTCCCCGTCGAGAAAGACGGTGTCAGCGGCTCCGTCGGGCGCGGCCGCACCGTGGATAACCCTCCCGAAGTCGACCCCGAGCCGGGGTTGTCTGATGTTCATGGGTCTGAGCATGCCCGCCGCGTCACTTGTGCAGAACTATTCTTGCCCCGGCTAGCTATAATCTCCAGTTATGGTGTCCACGGATGCACTGGCAGCCTTCGCAATCTTCGCGGACCACCTGAACTTCACCAGGGCCGCCGAGCAACTGCACATCTCCCAGCCGGCACTGCACGTCAAGATCACCAAACTAGCCGCGACGGTGGGGAATCCCCTGTATGTCCGACAGGGCAGGACGCTGACGCTGACCCCCACCGGCGAGGCA
>Ga0272482_10000564_pt1 | contig 11655 bp, 11 predicted proteins | sample RVTome_8_FD_192427 | JGI IMG/M metagenome (GOLD analysis project Ga0272482, IMG submission 192427) | Soil microbial communities from uranium-contaminated site in the Upper Colorado River Basin, Wyoming, United States - RVT160D0 (version 2) ...
TGACCGTTTGAATTAACTGGACACTGTGTCCAGTTAAACGGAGGTCATCGTGCACCTGCTCCACCTCGACGCCAGCGCCCGCACCGCGTCGTTCTCCCGCGACCTGTCCGCCCGCTACGCCGCCGCCTGGCGTGGCACCTACCGCTACCGCGACCTCGCGGCCGACCCGCCGCCGGTGATCACCGAGGCGTGGACGGAGATCTGCGACCAGCTCATGGCCGACGGCATCACGGAGATCCACCGCTACCCCGAAGCCGTCCGCACCCCGGATCAGCGCGCGGCCTGGGCGATCGTGGAGCCGCTGCTCGCCGAACTCGTGGCCGCCGACACCGTGCTGATCGGCACGCCCATGTACAACTACTCGGTCCCGGCCGCGTTGAAGCTGTGGATCGACCAGGTCACCTTTCCTCGGATGTCCTTGGCGGGCAGGCGGTTCGTGGTCGCGGGCGCGCGCGGCGGCACCCACGACTACCACGAGCGCTACCTGCGGGACTTCTTCGCCGGGCACTTCGGCGTGGAGGACGTGGAGTTCGTGACGGCCGAGCTGACCAACTCGCTCGTGGATCCCTTGCTGGCCAACCGAAAGGCCGATCACGTCGCTTCGTACGAGGCGGCCGTCGCAAGGATCGCGTGGTGAACTGGCTCCTGCTCGTGGCCGCCGGTCTGGTGGAGGTCGCGTGGTCGCAGAGCATCAAACCCACCGAGAACTTCACCCGGCCGCTGCCCACGGTCCTGTGCTTCGTGCTTGCCGCCGGCGCGGTCTACCTGCTGTCGCTGTCGATGCGGACCATCCCGGTCGGCACGGCGTACGCGGTCTTCACGGGCATCGGCGCGGTCGGCGCGATCATGTTGGGCGTGGTGATCCAGCACGACCCGCTCGGTGCGGCCCGGGCGACCGCGCTCGCGTTGATCGTGGGCGGGATCGTGCTGGCCAGGGCTGCGTCCTAGGCGTGCGGATGCGCCCGTGGACACGCTGACGGCAGTGCGGAGAGGGTCAGGCCAGCGCGTCCTTGTAGGCCGCCACCGTCAGTTCGGCCGTGCGGCGCCAGGTGTGCTCCGCCGCGTGGGCTCGGCGCACGGCGAGCATCGCGAGTGTCGGGGGTTCGGCCAGAGCGGCCGTGAGCGCGACGCCCATGGCCTCCACGTCGCCGAAAGGCACCAGGCTCGCGTGGCCGCCCGACACCTCACGCAGCGCCGGCACGTCCGAGCACACCACCGGCACGTCGCAGGCCATGGCCTCCAGCACCGGCAGCCCGAAGCCCTCGTCGCGCGACGGCAGCACCAGCGCGGACGCTCCGGCCACCACCGACCGCAGGTCCACGTCCGCCAGGTAACCCGTGGTGACCACGTTCTCGCCGTGGCGCCCGTGTCCGGGGCCGGCGATCACCAGCGGCGGCAGGTCGGGCGTGGCCTCGTGTGCCTTCAGCAGCCAGTTCAACGCCTTGCGCGGGCCGGCCGCGCCTACGAACAGCAGGTACTGCTTCGGCAGGCCCAGCCTGCGAGCCAGCGCCGTGCTGGGCGCACGAGCGGTGAACCACGCCGGGTCCACACCCAGCGGTGTCACCCGCACCTTGTCCGCCGAGATGCCCAGCCGGTCGACCGTCACGTCGGCCACCGCCTGCGTGGGCGTGCAGATCACGGCCGCGCGTTCGGCCGAGCGGGCCACCAGCAGCGGCAGGTGTTCGTCGCTCGGCGGCAGCTCGTCCGGGGCGTCCAGGAACGCCAGGTCGTGGATGGTCAGCACACCCGGGGCGCGGAAAGCCGGTGGCAGCACGAAGTTCGTGCCGTGCACCACGTCGGTGAAGCCGGCGAACAGCTCCACCGGCGGGAACGGCCCCCGCAGCCAACAGCGGCGCAACAGCCGCGCGGACACCGGAATGCCCCGCGCGCGAGTGCCGTGGGGCAGCACCTTGCGCAGCTTTCGCCAGCCCCGCAACGTGAACGCCACGGCCCGCATGTCCACTTCGGACATCGAGGCCAGTTCCTCGGCCAGCGCGGAGGTGTAGCGGCCGATGCCGGTCCGGGAACCGAGCAGCGGTGTGCCGTCGAGCAGTACGCGTATCGGACCGTCACCCATCCTGCTGGCCCTTCCGCGACTGCAGCCGTTCCCCGGCGAGCCGGCGCACCCGGCCGGCCACTCTTCTGGTCAGCTCACCGGGTCCGCCGGCGTCCAAATAGGACTTCACGAGGTCGATGTCGCGGCGGATCGTCCGTGACACGCCCAACGGCTTGTTTCGCACGAGCGGCTCCGAACCGGGCAGCCGGTCGGCCGCCGGCACCGGGTTGCGGCAGAACGCCACGAGCGGCGCGAGCGCGGTCTCCCACGTGTACCGGTCGCGCACGGCCGCGATCCGGTCGCGTGCCGCGTCCGCGAAGTCCTTGTCGTACAGCACCTTCTCCAACGCGAGGGCCAGCGCGTCCGGGTCCTCGGCCGGCACCACCACGCCCAACCCCTCGGCCCGCACCAGATCGGCGAACGAGTCGCCGTCGGTGGTCACGATCGGCAGCCCGCTCCACAGGTAGTCGAGCACCCGCGTGCGGAACGCGAACGTGGTCTCCACGTGCTCGTAGTGCGTGGTCACGCCGCAGTCCGAGTCCAGCAGCCAGTTCTGCCGCTCGGCGTAGGGCACCCACGTCTCGTTGAAGAACACTGACTTGTCGGTCAGCCCGAGCCGCGCGGACAACGCGCGGGTCTGGGTGCCGATGTCCATGTCCGGCACCTCGGGGTTCGGGTGACGCATGCCCAGGAACACCAGCCGCGCGTCGGAATGCCGCTGCCCCAACCGGTCCATGGCGTGCAGCAGGGTCAGCGGGTCGAACCAGCTGTACACCCCGCCCGCCCAGATGATCACCTTGTCCGACTGGCCGACCAGCGGCCCGCGGATGGGTGACTCCGTGCGCTGCGGCGGCTTGCCGGGCAGCCCGAACGGCGCCACGGCGAGCAGCGAGCGGACGGTGGGATCGTTGTCGTACAACGAGGGCGTGAGCCGGCCGAGCGCCGTCAGGTGCCCGAGCCAGAAGTGGCGCTGGCGTTCCGACGCGCAGAGGAAGAAGTCGCCGCGCTCGAGCTGGGCGTTGAGCACCTTCGTGACGCCGATCAGGTCCAGCTCGCGCTGCTCGTCGGTGTCGTCCTTGCCCTGCTCGAGCAGCTCCAGGTGCATGGGGTCGTACATGTCGCAGACCACGATCTTGTTGGAGCCGGCCCGCTTCAGCCCGGGCACCAGCTCCAGCGCGTGACCCTGCAGCACCACCACGTCCGCCCAGTCGACGTGGGGTGCCAGGTCGCGCTGCTTGGCCTGCGCCACGGCGAACGGTGCCTCCGGCGGTGCGCACAGCGGGTTCACGGTCACCAGCCGCACCTCGTGCTCGGCGGCCAGCACGTCGGCCATGTTCCACGCCCGGATGGCCGGCCCGGCCATGCGCTCGGTGAGCGCGTCACCCGTGAGCACCAGCACCTTGCGTCGCGCCCCGAACGCCTCCTCCAACCCGAGCACGTCGACCAGCACGTCGTGGGCCGCGAGGTAGCGGGGCAGCGGGTACGCGGGCTCCATGGCCTTGCGCATCAACGGGATCAGGTCGGCGTCCGAGCGGACCCGGGCCGCCTGCTCGACCTGCCTCGACGACGCGAGCTGGGGCAGCAGCTCCACGAACTGGTCGATCGCCAGGAACCCGGCGAGCGCGGTGCGCGGGATCTCCACGTTCGCACCGGTGTCCGGCTTGCCGATCTCCAGCTGCGTCGGGTCGATCTCGCCACGCGCGGTCGCCCGGCGCACGGCCAGCGCGAGCGCGGCGGGCAGTGCCTTGGCGAGCGTGGTGTCGGAGACGTTCTTGTACAGCGCTGCCAGCGCGTTGCGCTCCAACAGGTACAGCTCACGCGCGTTGTCCGTCGAGTCCACTTTGGACATCGAGGCGTGGTGGCGGTGGTAGGCGAGCGAGCGCGGCTCGTAACGCACCCGCCAGCCACGCAGGTTCAGCCGCCAGCCCAGGTCGACGTCCTCGTAGAACATGAAGAACCGCTCGTCGAACCCGCCGAGCGTGCGGTACACCTCGGCACGCACGAACATGGCCGAGCCGGTGGCGAACAGCACGTCCCTCGCCACGTCGTGCGACCCGTCGTCCACCTCGCCCGCGTGGCGCTTGTAGCCCATGCCGAACCAGGTGAGCCCGCCGTCCACGAAGTCGATGCGCTCGCCGTCCCAGTCGAGCACCTTGCTGGCCACGGCGGCCACCGTCGGCTCGGCCCGCAGCACCTCGACCGCCGCGCTCACCCAGTCCGGCGCCGGGCGGGCGTCGTTGTTGAGGAACGCCAGCACCGTGCCCTTAGCGTGGGTGGCACCGAGGTTGCAGCCACCCGCGAAGCCCAGGTTCGCGCCCGACTCAATCACCTCGACGCCATCGACCTCGCGGATTCTGTCGGCGCTGCCGTCGCCAGAGGCGTTGTCCACGCAGATGATCTGCAGGAACTCCGCCGGATAGCTCAGCTCGGCGCGCAGCGCGCGCAGGCAGGCGATGGTGTCGTCGGCGCCGCGGTAGTTGACCACGATCACCGAGACGACCGGACGTTGCGCCGAATCGGGCACGCGCGCTCCTTCGCGTCGGGTGTATCAGGGGTCAGCCTGCCCTATCACACCACGTGACGAGCGGTTAACCCGTCGAGTTCGCCCAAGACCACACCGCCGTGCGAGACACGGTGGCACGCCTGGTGATCGCCCGTCGCTGCCCGGCGAGCGCCGGCAGCCGCACCACCAGGTCCGCGAGCACCCGCAGCCGCAGTCCCACCCGGAAGTTCGCGGCCGTTGGCACGTTCCGGCCAGCGAGGCGGCGCAGCGGCAACACGGCCGTCAGCGCGGCGAATCCGACCAGCTCACGGACGGCCACCCCGGCCGGCGCGCACCGCAGCAACATCGCGAGCCGGTTGCGCTCGTTCCAGCGGTGGAACTGCCACGAGCCCGGCCGGGTGCTCGCGCCGTGCCGGTGGGCCACCCGCGCGCTCGGCACGGACACGACCGTCCGGCCGGTCAGCCGCAGCCGCCAGGACGTGTCCGTGTCCTCGTAGTAGCAGAAGAACTCGGCCGGCACGCCGCCCGCGCGGCACAGGGCCTCGGTGCGCAGCAGCGCGGCGCCGCCGCAGAAGCCGAACACCGGGCCGTCGTCGGTGCGGTCGACGCCGTGCCCGTCGCCCGTCAGGCCGACGCCCAGCGAGATCGGGTCGCCGTCCTCGCGTTCCATCCGCGCGCTCGCGGCGGCCGCTGTCGGGTTGGCGCCGAGTGCGTCCTCCAGCTCGGCCAGCCAGTCCTTCGCCGGGGCGGCGTCGTCGTTCAGCCAGGCCACGAACTCCGTGTCGATCCCGGGCAGCGCGGCGGCGATACCGCCCGCGTAGCCGGCGTTGGCCGCGAGGCGGCGGACCTCCGGGGCCGACGGGTGGGCGGCCAGCAGTGCGGCCGACCCGTCGTCGGACGCGTTGTCGATCACGACCGTCCGGTGTGGACGGGTCTGCGCGGCGAGCGCGTCGAGACACCCGGTCAGGTGATCGCGTCCGCGCCAGGTCACCACGACCACCGTCGTGCGCGTGTTGCTGCTGGTCGTCACGGACATCGACCGTACTCTGGGCCGGTGCCTGAGCTCGTCGTGCTCACCGAACAGCTGATGGCGCCGGTCCCCGGCGGCACCGGGCGCTACACCAGGGAACTGACGGCCGCCCTCGGCGCGAGCGTGCCCTCCGGCTGGACGATCGCCGGCGTGACCGCCACACACCCCCACCTGGGCGACGCCGTCATCTCCGGCGTGCCCGGCCCCCGCGCGCTGCCGCTGTCGCGCCGCGGCCTGACCGCGCTGTGGGAGCACGGCGTGCGCCTGTGGCCGGGTGGCGACGCGGTCCACGCACCCACCCCGCTCGCGCCGCCGTCGCCGAAACGCGGCCGCTCGCTGATCGTCACGATCCACGACACCGTGCCGTTCACCCATCCCGAGACGCTCACCAGGCGCGGCGTCTCGTGGCACCAGAAGGTCATCCAGCGCGCCACCCACAAGGCCCACGCGATCGTCGTGCCGACCGCCGCGGTGGCCGCCGACCTCCAGCGGTACGCGCCCGGCCCGGCGACCGTGGCGGTCATCGGCCACGGCGTGCCCGAGGTGTTCCGCGTGCCCATGGACACCCACACGGCCGCGCTGCGGACCGGTCGGCTCGGCCTGCCGGAGACGTTCGTGCTGGCAGTCGGCACGGTGGAGCCGCGCAAGGGACTCGACGTGCTCATCAAGGCCATGACGCGGCGGCACGCGCCGGACCTGCCGCTCGTGGTCGTCGGGCCGCAGGGCTGGGGTGACGTGAACCTGACGGACCTGGCGTTCGAGTTCGGCTTCCCGAAGCACCGGCTGTTCGCGCCGGGCCGCATCTCCGACGAGGACCTGGCGGCCGTGTTGCGCCGGGCCGCCGTGCTGGCCGTGCCGAGCCGGGCGGAGGGCTTCGGCCTGCCGGTCCTGGAGGCGCTCGCCGTCGGCACCCCGGTGGTGCACACGGACGTGCCGGCGCTCGTGGAGGTCGCGGGTGGCACTGGCCTGTCCGTGCCATGTGACGACGCGAACGCGCTCGCCGCCGCGCTGGCCCACGTGGTGACCGACTCGGCGGCCACCGCCGCCCGCGTGGAGCAGGGACGACTGCGTGCGTCGGCGTTCACGTGGGAGCACGCCGCCGCGGAGCTGTGGCGCCTACATGTCCGATTTTTCCAGATGGCGGACTCGCGGTGACCAGATTCTCGTTACATACTCCGTGCCTTTTTCACCCGGTCGTGCCAACCGCGTGTGCGCACAGTCGTACTCTGCTCACGTGGCCGAACCGCGCGTGCTGATCGACGCGACCGCCGTGCCGGCGGATCGCGGAGGTGTAGGCAGGTACGTGGACTCGCTCGTCTACGCGCTCGACTCCGACGGTGCGCCGATCACCGTGGTGTGCCAGTCGCGCGACGTCGAGCTGTACACGACGCTCGCACCCGGTTCGCGGATCGTGCCGACGGCCGAGTCCAACGCGACCCGCACGGCCCGGCTGACCTGGGAACAGACCACGCTGCCGCGGCTCGTGCGACGGCTGGGCACCGACGTGCTCCACTCACCGCACTACACGACCGCGCTCGCCAACCCGGTCGCGTCGGTGGTGACGCTGCACGACGCCACGTTCTTCACCGACGCCGTGTTGCACCACTCGATCAAGGCCCGGTTCTTCCGGACGTGGACCAGGACCGCGCTCGCCCGCGCGTCGCTGTGCGTGGTGCCGAGCGCGGCCACCGCCACCGAGCTGACCAGGGTGACCGGCGCCGACCCGCGGCGGATGGAGATCATCCAACACGGCGTGGACAGCGAACGGTTCCACCTGCCGACGCCCGAGGAGGTGGCGGAGGCCCGCCGGCTCGTCGGACTGGGCGCCGGCACCCGATACGTGGCGTTCCTCGGCGCGCTGGAACCACGCAAGAACGTGCCGGCGTTGATCCGGGGTTTCGCGGCCGCGTGCCGGGGCCGGTCGGACCCGCCGGCGCTGGTGCTGGCCGGGCAGCCCGGCTGGGACCGGCAGGTGGAACGCGCTCTCGACGACGTGCCGCACCGGCTGCGGGTCATTCGCGCCGGCTACCTGCCGTTCGAGAACCTGGCGGGGTTCCTGGGCGGTGCCGACCTGGTGGCGTACCCGTCGCTCGGCGAGGGGTTCGGGCTGCCGGTGCTGGAGGCCATGGCCTGCGGTGCCTGCGTGCTCACCACGCGGCGGCTGGCGCTGCCGGAGGTGGGCGGCGACGCGGTCGCGTACTGCGGCGTCGGCGCGGGGGACATCAGCGCGGCGCTGTCGGAGCTGCTCGACGACCCGTCCATGCGGGCCGGGCTGGCGGCCGCGGCGCAGCGGCGGGCCAAGGAGTTCTCGTGGCTCACGAGCGCGGAGGGCCACCGCGAGGCGTACGACAAGGCGTACCGGCTGCATCGGCGGGGGCGCTAGGCGGCAGAATGGCTCGCCGTGGCTGACACCTACGGCTCCGAGCTGGCCGTCGTGATCGTGACCTACTCGCCCGGCGAGACGCTGGACCGGTGCCTGGACACTCTGGGCAAGGCCACCACCCGATCGGTGCGGGTGATTCTCGCGGACAACGGATCCACGGACGGCGCTCCGGAGCGGGCGGCTTCTACGCGGCCCGACGTGACTTTGTTGCCGACGGGCGGCAACCTCGGGTACGGGACGGCCGCGAACCGTGGCGTCGCCGAGCTGGATGCGTCATATGGCTGGATCGTGGTGGCCAACCCGGACCTCGAGTGGGGTGACGGCGCGTTGGATGTCCTGTTGGAGGCGGCCTCGCGGTGGCCTCGCGGTGGGGCGTTCGGGCCGTTGATCAAGGAGCCGAGCGGGAAGGTGTACCCGTCGGCTCGGCTGGTCCCATCGGTGGGCAAGGGAATCGGGCACGCCGTGGTCGGGCGGGTCTGGAAGGGCAACCCGTGGACGCGGGCGTACAAGCAGTCGGCCTCGGTGCAGGAGCGGGTGGCCGGGTGGCTGTCGGGGTCGTGCCTGCTGATGCGGCGGGAGGCCTTCGACTCGGTCGACGGCTTCGACCCGCGGTACTTCATGTACTTCGAGGACGTCGACCTGGGCGACCGACTGGGCCGCGCGGGCTGGCAGAACGTGTACATCCCGTCGGCCGAGGTGGTCCACATCCAGGGCGTCTCGACAGCCCGCTCGTCGAACGCCATGCTGCGCGCCCACCACGACAGCGCTTACCGCTTCATCGCCGACCGCCACCGCGGCTGGCGCTACGCCCCGCTGCGGCTGGCCGTTCGAGCGGGCCTGGCGCTACGCCTGAAGCTGGAAACCCGCAAGGGCTAGCCGTCCAAACGTTGCGAGAGTGTTGACCGGCCCGAGGGCGGCTGCTTGACCGTGGGGATCAGGCCGTCCACCTCCTCGGGCTCCGGCGGCGCGGACTCCTGCCGCTGCTGTTCCCGCTGAGCCATCATGCTCTGGTGCTGCTCCAGCCGCCGTTGCCGCGAGCGCGGCCCGGGCGGGTTGGCCACCACGTCCGTGAGCGCCTCCTGCGTGATGGCGGGCAGCTCGTCGTCGTGGTGGGGCTCCTGGGCCGGGACGGCGTAGTGGCGGCCGTGGGCCACCGACGCCGGGACGACCATGGTGGCGTCGGGATCTTCATCGTCGCGTTCGTCGTTCGCTGCGACCACCGCGCGGGGGATCTGCAGCGTGCTTGACGCGTCCATCGGCGAGACGGCGCTTTCCGGGGTAACCACGAAGGCGCCTCGCGCACGAGCCCGCGCCAGGATGGCGTCGGCCCGCTCACGGGGGTCCATGCGTCGACCTCTCCCTGTCGCGTCGTCGATGCGTGGTGGATGTTCGTGGCCCAGCGTATTCCTTTCTGCTCGCCACGTCAGCGAAGAACCGAAAACCGATCTTCACACATGAGCAGTGTGCCCGCCCGCGCGTAGTAGTTCGGTCAACTTTTTGATGTCCTGGGCCCGGTCGCGCCGGCACACGAGCACCGCGTCGGCCGTGTCGACCACGATCAGGTCGTCGACGCCCAGCGTGGCGATCACCCGGTTCGAGCACGGCACGGCGATCACGCCCTCGCCGTCGACCACCAGCACGGGCGGCGTGTCGGCGTTGACCTCCACCACGCGCCCGCCGCCGATGTCGCGTCCGAGCAGCTCACCGAGGGTCTCGAAGTCGCCGATGTCGTTCCAGCCGAAGTCGCCGGGCACGGTCGCCACCTTGCCCTCCTCGGCCGCCGGCTCCATGACCGCGTACTCCACCGCCACCTTCGGGATGGTCGGCCACAGCTCGGCCAGCACCGTCTCCTGCTCGTCGGTTTCCCAGGCGGCGGCGATCGCGCGGATGGGATCGTGCACGTCGGGGCGGCGGTCGGCCAGTTCGGACAGGAACAGGTCGGTGCGCCAGAGGAACATGCTGGCGTTCCACAGGTACTCACCGGACGCGAGGTACTGCTCGGCCACCTCGGGCGACGGCTTCTCGCGGAACTCCAGCACCTGCTGCAAAGTCCCCCGTTCCGGTGACGTGCTGCACCGCAGGTAGCCGTAGCCGGTCTCCGCACGGGTGGGCGTGATGCCGATGGTCATCAGCTTGCCGGCGCGCGCCCCGTCGATCGCGTGGCCCACGGTCGCGCTGAACTCGGCGGTGTCGGCGATCAGGTGGTCGGCGGCGAACGAGGCCATCACCCCGCCGGGGCTGCGGCGTTCGATGAGCGCGGCGGCCAGCGCGATGGCCGCGCACGAGTCACGCGCGAACGGCTCGACCAGGATGTTGCGCTCGGGCAGTTCCGGCAGCTGACGGGCCACGGACGTCGCGTGGGCGACACCGGTCACCACGAGCAGGTTGGCGGGCGTGCACAGCGGGGCCAGGCGGTCGAACGTGGCCTGCAGCAGCGAACGGTCGGTGCCGGTCAGCGCGTGCAGGAACTTCGGATTGGCCGCGCGGGAGAGGGGCCACAGCCGGGTTCCACTTCCGCCGGCGGGCACCACCATGTGCAGGTCGCTCATGACCGACAACATAACGAGTGCCCCGTCAAGGGCGGTTGGGGCGGTTATCGGTGGATCCAGGTGTTCGCTGGCAAGGCGGCGGAAGGTCCTCGTACCGGGTTGTACTTGGGCCTTCCGTCAACGCAGCCAGCGGGCGCCTGGGCCGCCGAGAACCGTGCTGAACCGTCCTCGACGGGGCACGGGGTAGCGTTTCTGTCCGTGAAGGCCTCTCTCGAGCGTGCGTGGCGGCCGGACTTCACGCTCGACATGCCGGACCTGCTCGGGCCCCTGCGCCGCGGTTTCGCCGATCCCGCGTTCCGGCGTGAGCCGACGGGCGCCACCTGGCTGGCGGCGAACACGCCCGCCGGGCCCGGCACGTTGCTGCTGCGCGGCTCGGCCGGCGAGGTGGTCGCGGTCGCCTGGGGTGACGGCGCCGAACTCCTCCTCGACGGGGTCCCGCGACTGCTCGGTGCCGACGACGACTCCTCCGGCTTCCGCGCCCACCATCCGCTGGTCGCCGACCTTCGCCGGCGCCGGCCGAACCTGCGGCTACCGTCCACCGGGCGCGTGTGGGACCTGCTGGTGGCGTCGGTGCTGGAGCAGAAGGTGACGGGCACCGAGGCGCACCGCTCGTGGCGTGAACTCTGCCGCCGGTTCGGCACGCCCGCCCCGGGTGCGCCGGCCGGCATGTTCGTCCCGCCGTCGCCCGACGCCGTCCTGGCCATCCAGGACTGGGAGTGGCACCGCGCGGGCGTCGACCTGTCGCGGCGCAAGACGATCGTGTTGGCCGCGCAGGTCGCCCACCAACTGGAGAAGGCCGTGACGGTGCGGGGACGACCGGGCCGTGACCTGCTGCGGAAGGTGCCGGGCATCGGCTTCTGGACGGCCGCCGAGATCGCGCAACGCGCGTGGGGCGACGCGGACGCGGTGAGCGTCGGCGACTTCCACATCCCGAGCGTCGTGGGGTACGCGCTGCTCGGCCGCAAGCTCGACGACGCCGGCATGCTGGAGGTGCTGGCGCCCTACGCCCCCCACCGGCAGCGCGTGGTGCGCTACCTCGAGGCGAGCGGTATCAAGCGCCCCCGGTTCGGACCGCGCTACTCGCCGCGCGACTACCGAGAGCTTTAGCCGCGGCGAGCATTTCCGGCAGGCCGG
>Ga0272482_10000565_pt1 | contig 11649 bp, 9 predicted proteins | sample RVTome_8_FD_192427 | JGI IMG/M metagenome (GOLD analysis project Ga0272482, IMG submission 192427) | Soil microbial communities from uranium-contaminated site in the Upper Colorado River Basin, Wyoming, United States - RVT160D0 (version 2) ...
CGGCGCCCGGATCCTGCTGATGAACACCGGGTTCGCGAAGCCGCAGCTCGTCGATGTGACGCGGCGGGAGAAGGTGAACGCCTTCGTGTACGACGAGGAGTTCACGGAACTGGTTGACGCGCTCGATGCGGACCTGCCACGTTTTCTCGCCTGGGTCGACGGGGAGCCGGGCGGGACGACGATCGACGAGCTGATCACCGGCACCGACGACCGACCGGTGCCCAATCCGCCCAACCCGGGCGGGCTCGTGCTCCTGACCAGCGGCACCACCGGCACGCCGAAGGGCGCACCGCGCACGGTCCGGTCACCGCTTGCCGCCGCCCAGTTCCTCGACCGCATCCCGTTGCGCACCGGCGAGTGCACGGTGATGGCCGCACCGCTGTTCCACGGCACCGGGCTCTCGCAGTTCCTGCTCTCACTCTCACTCGGCTCGACCGTGGTGCTGCGCCGCAAGTTCGACCCCGAGGCGACGGTTCGCGCGATCCAGGACAACAGGGCGACCGCCCTCGTGCTGGTGCCGACGATGCTGCGCCGGATCCTCGATCTCGGCGACGACGTGCTGAAGAAGTACGACACCGCCAGTCTGCGGATCGTCTTCTGTGCCGGGTCCGCGCTGCCACCAGAACTGGGCAACCGCGCGACCGAGGCGTTCGGCGACGTGGTGCACAACCTCTACGGCTCGACCGAGGTCGCGGTGGCGACCGTCGCGACGCCGCAGGACTGGCGTACCGCGCCGGGCACGGTGGGCCGGGCGCCGGTCGGGTGCCGGGTCGCGTTGTACGACGACGACGGCAGGAAGGTCACCGCGCCGCACGTGGTCGGCAGGGTGTTCGTCGGCAGCATGCTCTCGTTCGAGGGTTACACCGACGGCCGGCACAAGGAGATCATCGACGGCCTGCTGTCCAGCGGCGACGTCGGGCACTTCGACGATGCCGGCCTGTTGTTCATCGACGGCCGGGACGACGACATGATCGTCTCCGGCGGCGAGAACGTGTTCCCCGGCGAGATCGAGAACCTCCTGCTCGAACATGACGGCGTCGTCGAGGCCGCGGTCGCCGGGGTGCCGGACGACGAGTTCGGCCAGCGGCTCGCCGCGTACGTGGTGCGGCGGCCGGGCGCGACGGTGGACGGCGAGGAGCTGAAGTCGTACGTGAAGGCGAACCTCGCCAGGTTCAAGGTGCCGCGCGAGGTCGTGTTCGTCGACGAGCTGCCGCGCAACGCCACCGGCAAGCTGCTCCGGAATGAGCTCGGCTGAGTTATCACGAATACATTTCGGCCGCAACCCGAAGAACGTCGGCAACGCACTGTTAACAGGTGTTAATGCATTACCGACGAAAGAGGGGTGTGCCCGTCTCCGCTGGTGATCACACTAATGGGTGACACGCGACGAGCGTGCACAGTCGGGGACTGGAAGAGGTTCAACAATGAAATTCACGGGTCGGGGCAGGCTCATAGCCGGCGTTGGCGCCGCGGGTGCGTTGGCGGTCGCGGCAGCGATCGTCGCCATGCCGGCGCAGGCGCAGGAGGGTCAGATCCGGTTGGCGAACACCGAGAACTCGGTGGCCGACAGCTACATCGTGGTGCTGAAGGACAACGTGCGCAGTGCCGTCTCGGCGCAGGCGTCCACCCTGTCCGCGAAGTACGGCGCCGAGGTCAGCAGCACCTACACGACCGCGCTGCAGGGCTTCGCCGTGCACGCCAGCGCGGCGGAGGCCAAGCAGCTCGCGGCGGACAGCTCGGTCGCGTACGTGCAGCAGAACCAGAAGTTCACCATCAACGACACGCAGGAGAACCCGCCGTCGTGGGGCCTCGACCGCCTCGACCAGCGTGACCTGCCGCTCGACAACTCCTACACGTACACGGCGAAGGGTGACGGCGTCACCGCGTACGTGATCGACACCGGCGTGATGGTCGACCACCCGACGTTCGAGGGCCGGGCGACCGGCGGCTTCGACGCCATCGACGGCGACACCGACCCGGCTGACGGCCACGGGCACGGCACGCACGTCGCCGGCACCATCGGCGGCGCGGAGTACGGCGTGGCCAAGGGCGTCAGCATCGTCGGCGTCCGCGTGCTGGACGACAGCGGCAGCGGCACGACCGAGCAGGTCGTCGCGGGCATCGACTGGGTGGCCCAGAACCACAGTGGCCCGTCGGTCGCGAACATGAGCCTCGGCGGCGGCGCTGACGACGCGCTGGACGAGGCGACCCGCGGCGCGATCGCGTCCGGCGTCACCTTCGCCATCGCGGCCGGCAACTCGGGCGCCGACGCCGCCGGCTTCTCGCCGGCACGGGTCACCGAGGCCATCACGGTCGCGGCATCCGACAACGCGGACGCCCAGGCGTCGTTCTCGAACTTCGGCGCGGTCGTCGACATCTACGCCCCCGGCGTGGACATCACGTCCTCGTGGAACGACGGCGCCACCAACACGATCAGCGGCACCTCGATGGCCACCCCGCACGTGGCAGGCGCGGCCGCCCTGTTCCTGTCGGCCAACCCGACCGCCACCCCGGCGGACGTCGCGACCGGCCTGACCGGCGCCGCGTCGCCGGACAAGATCACCAACGCCAGCCCGGACACCCCGAACCTGCTGCTCTACACGGGTGCCTGAGCCGATTCAGTGATGTAGGTCATATCTGAAAAGGCCGCTTTCGGGATGCCTCGGCGTCCCGGAAGCGGCTTTTTCGGGTCTAGGGTCCCTTGTTGTGGACTTCTCGCATTCGGCCACGGCGGCCGACTACCTGGGCCGGGTGTCCGACTTCGTGCGGACCGAGATCGAGCCGGTTGAGCCCGAGTACCACCGGGCACTGCATGCCGGCGACAACCCGTGGAGAGTGCTCCCGGTCGTCGACGAGCTGAAGGCCAAGGCCCGCGACCAGGGGTTGTGGAACCTCTTCCTGCCGGACAATGACCGTGGGGCCGGCCTGTCGAACGTCGAGTACGCGCCGCTGGCCGAGCAGATGGGCCGCTCCTTCATCGCGCCGGAGGTGTTCAACTGCAACGCGCCGGACACCGGGAACATGGAGGTCCTCACCCAGTACGGGAGCGCGGAGCAGCAGGAGCAGTGGCTGGAACCCCTGCTCAAGGGCGAGATCCGGTCGGCCTTCTGCATGACCGAACCGGCCGTCGCCTCCTCCGACGCCACGAACATGGCCGCGACGGCCGTGGTGAAGGGCGACGAGATCGTCCTCAATGGACGTAAGTGGTGGAGCACCGGCGTCGGCCACCCGAACTGCAAGGTCGTCATCTTCATGGGCCTGACCGACCCGGACGCCGACCGGCACCGGCGGCACTCGATGGTGCTGGTGCCGATGGACGCCGAGGGCGTCAAGGTCGAGCGGATGCTGTCGGTGTTCGGTCACCGCGACGAGCCGTACGGGCACGGCGAGGTCAGCTTCACCGACGTGCGGCTGCCGCTGTCGTCGGTCATCGCGGGGCCGGGCCGCGGCTTCGAGATCGCGCAGGGGCGCCTCGGACCCGGCCGGATCCACCACTGCATGCGGCTGATCGGCCTCGCCGAGCGGTCGCTGGAGCTGGCGTGCCGGCGGTCGTCGGAGCGGGAGGCGTTCGGCAAGCCGCTCGCCAACCTCGGCGGCAACCGGGAGCGGATCGCCAACGCGCGGATCGCCATCAACCAGGCCAGGCTGCTGGTGCTGCACACCGCGTGGCTGCTCGACACCAAGGGCCTCGGCGGCGCACGCAGTGAGGTGTCGCAGATCAAGGTCGTGGTGCCGAACATGGCGCTCGACGTGATCGACATGGCCATCCAGCTGCACGGCGCGGCTGGCCTGTCCGAGGACTTCCCGCTCGCCGCCGCCTACACCGGCGCCCGTTCGCTGCGCCTGGCCGACGGCCCGGACGAGGTGCACCGCAACGTCGTCGCCCGGCACGAGCTGGCGGCCTACCGGAATGGCTGACCGCATCCTGGTCACCGGCGGCGCGTCCGGCCTCGGGCGCGCTGTCGCGGCCAGGTATGCGAAGGCGGGCTGGCGGGTCCTGGTGTCCGATGTGGACGCCGAGGCGGCCAGTGCGACCGCCAAGGAACTGGGTGCCGCCTCGATCGGCCTGGACGTCACGTCCGACGACGACTGGGCGAGCGCTCGGGACTGGTGCGAGCGCGAGTGGGGCGGGCTCGACGTGCTCGTCAACAACGCCGGGGTCGGCGCTGGCGGCCGGTTCGAGAAGATCGGCATGGCCGACTGGGACTGGATCTGGGAGATCAACGTCAAGGGCGTCGTGCGTGGCTGCCGCACGTTCACCCCCGACTTCAAGGCACGCGGCGCGGGTCACCTCGTCAACGTGGCCTCGCTCGCCGGGATCATGAACCTGCCGGCGATGAGCAGCTACAACGTCACCAAGGCCGCGGTGATCTCGCTGTCGGACACGCTGCGGCTCGAGCTGGAGCCGTACGGTGTGCACACCACGGTGGTCTGCCCGGCGTTCGTGCGCACGAACCTCGGTGACCGGCTCCGCAGCCCCGACCCGGCGCTCGCGAAGCTGATGGACCGGCTCATGGCGTCGTCGACGATCACCGCGGCAGACGTGGCCGACCAGGTGTTCGCGGCGGTGGCGAGCAAGAAGTTCCTGCTGCTGACCCACCCGGACGGGCGCCGCTCCGCGCTGCTGAAGCGGTTCCGGCTCACCGACGGGCAGGTACGCGAGTACTGGACGCGGCTGCGGGCCGCGGTGGAGAAGGGAGACGCGTGACGGCGCTGCGGGACCAGCCAGGTGCGGTGCGGGACGAGGACGCGTTCGACGCGAACGCCGTGCACGAGTGGCTCTCGGCCACTGTGGACGGTCTGAGTGGACTGGACGGACCCCTGGCGGTCCGCCAGTACCCCGGTGGGGCGTCGAACCTGACCTACTTGCTGCGGTACCCCGACCGGGAGCTGATCCTGCGTCGCCCGCCCGCCGGGCACAAGGCGGCCTCCGCGCACGACATGCGCCGCGAGTTCACGGTGCAGCAGAAGCTCAAACCGGTGTACCAGTACGTGCCGGAGGTGCTCGCGCTGTGCACCGACCACGCCGTGCTCGGCTCGGACTTCTACGTGATGACCAGGATCGACGGCATCATCCTGCGTGGCGACCTGCCGCCGGAGATCACGCTGGAGCCGGACGAGGCGGCGCTGCTCGCGTACCGCACCTTCGACCGGCTGATCGAGCTGCACGAGGTCGACCCGGCCGCGGCGGGCCTCACCGACCTCGGCAAGGGCGCGGGCTACGTCGAACGGCAGGTCCGCGGCTGGTCCGACCGCTACCGCAAGGCACGCACGCCGGACGCGCCGGACGGCGAGGCGGTGATGGCCTGGCTGCACGAGAACCAGCCGGGCGACGTGCGCACCTGCGTGATCCACAACGACTTCCGCTTCGACAACGTGGTGCTGAACGACGAGCTCAACGTCATCGGCGTGCTCGACTGGGAGATGGCAACGCTCGGCGACCCGCTGATGGACCTCGCCGGCAGCATGGCGTACTGGATCCAGTCCGACGACGACGATGTCGCGCAGCTGTCCCGGCGGCAGCCCTCACACCTGCCCGGCATGCCGAAGCGGCGCGAGCTGGTCGACTACTACTGCGACCGGATGGGCCTCTCCGCGCGGAACTGGGTGTTCTACGAGGTGTTCGGCTGGTTCCGGCTGGCGGTGATCATGCAGCAGATCTACTATCGATTCCATAGTGGACAGACGAACAACCAGGCGTTCGCGGCCTTCCCCAGGTTCGTCGAGTACCTCGACGCGCGCTGCCGCAGGGCGATCGGCGCGCCGTGACGGCCGTCTACCTGCTGCGGCACGGTCAGGCGTCGTTCGGCGGCGCCGACTACGACGTGCTGTCCTCGGTCGGCAAGCAGCAGTCCATGGTGCTCGGCGAGGAGCTGCGGCGGCGGGCGGTGCCCGTGCACGCGGTGTGGAGCGGCACGCTGCGCCGCCAGCTCGCGACGGCCGAGGCCGCGCTCGCGGAGGCGGGCATCGACGTGCCGGTGCGCACGGACGTCCGCTGGAACGAGTACGACCACCTCGGCCTGGTGCCCACCGGCCAGCCGGCGCCGGACCACGCCGAGCTGGCGACGGCGTCCAAGGATTTCCAGCGGCTGCTCGACGAGGCGCTCGAGGCGTGGATGACCGGCACGCACGAGGTCGGCGCGTCCGGCACGTGGGCGCGGTTCAGCGGTGGCATCCACGCCGCGCTCGACGAGGTCTTCGCGGACCTGCCGAAGAGCACGGCCGCACTGGTGTTCACCTCTGGCGGGGTGATCAGCGCGGTGTGCGCGGCCATGCTGTCCGCACCGCCCGCCGGGTACCTGGCGGTCAACCGCACGATGGCGAACGCCGGCATCACCAAGCTCGTCGGCGGCCGGTCCGGGATCAGCCTGGTCTCGGTCAACGAGCACGGCCACTTCGACGGCGCTCGGCGTGAGCTGCTGACCTACCGATAGGAGCACGATGGGCCGCCCGAGGATCTCCCCGCAGGTGTGGCGACCGCCGGCCGCGCCGAGGTCGGCGCCCGCGCCGCTGCCGGCGCTGACCGTGCTGGCCGTCAACGGCAACGGCGCGGAGGACGTGGTCGTCGACAAGGGTGACGTGTTCACCGGCGTCGACGACGGCCGGATACTGCGCCTGACCAGGGACGGCCGCAGGCTCGACACGGTCGCCGACACCGGAGGGCGGCCACTGGGCATCGAGCTGTACCCGGACGGCAGGCTGTTGGTGTGCGACGCGCAGCGTGGTCTGCTGCTGGTCGCGCGGACCGGCGAGCTCGAGGTGCTGGTGCCGAGCGGGCCCGATCTGCGGGTCTGCAACAACGCCGCGGTCGCCGCCGACGGGACCGTCTACTTCACCGACTCGACGTCCCGGTTCGACCTGGACTACTGGAAGGCCGACCTGCTCGAGCACAACGGCACCGGCAGGCTCCTGCGCCGCACGCCGGACGGCGCGGTGGACGTGCTGCTGTCCGGCCTGCACTTCGCGAACGGGGTGGCGCTGGCGCCGGACGAGTCCTACGTCGTCGTCGCGAGCACCGGCTCCTACCGCCTCGACAAGGTCGAGCTGCCGTCCGGCACCGCGTCGACGCTGGTCGAGAGCCTGCCGGCGTTCCCGGACAACATCTCCACCGGCTCCGACGGGCTGGTGTGGGTCGCGATGGCGTCGCCGAGGATCGCCGCGCTCGACCTCGCGCACCGGCTGCACCCGGCACTGCGCAAGGCGGTCTGGGCGTTGCCGGAGCCGTTGCAGGTCAAGGAGAAGCGAACGGTGTGGGTCCGCGCACTCGACGGCGCCACCGGCCGGATCGTCCACGACTACCGCGGCGACCACCCCGAGTTCCACATGGTCACCGGCGTCCGCGAGCACGATGGCACGGTCTACGTCGGCAGCCTCGGCGAGCGTGCGATCGCCAGGTTCACCCTGCCGAGCTGACTGGGAACGGCCGGAACCGGTCACAGCCTCGCGCGCTGGACCATTCTGTCTGTAGCGCCACTCGCGGCACTTCGTCGCGTCCGGAACGCGGCGGTCATCGTTGCGGAACAGCAACCATGCGGGGCACCGGGCGAGGACTGCGGCAGCACGAACGACCCGACCGCCATTCGGCCCTGTCGATGCGGTCGTTCGGCGGCGCGAACGGGGGCCGGGACAGTACGCGGACCCACCCCCCCGACGGCTCGGGATGTCCGGTTCGCTCGATAACAATTGCGGGGTTGACACTCCAGCTCGGAGTGGACCACGCTAGCCGCCGTTAACCGATCAAGTTGGCGATATCTGTGCCAGCGGCGCGCTGGTCGCAGCTAGTTCCGGTCCGAAGTGGACCGGCGATGAGGAGTCGAGGATGACTCGGGACGAGGCCGTGGCTTCCTGCCGGTTTCGTCGTGTCCTCCCCGCCATTTTCCGGTATACCGTGACCCGCCCCCGTTCCACGTGGCCCAACGTCCGGGGGCTCGGGGTCTAGTTCCATTTTTGATCGACAGGAGAGAACGACATGGTTGGTAAAGCAAGGGTGCGCGGTGCCGCCTTGCTTGCCGTCGCGGCGGTCGTGTTGGCCGGGTGTGGCGATAGCGGGTCCGACGATTCGGGTGGCGGCGGCGGTCAGGCCGCGGCGCTGGAAGGGCGCGGGCCGATCAAGTTCGCGACCGGCAAGGACACGTCGGGCAACATGCAGAAGCTCGTCGACGAGTGGAACGGGAAACACCCGGACGAGAAGGTCGAGATCACCGAGCTGCCGGAGTCGGCCGACGACCAGCGCAGCCAGATGATCCAGAACGCCCAGGCGAAGTCCAAGGAGTTCACGATCCTGAACCTGGACGTCGTGTGGACGGCGGAGTTCGCCGCGAACCGGTGGGTCGTCCAGTTGCCGGAGGACCAGTTCGACCTGGACCAGTTCCTCGAGCCTGCCGTGAACACGGGCAAGTACCGCGACAACCTCTACGCCGTGCCGGTCTACTCCGACGGCGGTCTCCTGTACTACCGCAAGGACCTGCTCGACGCGGCCCAGGTCGAGCCGCCGAAGACGTGGGACGAGATGGCCGCCGCCTGCCAGAAGATCAAGGCGACCCCGGCCAACGCGAACCTCGGCTGCTACGCGGGCCAGTTCGACAAGTACGAGGGCCTCACGGTGAACTTCTCCGAGGCCGTGCAGTCCGCGGGCGGCAACATCCTCGACGAGTCCGGCAAGCCGACGGTCAACACCCCGGAGGCCAAGGAGGGCCTGAACTTCCTGGTCGACGGCGTGAAGTCCAAGGCGATCCCGGCCGCTGCGATCACCTACAAGGAGGAGGAGGGCCGCCGCGCGTTCCAGGACGGCGAGCTGATCTTCCACCGCCAGTGGCCGTACCAGTACGCGAAGGCCAACGCGACCGACGGTTCGTCCAAGGTGGCCGGCAAGTTCGACGTCGCACCGCTGCCCGGCAAGGACGGCCCCGGCGTGTCCACCCTCGGCGGCCACAACTTCGCGATCTCGGCGTTCGCGGAGAACAAGGCCACCGCGCTGGACTTCATCAAGTTCTTCACCAGTGAGGAGGCCGAGCGGTCCAACCTGCTCGCCACCTCGCAGGCGCCGACGCGGGCGAACCTGTACGACGACCCCGAGCTGCTGGAGCAGTTCCCGTACCTGACCACGTTGAAGGAGTCCATCCTCAACGCGGTGCCTCGGCCGCAGGCCGTGAAGTACGGCGACGTGACGGCGGCCATCCAGGAGGCCGCGTACGGCGCGATGAACGGTGACGTGAGCACCGACGACGCGCTCAAGGACCTGCAGTCCAAGCTCGAGTCGCTGACAACGCAGTAGGCGGAACGCACCGGCCGGGCAGGCCCAAGAGAGGCCTGCCCGGCCGGTTCCTTTTCTCATCACTTGGAGTTTCGTCGTGACCACCTCCACCGCGCCGCCGCCGACTGCCGCCGGCGCCCCCAAACCAAGCAGCAAGTCCGATCCGCAGAAGCACGGGCGCCTCGCGGTGCTGCTGCTGACGCCCACGTTCCTCGTGCTCGCGCTCGTCATCCTCTACCCGCTCATCGCGGCGGTCCGGGAGTCGCTCTACCGGAAGCAGGAGGGCGTCGACGAAGCCGGCTTCGTCGTCGAGGGCGAGAACTTCGTCGGCATCGACAACTTCACCGCGATGTTCACCGGTGAGGCGGCGGACCGGTTCTGGAACGCCTTCTTCAACACCACGTTCTTCACCGTCACCACGCTGTTCCTGGAGATCGTCATCGGTGTCGCGATGGCGCTCGTCATGCACCACGCGCTGCGCGGCAAGGGCATCGTCCGTGCCAGCATCCTGGTGCCGTGGGCCATCCCGACCGCGGTCTCCGCGATCATGTGGCAGTTCATCTTCCAGGCCGACGGTGTGGCCAACGAGGTGCTGAACTCGCAGATCCTGTGGACCACGGAGGGCTTCCAGGCCAAGGTCGCCGTGATCATCGCGGACGTGTGGAAGACGGCGCCGTTCGTCGGCCTGCTCGTGCTCGCCGGCCTGCAGATCATCTCCAACGACGTCTACGAGGCGGCCCGCGTCGACGGCGCCTCGGCGTGGAAGCAGTTCTGGCGGATCACGCTGCCGCTCGTCAAACCGGCGCTGCTGGTGGCGATCCTGTTCCGAGGGCTCGACGCGCTGCGCATGTTCGACCTGCCGTTCGTGATGATCGGCCCGCGCAAGAGATCGGTGGAGACGCTCTCGATGCTCGCGCAGGAAGAAGCGCTGAACCTGCGCATCGGACCGGCGGCGGCGTACGCGATCGTGCTGTTCGTCTACGTCGCGGTCGTCGCGTACGCGTTCGTCAAGCTGCTGGGCGCCGACGTGCTCGGTGAGGCACGGACCCGGGACAAGGAAGCCAAACAGAAGATGAAGGTCGGGCCAGGGATGGCGACGGTATGAGCGACACGAAAGCCCCGGGCGGGCGCCGCTGGTTGCTGAACGTCGGCGTCATCATCATCGTCATCTACTGCCTCGTCCCGTTCTACTGGATGGTCGTCTCCGCGTTCCGCAGGCCCAACGACGCCGGAGACAACTCGCCGCTGCCGAGCCCGTGGTCGCTGGAGAACTTCGACGCGGTGTTCAGCCCGAGCGTCGGGTTCTGGCGCTCGCTCGGCAACAGCCTCGTCGTCGCCGGCACCACGACGATCATCACGCTGATCGTCGGCACGTTCGCGGCGTACACGCTGGCCCGGCTGGACTTCCGGTTCAAGAACGTCGCGGCCGGCATCATCATCGCGACCTCGATGTTCCCCGGTGTCGCACTGCTCGTGCCGCTGTTCAAGCTGTTCACCGACATCGAGTGGATCAACACCTACCAGGCGATGATCGTGCCGAGCCTCTCGTTCGCGCTGCCGCTCGCGGTGTGGACGCTCGCCACCTTCTTCCGGCAGATGCCGAAGGAGCTGGAGGAGGCGGCCATGGTGGACGGGCTGACCAGGGGCCAGGCGTTCCGCAAGGTGATCCTGCCGCTGGCCGCGCCTGGCATGTTCACCACCGCGATCATCACGTTCATCGCGGCGTGGAACGAGTTCATCATCGCGCTGTCCATGGTGAACGAGAAGGAGATGAAGACCGCCACGGTCGCGATCTCCCAGTTCACCGGTAGTTCCGGGTTCGACAGTCCCTTCGGGACGAAGATGGCCGCGGGTGTGATCGTGACGGTGCCGCTCGTGATCGTGGTGCTGATCTTCCAGCGACGCATCATCGCCGGCCTGACCGCTGGAGGTGTGAAGTGAGGAAAGCCGCGTTACTCGGCTCCGTGTTGGCACTCGTCGCGACCGCGCTGGCGGTACCGGCCGGCGCGGAGGGCAGACCGGACAGAGATCTGGCTGGGGGAGCCTTCGACGGCAGACACCCCCCGGAGCTGTCCGAGACGACGAGGCTGGCCGACCGCCGGGCGCTCGTGACGGGCGACCGCACGATCGCGATGGGCGACGCCAACGGGCTGTACCCGGCGAGCGGCTGGCACATCCGCGGCGAGATGGGTGGCGTGTGGACGCCACCCGTCAAGCTGCTGGACGGCATCTGGTTCGCGGTGGACGGCGCGTGGCTCGGGGCGGACACCCCGGCCGAGGAGTACACGAGTGGCTGGGGCTACCAGCGGTTCGCGTACCGGCAGGCCGGGGTGTCCGTCGACCGCGTCGACTTCGCGCCGGACGGCGTACGTGGCAACGTCATCGGGCTGACCATC
>Ga0272482_10000566_pt1 | contig 11630 bp, 7 predicted proteins | sample RVTome_8_FD_192427 | JGI IMG/M metagenome (GOLD analysis project Ga0272482, IMG submission 192427) | Soil microbial communities from uranium-contaminated site in the Upper Colorado River Basin, Wyoming, United States - RVT160D0 (version 2) ...
TCGCCGGGGTGCTGCCGGCCGGCAAGGTCGACGTGGTCAAGCGCCTCCAGGACGAGGGCAAGGTCGTCGCGATGGTCGGCGACGGGGTCAACGACGCGGCCGCGCTCGCCCAGGCCGACCTCGGACTCGCGATGGGCACCGGCACCGACGTGGCGATCGAGGCCGCGGACCTCACGCTGGTCCGCGACGACCTGACCGCCGCCGTCGACGCCATCCGCCTGTCCCGACGCACGTTGCGCACGATCAAGGGCAACCTCTTCTGGGCGTTCGCGTACAACGTGGCGGCCCTTCCATTGGCGGCGGCGGGCCTGCTCAACCCGATGATCGCCGGTGGCGCCATGGCGCTCTCGTCCGTCTTCGTGGTCAGCAACAGCCTCCGCCTGCGCGGCTTCAAAACGTCCCCGCGACGCGCCCAGCCGTAGCGAGGGCCATCTGACTTGCCGGAATGAGTTACCCGCCAGGTGGTGGACAGCCCCGGGCGGGGGTCCGATACGCTCATGCGGCGCGCCTTGGCAACCATCCCGGGGCGCTCGCGTGCGCGTTCACAAGTCGGCGCGAACGGGGAACGGCACGGCGATACGTCCTGTATCGCTACAGTTAGCTTAGTTACGGTGAGTAGCTGTGCGGACAGGTCGGAGGGGCCTGCGTGGACGAACATGATCTCGGCAACGGCATCGACGCCGGCCGGGTCGACGTTTCGGCCTTGTCTCTGCCCGAGTTGCTCAGGTCCGACGACTCGGTCCTGACCAATTGCCTACGCAGGGTGGTCGCCGACCTCGACTCGTCCGCCGAGAGCTACGCGGCCTTCGGAAATACCCCCTGACCCCCGCGTCCTGGCCAAACGCCTGGATAGCGCGCGGGGTTGGGCAGGCTTCAACAGAGGATGAGGGACACCCAGACACCGCGACCTGAGCAGGTCGTAAACTACCGCTCGGGTCACGTGTTACTTTGACGTCCGCTGATCTCATGGCGATTCTGAGATCATGACGATCACCGCAATCGAGATCGCAAACGAACGCAACAGCCGGAATGACTGGGGCAAAAGTTCAATGCAGGGGTAGCCGTTGGTACTCCTTCTGGGCGACATCGGTTCATGACCCAATCCGGCGTCCCCCAAAGCAACATTAGTGAAACTGCTGTTTGCCTTCAGAGGTTTACGACCATAGGTCTCGCATGTCACTGTGTAGTCCACCCTCCTGACATAACTTGACGGTTGTTGCCACCGGAGGGCGCGCAGGACTCCGGCTTGTCGGCATGATTCGTCTGGGTCCGTCGCATTTGCGGCATTGGCGTTGACTGATCATGGAGCGAGCGGTGACCCAAGAGATGCGCGGTCCAGACGAGGCTAGGGCAGAATTTGTCAAGCAGTTGGGCTTGTTGCATCGCGCGGCCGGGCGGCCGGCCCACCGACAGATCAGCACCGCGATACGCAGAGATTCCCAAATGGATGACACCGTCAGCCATGAGACCGTCGGAAGTATCCTGCGCGGGCACGGCACTCCTAAATGGATCAAGGTAAAGTGCGTCGTTCAGCACCTCGCGTCCATCGCCGTACATCATCCAGATCTCGATGACGAGGTGCAGCGTTTTCATGCCCTGTGGCTGAAGATGACCGACCCCGACCAAAGCGGTGCCCGCGAAACGGCCGGCCCCCTCCAACCGGGCGCCACCGTGGCCACGCCGATCCCATCGCATCGGCCCAGCACGTCGCCGGCGCCCCCGTTGTCCATCCGGCCGAGCCGGCGAGCCACCGGACTGACTCGCGGCACTCTCCCGGATCAACTGCCCGGGTTCACCGGCCGCAGCCAGTTCTTCAGCACCATCCGTACCTGCCTCTCCGCCGAGCCGTGGCAGCCTGTGGTCCTGTATGGCATCGGCGGAGTGGGTAAGACCCGGCTGGCACTGGAGTACGCGCACCGGGAGGCGGCGAGCTACGACCTCGTAGTTTGGATCGAGGCCGAACAGGTGCCGCAGGCTACGTCTGCCGTCGCAGCCATCGGCGAGTTCCTCGAGATGCAGCCGAGCGAAGACATGCGACAGACCGTCACGAGGGTCCTCAACCGCCTCGAGTCGGGGCACGAACGCTGGTTGCTCATCTTCAACAACGTCGGCGACCCCGAGGAAATCACGAGTCTCCTGCCCGCCGTTGGCGGGCATTTGCTCGTCGTGCGGCGCGACCCCGCGTGGCCGGTCCCGGCCCGTGCGATCGAGGTGGTCCCGATGACCCGGCGGGAAAGCATCGAGCTACTCCAGCGACGGGGGCACGAGATCGGGTTCGAGCAGGCGGACAAGCTCGCCGAGTTGCTCGGCGACCTGCCACTGGCGCTGGAGCAGGTCGCGACAATGCAGTCCGAGACCAGGACACCGGCGCAGGTGTACCTCCGCCGGCTGACCGAGCACGCCCCCGAACTGCTCGCCGAGGGGAAGGCGCAGGACTACCCGACGAGCCTCGAGCGAGTTTTCGCGGTGGCGCTGGACGGGCTGCGCCGAGAGTCCTCCGTAGCGGCTCAGCTGCTCGAGCTGCTCTCATGCCTTGGCGCCGAGCCGGTGCCGCGGACGCTCCTCAGCAGCGGTGGCCAGGGGGTGGCGCCGCCGCTGGGCAGGATGCTCGATCAGCCCGACCAACTCAACGACGCCGTGCGCCGGCTACGCCGGTATGGCCTCGCCAGCTATGACGCCGATCGCGAACGGATCCAGCTGCACCGGCTGGCCCAAGCGATCGTCCGTGACCAGCTTTCCGAGGAGCAGCGGCAGCGCGCGTACGAGAACGCCCACGCGTTGCTGGCCGCGGCCAACCCTGGGCGGCCCGACGAGGTGGCGACCTGGCAGTTGCACAAGGAGATCGGTCCGCATGTCACGCCCAGCGGTCTCTTGCGACGGCTGGACGCACACTCACGGCAGGTGATCCTCGACCAGACCCGCTACCGGTTCGTCAACGGAGACTTCGAGGGCAGCTACCGCCTCGCGGACGCGGCACTGGAAGCGTGGGCGGAGGTCGGCGGCGAGTCCGACGACGAGCAGACCTTCTACTGCCGGCGCAACATGGCCAGCGCCCTGCAGGCGATGGGGCAGCAGGACCAGTTCGTCGACATGACCGAAGAGATGTACGGGGTGCTCCGCAACCACCGCTCCTACGGTCCGGATCACCCGCTCACGGTCCTGGTGGAGGGCAACCTGGCGCTCGGATACCGCGCCGGCGGGCGGTACCAGGCCGCGCTCGACATCGAGCGCTCGCGACGGGCTCTGCACGAACGGCGGGCGCCCGACGGCGAGGAGACACTTGTCGTTCGGAGCAACGTCGCGGTAACGCTTCGTCTCATGGGCCGGTACGAGGAGTCGTACGAGATCGATCATGACCTCGTGCAGATCCGGGAACGTCGGGCCGGCCCGACTGGCATAGACACACTCTTCTCGGTGTCCAACCTGGCCCGAGACCTGCTGGGCATGGGGCGCTACGCCGAGGCACTCGAGAAACAGGAGGAGACGGCGGAGGCGTACCGGGACGAATTGGGTGATCGACACATCTATGTGCTCCTTGCCCGGCGGACGATCGTCATCGGGCTCCGGAAGACCGGCCAGTTCGCGGAGGCGGTCCGCCGAGGCGGCGAGTTGGTGGTCGCGGTGCGCAGTCGTTGGGGGCTGGACCATGAGCACTCGCTGGCCGCGCAGATGACGTACGCCAACGCGTTACGTGAGGCTGGCTCACTGAACCCGGCGTGGAACGAGGCGACCGATGCCGTACATCGCTATCACCGCCACTTCGGCGCCAAGCATCCGTTCACGCTTGCGGCCACCGCGAACCTAGCGATCATCAACCGAGCGATCGGCGAACGCCAGGCCGCCCTCCGGCTGGACGAGTCCGCACTTCAAGATATGCGCCAGGCACTCGGCCTCAATCATCCATACACCCTGGCGACAGCGGTGGGCCTGGCGAATGATCGGGTTTTGGACAGGGACTATGACGTCGCGCGCGGCCTGCTTGAGCGGACATTGACTGACGCATATACCGCCGGTCGTGGCAACCACCCGGACACGCTGATCTGCGCGATCAACCTCGGCCTGCTCAGACAGCAGGACCGGCGCGGTGACACCACGCTGCTGGACACCAGCGTCAACAGCTTGCGAAACGCGCTCGGCCCACATCACCCGATCGTTTTGGCGGCGGAGCGCGGCGAGCCAGGCGATTGTGACATCGAGCCACCTCCCACATAGCATCAACTGGTCTTCGTAAACCGCCGACCAGCTGACGGTCTTTTGGAGGCGGTCACGCCCATCGCACGGCGTCCAACGAGTCGGAGTGAAGATGGCAGGGAGAGCGGAAGGCCGACCTCTCACACTCGGTCTCGCGCCGCACACCCCGGCGCCCTGGCCCAACGAGCGACTGGGCATATCCGAGCTGCGGGCCAAAGGCTGGCGGCCAAAACCGTTCAGGGACGTCGTGCTGAAGGTCGCGCAGCTCTGCAATCTCGCGTGCGACTACTGCTACGTGTACACAATGGCGGATCAGAGCTGGCGAGACCGGCCTGCGGTGATGGCCGAGAGCACGTGGCGGGCGACGGCCGTCAGGATGGCCGAGCACGCCACGGCCCACCGTCTGCCGTCCATGCGACTGATCCTGCACGGCGGCGAGCCGCTGCTCGCCGGGCGAAAGCGACTCGCCTCCCTCGTCGCCTCATTCCGCGCGGAGATGGGCCAATCCTGCCGCCTCGACGTCCGGATGCAGACCAACGGGGTGCTCCTCGACGAGAAGACCTTGGCCACACTCGCGGAGCAGCAGGTTTCGATCGGCGTGAGCCTCGACGGCACGCCCACCAGCAATGACCGGCGGCGCCAGCACGTAAACGGCCGGGGCAGCTCCGCCGCCGTCGACCGAGCCCTCCACCTACTCGGCCAATCCGCCTACCGGCACGCGTTCGCCGGAATCCTTTGCACCGTCGATCCGTCTACCGAGCCGATCCCGTGTTATGAAACGCTGCTGGCCTACCGCCCCCGGATGATCGATTTTCTCCTTCCACACGCGAACTGGTCGACGCCACTGCCGTTCGACAAAGGTACGCCCTATGCGGACTGGCTTATCCAGATCTTCGATCGGTGGTACTCCGCCCCCCGTCAGGAGACCAGCATCCGCTTGTTCGAAGACATCATCGTCCTCGTGCTCGGCGCTGCTGCGCAATCCGAGCAGGTGGGCCTGAGTCCGGTCGCCGTGGTCGTCGTGGAGTCAGACGGTGCGATCGAGCTCGTAGATTCCCTGAAGTCCACGTACCCCGGTGCTTGCACGACCGGCTTGCGAATCGATACCGATGCCCTCGATCGAGCACTCTGGCATCCGGGTGTCGTGGCCAGACAGCTCGGTCTCGCCGCCCTGTGCGACACATGCCGTAGCTGCCGGCTCCACACGGTCTGCGGCGGGGGTCACTACGTCCATCGCTATCGAGCAGGTGAAGGATTCTTGAATCCATCGGTCTACTGTGCTGACATGTTCCGGCTGATCGAGCACATTAAGCAGCGGGTGACAGCTGACCTTCGGAGGCGTGCGTCGGAGACGCGATCGTGATGAGATTTCACCGTGTTGACGAGACGGATCTCGCCGACTTCGCCTCTGGTCTTGGCGGTCCACGCCTTGTCCAGGAGCTGTACGCGGCCCAGCTGAGCGAGACTCTGCTACTGCTCCGACATGTGACGACCGTTGCGCCAGCCCGGACGGACGCCGCGATCGCCATTCTGACGGAGGCCCAGGCGAGGCGCCCCGATATCTACCGACGCCGGCTAGGGGATCCGATGGCCGCGGCCTGGGCCGCGGACACGGCGCGCGAGCTGCGCAAGCCAGATCCCGACCCCATTGTCACTGACGTCTATCTCGCACACCTCGACGCCTTGGCGATCAGTGCCGCCGCTGAGAGCGGGATCGCGGCGGAGCTCACCGTCAAGCCTCAGGGCGGTCGTGTGGTCTTCCCAGGAGTGGGGAGCGTCGTGGTTGGCGGGGCCTGGATTCGGGCTATCGCAGTAGATGGCCGCCTCTCGGTTCAATCGGACTCGGCATCGATCGCCGCCAGCGCTTGGTGGCCGGAGCGCCGCTTGTCAGCCGGAGCGGGCGATCTGAGATCTTCGGTGACACTTGAGGACCTCAGCCCGCATCGTCATCGCTACCACGCGCCCGCCGTCGAGCGGATGGACGACGAGGCCTACGAAGATTGGCAGGCTCAATTCGCCGCGGCTTGGGAACTGATCCGCGAGTACCTGCCGGACCGGGCACCGGAGCTTGCCGTGGGAGTGCGTTCCCTGGTGCCTCTTCGTAGCGACGACAGCAGTGCGGCGCGCAGCGGTACGGCCCGGGACGCGGTAGGGGCGATCGGGCTCACGAGGCCCCGGTCGCCGGTCGATCTCGTCGTCACGCTCGTGCATGAGTTGCAGCACTCCAAACTCAGCGCACTCTTGGACCTCGTGACGCTCTACGAGCCACATGGGACAGAGCGCCACTTCGCTCCCTGGCGAACGGACCCCCGCCCTACGGGCGGACTCGTCCAGGGCGTGTACGCCTTCCTCGGCGTGGCGGACGCATGGCGAGCGCTGCGACTCGCACCCGCCCACAGGGGCGTGGCGACCCGTGAGTATGCCGCCGTGAGGCGCCAGGTCGACGTGGGTCTGACCGCTCTCGAGAAATCTGCGGAATTGACGGCCACCGGTCGCCGGCTGGCTGAGGGGATGCGTTCGCAGCTCGACATCCTCCTGAAGGAAGAACTGCCAGCCGCGGACGAGGCCGACGCAGACGCCCTGCTCAGGCGGCGCCAGGAAAAGTGGCAGCGCGTAAAAGAGTCAAACCGAAAGGCTGGCGGCAACCTGTAAAAATGGTTCACATCGACGTACTCTGTTGGATGGAGAGCGAGCGGCACGGCCTATCCGCCAAGCCCGCCTACATCTCTCGGCAACGGTTGCGTTGCGTCAGGATCACGATGGCGTGTGGGCGAAAGTACTCAGGCCGCCTCGTCCATACCTCGGCCAGATCCCGCTCGCTGACCCAAACGCAGGAGGCTGCCGACATGTTCGACTCCGAAACGACAAGTCCGTCCTGCGAGCCCGATCCTGCCGAGGCCACCCTTGCTGGCGACTTGATCGCCATGCCGGATCTCACGAACGCTCCGCCCTCGGCACGGGCCGACGATGACGACACGGTGCTGACAAACGCGATAAGGCTCGCGCTGGACCGCCTTGAGGACGGCGAGGAGAACTACGTGGCCCACAGCAGCAGCACCTGAGCGGACTAGACGGCAGGCTCACGTGGGCGGCGGCTCGATGTCGCACTCCGCGCGCCTGCCGCGGACAGCGTCTTCCGTCTCCGGGTGCTCCGCTCCGTAAAGCTCTACGAGCTTGGCGATCGCACCATCCAGGAGTGCTTGGCCGCCGTCCCGATCGCCGGTCTCCATCCGGTCGAAGGCGGCGTTGATGGCACACAGGTGCGTGTAAGGATGATCCTCACCGCGCGTCTCCCGCGAACCGCGCAGGCTCTCCTCGGAGAGGCCGTGGGCGCCGACTCGATCCCCAGCGCGGACGAGATTGTTGGCGTGGTTGCTGATAACGCAGAGTGTGTATCCGTGCTTCCTGCCGAAGCTGCTGGTCATGACCTCGAGTGTTTTCTCGTCGAGCTCCAAGGCCTCGGCCGACAGGCCCAGCTCCCGAAGCGCGATGGCGAGATTGGCCTTGGCGACCAGGGTCAGCGGGTGCTCCGCCCCGAAGACCCGCTCGTACCGGCTCACGCCGTCGCGTGCCACCTCACCCGCTTCGGCGAGCTGGTTCTGATCCCCCGCCACCCGCAGCGTGTTGGCGTACGTCATCTCGGCGGCCAGCGAATGCTCGTGGTCCGGGCCGAAAATGCCCGACCAGGCGAGGTAGTTTTCCCGGGCCACGCTCAGGGCGCGCTCGTAGTCACCGGTCTTTCGCAAGGCGATGGCAAGGGTGCGCTTGGCTAGCAACACGTCCCGATGGTGGGATCCTTGGATAGCTTCAAGCGCCGGCACGGTGCGACGTTGCAGCTCCAGAGCCTCGCGGTAGCTGCCCAACCCGTAGAGGTCACGCGCCAGGTTGGTCTGGGCAAGCAGCGTCTGCCGGTCTGTCTCACCGACGTTGTTGAGCCACTCTCGCACGACGTCCGCGTCGATCCGCTGTGCCTGCGGGAAGTCGCCCAGCATGCGCAGGTTGACCGCGAGGTTGCCGCGACGCAGCAGTGTCTCCGCATGCTCGGATCCGAAGACCATGGGGTATCGGGCCAGCTCGCTCTGGTCCAGCAGGAACGCTTCTCGGTAGTTTCCCGCGATGCGCATGTCCAGGGCCACCTGGCCGGATGTCAGGAGGGTGTGCTCGTTGTCCGGGCCGTGCCTCGGGCTCGCCCTGAACTTGTGATAGGTCTGGAGGCATAGCGTACGGGCCCGCTCGTTGAAGCCGAGTGACCGCAACGCCTGCGCCCAGTGCCGCGTGGCGATTAGCGTCCGCTCCCCGTCCACTCCGAGGTCGTCGTAGCCCTCCGCCTTCTCCCATGCCTTTACCGTCGACTCGCCAAGCTCACGAGCGCCCGCGTTGTCACCGATCACCCACAGGTATCTGATCTGGTCCAACACGACCTGGCGGGCATCGGAAGCTTCGGCCTCGATAAGGCCAGCGGGGGCGATGTGCGGCCCGATCTCCGCGTGCAGGCTCCAGTTTGGCGAATCATCCGGATCTCCCGGATTTGAGGCGGCGAGTAGCTGGCGGGCATTGTTTTGGGCGGTGATCCGGGCCTGACCCTCCAGCATCTCCCTTAGCACCAGCTGAACGAGACGGTGCACCTGAATACGCCCGCCGGCATCGACCTTGGCGAGCCCGTAGCGGTGCAGCTCACGCACAGCCCGTTTGCGCAGGGTCAGATCATTGAACGCCTTGCCCAGCTCACCGCCGATGCGGGCCAGCCGCCCTCTTTCCAGGAGACGCTTGGACACCGGCTCAGCGCCGAGGAAGGCGAACATCTCCGTCAGCTCGGCTACCGCCGGAGCGGTAGTCCTCAGCCGCTCCAGAGCTAGGAGGACGAAGGCAGCCACATTGATCGGATAAGCAACAGTCGTACCGCGGACCCGAGTGATCTCGCGGACGTAGCCGGTATGGAGCGCCAGGTACTCGTCGACGGGCATACCCGTCGACAATTGCCACGCGGTCGCCTGCTCCAAGGCCAGCGGAAGATCACCTAGATGCTCAGCCAGCCGGTGCGCGTCCGACTCCGTGATGTGCGCGGCCCTCTTGCGGATCAGAGTCACGCTTTCCAGGCGGTCGAAGACATCGACCTTGATGGTCCCCCACACCGAGGACCAGGCCTGGTTTCGCGACGTCAGGATGACGTGACCACCGTGCGTCGGCACCAGGCTCGAGATGTCTTCGGGCCGGTTGGCGTTGTCGAAGACGAGAAGCCACCGAAGATCGGTCTGGGCGAGCTCCTCGATAACGAACGCGGCCGCCTGCTGCAGGTTGGGACTCGGCGACAGACCCAGTCGTCGGCCCAACTCCTGCAACGACGTGAGCACCAGAGACTTGTGCTCGGACGGGATCCACCAGATCAGATCGTATCGATACATGTATTGGTGCACATACTCGATGGCAAGCTGGGTCTTGCCGACGCCACCTGACCCGTGAAGCGTCTGCGGGAGCACGGAAGCCTTCGCCCCGGACTCAAGGGTCCTCTGTAGATCCAGGAGCATCTCTTTGCGGCCCGTGAAGTCCGAGTTTCGCACCGGTATGTCGCCCTCGATGCGAAGGACACCCGCTGGCTTCGATGGCAACGCCGCCGGTTGAGGCGGGGCGGTGACCGTCACGTTCACTCCTGAGGGGGTGTCCGATTTACTCCTTTCGGGAGTATAGCCCGATCCAGGAGGCCGCTGGGTTGGATCATGAGAAGGCGGACCGAAGGACTCATTGGCCGACCTGTGCAGCCGCCGAAGCGTGCCGGCATCCAGCCCCGCGGCACGGCCCGCCGCCTCGACCCAACGATGCAGCTCGATCGCCTCGGCCTGCGGGCGCTCATGAGCGAGTCGCTCGGCGAAATGGACGAGAAGGGGCACGCCGTCGACCCCGGGTGGCAATCCGTCAAGATGGTCGACTAAGGCCGCTGGCTCCCGACCAGGAAAAGGGGCCGGTAGGGATTCCTCGCTTAGCAGATCTCGGGCGATCGCCGCAAGATGATTGATGGGGACACGTCCGACCATATGAGCCAGCGCTTCGCGCCGGGCGGCTTCGAGGGGATCTGCGCCGGTCACGGACTGGCCTCCATCGAGATCTCGGTTATTGCACCCCTGCGGACAGGGTGCACCGACTGCCCGCCCACGCTGCCATAACTGCTCCTGGTCCCTTTCGTCCGATGGATCGGCAGTGACAGAGGGCACAATAGTGGAACGCACGAGACGATGATCAACAGCTCGCTGGTTCCACGATTATCCAATATGGATCATGTTTTCCGACACCCCTATGACGCCGGGGTGTTTGGTCGTATGCCGTGACCTGCTCGGATGAATCAATCCGGGTTGGATTGGCCTGGACGGACGCTGGATAAACGGGGTGCGGCGGCGTGGAGTGATCTTGTACTGTGCCGGGTGGAGGCAGTCCTGTGGCGCGCCGGCATCGCCGGTCGTGTTCCGCGTATCGGGGTCTCCAAACTATGGCAAGGCCAGCAGGCCGAGGTTCGACTCCTCTTCAAGGGCGGCCCCGCGCGACCCTGCCCGCGAGGGCGGCGGTGGCGCGGCTATGCGGGATTGCGACCACGGTCGTAGACGCCCCCGCCGCGCTGTCGTGGGTGGCGCGGGGTTCGCTCAGGCCTATGTGGATGTTACGGAGGTGAGAGATGGCAAAGATCACCGTCATGGATTGGGAGCGGCGGGTGCAATTCACCGACGGGCGGTTCGTCAAGGTGCTGGCGCCCGGCCGGCACCGCTACAACCGGCGCCGTAGCAGCCTGCTCACCGTCGACATGCGGCAGCGCACCACGTTCGTTCCCGGTCAGGAGCTGCTGACCGCCGACGGTGTCACGCTGAAGGTTTCGGTATTGCTGGCGTGGCGGGTCACCGACCCGCTGGCGTTCCTCACGGCGTCGACCGGCGCGGAGTTCGACCTGTACAACGCGGGCCAGCTGGCCATCCGGGATGCCGTCGCCGGCACGAGCTACGACGACGTTCTCGCCGACCGCGGGCGGCTCTCGACCGGCCTCGTGGAGGCAGCCGCCGCCCGCCTGGACGGCCTCGGCATCGAGCTGGTCTCGGCCACGGTCAAGGACCTCATGCTCCCCGGCGAGCTGCGGCGCGCCGCGACCGAGACGCTCTTGGCCCGCGAGCGGGGCAAGGCCGAGCTGGAGAACGCGCGGGCCGAGACCGCGGCGCTGCGGACGTTGGCCAACGCCGCCCGGTTGCTGCAAGACCACCCCGCGCTGCTCCAGCTCCGCACGATCCAGGCGGCGGCGAGCCCAGGCACCACTATCGTGCTGACGCCCGACGCGAGCTACGTGCCGCGCTGATCCCGACCGGGGCCGGGCCCGCGTGATCCGCATCAGCGGCCGCGGGCCCGACCCGACCGCGCGACCACAAGATCAGCCATCACCTTGGCGACCGTATGTCGCGACTCATCGC
>Ga0272482_10000567_pt1 | contig 11619 bp, 14 predicted proteins | sample RVTome_8_FD_192427 | JGI IMG/M metagenome (GOLD analysis project Ga0272482, IMG submission 192427) | Soil microbial communities from uranium-contaminated site in the Upper Colorado River Basin, Wyoming, United States - RVT160D0 (version 2) ...
TGCGCTGGCGTGCACGACCTGGATCTGCGGGACGCGACCGGCCCGGGCCATGGCGCCATGGTCCTCACCGACGCCGCGGCGCCGACCGTCCAGACCTGGCGGCGCCGCCTCGACCAGGGCGAGCTCGTCGGCATCGCCGCCACCGAACGACACGGCGGCTCCCGGATCCAGGAGATCACTACCCGCGCCAGGCTGGACCGTGACGGCCGCTGGCTGATCAGCGGGGAGAAGTGCTGGGTCTCCCGGCTGGTGGAGTCGGCCGGGTTCGTGGTTTTCTTCCGCGACCCGGACAGCCGGATCAGCGCGGCGGTCGTCAACGCCGCCGACAGCGGCCTGGAGCGAGAGGTGATCGAGCCGTTCGGGCTGGGCGGCTGGTCCTGGGGCGTGTTGCGCCTGCACGACGTGCCCATCGACCCGGCCACCGAGCTATTGGGCCCGGCCGGGGGCGGCCTGGACGTGTTCCGGCGGCACTTCGCCCGCTTCCGGCCCCTGGTCACCGCCACTGCGCTGGGCACGGCCGCCGGCGTGCACGCCCTCGTTGCCGACGCGCTCGCCGCCCGGCGCAAGGTCGGCGTGCTGCCCCGGATACGCGACAACGCGCTGATCACCCTCGGCCGCACACACGCCGAGATCACCGCCGCCCTGCTTGCCGCCATCACCACCAGCCGGCTCGCCGCGGCCGAGCACCCGCACGCGGACCTGGCCGCCCGGGTGGGCAAGGCCGCGGGTGTTGACACCGCCCACCGGGCCGTGAACGACCTCGCGCCGCTACTGGGCGCCTGCGGGTTCCAGCAGGCCAGCCCCATCGCCAAAGCCCGCGCCGACCTCACCGGCCTGCTCTACGCCGACGGCGTGCACGACAGCCTGTACCGATCCGGCGGCAGCAGCCTGCTCGACCAGGCCAATGGACACTCATCCCGAACCGGCGCCCGAACCCGCACGGCTTCCACGGCGTCCTGACCAGAAGCACGAAAGCGTTTCATACGACCCGGGTTCCGTTCTCCAGGTAGACAGTGACGCCGCTGCGCGCCGCTTCCAGCGCGGCGACGGCCCGCCGGGCCAACAGATCCGACAGCCGCTGCTGCGCCTGCGGCAGCGTCGACCACGCCCAACTACGCAACTCCTCAGCAGGCACGTGGATCTCTGCCGCCCGCACCGGATCAAGGACACCGCCGTCGTAAAGGAACATGACCCCCTCAGTACGGCCGGTACGCGGCGGCACCCAGTCGACCACCAACAGCCGGCCCGGCGTCACCGACAGACCCAGCTCCTCCTTCAACTCCCGCACCGCAGCGTCGTACGGCGACTCATCGGCGTCCACCGCACCACCGGGCAGCTCCCAGTAGTCCTTGTACACCGGCTCCACCAGCAGAATCCGATCAGCGGCATCGCGCAACAGCACACCCGAGCCCATCCGCTTGCGTGGCAGCGTCGCCGTGTAGTCGCCAGACGGTGTCGTCACCACCGGGAGGCTACCCGGCCAGCGCACACCCCATGCCGGATTCCTGCTGCACGGCCCGCATCAAGGCGCAAGATCCACGCCGGATCCGGCTGCTGACATGTTTCTCCCCGTCACCCCGTCACCCCGTCACCCCGTCACCCCGTCACCCCGTCACCCCGTCACCCCGTCACCCCGTCACCCCGTCACCCCGTCACCCCGTCACGAGGCGGGCGTTCCATGCGGACCGTTCCGCCTGCGACCGCGGCGACCTGGTCGTCCCTCGTGCGTAGCTGTAGCCCGTGCTAGGTCAGCGGCCCGGACACCGGCGCTGCCGCGTCCATCGGGTGGTTGCGGATGATCAAGACGCTAACCAACGCCACCGTGATCAACAAGCCAGGCATCCACATCACAGTCACCTTCCCACCGGTACAGGCAACGAACGCGGCAGGCACAACAGCCTCGGCCACCGAGCCGACGCGGTGATGCTTGTTGCCATTCCCGGCAGCAGGTTCGGGGCGGCCGCACCCTCGTCACTGGATCGAGGACAGGCTGCGAACCTTCCGGACCGCACACGGATGCAGACGGTCCACGATCGAGTCGATCCCCTTCCCGGCCGGCCTCCGCGCGGTGATTGGCGCGGCGCACGGTGCGGGCCCACGCTCATCATCCGCCCGCGCCAGGAGGAGTTCCTCGTTGTGCCAGCAGGTTGGGGGACTTGGGCCAAGGACGTACCTGCGACAGTGTCGAGTCCATGCCCACACACGTTGCCCTCGTTGACGACCTTCGCCATGCCGCCGCAACAAGCGCCGCCCTCGCGATCACAGCGATGACGCGAGGCGACACGACGTGCCTGCCGCTCGCCGCGGTCGAGGCCGGCGTCGACGCCGCCCTGCCGTTTCTGGCCGACGTCTTGTCCATTCAGGATGCCCTGGCTGCCGTAGCCGAGCCGGCCATGGCGCGCGGTCAGGAGAGGCGTCGGTTCATCCGCCGGCTGTGGAGGCGGGCCGATCGAAATCCGTACGCCTACCTTCGTCTGCTCCAGCAATACGGGATGCTTTCGCTGCGGACGGTGCAGCTCGACGATGATCGGCTGTCAGTCCGCGGACGAGTTAGGGCTTCTCTAGCCGGAGCCCGTACCGGTATACGTGCCGGCCGTCGATCTCACCGGTATACACGTAGACGTGGTCGATTCGTGGCGCCGGCTCGTCGTCGGCGTTGACGAAGACCCCGATCTGAGGAAGGACCACGGTGGCCGGCAGACCGTCGACGGCGTCCGTTTCGACCGGCAACACACGGCCGTCTGCCGGCCACCGTCCAGCCAGACGTCGATCGCGCCGTCCGCTCATGCCAACACACCCGGCCGGCAGCAGCCACCGCCCATCCGGCTTTGGCGGCAGTCTTGGCTGGGACATCAACGCTGACACTGGCTTGCTCCGTCTGACCTGCCATCAGCCGGGTCGCAGTTCTCGGCGAAGGCTCGGACGGTTTCTCCGTCCGCGAGGACCACGTCGACCCGCCCGTCTGAAGCTGGTGTCCAGCCTACCGACCGCACGGTCTTGCCCGCGTGCGCGGCGTATGGGGAGGCATCCGGCCCGGTCAGCTCCGGCCGCAACACCCACTGCAACACCACCGCCGTACCCGCGCCCACCACAGGCCCCCGCTCTGGTTCGCCGATCATGCCCGCCACAACCCGCTCCTTCCCCTAACTATCGATAACGACAGCCAGACCCGAAGACGGGGACCAGGCCGGCGGGTCGACGCCTCAACCAGCCAGCCGGTCAGCGTCGAGGCCAACCAGGCGGCCGGCGCTCAGATCTCACGGTGATGTGGGGTCGCCTGTACTGCTACCGGCGGACTCGACATCCAAACCGGTTGACGACCCAGGCCGTTGGATCGGGGCCACGTCGAGCCGGAAGCCGTCGGGCTCAGCGCGGCCGGACCGTAGCGAAGCGGGAGGCATCTCCAGCGTGGTCTGCTGCGGACGGGTTGCGGCGCCGCGTCCCTGCGCCCGCACGGTAATGGCGCGGCGACGTATCCGGCCGCGGCCTTGGCCCAGACCGATGGTGTGTTGGCCCGTCACGGTCAAGGTCAGGTCGACGTCGGGCCAGGACACCGGTTCGTCCGGCCACGGGTTGGTGCAGACCAGGACCGCCCCGTGCGTGCGGGCCTTCGCCCGCAGTTGCCGCACGGTCCCGGCGCTAACCTCGGGCGGTGGCGCCACGATCACCAGATCGATCCCGTCCAGCAGCGCGGCCACCACCGCCGGCCACTGCGGTCCCGGTGCGTTGACGAACGCGAGCCGGGATAGGTCGACCGAAAACTCTGGCGCCACCGCCGAGGCGTGGGCGATCGTCGGAAGCCCGACCACCGCGCACCAGGCACCGCCCGTCATCGCCCCTGCGATCAGCGTCCACAGCAGCGATCCCGAGCCCGCCCCCTGGTACACCCCGCCTCGCCGCAGCACGCCGGACGGCAGCAGCGCCGCGAGTTCTGGCACCACCGGCAGCGCGTCGGCCGCGTTGACCGCTCTCCCTGCAACGCTGTCGGCAGGTTCGACGAGCCGAGCCAGGTGCCTCGTGCGGTCTCGACGCCCACCAGCCTGATTCACCTCGTCCAGCAGCCGCGGCAGCAGCCCCTCAGCGGAGCCACCAGCGGGTGGGCTCCGTTCCGAGTGGGCGGGCAGCGACACCGTGGTTCCCCTTGGCCTGATCGTGCGCGCTGCGGAAGAAGAACACAGCCATACGTACATACGTTCGATAGCGACGATACGGCTCCCTGTGCGACGAGGGCAACCGACGAAATGCCCGCGACCTGTGTCAACGTGCCCGTCTGGGCGATACGCGAGGGCCCATTCATCAACCAGAAGCGGCACGTCGTAGACCGACAGGTCGAGTCGTAGGCGAACATAGTGGACAGCATGGCGGCGGCGGTACCGGTCGAGCGCGGCATCGGTGTCAACCTCGGCCACGGTGGCCGGCTCCACCTGGACGTACGCCAGCGGCTCGGGCCTTCTGAAAGTGCCCGGATCAGCCGGCCAGCAACGGTTGCGGCCACGGGTGATCTATGCCGCCATGGCGGCGCTGTGGCGACCGGGACAACACGAGCGCGAGCTTGCGCTGCTGGCGCGGTAGCTGTCCCGGCGTCATCGCGCCGCGCCGGGCGAGGATCGCAACTCCACCGACCACGCCGAGGGCGGCATCGGCCTGGCGACGCTGCGCCCGGCCACTGCGCCGGGCGAGGATCGCAACCTGGGCGTGCGGGGCGCGTACGGCGGCCAGATGGTCCGGCCGCGCCCGGCCACCGCGCCGGGCGAGGATCGCAACACCTACGCCGACGGCGACACCAGTGGCCGGAAGGTGACCGGCTGCGCCCGGCCTCCGCGCCGGGCGAGGAGCGCAACGCCGGCTGGCCGCCGTCGAGCGCACCAGCCAGCTCGGGCTGCGCCCGGCCACCGCGCCGGGCGAGGATCGTAACGGCCAAGCGGTCGGCGACACCAACCGCAGCGCGATCGCTGCGCCTGGCCACCGCGCCGGCGAGGATCGCAACTCCGATCGGGTCGAAGAGCCACCGCCACCACGGCTGCTGCGCCCGGCCACCGCGCTGGGCGAGGATCGCAACACGCTGATCGAGACCAAGGGCAAGGTGCTGCAGCTTCTCGAGGCGTGCCCTCACCTCGGATCCCGGAGAGTTCCCCGATGAGGTCTCCTGAACCGCACAGGCCTAGAAGGGTAGTTGATCCATCAGTTGCCGACATCTGCACCTTTACCGTGCCCGCCGAAATCAACACAGCGAATGTGCCGACCTCACCATGTCGGCAGATGAAGGCGTCCGGAGCGTAGCGCCGGGCAAAGCCAAGCTTGATCAGGTCGGCTTGGTCGGCCTCGGACAGCTTGGCGAGGAAGCCCTGCGGTACGACTGGTTCCACGGCATGAAGCTTAGGGGTTTGTGCAACATATGCCGCAGAAGAGTTGTTCTGCGTGAGCCACGGTGAATGTGGCCGGACGGACCGGCTGGCGGGTTGGATCTGGAGCGAGCACCATGAATCTTCTTGAACTGGCACTTGCCGTCGCCGCGGAGCTCCCAGCCTACCTCGGACACGCTCTTGCCGGCTTTGTGATGCTGGAGCAAACCGTTCGCCTGTCCATGGACTGGCAGCGTCACCGGGTCGACATGCGCTGCCGTCACCGACTCCGCCGCGAGCACCCGCTCATGCCGCTCCCGGGGCGTGCTGGCGTTCGTCGCTGTGGGGACGCACGGTGTTGCATGGCTGCTTCTTCTGCTACTTCCGGCGTCACGCATCGCGGTGAGCTCGTTCTGCAGGTGGCGTCGGCTGCGTACCTGGGCCGCTACCGTGGCCAGACCCGGATCCACACCGAGTCCGATCTTCGGGTCTTCCTGCGCTGGTGTACCGCTAGGGGCTCGATCCGCTCGCTGCGGTTCGGGCGGACATCGAGCGGTATGTGCGCTGGTTGCAGGACATCCGCTGCGTGCGGATCTGCCGATTTGAGTGCGTGGTTGTTCGCTGATTACTAATCTTCCGCAACATGAACTTTCGTGTCGCCGTAACCTCCAACAGTTGCCGCTCGTTAGATAGCCACCGTTCGTGTAGTCTACCTAGGAGCATCCATGCCGAGCGAGGCTACGGTAAATCGCGTTGACGCTGAACCAGAAGAGGCGAACGTTGCAGTCGCGCCTCTTCTCAGCGCCGAACCTGTGGGCCTGACGGTTACGCGTCAATGGAGTTGGCAAATATTTGTAACGATAGCTGCAGTTGCCGCCCTGCCATGCCTGGCTCTCATCGATCGGGTCACCGCCCTACAAATTCCGTTCGTCGCTGATGTTCTCGACGTATTGGATAAGACAGCATCGCAGTTCGGTATGTTCGTCGCGATCGCCACCTGCTTGCTCACAACTGGTGTGTGTAGCTGGGCGCGTCGCAAGCCCGCCCGCCGACTTAATCTTCGTCGTCCGGTCATTGCGGGACTCATTGTCGGCCTCTCGGTCGCGGTCGGAGGTGCTGCCCTGTGGGCAATCGAGCGGGATAAGGCGTCATTCGCGATCGGGATCATCCTGATCGGCGGGTGCGTCGTGGCCGTGATCCGCCTCCGCGGCCTCAGGTGGCGGCTCGTCGGAAACGCCATGATCGCTTTACTCGCCTTCGGCGCAGGCCTCGCCTTCCAGCTTGGAACACATCTGGGCGAGCTTGCCACAAAGGGAACGCAATCAACTTCGACTGGTCCCGCTGAGGCCAACTCCTCGCCGCCGTCCTCCAAACAAGATCTAAACGTGTATGTCACGGATCCCGCGAATGGGACAAACTCCGGTCACATTGAGGACATAAGGGGTCGGTTCAGGCCACCGTTCCCAGACGATGCCGAAATTTGGATCTTTTTCCGAAAGCAGGGCGAGGACAAATGGTACGCGAATGGTCCAGCGACCCTGAATCCCGCCGGAGGCTTTAGCGTGCGCGGCGCATGGGTTGGCGATCAGGACGACGTCGGGTGGTACGTCGGATTACCAGTGATCGTCTCCGGAAATGTCGGACAAGAGATCGCGGAAATGCCTAGTAAGGTTCTTGACAAACTGCCCGAGATGCTGGACGAAGGACAGGAGTTCAAAATCAAGCGATGATCAACCCATCGCGGTCCAGACCAAATTGTACTCACCGACGCCGAGCTCACCGAGGGCCGCCGGTCGGTGAACGGGCCGATCGGGTTCGTTTGTGCCTGGGGACGTCATCAGGCAGAAGTGCGCCAACTACACGCGCGAAGGCAACACGGCGCAACCCGGCGCAACGCGGCCAACTGCTTCACGACAAGGACTTCACGTCGAGTACCGGGGGATCGTCCATCTCTTGGTAAACGCTGCGTAACCTCCGCCAGCCATTTATCCGCCGAATTGCCTGCATGGGCACTTGTCTGTCAAGTGCCCGTTTGTCCATTCCCTTCTTTCTTCAAGTGCTGATCCCTGAATCGGCGTGTTGACCTGAAGGTGGCCGGAATAGCGAGTAATGCAGCAAGTACGCTGCCAATATTGCCGAGGACGTCGAGAATATCGAGCAATCTGCCTGGCTCCCAGTCTTGAATTTCGCCACAGCTGCACGGCCGAGCCCTGTTAACGACGCTTCAATTGCATCACTGTCCGGGCCGCAAGGTGCCCACCGACACCATGTCGCCGACCACTTGTTCGAGCGTTCGCTCGTCTGGGTCATCGATTGGTTTCGTGCAACTCGCAAGGAACGCCAATGCAAACGTGCCAGCGAGGCTTACCTGTTTTTGTTCGTCTAGGACGGCCGCGTCAGGGTCGGCAAGTACCCTGAGCGTCATTCCCTCAACCCCTGCCGCGATCAGATCAATCATATGGTCGAGCGTTAGCCCAGGCCGTAGCCGTAGGCCTCGAACCCGGAGCATATCGGCGAACACTGGCAACCACGTCCACTTTATCGCCTTGTAATTGTCGCTCATCGCGCGAGAAATCACTGTATCGGAGTCGGCGGTCGCGGCAGCGACGAGCTGCAGGCGGAATCTAGCATCTGCCAGGCCCGATGCATGATGTGCGTAGGCCGCGAGATGAACCGCCTCGACGAAGTCGTCGGCGTCAATCAGATCCTCTGCTCTCGTCGCCAGTTCCTCGGCATACAACTTTTCGTAGTGCCGAGACCATAGCCCGAAACGCAGCACGTCTGAAATGTAGTCGGACTGTGATCGCCAAGTAGCGCGAAGCGTTGACGTTGTCCCAACCCGTACGAACGGAGGAGGATTGTTAGCCACTTCATCTGCAACCGCACGCTGCGATAGAAGCTTCAATAGTGGCCGCTCTGCGACCGGCTCGTCGTTCGGCGATATCTTTGTCCGAGGGCGGAGGTGACGTTCAACCAGGCGCACGCCAGCCGCAAGATACGCCGCCGTTACTGGATCATTGGCCAATCGCCAGCGGCCCTGCGGGGTGCTCCGAGCGAGGCCCTGCAGGACCGGCGAAAGATCTTGGTTGTATGGCGGCGGCAGTTTGGCTTTTGGGTCCATGGGATACATGGTGGGTTCGCTTCATCAGCGTCGTAAAGTGCGCAGGTGCGCGGGACACGGATCCATGCCGCCAGTAACTGATGGATGAACGCGGAGTAAGAGACTGCTCTCGCGTTCGTCGCGAGCGATTCTCACGACTGAATCACGCGCACTGTCATGCCGCCATGCGCTCGCTGGCGGAAGGTAGTGAAGCCTCGCGGCTCGTCGGCGGCGCGCGGTCGGCGTCGGCATCCGCGCAGATCCTTCGCACAGCGGTAGGTTGAACAGCCAGCGACGTGGCCGGCCACCGCAAACACGGCCACGTCGCCCCCGACCGACGTACGGAGCTGTCGAATACGAGCGCTTGGTCACCGCCTTCAAACTCGGCGCTGGGTGTCCGCGGCCGTCATCCGCGGTGCGGGGTCCTGGGGCATCAGCCTTCGCGCCGAAACGCTGGTCGGGTCGACGCTGTCCGGCGGAGTTCACCGCGGTCGCCCAGGATGATCGAAATTCCGGGCCGACACATGCTCTTGTGGATGGACCTGTGGATGGCCACAACTTCTTGTGGATATCTGCCAGTGGTCTGCGGTGATGTCGGTCCGGCGTCGTACGGTCGCAGGCGACGGTCCGTCATCCAAGGACGGCTCCCCGGGGGGTACACCCGAGGAGCCGTCGTAGGTCCTGCTCCGTATCCACCCTGCGATGAGTGACCAGGAGGTCAAGAACCCATGCCCACCCTAGCCACCGGGCCAGACAAAATGCGGCCCAGGCCAGCACCCGATCGTGATCTAAGTACGGTGTACGCCGTGGTCACCGTCTGCGTGGTCGCGATCACCGCGGTCAGCGCGATCGCCTACGTCGGCCATCCGGTGATCGAACAAATCGCACCGGCCGCGATCGCCACAATCGGGGCCGTGACGGTGGCAGCGATCTCAGCCATCGGTGTGGTCAGGCGCCGACGCGTCCACCGCCGATAGTTGCGCTTGTGGCCGGGCCGTTCACACGGCTCGGCCACAACAAGATCGAGATAAGGCTCGCGCGCGCCGTCACCTCTCTGGCGAGGCTGGAATCGGATCCTCGGACGCCGGGTTGTGCGAAGAACGGAGCCGACCACGACATCTACCGATGCAGGTGTCCGGGAACGTCCGCTCATGCCGAAGAGCGGATGCTGTGCATGACGTTGGTCGCTACAGGATCCACGTTCGCATGGGGGTTGCCAGGTGACGCCATAAGAAAGCGTAGTCGACCTCGAATCATGCCGGGATGGATGGAGTGGCTTCCACGTACGGGCCGGCGCGGGTGGCGACGCACATTGGCAGATCAGCGACAATCTGCGCCCGGCAGAGCGTCAATGCTGTATACCATAGTTCCGCCTCCCGCATTGGTGGTGCTGAGTGACTATCTTAGGGTCGGTTCTTGCGCTCCTAGGCGTCGTTGTGGGCGCAGCCCTGTCGTATGTATTCACTTTCTTGGCAGAACGGCGGCGCGAGCACTGGGCGCTTGGGCGAGAGTGGACGGAGCGAAAGCTACTTGCGTATGGATCGTACGTCAGCGACGTAAAGCGCATGCGTGACTTGGCTCAGCGCATGGCGGCAGCGATCGGCCTTGATGACCAGGCGCCGCCCTTACAGCGAGATATCGGCCTGGAGCCACTCGCTGAGGCGAATATGGCCCGCAGTTCATCCTTCGAAAGCGTCAACCTTATTGGCGGCGAGGACGTTGTAAAAGCGGGATGGGAACTTAACCGTGCGGTTTGGCGTCTAGAATGGTTTGCCCGTGGATTCCTCGACGATACGGACCAGGATGGCTGGTTCGATGCGTTTCGCAATTATTACGCCGCGATCAACCGGTTCCATGAGTGTGCCCGCCTTGACCTGGGCGTAGGCGGTGAATTTATGCCACGATCGGGCGAGCCGTCGCCCCGAACCCAATACGAAATGGATCGTCGACAACGCAGGGCTGTAGTAACGTGACGGTTCTAAAGGGCGCACTCTTTTGCCGCGATCCGCTCGGCATCTGGTCGCAGGCCTCCGCATCCTTGAGCCGAACTGAGACTCACCGGCGCTAGGCTGACCCCGACGGCCGCATCCTACGTTGAAGCCTGCGCAAGCGAGGTCTGCTCTTTAGGCCGCGTCGGTCTCGTGGGGCGTGCCCGAGGCCCGTGCGGGCGGCCTGGGTGAACTCGGACACGAGTCGTGAGACTTCAGGGATGATGTTGCAGGACATGGGCAACTTGTCGTGCAGGGCGTTCTCGGCGATCAGACGGAAGTCTTCACTAGTCGGCGGTACATCAGTGAAAGAGACGCGCAGCATGGTCGCCCGCACTTCGATCTTGTCGAGTACGGGAAGCAGTTCGTTCGGACCGTCGAGGCGGAGGGCCCGCAGAGCAGCCATCAACTCGTTGTGTGCCTGGGTGAATGCTTCATCAGGGCGGAACCCCGGAGCTGGACCCGGGATGAGGAAGGGTGTGGACGATGATGGGGGACCGGTGGGCGCACTCTGGTTCCAGATCGACTCGACGTGCAGGTAAGCCAGTCGACTGTACGCATCCGCCGCGTCCAGAAGCCGCTCGGACGACTCGCGCAACTTCTTGCCCTGTTCCCAGTGGGCTCGGGCATCGGCAGCCGCCCGGCGCGCGGTAAGTGTCGAGGTCACCCAGGTGAGCGCGGACGACACTGCGGCCGTCCCAACCATTGCCAGCCAGTCCACACCGGTATTCTGCCTCATCCAACGGCGCTACAGCGTCCCGTTAAGGAGTCGTACCAGAACGGACAGCTCGGCCTTTCCGAGCAACCGCCCCACGGGTCTGTTGAGCTGCGGTGGTCCACTGAATGACATCCGCTCATGGTTCCCCTCTAGTCAAGGGGTCGTGGGGAGGATTGTTCTATCCTTGGTGGCGGCGGGTCCGGGCTGTGACTTGTCCGAAGAGGTGGCTGTCGGGATTGGGCCGTCCGCGCTGGATTGCAGAGTCGCTCCCGGTTGTCCTCCCGGGCCCGTCCGACGCGTTTGGTCCCGTTTGGCGTCGCGGACCATCTGCTTGTAGACCACGTCGGAGAGGTGGCGTTTGAGCGCTCGAAGCGCTTCCATCGTGGTCTTGCCCTCGGCCAGACGGCGCCGGTAGTAGGCGCGGCCCGGGGTGTCGCGACGTAGTTGCACGACGGCCATGATGTGCAGAAC
>Ga0272482_10000568_pt1 | contig 11619 bp, 11 predicted proteins | sample RVTome_8_FD_192427 | JGI IMG/M metagenome (GOLD analysis project Ga0272482, IMG submission 192427) | Soil microbial communities from uranium-contaminated site in the Upper Colorado River Basin, Wyoming, United States - RVT160D0 (version 2) ...
GGTGGCGGACTTCCGGGCAGAGGGGTATCTCCCCGAGGCGATGGTGAACTACCTGGCCCTGCTCGGGTGGGGGCCACCCGACGGGGTCGAGATCCGTCCGCTGCCCGAGATCGTCGACCTGTTCCGGCTGGAGGACGTCAACGCGTCCCCGGCCTTCTTCGACGTGAAGAAGCTGCAGCACTTCAACGCCGAGTACATCCGGGCGCTCGACGTCGACACGTTCGTGGCAAGGTCCCGCCCCTTCTTCACCGAGTCCCAGGCCGACGCCACCGCCGAGGTGCTGGCGCCGGTGGCCGACCTGGTGCGCGACCGGGTGCGCCTGCTGTCGGAGGTCGAGCCGATGGTGGCGTTCCTGCGCGACGACGAGGTCGAGATCGACGCCGACTCGTGGCAGAAGGGCGTGGTCAAGCTGGGCGATCGCGGGGTCGCGATGCTCGATGCCGCCGGCCGGCTCCTCGCGTCGTGCGACTGGGACCGCGACGCCGTCGAGGCCGCCCTGCGCGACGCCGCGGTCGAGGCCGGGTTCGTCAACGCCGAGGGCCAGGCCCAGATGTCGAAGGCCCAGAGCCCGGTGCGGGTGGCCACCACCGGCCGCACCGTGGGGCCACCGCTGTACGAGTCGCTGGTCGTGCTGGGGCGCGAGCGCACGCTCGCCCGGCTGCAGCAGGCGCGCCAGCGGTTGTGATCGGCCTGGCTCGTTCCCGGCCGGCTCCCGAGACCACGGAGCCGGGGCCAGGGCGAGCACGTCGCGCCGTCGACTCGATCGGGTCGCTGCGCGACAAGCGGGGCCGCCGCAAGCTGTACGTGAAGCTGGTCGGCCTGGCCGGGGTGCTGATGCTGGGCTACCTGGCCGTCACGTTCGCCCAGGTGTGGTGGATGAGCCGGCACGACGGCGCCCGCAAGGCCGATGCCGTGGTGGTGCTGGGCGCGGCCCAGTACGACGGCGTGCCGTCCCAGGTGCTCAAGGATCGCCTCGACCACGCCCTCGAGCTCTACGAGAACGACCTGGTCGAGGTGATCGTCGTCACCGGCGGCAAGCAGGAGGGCGACCGCTTCACCGAGGCGTACACCGGCTACATGTACCTGCGCGAGCGCAACGTGCCGGAGAGCGCGCTGCTCACCGAGGTGCAGGGCCGCAGCAGCTGGGAGTCGATCGCGGCGGCGGCCCGCATCCTGCGCGACCGGGGCCTGACCGACGCGGTGATGGTCACCGACGGCTACCACGCCCTCCGGGTCGACGCGATCGCCGACGAGCTGGGCCTCGACGCCTCGGTGTCGCCCAGCCAGCCCGGCGGATCGCTGAAAGACCTGCTCAAGGAGACGGGCGCGGTGGCCATCGGCCGTGTCGTAGGCTTCCGGCGCCTCGTCGATGTCGACGACAAGATCGACAGCAACATCGTGTCGCACGAGTGATCCCGCGGCCGATAGTGTGGCGCTTCCACCTTTCGGGGGTGGTGTAATCGGCAACACAGCTGGTTCTGGTCCAGCTATTGGGGGTTCGAGTCCTCCCCCCCGAGCAAACCCAAAGCCCCAGGTCTCCGACCTGGGCTTTCGTCGTCACGCGAGGTCCTCCCCCAACCGGGGATCAAGCCCAGGTCTCCGACCTGGGCTTTTGTCTTCGGTGAGTATTGGGGGTCGATTTCCTCCCCCGTTCCGGACAGTCCACGAAGGCCCAGCTCAGCGGTCCCGGAGCAGGCGTGTGGTCACCGTTTGGCCACAGACATCTTGGATGCTCGGTGAGAGCTGCTTCCTCGAAGCAGTTGGCTGGGGCCGCGACCGATCTGCCGTCAGTCAGTCGGAGACGTTTCGGGCCCCAGACCGACCGGGTGCACTCCGCTCATATATCAAACGATGGGCACGACCTTGGCGAGGTGGGCGGGATCGGGGGCGGCGTCGGCTGCCAGCTGGGCGAGGGTGGTCGTTGCCAGCTCCGCCTCGATGGCGGCGAGCGCGCGGCGGTCGATCGCCTCGAGGTTCGACTGGATCAGCCGACCGACCGGGCAGTTGGGATCGGCCTCGTGCACGCCGAGGACGGGGTCGTCGCCGTTCACCACCTGCCACACGTCGGCGAGCGTGGTGTGCTCCGGCGAGCGCAGGAGCTGCCAGCCGCCGTGGGGACCGGGGCGGGAGGCGACGAGGCCGGCGGCGCGCAGGCGGCCGAGGACGCGGCGGATGTGCACCGGGTTGGAGCCGACGCTCGACGCCATCACCTCGGAGCTCTGCATCTCGCGGGGGAGCCCGGCCAGCATCGTCAGCACGTGCACGGCGATGGCGAACTGCGTGTTGGTCGGGCGGGACACGATCGTCAGTGTAGGTGCATTCGTAACCACAGCCGCTACAGTTCCGGCAACTGTACTCGAACCGGTTACGAATTGAGGACGACATGAGCATCGTGATCACCGGGGCATCCGGCCACCTCGGGCGAGCTGTCACCGAGGAGGCCCTCCGGCGGGTCGACCCCGCCGAGCTGATCCTGGTCACCCGGACCCCCGACGCCCTCGCCGGGTACGCGGCGAGGGGTGCCCAGGTCCGTCACGGCGACTTCGACGATGCGACCAGCCTGGCCGTCGCGTTCGCCGGCGGCCGGCGGCTGCTGCTGATCTCGACCGACGCCGTCGGTGCCCGGGTCCAGCAGCACGAGCGGGCGATCGCCGCGGCCGCCGCCGCCGGCATCGAGCTCGTCGCCTACACGTCGATCGTCAACCCCGTCGACGCCAACCCCGTTGGTGTGGTGCCCGACCACAAGGCCACCGAGGAGACGCTGCGCGGCAGCGGCCTCGACTGGGCCCTGCTCCGCCACTCGGTCTACGCCGACTTCGAGGCCGACAACCTGGCTGCCGGCGCGGCCACCGGGAAGCTCATCACCAACGCCGGCTCCGGCCGCATCGCCTACGTCGCCCGCGCCGACTGCGCGGCCGCCGACGCGGCGGTGCTCGTCGGCGGTGACCACGCCGGCAAGGTGTACGACATCACCGGCCCCGCTGCGCTCGACGCCGAGGCCCGGGCCGCGGTCTTCGCCGACCTCGCCGGCTCCCCGGTCGAGGTGGTGCACGTCGACGACGAGTCGTTCGCGACCGGCCTGGCCCAGGCCACCGGGATGCCGATCGAGGTCGCCCGCCTGTACGCGAGCTTCGGGCAGGCCACCCGTGAGGGCCACCTCGACAACGTGTCGAACGCGGTGCAGTCCCTCACCGGTCGTGCCCCGCGGAGCCTCCACGAGGTCCTCGCTGCCCGCGACCACGAGCCCGCCGCCTCGTAGGAACGTCAGCGGACAGGTCCGCCCCGCCTCATGTTGCGGTGCTGTGCTGCCGGGAGACCTCGCTGTTGCCGGGCCGGCCGACCAGAGGTGCTCCGCGTCCTCATCGCGGACTCTTGGGCTGCACGAGAGCCCCATCCGCTCGGCATCGGCTAAATATCATGATGAATACTTGACAGGCGTGGGGCGGGGCGGTGATCCTGCCAGGGATGGTGATGCCCGCCGACCCGCCCGACCTGCTCGACTTCGTCGCTGGCGCCCGCGCCTGGTTGGCGGCGAACGCCCGGCCGAGGGTCGACGTGGCCGAGGCGTGGGGCCAGGGCTCCGACGACGTCTCGGTGTTCCACGATCTCACCGAGGAGGAGGAAGGGGATCTCCTCGAACGGCTGATGGCATGGCAGCGACGGAAGTTCGACGCCGGCTACGGGGCGATCTCGTGGCCGGTCGAGCACGGCGGCGCCGGCCTGCCCGACGCGTACGAGCACGCCTTCCTCGACGAGGAGGCCCGGTTCGCCACGCCCGTCGGCCACGAGACCTTCAGCGTGACCACCCGCCTCATCGCCCCTGCCGTCCGCACCTTCGGGACGCCCGAGCAGCAGGCCCGCTTCATCCACCCGTTCCTGCGCACCGAGCAGCTCTGCTGCCAGCTGTTCTCCGAGCCGGGGGCCGGCTCCGACCTCGCCGGGCTCGCCACCCGCGCGGTCCGCGACGGCGACGAGTGGGTCGTGACCGGCCAGAAGGTGTGGAGCTCCGGGGCGCGGTTCTCGGCCTGGGGCATGGTCGTCTGCCGGACCGACCCGGAGGTCACGAAGCACGCCGGCCTCACCGCGTTCATGGTGCCGATGGATGCCGACGGGATCGAGGTCCGCCCGATCCGCCAGATGACCGGCGGGTCGTCCTTCAACGAGGTCTTCCTGGACGACGTCCGGGTGCCCGACAGCCTGCGGCTGAGCGCGGTCGGCGCGGGGTGGAAGGTCACGCTGGTGACCCTGGCCTTCGAGCGGCAGGCCAGCGCCGCCCACCGCGACGCCGACCGGGGTGGCAGCTGGGACCGGGTGCTCAGCCTCGCCCGGCACCTCGGGGCCACCGACGACCCGATCATCCGCCAGCGGTTGGCCGAGCTCTACACGCTCGACCGGCTGCGCTTGCTGTCGAACACTCGTCTGGCCGCGGCGGCCAACGGCGACGGTCCCGGCCCGCTCGGCTCGATCGGCAAGCTCCAGTGGACCCAGTGGATGAGCCGGGCCTCCGACGTCGTCTCCGGCCTGCTCGGCGGTCGCCTGACCGCCGACACCGGCGAGTGGGGGACGTTCGCCTGGACCAAGCACCTGCTGGGCGCACCCGGGTACCGCATCGCCGGCGGGTCGGACGAGATCCAGCGTAACATCATCGGCGAGCGGGTGCTCGGCCTCCCGCCCGAGCCGCGCCCCGACCGCAACGTCCCGTTCTCGCAGATCCCCCGCTGAACCCCCGGTAGCCGAACGCCGTCAGTGGGCGACGGCCTGGCCGCCGTCGACGCGCAGGATCGAGCCGGTCGTGAAGCTCGACGCCTCGCTCGCCAGGTACAGGGCGGCGCCGACGACCTCCTCCGGCTCGCCGCCGCGGCCGAGGGGGTAGGCGCCGAACATCTTCGCCGCGGCCTCGCGGTCCCACGCCTTCGCTATGTCGGTGTAGAACGGCCCGCACATGATGGTGTTGACCCGCACCTTCGGCCCGTAGGCCTGGGCGAAGCCGGCGGTCAGGGCGTCCAGGCCGGCCTTGGCGGCGGCGTAGGGCAGCTCGTTGGGCGTCGGGCGGACGGCGGCGACGCTGCTCACGTTGATGATCGACCCGCCGTCACCCGCCGCCATCCGCGACCCGACCAGGGCGGCCAGCCGGAACGGGCCCTTGAGGTTGACGGCGACGACCTTGTCGAACAGCTCCTCGCTGACGTCCACGAGGCTCGGGTACAGCGGCGACATCCCGGCGTTGTTGACCAGCACGTCCACCCGCCCGAGCTCGCCGTAGGCGGCGTCGACGAGACCCTCGACGTCCGCCCACCGCCCGGCGTGGGCGGCGTGGGCGTACGCCCGGCCCCCGAAGCTCCGCCGGACCTCTTCGGCGAGCTCCTCGCAGGCGTCGAGCTTCCGACTCGTGATGGCCACGTCGGCCCCGGCGCGGGCGAAGGCCAGGACCATCTCGCGGCCCAGCCCGCGGCTGCCACCGGTGACCAGAGCGACCTTCCCCTTCAGCGAGATCATCATGAGGAATAGCTTGACACATTGTGGCGGCGATGTTTCGCTGACCGTCGATGACGACCGCCGTTCCGCTCGCCGAGGGCCTCTTCACCTGGCCGTCGGCGCATCCCGCCCTCCTCGGCTCGTCCTGCCGGCAGTGCGGCACGACCACGTTCCCGGCCCAGGGCTCGTGCCCCCGCTGCACGGCCGAGGACATGGCGCCACGGGAGCTCGGCCGCACCGGGACCCTGTGGTCGTTCACCGTCCAGGGGTTCCGCCCCAAGGATCCGTACCTGGGCCCGGCGGAGTTCCGGCCCTACGGCGTGGGCTACGTCGAGCTACCCGACGGAGTGATCGTCGAGTCGGTGCTCACCGAGGACGACCCCGATGCTCTGACTATCGGTATGCCGATGGAGCTGGTCGTCGTGCCGTTCACGACCGACAACCCGGGTCGTGCGCTCGTCACCTTCGCCTTTCGGCCGGCCGCGGCTGCTGTGCCCGGGGCCGAGGAGCCGAAGGAGTGACCGTGGACGTGGCCATCGTGGGGATCGGCATGCACCCGTTCGGCCGCCACGACGGGGTGTCCGCCCGCCAGCAGGCCCTGCACGCCGTCCGGGCCGCGTTGTCGGACGCCGGCGTCGGCTGGCCGGACGTGCAGTTCGCGTTCGGCGGCAGCCGCGACGGCGGCGACGCCGACACGCTGGTGAGCGAGCTGGGCCTCACCGGCCTGCCGTTCGTCAACGTCTGGAACGGCTGCGCCACCGGGGGCAGCGCCCTGACGACGGCCGACGTGACGATCCGCTCGGGGGCGTTCGACCTGGGGGTTGCCGTCGGCTTCGACAAGCACCCCAAGGGCGCGTTCGACGCCGACCCGGAGACGATGGGCATCGGCCGGTGGTACGGCGAGGTCGGGATGATGGTGACCACCCAGTTCTTCGCCATGAAGATCCAGCGCTACATGCGCGAGCACGGCATCAGCACGGCGACGCTGGCCAGGGTGGCGGCCAAGGCCTACCGCAACGGATCGCTGAACCCCAACGCCTGGCGCCGCACGCCGCTGTCCGAGGACGAGGTCGCGGCGTCGCGGATGATCTCCCACCCGCTGACCCAGTACATGTTCTGCTCGCCGGGCGAGGGCGCCGTGGCCCTCGTGCTGTGCCGGGCCGACCGGGCCCGCCGGTACACCGACCGGCCGGTGCACCTGAAGGCCGCCGCCCTGCGGTCGCGCCGCTTCGGCTCGTTCGAGGTGTTCGCCCCGTCGCTGGCCGTCGAGCGGGCGGACAGCCCGACCGTCGACGCCGCGCGCGCCGCCTTCGAGCAGGCCGGCATCGGGCCCGACGACGTGGACGTGGCCCAGATCCAGGACACCGAGTCCGGTGCCGAGATCATGCACATGGCCGAGACGGGCCTGTGCGAGCACGGCGAGCAGGAGGGACTGATCCGGGCCGGCAGCACGGAGATCCGCGGGTCGCTGCCGGTCAACACCGACGGCGGCTGCCTCGCCAACGGCGAGCCGATCGGCGCCTCGGGCCTGCGCCAGGTGTACGAGAGCGTGCTCCAGCTCCGGGGCGACGCCGGCGCCCGCCAGGTCCCGGGGAAGCCGACGACGGCGTTCACCCACGTCTACGGGGCGCCGGGCATCAGCGCCTGCACGGTGCTGGCCCGGTGACCGCCGCCGAAGCGCCGCCCGGGGTGGCTCCCGTCCGCCCGGGCGAGGAGCTCGACTGGGCCGCCCTGGCGGCCTACCTCCGGGAGCGTCTCTCGGTCGTCGGCCAGCGCCGTGACGTCGAGGGCGAGATGGAGGTGCTCCAGTTCCCGAACGGGTCGGCCAACCTCACCTACCTCGTCAGCTTCGGCCCGCAGCGCTTCGTCGTGCGCCGCCCGCCGTTCGGGCAGCTGGCGCCGGGTGCCCACGACATGCGCCGCGAGTACCGCACGCTGTCCCGGTTGTGGCGCGGCTTCGACCGGGCGCCGCGGGCCTTCCTGTTCTGCGACGACCACGCCGTGATCGGCGCCGACTTCCTGGTGGTCGAGTACCGGGTCGGCGAGGTGGTCTGGGGCGTCGTGCCCCCGTCGATGCGGGGGCACGACGCGGTGGGGGCCCGCATCGGCCGGGCCGTGGTCGACGCGCTGGCCGAGCTACACCTCGTGGCGCCGGAGTCGGTCGGCCTGGGCGACCTCGGGCGACCCGAAGGCTTCGTCGAGCGGCAGGTCGCGGGTTGGGCCCGGCGCTGGGAGCTGGTCGCCCCGCCGGGGGGCGAGCCGCTCATGACCGCGGTGGGGCAGCGGCTGGCGCGGGCGATCCCCCGCTCGCCGGCGGCCGCGGTCCTCCACAACGACTACAAGGTCGACAACTGCCAGTTCGACCCGGCCGATCCCGACCGGGTGGCGTCGATCTTCGACTGGGACATGGCGACGCTGGGCGACCCCCTGGTCGACCTCGGGATCCTGCTGAACTACTGGCCCGACCCCTCCGACAGCGAGGACAGCGCCGCGCTCGTCGTCCCCGGGCTGGCGTCGCTGGGCCTGCCGACCCGGGCCGAGGCGATCGAGCGCTACGCCACCGTGACCGGCTTCGACGTGGACGACGTCCGCTGGTACGAGGCGTTCGCCTGCTGGAAGACAGCGGTGGTGCTCCAGCAGCTCCACGTGCGCTACCTGCGGGGCGAGTCGACCGACGAGCGCATGGCCGCCCGGGGCGAGCCGGTGCGCCAGCAGGCCCGCCGCGCCGCGATGCTCCTCGACGGCTGACTCCTCGACCGCTAGACGCCGAGGGTGGCCGCGGCGGCGAGGAAGGCCTCCCGCTTCGACGCCGGGGTGCCCGTCGCCGGCCACAGCTGGTCGGCCCAGACCACGACGTCGTCGATCCCGGCGGCGGCGTAGCGGGCCAGCAGCCCGGGATCGCAGCCGGGCACCCGGAACCAGCACCGGAACGGTGCTGTCTGGCCGAGGTCGGACCGCAGGCGCCGCAGGGTGGCGAGCAGCTCGACGGCGTCCTCGAAGTCGGGTGTCCCGGAGCTGAACCAGCCGTCGCCCGACGCCGCCGCCCGCCGGAGCGCCGCCGACGTGTTGCCCCCCATGATGATCGGCACGCCCACCGCACGCCGGCTGCTCTGCACCGGGCCGAACGAGAAGTGCTTTCCGTGGTGCTCGAACGGGCCCCCGCGCCACGCGGCCCGCAGCACCTCGATCGACTCGGTGACCCGCGAGGCCCGCTGCTCGTACGGCACGCCGAGGTCGGCGAACTCCTCCTCGAGCCAGCCGGCGCCCACGCCGAGCCGGAAGCGCCCGCCCGACACCTCGTGGAGGGTGGCGGCGGCGCGGGCGGTGACCAGCGGGTGGCGCAGCGGGAGGATGTAGATGCCCGTGGCCAGGTGGATGCGGGTGGTGGCACCGGCGACGGCGGCCAGCGCCACCATCGGGTCGACCAGCTCGGTGTCAGGGCTGATGATCGGTCCGGCGATGTGCTCGTGGTCGTCGATCCCGTGGGTCGGGTGCTCGCTGGCGTAGCCGACGGGCAGGATCACGTGCTCGCCCAGCCAGATGGCGTCGAACCCGCTCTCGTCGGCCGCCCGGGCCAGATCGAGCAGGTCGGGCGCGGCGAGGTCGTAGACGGACAGACCGACGTTCACCGGAGGATCAGACACCCGCCAGGGACGGTCTGTCAACAGTTCATCATGATGATTAGGGTGACCGTATGACCGAGGCAGACCTCCAGGGCCAGTGGGCCGTCGTCACCGGGGCGAGCAAAGGGATCGGGCTCGGCATCGCCGGCGCCCTGGTGGACGCCGGGGCGAGCGTCGTCCTGGTCGCCCGGGGCCGGGATGCCCTCGAGCCGGCCGGCGAGGCGCTGCGGGCCCGCGCGTCGACCGGTCAGTCGATCGTGACCCGGGTGGCCGACACGTCGCAGCCGTCGTCGGTCGCGAGCCTGTTCGACACGCTCCGGGTCGAGCTGCCGCCGCTCAACGTCCTGGTCGCCAACGCCGGTAGCGGCACCCCCACGTCGTTCCTGGACGTCACCGCATCCGAGTGGGACCGCACCATCGCCCTCAACCTCACCGGCACCTTCCTCTGCTGCCAGCGGGCGGCCCGCCTGATGGCGGAGGCGCCGCCGGGCGCCAACCGCTCGATCGTCGTGGTCTCGTCGATCCGCGGCGACGGCGTGCGCCCCGGCCTCACGGCGTACGCCGTCACCAAGGCCGGCCTCAACCAGATGGTGCGCGTGGCGGCCTACGAGCTGGCGCCCCTCGGCATCCGGATCAACGCCCTGTCCCCGGGGATCACCGCCACGCCGCTCGCCCTGGAGGGCAACCCCGAGCTGTTCGCGGAGCGCAGCAAGGACGTCCCGATGGGCCGGGCGGGGACACCGGCCGACATGGCCGCGGCGGCGCGCTACTTGTGCAGCCCGGGGGCCGCCTTCGTCACCGGCACCAACCTCGTCGTCGACGGCGGCGAGTCGCTGTGGTGACGGCGAGACGTCCGGCGGTTGACGCTATTCCTCATTAGAAATATGGTGCGGGGACCGGGGCGGGGACCCAAGGGGGACATATGACAGACACCGCACGCGACGCCGAGCCGGTCGGTCGCGACCTGGGCGGTTGCCCGGTCGTGCACTTCGACCCGTCGCCGCCTGGCGAGGTGGGGACGTACTGGCGGCAGGCCGACGACCTGCGCGAGGCCGGCCCGAGGTTCTTCAACACCCAGGCCCAGGGCTACTGGGTCTTCACCCGCCACGAGCAGGTGCGGGAGATGTACAAGAACCCGGATGTCTTCTCGAGCGAGTCGTTCACGCCCTGGGAGCCCGAGCCCGCCTACCGGTTCATCCCGACGCAGATCGACCCGCCCGAGCACATCAAGTACCGCCAGATCCTCAACCCCTGGTTCTCCCCCGGTGCGGTGGAGCGGGCCGTGCCGGCGGCGCACGCCATCTGCCAGCGCCTGATCGGTGACCTGGCGCCGAAGGGCTCCTGCGACTTCATCGCCGACTTCGCGCTGCGCTACCCGACCGAGGTCTTCCTGGCGCTGCTCGGGCTGCCGATCGCCGACGCCGACATCCTGGTCCCGTCGGTCGACGCCTTCTTCCGGGGCTTCGGCGGCGATCCCGACGAGCAGGCCGGGATGGCGGACGCCCTCGCCGGCATCCGCGGGTACTGGGTCGACGCGCTGGCCGAGCGCCGGGGCGAGCCGGAGCCGCGCGACGGCGACCTGGCCTCGCACCTCCTGCACGCCACGGTCGACGACCGGCCGCTCACCGACGTCGAGATGCTCGACATGCTGGTGGTGCTGGTGCTCGCCGGGCTCGACACGACGCGCGGCCAGCTGGGTTACCTGTTCCGGCACCTGGCGCTGCACCCGGAGGATCGCCGGCAGCTCGTCGGCGAGCCCGGGCTGATCCCCTCGGCGGTCGAGGAGGGACTCCGCCTCTACACGATCATCTTCGGCGACGGGCGCAAGGTCACCCGGGACGTCGAGTTCCACGGCTGCCCGCTCAAGGCCGGCGACATGGTCTACGGGCTGGTGGCCGGGGCGAACCGCGACCCGCGCGTCTTCGACCGGGCCGACGAGTTCGTCATCGACCGCCCGAACAACCACCACTTCGGCTTCGCCGGCGGCCCGCACCGGTGCCTCGGCGCGCACCTGGCTCGGCGGGTCATGCGGGTGGCGGTGGAGGAGTGGTTGCGGGTGATCCCAGATTTCCATCTCGCCACGGACTCGCCGCTGATCGAGCGGGGCGGTGGTTCGATGAACGCGCTGTTGATCCTCCCCCTGGCCTGGGGCGACGCGGTCTGAGCCACCCGTTCCGACCAATTTGTCATGATAATTATTGACTCTATTCCTCATGAGAGTTAGCGTGACCGGCGTCACGAAACTCGAGGGGGATACCGACATGCGGGGACGACAGCGGAAGGCCCTCGTGGCCGCTTTGGCGGTCACGAGGCTGGTGCTCGCCAGCTGTGGCGGCGATGACGACGACACCAGCGCCGACGACGGCGACACGAGCTCGGGCAGTCAGAACGTCGACCTCCAGGTGGTCACCACGCCACCCGAGGAGATGACGGTCACCGAGCCGCTGCCCTCGGCACCCGAGGCGAAGTCGGTGGCCTTCGTGAACTGCCCCGTGCCGTCGTGCCAGGACAACGAGGCCTA
>Ga0272482_10000569_pt1 | contig 11616 bp, 14 predicted proteins | sample RVTome_8_FD_192427 | JGI IMG/M metagenome (GOLD analysis project Ga0272482, IMG submission 192427) | Soil microbial communities from uranium-contaminated site in the Upper Colorado River Basin, Wyoming, United States - RVT160D0 (version 2) ...
CGCCAGCAGCTCGATCACGGTGCTGCCCTTGGCGATCTCGTCGTCGAGCACGATCACGTCGCGGCCGGCCACATCGCCGATGATCGAGGTGATCTCCACCCGGTCATCGGCGAACCGCTGCTTCGCCCCCGCCGCCACCGGCACCCCGACGAGCCGCGCGAAGTGCGACGCCTCCTTGGCGTTCCCCAGATCAGGTGACACCACGATCGTGTTCGACAGGTCGTAGTGCCGGAAGTAGGCGGCCAGCTCCCGCAACGCGTGCAGGTGGTCCACCGGAACGCTGAAGAACCCGTGCACCTGCGGCGAGTGCAACGTCATCGCCAGCACCCGACTCGCACCAGCGGCGACGAGCAGATCGGCGACCAGCCGCCCCCCGATGGAGATCCGCGGCGCGTCCTTCTTGTCCGACCGCGCATACGCGTAGTGCGGCAGCACGACGGTCGTCCGCGCCGCTGAGGCCCCCCGCGCCGCGTCGAGCATCAGGAGAAGTTCGACGAGGTTCTCCTGCACCGGCGTGACGAGCGGCTGGATGAGGAACACGTCGCGCTCGCGGCAGTTCGCCTGGAGCTGCACCTCGAGACAGTCGTTCGCGAACCGGGTCACCCGCACCGGGTGCAACGGCACTTCCAGGTGGGCGCAGATCTCCGCCGCCAACTCCGGGTGCGCACTACCACTGAAGACGGCGATATCCCGCACGGACCTCTCCCCTGTCACCGAGCCGACTGATCAGGCGCGCCGAGCCTACCGACCCGCCTGACCAGCCCGTTCCCCGGAGGCGGGGTTCAGTTGGGAGTGAAGCCGCTGACGAGGGTGGCTACGACCTCGGCCATGCCGATCGAGGTCAACACCAGCACCGTGACGGCGAGGACCTTGAGGATCGTGCGCCACCAGGCCAGCAGCATGGCCGTGAGGATGACGACGACGAACAGGGTCGACGTTGCGATGGCGGACATGCGGATCCCTCCCTCAGTGGTGGGCAGGAAAAGTTCCGGGTGATCCACAGCTGTGTACGGCAATTCACGATCTTTTGTGGGGCCGCACAAAAATAATAACTCCTGCACACAGGTATCTTGACCACCGCAGGAGTCTTCGTTGCGCAACCGTTCCCGGATCGAGTGCAGCCATCGTCGAGTTGTGTGCGCTACGATGCCGCGTGACCATGATCGGCCAAGGACGGGCCTCGGCCAGGGACGCCATGCGTGCGGCCATCCGCCGACTGCTCGACGAGGTGAACATCTCGCAGTCAGAGCTGGCGCGCCGGCTCACCGACGCGGCGAGTGAGTTCGGCCTGCGCCGCGGCGACACCGACAAAGAGGTGCAGTACGACCCCGCCATGGTCACCCGCTGGCGCGACGGCAAGCTGGTCATGAGCCGGCATGCCGCCTGGTTGCTCGACCACCTGTATCCCAACGTGGCCAAGGAGAGCTTCCAGGACCTTCGTGACCGCTACATCCTCGCGAACGACCGCGAGCAGGTCGCCGAACCGACGACGGCGCGGGCCACGACGCTGCTGTCCGGCGCCAGCTGCAGCGCCGAGGCACTCGCCGGCCGCCTGCCGCACCGCGGGCTCCCCCTCACCGACGACGAGACGATGGCGATCATGTTCCTGTCGGTCGTCGACGTCGACGACACCAGGGACATCGTCTCGGCGCTGGCCGACCGCACCGAGAAGGTGCGGATCATCGCCATGTACGACGTGCTCGGACACTGGGACGTGGCGGTGAAGGTGGCGGCGCCCGCGGGCTACGACCTCGCCGCGTTCTACCGCGAGGTCCACTCCGCGCTGGTGAGCACCGGCATGGCCGGCGAGGAGGAGGACCCGGCGGCGGACGTCGCCGAGTTCACCGGTCACCGCTTCCTCACCACCGACGCGAGCCGGATCCGCAAGCCGGGCAGCGGCGGGCGGCCGACCTTCGTCGTGCTCGACGACCCGGACGACTACGACCTGTACCGACTGCAACGCGCGTTCCTGTTCGTCGAGCTCAACACCGTGCCGGAGATCCGGCGCGACATCGCGAAAAGAGCAGTGGAGAAACTGGTCCGCGAGGACCTGCCGATAACGTGTGGACACATCATCGAGGCGGTCACGTTCGCCGACGATGCCGTCATCCTCGAAATCATGATGACCTGCGCGAACGGCATGCGCCGGCTCAACCAGCTGAACCGGATCCTAGGCCCGAACCTGACCCGGTTCAAAGCCCAGAAAACCAATTTGCTCGTCTTCTCCTCGGACGAGCGGAAATGGCCGGCGCCTAGTTAGACGCACGACTGATTCACCGACAGGGAATTTCGCCCTGCCGGGTTGGCTCCGCATTTCTCACAGGAGAAGAAGACCTTCGATGGACGATTCCAACATCGACCGGGTTCGCGTCGCGACCGAGCAGTCGCTCGACCGTATCCGCGAGCACCGTTTCATCCAGCAGGCACACGCCGGTGAGCTGAGCCGGCCGCAGGTGCTGCGCTGGATCCTCTGCGGTGGCAGGGAAAGCCGCACCTTCCCGGAGATCCTGGAGAACATGGTCCGACGGGTCGACAACCCGCTGGTGCTCCAGATCCTCCGCGAGAACCTCGACGACGAGTACGGCAACGGAAACCCCGACGAGGCTCATTTTCAGCACTATCTCCACCTGCTCCACGACGTCGGCCTCACCGACGAGGAGTTCGAGTCCTATGAGGAGCGTGCCGGCATTCGCCTCGCACTCGACCTCGCCCACAACGTCTCGTCGCAGCCGGTCGCCGAGATCGCCATCGGCTACATGCTCGTGAACGAGGGCATGACCCCTATTACCTATGACGCCGTCGACGTCGCCATTCACAAGTACTTCCCGTCACTCGAGACGATGTTCTTCAAACTCCACGTGGAGGTCGACGAACACCACGTGCACGAGCTTTACCGCGCGATAGCCGCCCTGGAGAACAACTCCCTCGACGACCTCCTGTACGGCATCAGCCTCGGCGAACGCGGCATGGGCGTCCTACTGGACGAGGCCCTCGGCGTCTTCGACCACGTGATCACCAAGTGACGTAACCGGTTGGGCCGCCGGCGCCATCATCACCCCCGGCACTGACGCCGGCGGCCCGCCGCGACCTCGATCAGCGCGAACGCGCCGAGCTGGCACTCGTCACGGAGGACTGACCTCGTCGCTGCTGAGCAGGTAGTCCAGCGATGCACGGGCCGTGGTGGTCGGTGTCCCGTCCGCGGTCGCGAGCAGGGCGGCCCGCCACGCGGCGGCGAGCAGCACCGCGCCGGTGGCCAGCCGCCTGGGTAACAGCGGCCGCAGTGTCGCCGCGACCGGGTCGTCGCGTTCCACGGGCACCGGCTCGGCCAGGATGCGGCACACCCCGAAGTGCACTGCGGCGTCGAACGCCACCAGCAGCGCGGCCCGCGCGGCAGGTCTGCCGGTGCCGACACTGGCTGCCGCGCCGGTCATCCTGTCGACGACCCGCCGCTCCATCTCCTCGCGCACCACCAGATACAGGCCCAGCTTCGAGTCGAAGTGGTGGTACAGCGAGCCGGTCGTGACGCTCGCCTTGCTGGCCAGCTCGGTCACGTTGACCGCGTCGTAGCCTGCCGTCTCGAAGTGGTGGATGGCGGCGTCGACGAGCCGCGCCTTGACCGTGCCGGGTACCGGAATCCATTCCCGCATGCCGCCAACATAACGCATTGACGGGATCCCGTAATCCGATTACGGTCGCCGCATGAAGCTCACCTACCTGTACCAACCGGTCACGGACCTGCCCGCCGCCGTCGCGTTCTACCGGGACACACTGGGTCTCGACGAGGCGTGGCGGGAGGGGGACACGACCGCCGCGTTCACACTGCCCGGCACCGAGATCGAGCTGATGCTCGACGTGCCGGCCGGCAACGGCCCCGAGTCGGCGCCGGGCGGGTTCTACGGCGTGGAGAACGTGGAGAAGTTCCTCACCGAGCACCAGGACGTCACGCTCGCCGGCGAGGTCATCGACATCCCCGGCGGCCGCTCGGTGCCGATCCTCGACCCGGCCGGCAACACGCTGCACATCTTCGACCAGAGCACCGCAGAGGAGTAGCGGGCCGGTCTCCCGCTCCGCCGCCGCACGGGGTTCTCCGCACGGTGTTCGACGTCGCCCTCGCGTCGCACCGAGCAACGGCGCGAGGCGACGACGGCAGGCGGGTGGCACCTCACTGGACTGGGTCGCCGAGGTGCTGCGCCCGGCGACATCCCGCTCGCTGCCCCGCCTGGAACCTGGTTCGGGGACTGACCACTCAGAACGGCGACAGGATCGCCGGGTGGCGCTGTGCCGTGTACGCGCCCTTCACGATCAGTTCCTTGTACAGCGCGGCAACGCGTCCGGTGAGGACGGCTTCCTTCGGCCGGTCGTACCGGTCGACGAACTGGATCAGCGCGTCCCGGCGGCCGAGGCTGATGCACTGGTTGACGTACCGGAACTTCAGCGGCTCCGGCTCCCGGCCGGCCCGGCGCGCGGCGATCGACTTGGCCGCCTGCAGCGCCATGGGCAGCCCGGTGGCACAGGCCATGCGCAGTTCCTGCCCGCCTTCCATGTGGATCGCCGCGGCGTCGCCGACGCCGTAGACGTCCGGATGCGACATCGACCGGCCGGTGTCGTCGACCACCAGCCTGCCGTGCTCGTCGACCGCGAGCCCGGCGTCGCGCGCCAGTGCCGGCACGGTGAACCCGGTGGTCCACACGACGACGTCGGACGGGATGTGCGCGCCGTCGGTCAGCTCGACGCCGTCGGCGTGCACCTCGGCGACCCGCACCTCGTCGCGGATCTCGATGCCCAGCCGCGCGAAGGTCCGCCGCAGGTGGCGGCGCCCCTTCTCCGAGAGTGCCACCCCGAGCACCCCGCCGGTCACCAGCCGCACCTTCAGGTCCTGGTGCTGCTCGGCGAACTCGGTGGCCGCCTCGATGCCGGTCAGCCCGCCGCCGACGACGGTGACGACACCGCTGTCCCGCAGCCGGACCCGCAGCCTGGCGGCCTCCTCGGCGACCGCGACCGTGTACGCGTGCTCGGCGACCCCCGGCACGGACGTGAAGTCCATGCTGCTGCCGAGCGCGTAGACCAACGTGTCGTAGGCCAGCGTCTCGCCGCCGGCCAGCGCGACGGTGTGCGCAGCCGGGTCGATGCCGGTCACCCGGTCGATCACCAGCTCGACGCCGGTCCCGGCGAGCAGCGCGGCCAGCGGCCGCTCCCGCAGGTCCTGCCCGGCGGCGTGCTGGTGCATCCGCACCCGCTCGACGAACCGGTCCCGCTCGTTCACCAGCGTCACCGAGGTGTTCTTCTGTCGTGCGGCCAACCGGGCGGCGATCTGCCCCGAGTACCCGGCGCCGAGGACCACGATCCTGCTAGTCATGGCCATCTCCCTTCGTCGCCATGAGGACAACTCGCCCCGGCGTTTCGTGACACCGGGCCAGCGAGACTCCAGTCACACCGCGTACGTTTGGCAGCGTTCCCGCAGTGACACCAGGAGGTACGAGCCATGCGAATCGTCACGGACACCGGGCGGTGTGTCGGCGCCGGCCAGTGCGCACTCACCGAACCGGCCGTGTTCGATCAGAGCGACGAGGACGGCACGGTCGTGCTCCTCACCGACCACGCGGACGGTGACGTGCTCAAGAACGTCGAGGAAGCGATCGACCTGTGCCCAAGCCAGGCGATCTCGCTGGCCAAGGACTAGCTGGCCCGCCTCCCCGGATTTTTTATGCGTGAGTTACGACCCGGCGACGGCGGGGGTCCCGAGGTGGATGGCGGCTGAGTACCGCCACGTTCCCCTGAGGTACCTGCTGGTCAGGTGCGGACTTTCGCTCAACGATCCATGGCAGCGAGCTACTGGCTATCAAAATCCAGGTCGGCGCGCGTCAGCGGCCTGCCGGGTAGTCCGCCGGGCGCTGGCGCGCGCAAGCCGTCCATCATGATCGCCAGCACCCGTCCCGGCGCGAGTCCTGCCGCCTCGGCCGTGACGGCGTGGGTCTGGTTCACGACCGAGACGAACAGCATCGCGAGGTCGCCGACCGCGACGTCGCGGCGCAGCGTGCCCTCGTCCTGCGCGCGCCGGACCACCTCGTCGAGCATGTCCAGCAGGTGCCCGCGCAACCGGTCGGTCTCCGGGTCGGCCCGCACCACCGCCGACACCAGCGGTGACTTGGCCTGCACGCTCATCGACAGCCACGCGGACTGCCGCATGATCCGCATCAGCGCACCCCACCCGGTCGGTTCCTCGGTGAGCGCGGCCCGCGTCTCGGCGGCCACGGTCTGGAACGTGTCCCGGAAGACCGCGCGGATCAACGTCTCCCGGTCCGCGAACCGCCGGTAGAGCGTCCCCACCCCGACCGACGCCCGCCTGGCGATCTCCTCCATCGGCACCTCGGCCCCACGCTCGGCGAATATCTCGCGCGCCGCGACCAGGATCAGGTCGCGGTTACGGCGTGCGTCCGCCCGCAGCGGCGCCTCCGGTGTCGTCATCCGCAGGATTATCCCATTTCTCCCGCCTCCTGACCGGTAGGAACGCTGGCCAGTCCGGGTTCGGCAGCGCGCGAGCGCACCCGCCCAAGTCCGACACAACGGTCCGACCGGAAGTCAGGTGGACGGATAGCTTCCGGATGGCTACCGTCGATGACAAGTGGACGAGAAGCTTCCAGATATCGGGGGTCCGATCATGACGTTCCCGCCGCGTACGTGTCCCTTCCACGAGGAGGGCGTGTCCATCAGCGAGCCGGGGCCGATGGCCAGGGTGACGCTGCCGGGCGGGCAGGAGGTCTGGGCGGCGTCGCGGCACGCGGACGTCCGGGCGGTGCTCACGGACCCGCGCTTCTCCGCCGACCGGGCCAACCCGAACTTCCCGAACCCGACCGGCCGCCGGGTCCGGCAGGACGCCAGGTTCAAGCCGTCGCTGATCACCATGGACCCGCCGGAGCACGGGCCGGCCCGGCGCGCGGTGCTCGGCGAGTTCACGGTCCGACGGCTCGCCGCACTGCGCCCACGCATCCAGGAGATCGTCGACACCTACCTCGACGAGATGCTCGCCGCCGAGTCACGGTCGGCCGACCTGGTCGCCGCGTTCGCACAACCGGTGCCGTCACTGGTGATCTGCGAGCAGCTCGGCGTGCCCTACGAGGACCACGAGTTCTTCCAGTCCCGCTCGAAGAAGCTGCTGTCCCGCACGACGCCGCCCGAGGAGATCCGCGCGGCGGCCGACGACCTGCGTGCGTACATGGACAAGCTGGTGAGCGCCAAGGAGCCCACGCCGACCGACGACCTGATCGGCCGGCAGATCAGCAAGCACCGTGCGGAGGGCGCCTACGACCACGACGCGCTGGTGAGTCTCGCGGTGCTGTTGCTGATCGCCGGCCACGAGACCACCGCGAACATGATCTCGCTGGGCACGGTCGCGTTGCTGCGGGCCCCCGAGCAGCTCGCGGCGCTGCGTGCCGACCCCGGCAAGACACCGGACGCGGTCGAGGAACTGTTGCGGCAGTTCACGATCGCCGAGTTCGTGACGTCGCGGGTCGCCACCGAGGACACCGTCGTCGGCGGGGTCACGGTGAAGGCCGGCGAGGGCGTGCTGACGCTGGGCAACGCCGCCAACCACGACCCGGACGTGTTCGCCGACCCCGAGCGGCTCGACATCGACCGGCGCGCACGCAACCACATCGCGTTCGGCTTCGGCGCACACCAGTGCCTCGGCCAAAACCTTGCGCGGGTCGAGCTGCGGATCGTGTTCGACACCCTGTTCGCCAGGGTGCCGACGCTGCGGCTCGCCGTCCCGATGTCCGAACTGGACTTCAAGGACGACGCCACGGTCTACGGGCTGCACGCGCTCCCGGTCAGCTGGTGAACCGCACGATCGTCCGCGCGCCCTGACCCAGCTGCTCGAAAGCGTCGTTGACACCGGCCAGGTCGGTGGTGGCGGTCACCAGCGCGTCGAGGTCCAGCTTGCCCTCCTCGACGAGACCGAGCAGGCGCGGGATCTCGACGTCGGGGTCGCTCGACCCGAACACGCAGCCGTGCAGGGTGCGGCCGAACCAGTACAGCTCCAACGCGGTGAACTCGACGATGTTGGCCTTGCTGCCGACGCCGACGACCGTCACCGCGCCGCCGCGGCGCGACGACGACCACGCGGAGCGGATCGTGGCCGGCACGCCGACGCAGTCGAAGGCGTGGTCGGCGCCGCGGCCGCCGGTCAGCTTTCGGATGGCCTTCGCGGTCGTGTCGCCGGACACCAGGAAGTCGGTGGCGCCGTGCACGGCGGCGAGCTCCGCCTTGGCCTCACTGACATCCACGCCGATGATCGGTCCGGCGCCGACCGCGCGAGCCGCCTGCAGCGCCGACAGCCCGACCCCGCCGAGCCCGATCACCACGACGGACTCCCCCGCCCGCACCCGCGCGGTGTTGAGCACCGCACCCGCCCCGGTCTGCACGGCACAGCCCAGCACCGCGGCCTGCGCCATCGGCACGCTGTCCGGCACCTTCACGACACCGGCCGCCGGCACGATCGTCTCCTCGGCGAACGCGCCGGTGCCGAGCCCCGGATACACCGGGGTGCCGTCCTCGAGGGTGGCGTAGGGCGCGCGGGCGACCTCCTCGGCGTGGACGCACAGCCACGGCTCGCCCTGCAGGCAGAACCAGCACTCGCGGCAGGCCGGCGCCCAGTTGAGCACCACGTGGTCACCTTCTGCGACCCGGTCGACGCCGTCGCCGACCGCGATGACCACGCCGGCGCCCTCGTGCCCGAGCACGGCCGGGACCTCCTGCAGGAGGGTGCCGTTGGCCAGTGACAGGTCCGAGTGGCAGACACCCGCCGCCGCGATCCTGACCTTGACCTGACCGGGTCCCGGGTCGCCGAGCGTGATGTCGCGTACCTCTAGTGGACCGCCCTGTCGCGTGAGCACCGCTGCCTTGACCATGGCGCTGACTTAATCACCTCAGGCCGCATCGTGGAACACCAGTCCCAAGGTGTGCCGACGGCCCGACCGGACGACCGACACGCCGTGCCGCACCGGGGACGCCGACCAGCCGCGCGCCGAGCGCACCGGCCGGTCGCGCGTGGTGAACACGAGGCCGTGTCCCTGGGGCAGCAGCGTCGCGGTGCCACGGGACTGGGCCCTCGGCCGCTGCTCGACGAGCAGGAACTCACCGCCGACGTGGTCGACGCCCGGCTCGTCGAGGTTGATCACCACCTGCAGCGGGAAGACCTTCTCGCCGTAGAGATCGCGATGCAGTGCGTTCCAGTCACCTTCCTGGTAGCGCAGGAGAATCGGCGTCGGCCGGGTCTGGCCGGCGTCATGGCACTCGGCGAGCCACTCGGCCAGGGTGTCCGGCCACGTCTCCGTGCGGCCGAGCTTGTCCGCCCAGTCCCGCGCGACCGGCAGCAGCCGCGGATACAGCTGCTCCCGCAGGCGCGCGACCGGTTCGGGGAACGGCTCGCGGAAGTAGCGGTACTCGCCGCTGCCGAACCGGTGCCGTCCCATGTCGACGGTCGACCGGAACCGGTCCGGCTCGTCGTAGAGCGCGGCGATCTCGCGGCACTCCTCGGTGGTGAGCAGCCGGTCCAGCAGCGCGCACCCGTACTCGTTGACCTCGTCGACCCAGTTCACGCGGCCTCCATGGCGAGCAGCGTGTGCTTGGCCTCGACGCCGCCCGCGTACTGGCCGTACGACCCGTCCGACCGGATCACCCGGTGGCACGGCACGACGACCGGCACCGGGTTCATGGCACACGCGGTGCCAACGGCCCGCACCGCCTTGGGGCTACCGGCGGCGGTGGCTACCTGCGCATACGTTTCGGTACGCCCGTATTGGATCGCGGGCAGGTGCTCGATCACCGCGAGCCGGAACCCGGTGGCGAGCCGCAGGTCCAGCGGCACGTCGAAGGTCGTGCGCCGGCCGGCGAAGTACTCGTCGAGCTGGTGGGCGACGGGGTCGAGCCGCTTGGGCGCGGCGAGCACGCGGGGGCTGACGGCCTCGGCGAGCTGGGTGAGCGCGGCGTCGTGCCCGGAGCTGTCGAACGCGACCCGCACGAGTCCCTTGTCGGTCGCGGCGAGCAGCAGCGACCCGACGGGCGTGTCGACGGTCCGGTAGGCGACGTCGAGCAGTCCTTCCCGATCCGCGTCGGCGACCAGCCGCGCGTGTAGTTCCTGGATGTTCATACCTTCTCCTCCACGGTGGCCCGGAGGCGCTTCATGCCGTCGGCGGCGGCACGCCGCGCCGCGGCCTCGGTCCCGCCCGTGATCGCGGCGATCTCCCGGTACGACAGCCCGGCGAGGTGGTGGTAGGCGACGGCCAGCCGCTGCTTGTGCGGCAGCTCCGCCACGGCATCCCACACGTCGCCGCGCCACTCGTCGGCGGTCGCCCGCTCGGGCACCTCGGCGACAGCGAGTGGCCGCCGCTTCCCAGCCCGCCACCCGTCGAGGGCCTTGCGGTGGGCGATGGTCACCAGCCAGGCCTCGACGTTCGCGTCCGCCGGCAGATCCGGATAGGCACGCAACGCCGAGAGGAAGGTCTCTGACCAGGCGTCATCCGCGTCGACCGGCCCCAGTACCGCGCGACACACGCGCAGCACCATCGGCCCGTACTCGACCACGATCTCCTCGAACGGTCTCACACCACGTAGACGCCTGGTCCCCACGAAACGTGAGATTGCCATGTCACACGATCGGGTGAGAGGCATGGGCCTGCGTTGACGCTGCGGCAACGGCAGGGCTCTTAGTTATGCCACGGTCCCCCCGAGCAGCCCAGTGAGGCGCCCATGACCTTGTACTCGAGCGGCCGGTGAGCCCGCTGGAGCCGACGGCGACGACACCTGTGGTCGCCGCGCCGGCCGGCACCGCGACGGAGGCGGAGTTCGCGACGTTCTACCGGCGGTCGGTGCCCGCGCTGGTCGCGTTCCTCGTCATGCAGGGCGCCACGATCACCGACGCCGCGGACATCGCGCAGGAGTCGATGACCAAGGCCTACCGCGAATGGCACCGGCTGCTGCACCCGCGTGCCTGGGTGCACCGGGTCGCGTCCCGAGCGCTGATCCGGCGGCTGGTCGACGACCGCGAGTACCCGGTCGGCGAGGTGCCGGAGCCGACGCCGCTGCTGCGCACGACCGACATCGAACGGTGGGAGCTGCGCCACGACATCGTGTGCTGCCTCGCCGAGCTGCCGCCGCGACAGCGGCAGGTCATGGCGTGGACGCTGTCGGAGTATCGGCCGGCGGAGATCGCCGTCGAACTCGGGATCCCACCCGCGACCGTGCGCCAGACCCTGTTCCAGGCACGCCGGGCGCTGGCCGCCCGCCTGAGACCCTCGGTACTGCGGTGACGAACGACGACGACGTGGCCGACGCCGCGCGCGACCTGCGGCATGCGCTCGCCGACCTCCTTGACCTCGACGCGGGGCTGGTCGAGGTGCGGACGACGCGGGTCACCCACGCGGTGACGCACGTCCTCGACGTCGACGCCGGACTGGACGCGATCCTGCGTGGCCCCAGCGGTGCGCCCCCGGTCGGGCGGCGGACCGCACTCGGCGAGTTCGCCGACCGGATCACCGCGCTGCCGCCGCTGGAGCGGCTGACCGTCCGGACCTGGTTGCCCCGCCACGAACTGAGCGAGCTCCGCGCGGTGGCCCGGCT
>Ga0272482_10000570_pt1 | contig 11612 bp, 12 predicted proteins | sample RVTome_8_FD_192427 | JGI IMG/M metagenome (GOLD analysis project Ga0272482, IMG submission 192427) | Soil microbial communities from uranium-contaminated site in the Upper Colorado River Basin, Wyoming, United States - RVT160D0 (version 2) ...
CTCGACGGGCTGGAGCGGCTGGAGGCGTTCGTCACCGGGCTGCGCGCGGGCACCGTGGTGGTCAGCCACGACCGGGAGTTTCTGACCAGGACCGTGACCCGGGTCGTGGAGCTCGACCTGGCCCAGCAGGAGGTGCGCGGCTACGGCGGCGGCTACGCCGCGTACCTGGAGGAGCGGGAGGTCGCCCGGCGCCACGTTCGGCAGGAGTACGACGAGTACGCCGAGACCCGCGCGGCGCTCCAGGCGCGGGCGCGTACCCAGCGCTCCTGGATGGAGAAGGGCGTGCGCAACGCGCGCCGCAAGGCCACCGACAACGACAAGATCGGGCGAAACCTCCGGGCCGAGGCGACCGAGAAGCAAGCGGCGAAGGCCAGGCAGACCGAGCGGCTGATCGAGCGCCTGGAGGTGGTCGAGGAGCCGCGCAAGGAATGGCAGCTGCAGCTGCAGATCGCCGTCACGCACCGGGCCGGGGCGGTGGTCGCCACCGCGCAGGGCGCCGTGGTGCGCCGCGGCGAGTTCACCCTGGGCCCGGTCGACCTGCAGATCGACTGGGCGGACCGGGTGGCGGTGACCGGTGCCAACGGCTCTGGAAAGTCGACCCTGCTGGCCGCGTTGCTGGGGCGGGTCGAGCTGGCCGCCGGCCGCACCGCGCTCGGCCCGGGCGTGGTGGTCGGCGAGGTCGACCAGGCGAGGCTGCTTTTTCACGGTGGCGACGCGCTGCTGGACGCCTTCCGCGCCGCGGCACCGGATCTGCCGCCGGCCGAGGTGCGCACGCTGCTGGCGAAGTTCGGCCTCAAGACGGCCCACGTGCTGCGGCCGGCCGCGACCTTGTCGGCGGGCGAACGGACCCGGGCCGCGCTGGCGCTGCTACAGGTGCGCGGAGTGAACCTGCTGGTGCTGGACGAGCCGACCAACCACCTGGACCTGCCGGCCATCGAGCAGCTGGAGTCGGCGCTGGCCTCGTACCCGGGCACGTTGCTGCTGGTCACCCACGATCGGCGGATGCTGGACGCGGTGCACACCAACCGGCGCCTCGAGGTGGCCGGCGGGCTGGTCACCGAGCGCTGACCGAGGGGCGGGGTGGTATGGGCGTCGAAGAGGACCGGGGAAGGGAGTCGTTCGCTCTGGGGGCGTGGGAGCGGGCGTACACCGACCTGTCGGCGGCCGACACGGCCGGGGGACTGCCAGCCGCCGACCTGGAGCGGCTCGCGACCGCGGCTTACCTGGCCGGCCATGAGGCGGAGAGCGACAGCGCCTTCGCCCGGGCACACCAGGAGTGGCTGCGGGCCGGCGACCCGCCGGGGGCGGCGAGGTGTGCCTTCTGGCTGGCGCTCGGGCTGCTGCTGCGCGGCGAGGAGGCGCTCGCCGGCGGCTGGCTGGGGCGGGCGCGGCGGGTGCTGGACGAGGCCGGGCGGCCCTGTGCCGAGCAGGGATACCTGCTGATCCCGGCCGCCCTAGCGGCGCTGGCGGCCGACCCGATGGAGGCGTACGGGCACTCGGCGCGAGCCGGCGAGATCGGCGAGGCGTTCAACGACCCGGACCTGACAGCCCTGGGCCGGCTCGGTTGCGGGCAGGCGTTGATCCAGGCGGGCAAGGCGACCGAAGGGCTCGCGCTGCTCGACGAGACGATGGTCGCGGTCACCGCCGGCGAGGTGTCGGCGCGGGTCGCCGGCATCGTCTACTGCGCCGTGCTGGAGGAGTGCCAGAGCGTCTTCGACCTGCGCCGCGCCCGGCAGTGGACGGCGGCCCTCACCCACTGGTGCGACGGCCAGCCGGAGCTTGTGCCGTACCGCGGGCAGTGCCTGGTGCACCGCGTGGAGCTGATGCGGCTGCACGGCGACTGGCCGGACGCGGTCGAGGAGGCGCGGCGGGCCTGCCGGTTCCTGGCCGGCGGTCCGGCCGCGGCGGTGGCGTTCTACCACCTGGGCGAGTCGCACCGGCTGCGGGGCGAGGACGCGGCGGCCGAGCAGGCATACCGCGAGGCCAGCCGGCGTGGCCGCAGCCCGCAGCCCGGTCTGGCGCTGCTGCGGCTGGCACAGGGCCAGGTCGACGCGGCCGCCGCCGCCATGCGGACCGTCGTGGGCGAGACCGGTGCGCGGATCGGTCGGGCCCACCTCATGAGCGCCCACGTCGAGGTCATGCTGGCGGCGGGCGACGTGCCGGCCGCGCGGCTCGCGGCCGGCGAGCTCGCCCAGATCGCCCAGGACCTCCAGACGCCGTACCTGCTGGCCGCGGCGGCCCAGGCGGGCGGTGCGGTGCTGCTGGCGGACGGAGACGGCCGGGGCGCGGTCGCCGCCCTGCGCCGGGCCTGGACCCTGTGGCAGCAGGTCGAGGCGCCGTACCAGGCCGCGCAGACCCGTGTCCTCATCGGCCTGGCGTGCCGGCAGCTCGACGACCACGACGGGGCGGCCCTCGAGCTGGACGCGGCGGGCTGGGTCTTCGGCCAGCTGGGCGCGGCGACCGACCTGCGGCGGCTGGCTCGGCTGGCGGTGCGGGCGGCGCCGGCGGCCGGGCGGCTGACCCCACGCGAGACGCAGGTGCTGCGTCTGATCGCGGCCGGCAAGACCAACCGGGCCATCGCGGCCGACCTGTTCCTCAGCGAGAAGACCGTCGCCCGGCACGTCAGCAACATCCTCACCAAGCTGGACCTGCCCTCGCGCTCGGCCGCCACCGCGTACGCGTACGAGCACGACCTGCTCTGACCGCCTGGGGCAGATTGCCCACGCGGCCGGGTGCGCATTTCTCCCGACGCGGTCGACCGCCGCCGTCCGCCAGCGTGGAGGGATGAGCGGACAAGACTTCGACGTGATCGTGGTGGGCGCCCGCTGTGGTGGCGCGCCGACCGCGATGCTGCTGGCCCGCCTCGGCCACCGCGTACTCGCCGTCGACAGGGCGACCTTCCCCAGCGACACGGTCTCGACGCACCTGATCCACCCGCCCGGGGTGGCCGCGCTGCGGCGCTGGGGCCTGCTCGACCGGGTGGTGGCCACCGGCTGCCCGCCGATCCACACGTACGCGTTCGACCTCGGCCCGTTCACGATCGCCGGCGCGCCCGGCACCGACGCCGAACCACTCGCCTACGCGCCCCGCCGCACCATCCTCGACGAGCTGCTCATCGACGCCGCCGAGGAGGCGGGCGCCGAGATCTGGGAGGCGTTCACGGTCGACGAGGTGATCGTCGAGGAGGATCGGGTCACCGGCATCCGCGGCCACGGGCGTGGCGGCGACGGCGCGAGTGTGCGGGCGCGGGTGGTGGTCGGCGCGGACGGATTTCGCTCGATCGTGGCGCGCGCGGTCGACGCCAAGCGCTACCACGAGCGGCCGCCCCTACTGGCCGGTTACTACACCTACTGGAGCGGGCTGCCGATGGACGGACGCGTCGAGATGTACGAGCGCCCCGGGCGCGGGTTCGCCGCCTGGCCCACCAACGACGACCTCACCCTGGTGATCACCGGCTGGCCGTACCGGGAGTTCGAGGCCAACCGGGCGGACGTCGAGGGCAACTACCACAAGACCCTCGCCCTGGCCCCCGACTTCGCCGACCGGCTGGCGGGAGCCAAGGTCGAGGAGCGGATCGCCGGCATGGCCGTGCCGAACTTCTTCCGCCAGCCGTACGGCGACGGCTGGGCCCTGGTCGGCGACGCCGGCTACGTCAAGGACTTCATCACCGGGTACGGCATCCAGGACGCCTTCCGGGACGCCGAGCTCTGCGCCACGGCCATCCACGAGAGCCTGGTGGGGATCCGACCTTACGCGGGCGCGATGGCCGTCTACCACGACGCCCGGGACGTGCACGCGCTGCCGAGATACGAGTTCACCTGCGAGCTGGCCACCCTCGAACCGCCGCCACCGGACCTGGTGCGACTGCTGAGCGCGATCAAGGGCGACCGGGCGGCGATGGACGAGTTCGCCCGCCTCAACGCGGGCGTCCTGTCACCCGCCGACTTCTTCGCCCCCGAGCACGTCGACCGGCTCCTGGCCGGCTAGCGCGCCGGCCGGCAGCGGCCCGCGCCAGCCGTCCGGTAGCCGGAGTCGCTCAGTTCGCCAGGGATAGCGGACCGATCCTGTCCGCTAGGCCTGGCATGGTCCCGCCCGAATTAAGTGGATCAGGCGCAGTCGCGGCACACGTCGATCTCGGCTACCGCCCGCTGGTTGCGGTGGCGCACGAGATAGCAGCGCGAGCAGCGAAACTCGTCGGACTGCATCGGGACCACCGTGACCGACAGCTCCTCGTCGAGCTGATCGGCGCCGGGCAGCTCGAAGGCCTCCGCCAGCTCCGCCTCATCCACATCCACCGCGCCCGCACGCGGGCTGCTACGGCGGGCCTGGAGCTCCTCCAGGCTGTCTTCCTCGACGGCCGCCGTACGCGGCGCGTCATAGTCTGTCGTTGCCATTCGCTCATCTCCTCTGGGCGGTAGGGCAACACCCGCCCCGCCGGGTCTATTCCGCCTCGCCGGCGACAGGAGCCGGTCCGCCAGCCGGTCGCCGCGTCCCCAACCAGATCACCCTGCGTCGGAGAGGGTAGCCGGAATCGAGCGTTGTGGCCGACAGCACACGTTTTTCGGGGGTGTCAGCCTTCGGGGCCGACCAGCCCGAGACCCGCCGCGGCGGCGCCACGATACGCCGCCGTCGAGGGTCAGGGGTGGTCGGACAGCGTGATCGACTCGGACGGGCAGAGGGTGGCCGCGTCGCGGACGGCGCGGTGGGCGGTGGGTGGATCGGCGTCGAGCAGGATGACGCGCCCGTCCTCTTCGTCCTGGTCGAAGACCTCGGGCGCGGTGAGCGCGCACATGCCGGCGCCGATGCAGCGTTCCCGGTCGACGGTGACCTTCACCGGATCGCGCCTACCAGGCCACGGGGAGGCTGTGCACGCCGTACACGGCCATGTCGCTGCGCATCGGCACCTGCGCGGGTGGGGCCGCCAGGCGCAGGGTGGGAAAGCGTTCGAGCAGGGCCGTGTACCCGATCCGCATCTCGATCCGGGCCAGCTGCTGGCCGAGGCACTGGTGCACACCGTGGCCGAACGCGAGGTGCCCGGTCGCCGAGCGGGCGACCTCGAGTGCGTCGGGCGCGCCGAAGTGCCCGCCGTCGCGGTTGGCCTCGGCCAGGGCGACGACCACCGTCTCGCCGGTGGCGACCTCTTCGCCCTCGATGGTGACGTCTCGCAGCGCGACCCTGGTCAGTCCCGTATGGATGATCGACAGGTATCGCAGCAGCTCCTCGACCGCTCCGGGCATCAAAGTGGGATCAGCGCGCAGCGCGGCGAGCTGGTCCGGGTGTTGCAGGAGGGCGTAGACGCCCAGCGCGAGCATGTTGGCCGTCGTCTCGTGCCCGGCGATCAGCAGCAGCATCGCCACGCCGGCCAGCTCTTCGTCGGTCAGCTCCCCACCGGCCGCGAGGCCGCCGAGCAGGTCGTCCGTGGGCGCGGCGCGCTTGGCCAACGCCAGCTTGTACAGGTACTGGCCGAGCTCGGTGAGCGCGCCCATGAACTGCTCTTTGGTGGCACCCAGGCGCAGCAGCGTCGCGGTCTGCCGCTGGAAATGCTCGCGTTCGGCGTACGGCACGCCGAGCAGCTCGCAGATGACCAGCGAGGGGATGGGCAGGGCGTACGCCTGGACCAGGTCCGCCGGCGGACCTTGCCGCTCCATGCCGTCCAGGTGCTCCCGCGCGATCGCCTCGATCCTCGGGGTGAGCTGCCGCATCCGGCGGACCGTGAACTGGCCGGTCAGCAGGCGTCGAAGCCGGGTGTGATCCGGCGGATCCATGCGGACGAACCAACCGGGCCGGGCCGGGCCCCGCTGCTCGGTGATGAGCGGCAGCCGGACCGGGAAGTGCCGCAGCTCCTGGCGGGCGCTGAACCGCGGGTCGCTCAACACCTGGCGGGCCGCCGCGTGACCGGTCACCAACCAGCCCAGGTGGCCGTCCGGAAAGGCCAGCCGGTTGATCGGTCGACCCGCGCGCAGCCGCCGCAACTCGGCGGGCGGATCGAAGGGATGGTCGCGCTCCATGGGCAGTGTCATCGCGCCGGGCTGAGCGGATGTCATTTCGCCCTCCTTCGATGGCTGCCCGCATTCTAAGGCGATGGCCCTCAGCTGAGCTCTTCGGCGAGTCCGACGATGATGCCCTCGGGACCGCGGACGTAGCAGAGCAGGTAGCTGTCCTCGAACCGCACCACCTCGCCGACGAGCTCGGCGCCGTGGGCGCGCAGGCGGGCGACCACCCGCTCGATGTCGTCGACGGCGAACATGATGCGCCGGATGCCCAGCGTGTTCACCGGCGCGTCCTTCGGCTCCGGGCCGATCGCCTTCGGCGTGTGGAACATCGCCAGCTCGATCCGGCCGTGGCCATCCGGGGTGCGCAGCATCGCGACGTCCTGCCGCACGCCGTCGATCCCGATGACCCGCTCCACCCACCGTCCCTCGACCGGTCCCTTGCCCTCCAGCTCCATGCCGAGCTCGACGAAGAACGAAATAACAGCGTCGATGTCTTCGACAACGATGAGGACGTTGTCCATCCGCTTGATCGTCATGCTGGGTCTCCTCGGTTTCTGGGCTCAGCCCCAGGTGAGCAGGGCGCCGCGCTGGTCGAAAGTCGCCTCGGGGCCCCAGGTGATCTCCCAGCGGTTGCCCTCCGGGTCCGCGATGAACGCCGAGCGCCCACCCCATGGCCGGTCCGTGCCGCCGGCTATCGGGGTCGCGCCGGCGGCGACCGCCGTGGCGAAGACCTGGTCGACCTCGTCGCGGGTGTCGACGGCGCAGGCGAGGGTGACGCCCGACCAGCCGGTCGGGTCGGCGCTGCCGGGCGCGGCCTCGGCGGTGAGGTCGCGCATGGGAAACAGCGCCAGCAGGACGCCGCCGAGCAGGAACCCGGTCCAGGTGTCGTCGCCGTTGGGCAGCTCCGGCCAGCCGAACGTCCGGTAGAACGGGCGAAGAACGCCCATGTCCCGTGCGCCCAGGGTGACAATGGACAGTCGGGCGGGAATTCTGGTCATGGTCTGGATCCTGCCAGAGCCGGCCGGGATACGGCTCAGGTTGGCTCAGCGCCCGCCAGGAGTTCCAGGCTGACCCAGGCCTGACCCAGCCGCCGCTGGAAGATGTAGTCCGCGTCGTCGGCTTCCCCGGGATTGAGCACCAGATCTGCCAGCTCGCCGAACGCCTGGCGCAGCCGGTCGAGCGCGCTCTCGTCCTCGGCGTGGTCGATGACATCTCGCAGAAACGCCGCCCACTGCGGCAGGCCATGCTCGTGGAGCAGGTCGGCGGCCTCCCACAAAGCCATGACCATATTTTCCCGGGCCATGAACGGCGCGTTCATGGGCGCCTTTGTACCAGATCGCTCGCCACGCATGGATCGGTGTGGTGCCTCCGGCCGTGGGCGCCACCGACGGCCGGAGGACCATGTTCGTTTACTGGCGGCCGATGGTGTGGCCCAGGCCGCGCAGCCGCCGGGCCCAGCCCGCGACCGTGTGTCGGGGGACGCCGAAGTGCTCGGCGACGCCGCCGATGGACCCGGTCTGGCGGTAGACGTCCATGACCTGTTCGGGCTCGGGCATCCGCCGGTAGGCGCGGGTGCCGCCGGCCCTGGGCGCCGCGGCCGCCGCTACCCGGCGGGACGCGGTCTTGGTGGCCTTGGTGGCCGCGGCCTTCTTCGTGGCGGTCGCCTTGCCGTCCGTCGCCTTGCGTCCAGCCGATTTCCGCGCCGAGGCCTTCTTCGCCGGCGCCGCGCTCGCGGCGGCCTTGCGGCCACGGCGTCGGGCCGGGGTGGCCGTCGCCCGCGATGGCGCGGCGGACGCTTCGCCAACCTGGGTGAGCGTGGCCGGCTCGACCGCGAGCGGCTGCGCCGACGGGGTGGCGGTCAGCGCGCGGATCAACAGGTCCATGTCGATCGCGGGCAGGTCGCTGGGGGCGAGGCCGCCTTTACTGGCTGACCGGACAGTCAGCTCCGTGATGCGGGTGCGGCCGGTCGAGGTGTCCACCCGCACCGTGGTGTGCGCGCTGTCCCCTCCCGTCTTTCCATTGTCGGGCGCGATGGTGATCAGGTATGTACTCACGGAGCCTCCAAGCCGGTCGGCTCTGCCTCCCGAAGACTCCGGGACACCGGGCGTGGAATCAAGCGCCGAGCGTGTGTTGAGGCAGAAGCCTGCATCTTCGATCGCCAACAGCGTACCTTTCGACAAGCTCACGGTTCGTTTGACGTCTGTTCAGGGTCGACAGCGGCTAGCACACTGTGCCGATGAGGAGAGCTCTCGGGATGGCGGTGCTCGTCGTCGTGGCCGCCGCCGCGTGCGGCACGGAGCCGCCGCGGTTCATCCCGGGCGGCCCCACGGCGGGTCCGACGTCACCCGCGGCGGTCGAGGGCACGGCCTCCCCCGCGCCCGCCGCCGGCGCCGGCACCTGGTCGGACCCGGCCGCTGTCGGTAAGCCGTACGGGGACAAGGTCACCGGCCTGCTCGCCTTTCGTGGCAACCCCACCCGCACCTACTACGGCACCGGGCCGGTCCCGCGCACCACACCGCGGACGCTCTGGCAGTTTCCGCGTTCTGGTGGGTTGTGCGCGAAATCCAGCGATGCCAAGGGGGAGCGGACCTGGTGCGGGTCGGGCTGGACCGGCCAGCCGGCGGTGTTCGAGCGTCAGGATCGCACCTGGGTGGTCTTCGGCGCGTACGACCGGGCGGTCCACTTCCTCGACGCGCGCACCGGGGAGCGGATCCTGCCGGACTTTCCCACCGGCGACATCATCAAGGGCTCGGTGACCGTCGACCCCGACGGCTTCCCGCTGGTCTACACCGGATCGCGGGACAACTTCTTCCGGGTGCTGGCCATCGACCGGGGCAAGCCGACCGAGTTGTGGCGGTTGTCGGCCACCGCCGTCTCGCCGACGAAGTGGAACAACGACTGGGACAGCAACGCGATCGTCATCGACGACTACCTCTTCGAGGGTGGCGAAAACAGCCAGTTCCACGTCGTCAAGCTCAACCGCCGCTACGGACGGGACGGCAAGGTGACGGTCGCGCCGAAGGTCGTGTTCCACGCGCCCGGGTGGGACGCGCAGCTGCTGCGCGACATCGGCGATGAGAACGTCTCCATCGAGGGCTCGGTCGCCGTGTACGGCGACACCGTCTACTTCGCCAACTCCGGTGGCCTCGTGCAGGGCTGGGACATCTCCGGGCTGAAGCAGGGGCGTGCGCCCAAGCGGGTGTTCCGGTTCTGGACCGGCGACGACACCGATGCCACGGTGGTGATCGATGAGACGGGCGCGCTCTACGTCGGCGCGCAGTACGAACGCGGCACGGCCCGCTCCGCCCAGGTCGGCCAGATGATGAAGCTCGATCCCAAGCGCCGCGACCCGCTCGTGTGGAAAGCGGCCGATCGCGGCACGAGGCCGGCCGGCGTCTGGGGCACACCCGCCCTCTACAAGGACATCGTCATCTTCGACACCAACGGTGGCGACGTGCTCGGCCTGGACCGGGCCACCGGCGCGCAGCGGTGGCGGTTTCACCTGCCGCCCACCACGTGGCAGTCTCCGGTGGTCGTCGACGACGTGCTGCTCATCGGCGACTGCCAGGGTTTCATGCACGCGTACGACGTCTCCGACACCAGCGCCACGCCGAAACCACTGTGGACACTGAAGATCGGTGGCTGTGTCGAGTCGACGCCCGCGGTCTGGAAGGGCACCCTGTACTTCGGCACCCGGGCCGGCGCCTTCCACGCGATCGGAGCGTCCTGACCTCCGCCGCCCCTACCACTTCCCGGGTGAGGCACCCGCCGGACGGCGGCGAATTCCGGCGGATGAGCGACCGGGACGCGCGGTTGCCGCGATGGTAGGAGCAGGCCCGGCGACGAGCGAGGCGTGGATGCCGGCGTACCCAGGTGGGGAGCGATGTCCATCTTTCCGGAGTCGGCGTTCGTCCCGGTGGCGCTCGGTTTCTTCGGGCTCGGCGTCGGTTACCTGATCTACGGACCGCAGGAGCTGCTCGGGTATCCCAGGCGCGATGCCAGCGTGGACCGCGCCAACGGCATGTGGGGGATCTGGCTGCCGGGCTTCTGCCAGTTTCTCGTCGGCGTCTTCCTCTTCGTGGGCCTGACCTGGTTTCCGGTCTTCACCAGCAACAAAGCCCTTTACATGGCGGCGCTGGCCTTCAGCGCCTATGGCATTCACTGGTTCGCCATGGGGTGGAACCGCCTGCGTGGCGCCGACGCGCGGCCCAACGGCTTCATGTCGATCCCGTTCGTCATCATCTCCGTCCTGGGCCTGACGGTCTTCTTCCGCGCCGACGCGTGGCCGCTCGGCCTGCTGTTCATCGGGCTGGCACTGGTGTACGTGGCCGAGTTCTTCGCCAGCTTCCGGATCGGCGTCCGGGTGGGCGCCGACGGGCGGGAGTCCACCAACGTCGGCGAGAGAGCGCTGGGGCTGGTCCATGTCGTCGTGGGCCTGTGGCTGATGTACCTGACCGTGGCGACCACGCTGGACATCGCCTCCGGCTTCCACCTCCCCGGCGCCTGACTCATCCGCTGACGGCGGCCCGCAGCGACTCCTTCAGCGACCCCATCGTCGCGATCACCGCGGTCGGCTCGTACCCGCAGTGGGCCATGCAGTTGGCGCACCGCGGGTCCTTGCCCCGGCCGAACGCGGACCAGTCGGTGTCTTCGATCAGCTCCCGATACGTCTTCGCGTATCCGTCGTCGAGCAGGTAGCACGGTCGCTGCCAGCCGAGCAGCGAGTACGACGGGATGCCCCACGCCGTGCAGGACAGCTCCCGCTTGCCCTCCAGGAAGTCGAGGAAGACAGGGGAGTGGTTGAGCCGCCACCGCTTGCGCCGCCCGTCGCCGAACGCCTTCCGGAACAGCGCCCGGGTCTCGTCGACCCCGAGCCAGTGCTCCTGATCGGGCGCCTTCTCGTAGGCGTAGGCGGGGGAGATCTGCATGTTGTCGACGCCGAGCTCGTCGTTGAGGTAGTCGAGCACGTCCACCACGTCCTGCGGGGTGTCCGAGCTGAAGAAGGTGGTGTTGGTCATCACCCGGAAGCCGGCCGCCTTGGCCTGGCGGATGGCCGCCACCGCGCCGTCGAAGCCGCCCTCCTTGGCCACCGAGGCGTCGTGCCGCTCGCGCAGCCCGTCGATGTGCACCATCCAGGCGAAGTTGCGGTGCGGCTTGAACCTGTGCAGGTGCTTGGGGAGCAGCAGCGCGTTCGTGCACAGGAACACGATCTTGTTGCGGGCCAGGAGCTGGCGGGCGATCTCGTCGATCTGCGGGTGCATCAGCGGCTCACCGCCGGCGATCGAGACCATCGGCGCGCCGCTCTCCTCGATCGCGGCGAGCGCCTGCTCCACGGGCATCCGCTGCTTGAGCAGTGACGCCGGCTGAGCGATCTTGCCGCATCCGGCGCACTTGAGGTTGCACGCGAAGAGCGGTTCGAGCTCGACCAGCAGCGCGAACTTCTCCCGGCGCAGCAGTTTCTGCTTGAGCAGGTAGCTACCGAGCCGGATCGACTGCCGTAGCGGCATCGCCATCGTCAGGTCACCTCCGTGGAAACCGCGCGTGTCACTGGACCGAGGCCGGACAGGCAGTGGACGAGTTCGTCGACGAGCGGTGGCGGCGGGGTCGCTCCGGCGACGA
>Ga0272482_10000571_pt1 | contig 11603 bp, 9 predicted proteins | sample RVTome_8_FD_192427 | JGI IMG/M metagenome (GOLD analysis project Ga0272482, IMG submission 192427) | Soil microbial communities from uranium-contaminated site in the Upper Colorado River Basin, Wyoming, United States - RVT160D0 (version 2) ...
CCACCACCGGGTCCCCCGGCGGATCCGCTCGACGGTGTTCACGGCCGCGGCGGGCGCCGTGTTCAGCGCCGGCGTGCGCGACGGCCTGCGCGGCCCGTGACCCCGCGGCCGGTGTCGACGTCGACGCCGCCGCACGCCTGCTCGTAGACGGCCTCGTAGCGCGGCACGACGCGCCCGGGGACCAGCTCGGTGGTGACCCACCGGCGCCCGGCGGCCGCCACCTCGCGGCCGAGGCGCTCGTCGTCGCGCAGCCGCAGGATGGCCGCGGCGAGGGCCGCGGGATCGCGCTTCGGGACGACGAAGCCGTTGACGCCGTCCTCGACGATGTCGGTCGCGCCGCTCACGTCGGTGATCACGAGCGGCCGCCCGAGCCACATGGCCTCGCCCATGACCTGGCTGAACGCCTCCTGGAGCGTGGGCTGCACGACGACGTCGGTCGCGGCCATGAGGGTCAGGCCGTCGCGCCGCCAACCCGTGAAGGTGACGCGGGCGTCCAGCCCGGCCGCCCGTACCTGGGCTTCGAGCGAGGCGCGCTCCGCACCGTCGCCGACGACGAGCCAGCGCAGCTCGGGGCATCGGGGCGCCAGCGCGGCGACGGCGGCCAGCAGGTAGCGGTGGCCCTTGTCGGCGTAGAGCCGGGCGAACGTGCCGACGACGAAGTCGCCGTCCGCCAGGCCGACCGACCGCCGCACCGCACCCGTGTCGGCCGTCGCGGCGCCCTCGTACTTCGCGGCGACGAAGGCGTAGGGGACGAGGTGGATCCGGTCGGCCGGGACGGCCTGCGCCCGGACGAGCCCGGCGATCATCGTCGACGGGACGATCGTCGCCGCGGCCGCCCCGAGCACCCGCCGCTCGAGGCCCAGGTAGGCGCGCCGCCGCAACCCCGTGGTGTTGAGCTGGATGGCGTCGGAGTAGTGGCGGCCGACGACGAACCGCACGGGCGAGCACCGGGTGGCGAGCCAGGCCAGCACCGCCGGGTCGTAGTGGTGGCAGTGCACCAGGTCGATCCGCCACCTCGACAGCAGCCGCCGCAGCCGACCGAGGGCCCGGGGGTAGGCACGCCGGCCCGCGGCCGCGCCGAGGTCGGCCACCGGCACGCCCCGTTCGGCGAAGCGGGGGTCGGCGATGTTCGGGGCCCGGCCGAAGGTCGCCACCGACACGTCGCACCGCCGGGGGTCCGCGTGCTCGACGATCACGTCGATGAAGTCGTGGCGGTTGACGACGTCGGCGAGCTGGAGGACGCGGAGCGGTCGGGGCGGGTCTGGGTCCATCCTGGGCGGACGCGACCATATCCCGTACGATGGGCGCGATCACAACTCCTCTCCGTGGTCACACCGACGTCACGCTCGTCGTCCCCGTCCGCGACGAGGAGGTGTCGATCGAGGCGCTCGCCGCGTCCATCGCGGCGCAGACCGTCGCCCCGGCCGCCGTGGTGTTCGTCGACGCCGGGTCGACCGACCGGACGGCCGAGGTCCTGGCGGGCTGGACCGCCCGGCACCCCTCCTGGCGGGTGCTGACCGCCGGGCCAGCGACCCCCGGCCGGGCCCGCAACGTGGGCATCGCCGCCGCGACGACCGAGTGGATCGCCCTGACCGACGCGGGCATCGTTCTGGACCCGCACTGGCTGCGACGAATGGTCGAGGTGGCCCGGCACGACGCGGCGGTCGACGTGGTCTACGGCCACTGCGAGCCCGCCCTCGGCGGCTTCGTCAGCCGCTGTGCCGCCCTGGCCTACGTGCGCCCACCCCGACCGACGGCGCAGGGCCCGGTGCGCGACGGGATCATCGCCTCGTGCCTCCTGCGCCGGTTCGCCTGGGCCGCGGTCGGCGGCTTCCCCGACCTGCGGGCCGCCGAGGACCGGATCTTCATGCGGGCCCTCGCCGCCGCCGGCCATCGCCACGCGACCGCGCCGGAGGCCACCGTGACGTGGACGATCCAACCGGGCCTCGTCCGCACGTTCCGCCGGTTCCGCACCTACTCGCGCGTCAACGTGGCGGTCGGCGAGCAGCGCCACTGGCACCACGGGGTCACCCGGCAGTACCTCGCCGCCCTGCCGTTCGTGCTGCTCGCCGCACGGCGCCGGGCCTGGCTGGCGGTGCCGGCGCTGGGGTTCGCCGCCCGCGTCGTCCGGTCGGTGCTCCAGCGGCGGGAGGGACGCCCGGTCTGGTGGGCGTTCGAGCCGCGACGCCTCGTCGGCGTCGGGGCCGTGCTGCTGACGTGTGACCTGGCCACGTTCGCCGGCTGGGCGGACGCGATCCGGGATCGCTCGCGTGGCCGGGACCGCCGGCGAGAGCAGGCCTGACGCCCGTGTGCGGCATCGCCGGAGCGGTCGACCTCCGGGCCCGGGTCGCTCCCGAGGTCGACGGCCTCGTCGCCACCCTCCGCCACCGGGGGCCCGACGCCGCCGGGGTGTTCACCCGGCCGGGCGTGGCGATCGGCCAGAGCCGGCTCGCCGTCGTCGACCTGGTGACCGGCGACCCGCCGATCGCCAACGAGGACGGCACCGTCGGCGTGGCGTTCAACGGCGAGATCTACGACCACGCGGCGATCCGCGCCCAGCTCCTGGCGGCGGGTCACCGGCTGCGGACGACCGGTGACACCGAGGTGGTGGCCCACCTGGCCGAGGACCTCGACCCGGTGGCGCTGTGCCGGCGGCTCGACGGCATGTTCGCCTTCGCGGTGTGGGACGACCGGCGGCGGCGCCTCCTACTGGGCCGCGACCGGTTCGGCAAGAAGCCCCTGCACTACTGGCACGACGGCGACCGGCTGGTGTTCGGGTCCGAGATCAAGGCGCTGCTCGCCCACCCTGCCGTGCCGCGACGCCTCGACCCCGGGGCGATCCCCGCCTACCTGACCTTCGGGTACGTGCCCACTCCTCGCACCTTCCACGACGGCGTACGGAGCGTGCCGCCCGGCCACGTCCTCACCTTCGACGCCGACGGGCTCCGGGTCGAGCCGTACTGGCGCCCGCCGCTGCCGGGCGTCGACTGCGAGCACCTCGACCTGGGGCCGGATGAGCAGCGACGGGAGCTGCGGCGGCTGCTGTGCGACGCGGTCGACCGGCGCCGGGTCGCCGACGTGCCGCTCGGGGCCTTCCTCTCCGGCGGCGTCGACTCCTCGGTCGTGGTCGCCCTGCTGGCCCGGCTCAGCCCCCGGCCCGTGCAGACCTTCACCATCGGCTTCGACGACGGCGACGGCTTCGACGAGCGGCCCTACGCGGCGCGGGTCGCGGCCGCCTACGGCACGGAGCACACCGAGCTCGTGGTGGAGCCCGACGTGGCCGGGGTGGTCGAACGGCTCGTCTGGCACCACGACCAGCCCTTCGGCGACTCGAGCGCCCTCCCGACGTTCTGGCTGGGCGAGCTGACCCGGCGCCACGTCACCGTCGCGCTCAGCGGCGACGGCGGCGACGAGCTGTTCGCCGGCTACGAGCGCTTCGGGGCCGCGCTCGTGCTCGACCGGTTCGACCGCCTCCCGGCCCCCGTTCGCCACGCCGCCGTCGCGGCGTCCGGCCGGATCCCGGCGGGCCTGTTCGGGGGCCGCGCGGGCGGCGTCCACCGGCTGCTGGCCCGCTCCGGCGACGGCCTGCCCTGGTCGTACCTGTCGTGGATCAACTACACGCCGCGGGAGTGGGTCGAGCAGTTGCTGCCCGGGGCCGATCCGTGGGCCCTCGACGACTACGCCGCCCTGTGGGCCGCGACCGACGGCGCCGGGCTCCTCGATCGCCTCCAGCACCTGAACCTGCGCACCTACCTGGTCGACGACCTCCTCGTGAAGGCCGACCGCTCGTCGATGGCCCACGGCCTGGAGGTGCGCTCGCCGTTCCTGGACACGGCCCTGGCCGAGTTCGCCCTCCGGCTCCCGCCGCGGTCGAGGGTCCGCCGCGGCAGCCTCAAGTGGGCGCTGAAGGACGTCGCCCGCGACCTGCTCCCCCACCAGGTCCTGCACCGGCGCAAGCGGGGGTTCGGCGTCCCTCTCGACCGCTGGTTCCGCACCGACCTGCGCCCCTGGGTCCGCGGCCTGCTCGGCGGCGGGGCCCGCGTGCACGGCTACGTGAAGCCCGGGGCCGTCGCCGACCTGCTCGCCGCCCACGACTCGGGCGTCGACCTCGGTCGCACCATCTGGACGCTGGCCACGCTGGAGCTGTTCCTGCGCCAGGGCGACCGGTGAGCGGCCGATGACCGAGCCGCGCGCCACCGCCATCTACCTCTGCTACTTCGGGCTGCGCGAACCGCTGGTCCAGACCCAGGTGCTGCCCTACCTGCGGGCGATCACGGCGTCGGGCGTCGAGGTGACGCTGCTCACCTTCGAGCCGAAGCAGCCCTCGTGGACGCCGGCGGAGATCGACGACGCGACGCTCGCCCTGGCGGCGTCCGGGATCGCCTGGCAGCGACGCCGCTACCACCGGCGCCCCAGCGTCCCGGCCACGCTGCTCGACGTCGCGGTGGGCGCCCGGTTCGTGCGGCGCGCCACGCGAGCGACCGGGGTGGACGTGCTCCACGCCCGTGGCCACGTCCCGGCCCTCATGGCCGCCCTCGGAGCCGGTCGGCGCTCGAAGCTGCTCTTCGACGAGCGCGGCTTCATGCCCGAGGAGTACGCCGACGCGGGCGTGTGGAAGCGCGACGGTGTGGTCTTCCGGGCGATGAAGGCCGTCGAGCGCCGGCTGCTGCGGCGGGCCGACGCCGTGGTGGTGCTCACCGAACGGGCCCGCGACCTGGTCGCCCCCCAGCTCGCCGACGCGCTGAACGGAGCGCCACCGCCGATCGAGGTGATCCCCTGCTGCGTCGACCTGGCGGCCTTCCCCCGGCCGACCGCGGCCGCCAAGGCCGGCGCCCGGCGGCACCTCGGGCTGGACGGCCGACCGGTGCTGCTCTACGTCGGCTCGACCACCGGGTCCTACCTGTTCGACCAGCTCGTCGACTTCGTGCTGACCGTGCGCCGGACGGATCCCACCGCGTTCCTGCTCGTGCTCACCCAGCGGGACGTCGTCACGGTGTCGGACCGCCTCGTCGGGCGCGGGTTCGGGCCCTCGGACTTCTCCGTCCGCACCGTCCGGCCGACCGAGGTCGCCGCCTACGCCGTGGCGGCCAACGTGGGGCTCTCCTTCATCGCGCCCACCTCGTCCAAGCGGGCGTCGTCGCCCACCAAGATCGCCGAGTACCTGGCGTGCGGCCTGCCGGTGGTCGCCACCGCCGGCACCGGCGACCTCGACGCCCAGCTCACCGGGGCGGGGGTGGGGGTGCTCGTGCACCGGTTCGACGAGGCCGGCTACCGGGACGCCGCCGACGAGCTCCGCCGCCTGCTCCGGGAGCCGGGGCTGGCCGAGCGCTGCCGGGCCACGGCGGAGGACCTGTTCGACCTGGAGACGGTGGGGGCGGTCCGCTACGTGGGCCTCTACGACCGCCTCCTGGCGACGTCGCCGGGCCGGTCGGAGCCGTCGGGTCGGTCGGGTCGGTCGGAGCGGTCGGCGTGAAGGTGCTCGCGCTCACCCTGGGGCCGGAGGAGTCGGCGGCCACCCGGTTCCGCGTGCTCCAGCTCGCCCCCGCGCTGGCCCGGGCCGGCATCGACCTCGACGTGCGCCCGTTCCTGGACCGTGCCGCGTTCACGGGCCTGTACGACCGGGCCCGGTGGAAGCGCACCACGGCCCGGTTGGTGCTGGCGGCGGCCCGGCGGGCGGTCGACGTCGCCCGGGCCCAGCGCTGCGACGCCGTGCTCGTGCAGCGCGAGGCGATGCTGGCGGGACCGCCCGTCGTCGAGGCCCTGGCGTCGCTCCGGCGGCCCCTGGTACTCGACCTCGACGATCCCACCTGGGTCGCCTACGACAGCCCGACCTTCGGCCGGCTCGCCCGGGTGCTGAAGGCTCCCGGCAAGGCGCTGTGGCTGATCGACCACGCCCGGGCCGTCACCTGCGGGAGCACCTACGTCCGCGACTTCGTGGCGGGGCGGGGCCGGCCGGCCACGCTGGTCGCCACGGTCGCCGACCCCGACCTGTTCCACCCGATCCCCAAGCCCCAGGCCGAGACCAGGGCCGACGCCGGGGCCGGCGGTCGCCTCGTGGTCGGCTGGATCGGCACCCACTCGACCTGGCCCTACCTGGCGGCGATCCTCCCGTCGATCGCGGCGGTCGGGCGCCGCCACCCGATCACGCTGCGGGTCGTCGGCGCCGGCACCGAGGTCCCGCCGGTCCCCGGCGTCGAGGTCGACCAGCGCGACTGGGACCTGGCCCGGGAGCCGTCCGACTTCGCGACCCTCGACGTCGGGCTGTACCCCATCACCGAGGACGCCTGGTCGGTGGGCAAGTCGGGCTTCAAGTCCGTCCAGTACCTGGCCTGCGGGGTGCCCTTCGTCGTGTCGCCCGTCGGCGCCGCCGCCACCGTCGGCCTCCCGGGCGAGACCCACCTCGTGGCGACGTCGCCGGGCGAGTGGGTCGACGCCCTCGACCGGCTGTGCGGCGACGCCGGGCTGCGGCGGCGCCTCGGCGAGGCGGGGCGCCGGCACGCGCTGGAGCACCACACCGTCGATCGGGCTGCCGACGCCCTCGCCGCCGTGCTCCGCGGGGTGACGGGGTGAGCCGGCGGCTCCGGCTCGGGGCCCTGACGGCGGTCGCGCTCCTGCCGCCGGCGTGGAAGCCCTGGCTGTACGGGCGGCTCTTCGGCTACCGCATCCACCCCAGCGCCCGCATCGGGCTGACCATCCTCGACGCCGGCGAGGTCGACATCGGCGAGGCCGTCACCGTCGGCCACGGGAACCTCGTGCTCCAGGTGGGACGCCTGTCCATCGGTGCCCACACGCGGATCGGCGTGTTGAACGTGCTGCGCGGCGGCGACGCCATCGAGATCGGCCGCTACGTCGACATCATGCGCCGCAACGAGCTGACCTCCATCGTCGACCCCGATCCCGTCACCGTGCCCCACCCCCACCTCCGGATCGGCGACGGGTCGGTGGTCACCGACGGGCACCGGCTCGACTTCACCGACCGCCTCGAGCTGGGCCGGCGGGTCATCGTCGGCGGGCGCGCCTCGTCGCTGTGGACCCACAACCGCCAGCGCACCGCACCCGTCCGCGTCGGTGACCGCACCTACGTCGGCTCGGAGTGCCGGATGGCGCCCGGCTCCGCCCTGCCCGCCGGCTCGATCGTGGCCCTCGGGTCGGTCGTCTCCGGGAGCATCGAGACCGACGGGTCGCTCATCGGCGGCGTGCCCGCCCGGGAGCTGCGCCCCCTCCGCGCCGACGAACGTGAGCTGGTCGACCGCCGCACCCGTGATGACCTGCCCGCCGACGTCTGAGCGACCGCTGCCCCCGGCGGTGCGCGACCGCCTGCGCTGCCCCACCTGCCGTGGCGCGCTGGGCACCGTGACCGGCGGCCTGGGCTGCGACCGTGGCCACACCCTGCGGTGGGTCGATGGGGTCCTCGACGCCCGGACCGGCGAGCCGGTCACCGGCGGATCGACCGGGTCGACCCTGCGGTCGTTCGGCTACGAGTGGACGGCCTTCGCCCAGGTCCGGCCCGAGGACGAGCGGTTCTGGGCGCGGTACACCGAGCTGCTCCCGCTGGCCGAGCTCGGCGGCGCCGTGGCGCTCGACGCGGGCTGCGGCAAGGGGCGCTTCAGCCTGTTCACCGCCCGCCACGTCGGCGCGCTGGTGGCGCTCGACGGCTCGGATGCCGTGGTCCCCGCGGCCCGCAACCTGGCGGGCCACCCGTCCGTGGTGGTCGTGCGGGCCGACATCCGCGCCGCACCGCTCGCCGACGCCAGCATCGACCTGGTCACCTGCCTCGGCGTGCTCCACCACCTCGACGACCCGGCGGCCGGGTTCCGCGCCCTGGCCCGCCTGGTCGCACCGGGAGGGCGGTTCCTGCTGTACGTCTACAGCCGACCGACCGGCCGGGGCCTCCGCGCCACCGGCCTGGCCGGGGCCGCCTGGCTGCGCCGGGGCACCACCCGCCTGCCCCACCGGGTGCTCCGCATCCTCTCGGGGCCGATCGCCGCGGCGCTGTACCTGGGCCTGGTGCTGCCCGGCGCGGTCGGGTCGAGGCTGGGTGTGCGGTGGCTCACGGCGCTACCGCTCGGCACCTACCGCGGTGCGCCGCTGCGCAGCCTCTGGCTCGACACGTTCGACCGGCTCAGCGCCCCGGTCGAGCACCGCCACACGGTCGGCGAGGTCGAGGGGTGGTTCACCGCCGCCGGCCTGACCGTGGCCGGCGTGCGCGACGAACCGGACCTGGCCGGCCTGGTGGTCCTGGGCCGGCGCCCCGTCACCCAGGTCTAGGGGCCCTGGACCAGCTCGGAGCCGGGGCGCTCGACCCGGCCGTCCCGCAACCGCAGGACCCGGGAGCACCGCGCCAACGTCGACGGCCGGTGCGTGATCACCACCACGGTCACCGTGCCCGCCAGGCTCTCCAGCGTCTCCTGGACCACCCGCTCGCACTCCTCGTCGAGAGCGCTGGTCGGCTCGTCGAGCACGAGCAGCGAGGGCTCGCCGACGAGGGCGCGGGCGATGGCGATCCGCTGGCGCTGACCACCCGACAGGCCCCGGTGGCGCGGCCCCACCAGCCGCTCGAGGCCTTCGGGGAACCGGTCGACGTCACGGTCGAGGCCGGCCAGGTGCGACGCCGTCGCCACCTGGTCGTCGGTGATGCCGACGCGGAGGAACCGGATGTTGTCGGCGATCGTGCCCTCGACGAGCTTCGGCTCCTGCGGCACCAGGCTCACCTGCCGGGCCCAGTCCCGGCGGTCGTAGTCGGACGCGGGACGACCGTTCACGAGGTACCGGCCCTCGGTCGGCGAGCGGAGGAGCAGGAGGACCTGCACGAGCGTCGACTTCCCGGCCCCCGACGGGCCCGCCACGCCCAACGCCTCCCCCTCGTGCAGCCGCAGGTCGACCTGCGACAGCGCCTCCTGGCCAGAGGGGTAGCGGAAGGAGACGCCCACCAGCTCGCAGGTGACGATCCGGTCCAGCGGCCGCCCGTCCGACCGGGGTGTCGACGCCGCCAGGGCGGCCGTCGCGGCGACGACGGCGTTCCGCCGGGGCACGGTCGACAGCGCCGACACGTACGAGTGCTGGGCCTGCTGCGAGTAGGCGAAGGCCCGGAGCAGGAGCAGGACGACCGCGCCGAGCTCGGTACCGACCCGGGCACCGACGACGACCAGCACGCCGAGCCCGACGAAGACGAGCACGAACACCGCGCCCTGGTAGGCCACCGGGGTGAGGGCGGCGGCGAAGTCCGCCGACGCACCGGCCCGGCGCTTCTGCTCGATCGAGGCGCGGGCCCGCTCGGCCTGGGCGGCGCCGACGCCGAACACGGCGACCTCCTCCGCCAACCGGACGCTCTCGGCGGTGAGCCCGGCGACGTCGAGGTCGTGGCCCATCCGGCGCCGGGTGCGCCGCGCGACCACGCCGGCGATGGGGCGCAGCAGCAGCGCGAGCAGGGCGGCGCCGACGATGGTCCCGCCCGCGGTGGCCGGGCTGACCGCCACGCTGGAGGCCACCAGCACCGCGAACGACAGCGCGGCCTGCAGCGCCTGCAGGGCGTGCAGCACCCCGGCGGCCGCCAGGGCCGACTGCGTCGAGGCCAGCTCCTGCAGCTCGCCCTCGGGGTGGGTCGCCACCTCGTCCCACGACGCCTCCAGGTAGGCCTCGAGCAGGTCGCCCTGGTAGCGGGCCTCGATGTCGACCCGGGCGGTGGTGGCGAGGCGGAGGCCCACCAGCGACGCCGCCATCCGGACCGCGGCGCAGGCGAGCCCGATGACGACGAGGGGACCGGCGCTGGCGTCGTCCGGGAGGAGCGGCAGCGCGACCCCGGGGACCGCCTCGTTGCCGAGGGCCACCGCTGCGGCGACCACGAGGACCACCACGGCCGCCTCGGCGAGACCGGCGACCAGCCCGGCGAGGGCGGAGAGCCAGAGGCGGGGCCCGGCCCCGCGCAGCAGGCCGCGGAGCTCACGCATCGGCGGTGCGATCTCGGGGCGGCGCGGCGTCATCGATGGGGCGCCCGCCTTCGATCCGAAGCCGGGTAACGCTACCCCGGTGGGCTCCGGGGCATCGCGACCCCGGGCCCGGCACCGAGGTAGGTTCCGCGCCCCATGGCCCCCTCGGCTCCCACGGCGTCCGACGGGCGGATCCGGGTGGTGCGCATCATCGCCCGCATGAACGTCGGCGGCCCCGCAGTGCAGGTGGCGACCCTCATGCGCGGCCTCGACCCCGATCGGTACGACCAGCACCTCCTCGTCGGCACCGTCGGCGACGGCGAGCGCGACTACCTCGCCACCCGGGCGCCCGACGTGGCCGTCACCGTGGTGGGCGGCCTCGGCCGCGCCCCCCGGCCCTTCGACGACCTGCGGGCGCTGGCCTCGATCCGCCGCATCGTGGCCGAGCTCCGGCCGCACATCGTGCACACCCACACGGCCAAGGCCGGCGCCCTCGGCCGGGCCGCGGCCGCGCTCGCACGGGTGCCGCTGGTCGTGCACACCTTCCACGGCCACCTCCTCCACGGGTACTTCGGCCCCGGGCTCACCCGCGCGGTGGTGACCGCCGAGCGGCTGGCCGCCCGCTTCACCACCGCGCTCGTCGCGGTCGGCCCCCAGGTGCGCGACGACCTCCTGGCGGCCCGGATCGGGCGCCCGGGCCAGTACACGGTGGTGCCCCCGGGCATCGGCCTGCGCCCGGCGCCCGACCGCGGTACCGCCCGAGCGTCGCTCGGGGTCGCTCCCGACGCCGACGTGGTCCTGTACGTCGGGCGCCTCACCGGCATCAAGCGACCCGACCGGCTGCTCGACGTCGCCCGCCGCGTCCACGATGCCCGGCCGGCCGCGGTGGTGCTCGTCGCCGGCGACGGCGACCTGGCCGCCCGGGCCCGGGCCGATGCCGCCGGCCTCGACGGCGCGGTGCGGTTCCTCGGCTGGCGCGACGACCTCGAGACCCTCTACGCCGCCGCCGACGTGGTGCTGCTGACCTCGGACAACGAGGGGACCCCCGTCTCGCTCATCGAGGCGGCCCACGCCGGGCGCCCGGCCGTGGCGACCGACGTGGGGAGCACCCGGTACGTCGTCGACGACGGGCGCTCCGGGGTGCTCTGCCCTCCCGACGCCGCCGCCCTCGCCGGCGCGGTGCTCGACCTGCTCGGCGACCCGGAGCGCCGCGCGGCGATGTCGGCGGCCGCCGTCGAGCACGCCGCCGCCCGGTTCGGCCGGCACCGCCTCGTCTCCGACACCGAGGCCCTCTACGAACGCCTGCTCGCCACGACCGCCCGGTGAGGAGCCGGTCAGGCCGTGGGCGCGACCGCCCGGTGGCGCCGGGCCAGGAGCAGGGCGCCGGCCCCGAGGAGCAGCAGCACCACCGCCAGCCGGACGAGCGGGCCGCTCTCGGCCCCGGTGCGGGGCACCATGCCGGCCGCGACCGTGTCCTCTGCGCCGGGCACCGTGATCACCAGCGACTGGTCGAGGTCACCACAGACCGCCGACAGGGTGTGCTGACCCGGCGCGGTCCCCGACGGGACGGCACCTGTGAACGTGAAGTCGCCGTCGCCGTCGGCGTTCGTGGTCCCGAGCCGGCGGCCGTCGAGGTCCACCGTGACCGCGGTCGCCGGCGGGCAGCCGGTGCCGGTG
>Ga0272482_10000573_pt1 | contig 11587 bp, 10 predicted proteins | sample RVTome_8_FD_192427 | JGI IMG/M metagenome (GOLD analysis project Ga0272482, IMG submission 192427) | Soil microbial communities from uranium-contaminated site in the Upper Colorado River Basin, Wyoming, United States - RVT160D0 (version 2) ...
GCGCAGGAACGCCTGGACCGTGCCCTGCTGCACGCCGGCGGACCACTGGTCGTCGAACTCGACCCGCTCGGAGATGGCGTCGATCAGCTCGCCGAAGTCGGTGATCTCGTGGCCGCCGGGACCGGCCGACGGCACCGCCGGCCGGCGGGCCAGCTCGGCCGCCACCCGGTCGAAGTTGTTCATCGAGCCCTCGCCGTCGTCGAGGAGCACCATGCCGCCGGCCACACCCTCCAAGGGGGCGGCGTGGCGGGCCAGCTGGATGCGCACCCGCTGGGAGATGAACGAGATCTGGTTGCGGTTGGCGGCCTCGTCGGCGAAGCAGAACTCGAGCAGGCCGCGGCGGACGAACTCGATCGGCGTCCAGCCGAACACCTCGACCTCGTCGGACCGGCGGGAGTCGACGGCCGGCACGATGCCCTGCCCGCCGGCCACCGGTGGCGCCCAGATGGTGACGTCGCGGAACGGCCCCGGGTCGTCGACGCCGAGCGCGGCCCACTGCCGCCGGGCCTCGGGGTGCTTCACGTCGAGCAGGCGGTTGGGTCGGTCGAGGTGGAGCAGGTCCTCGCCCTTGAGGTTGAACACCAGCGCCCGGGTGTTGGGGGCGTGGGGGCCGAGGATGCGCCGGCCCCGCTCGGTCTCGAACAGCTGGTAGAGCAGGAAGCTGGCGTAGGACGTCTTGGTGGCGACGCCGGAGATGCCGGCGATGTTGACGTGGCCGCCGTTCTTGCCGGACATGAAGGCGAAGTCGAGGTGGACCGGTTCGCCGCCCTGGTCGAGGCCGACCGGCAGCCGGTCGTCCATCTGGTCCTCGAACAGGGCGACCGAGCGGGCCTCGTCGGCACACGCCACCACCGTGGAGCCGGGGGCGGGGGACACCCAGATCTCGGGTTCGACCCGCAGCACCGCCACCTCGACCCGGCGGGCCGTCTCGCCCGGCATGGTGCGGGAGTCGACGATGCGGGCCGTGTCGGACGCCCAGGTGGCGCCCTCGATGTGGCCCGACGTCTCGGCCACGATGCCGAAGTGGGTGACCACCCGGCCGTCGGGCAGCTGTTGGGTGCAGGCCACCAGCTGGTCGAGCGTGGCGACCGCGTGGGGCGCCAGCACCACCGTGAAGCGCTGCGAGGTGGTGGGCACCGCGCCGTCGATGTGGCCCAGCACCTGGCCGGCGGCGATCGACGCGGCCAGCCGGGCGGCCCGCTCGTCGATCACCCGCTCGACGTCGTCGTGCTCGACGGCCCCGACCGCGCCGTTGCCGGGCCGGTGGTCGACGCTCACCGCGCACCCCCAACCGAGCTCACCAGGTGGCGGCGCTCGTCGGACCGCGACGAGCGGGCCTCCCCTTCACCCACCAGCTGGGCGATCGAGGTGCGGATGGCCCGCGACGCCAGGCCGCCGTCGCCCAGGAGGTGGCGGAGGTGGCGTTCGAGGGCCCCGGTGGGCTGCAGGTTCTGCGGGGCCCGGGGGTCGACGTGGGGCACGCCGGCGAAGCGGGGCAGGATGCCCGCCACCCGGCACGCCACGCGGACGGCGTCGGGCTGGCCGGCGGCCGACGGCAGCTCGATGCGGACGATGCCGGCCCAGGGGCCCGAGGTGCGGGTGCGGGCGGCCAGGCGCACGTAGGCCGAGAACCGCTCCTCGCCCAGGCGGAACAGGCTGGTGCGCTGGCCGGGCGCCAGCAGCGCGACCCGCTCGTGGTGGGCCGGGGCCAGCAGCCGGCGGTGGTGGGTCTTGGTGATGCCGACGACCGGCAGGTCGCGCGACCGCACGTAGAACAGCGGCCCGTCGACCAGCGTGAGGTAGCCGGCGGCGCACAGCTCCTCGGCCAGGCGGCCCTCGCTGGAGCGCATGCGGACCTGCAGCTCGTCGAGCGGGGCCTTGGGGGTGGTGAGCGGGGTGGACGCGGCCACCCAGCGATAGCCCCCCTGGACCGGCGGTAGCTCGACGCGCGTGCCGCCGCCCACGATGACCAGGCGGGTGACCTCGCAGCGCTCGAACCGGAACGGGCGCCCGGGCGCGAGCACGGCGGCGCCGACCCCGTGGGCGCCGGCGATGCCGCTCACGAAGGTGCCGTCGCCGGCGTCGAGGTAGAGAGCGCCCTCGCCCCGGCGGACGCCGTCGACGAACGCGAACGTCTGGCGGCCGTCGTCGGGGGTGCCGTCGTGGAAGGCGAGGGTGTCGGGACCGTCCTCGACCAGTTCGGCGTCGTCGGCGACCTCGGCCTCCGGGTCGACCAGCATGGCGGGCCCGTAGGCAGCCGCCCAGTCCTCCATGTAGATGGCGGGCGCGCCCGCCGCCAGGCTGTTCACCGCTCCGTCTCCTCTGCCGGACAGGTGTTCCGTCCGCCCGACAGCCAACATAGGCACGAGGTGTGACAGTGGAGGGTGATGGTCGGCGGGAAACCCGCGCGAAAAGGCGCGGAAATGCTGGGTCAGGGATGGAGGCGCAGCTTGTCGAGGGCCTTGTCGACGGTGCGGCGGTCGCCGGCCACCGCGAACCCCGCCAGCCGCAGGTCCCCGGTGGCGACGGCGGCCACCGCGGCCCGGTTGTCGACGTCGTTGCCGGTGGCGAACAGGTCGTCGCTGTAGACGGCCACGGTGAGGCCGCGCCCGAGCGCCCGGTCGAAGCCCCGGCGCACGGCGGCGGCGTCGCCGCCCAGCACCACCACCGGCCGCCCGAACATCGGGTGGTACTTCACGCCCGAGGCGTCCTCGTAGGGGAGTCCGATCAGCCCGGGCGCCGCGGTGCCCAGCCCGCTCGACAGGAACGCCGTCACGTTGAGGGCCTGCCACGCCGCCAGGTCGGTGCGCACCACCACGGCGATCTTGACGTCGTCGGTCATGTGCCCAGCTCAGCGTGGCTGTCGCCGTGCGGTCTTGTACGTTCTTCGCGTGCGACCGGTGGAGCAGGTGCGGGCGTGGCGGCCGGAGCTGCCGGGCGTGCGCGAGGTGTTCCACGCCCGGTTCGTCACCCATCGCTACCCGCCCCACACCCACGACACCTGGACCGTGCTCGTCGTCGACCAGGGGGCCATCCGCTACGACCTCGAGCGCCAGGCCCACGGGTCCGACCACGGCACGGTCACCGTCCTGCCGCCGGGCGTGGTCCACGACGGTCGGGCCGCACACCACGCCGGGTTCCGCAAGCGGGTGCTCTACGTCGAGACCGACGTGCTGGGCGAGCACCTGGTGGGCCCGGCGGTCGACCACCCGACGATCGCCGACCGGTGGCTCGGGCACCAGGTCGACGGGCTCCACCGGCACCTGGCCGGCGGCGACGACCGGCTGGCCGGCGAGGCGGCGCTGGCCGAGGTGGTCGAGCGGCTCGGGGCCCACCTCGGCGGCGCGACCCCACCGGCGCCCGCGCCCTTTCCCGATCCCCGCCTGGCCGACCGCCTCCGCCAGCTCCTCGACGCCCACGCCCTCGGCCCGCTCACGCTGGCCGAGGCGGCCGAGGTCCTCGGCGCCAACGTCACCCACCTGGTGCGCAGCTTCGGCCGGGCCTACGGCATCAGCCCGCACGCCTACGTGGTCGGCCGCCGGGTCGACGCCGCCCGCCGCCAGCTCCTCGACGGCGTCCCGCCGGCGCTGGTCGCCGCCGGCACCGGCTTCCACGACCAGGCCCACCTCGGCCGCCACTTCACCCGCCACGTCGGCACCACGCCCGGTCGCTTCGCCCGTGCCGACCGCGACCGGCGCCGCGACCGGCCGTGACCGCCCGCCATAATCGGGCACCATGACGGACCTCGCGACCATCGCCCCGGCCTTCGTCGAGATGGCCCATCGGATCGTGTGGACCACCGCCGCCACGGTCGGTCCCGACGGGCAGCCCCGCACCCGCATCCTCCACCCCCTGTGGACCTGGGACGGCGAGTCGCTCAGCGGCGTCGTGGCCACCGGCCCCACCCCGCTCAAGCGGGCCCACATCGACCACAGCCCCCACATCTCGTTCAACTACTGGGACCCGACCCAGGACACCTGCACCGCAGACTGCCGGGTCGAGTGGATCCTCGACGACGCCGGCCGCGAGGCCGTGTGGCAGGCCCTGGCCGAGGCCCCCGAGCCGGTCGGCTACGACCCGGCGATCATCCCCTGGTGGGCCGACGGCCCCCGCTCGCCGGCCTTCGCCGGGCTGCGGCTGACCCCGCAGCGGCTGCGGGTCATGCCCGGCTCGGTCATGAGCGGCGGGCCGGGCGAGGTCCTCACCTGGGCCGCCGGCGCCTGACCGGGCGACCCGGACCCGCCCGTGGAACGCGAGATCACCGCCCCCGTCGACCTGTGCACCCCTGCGGGCCGGCTCGACCGGGCGGCCGTCGGCTGGACCCGCCGGCCCCTGCACCGCTGCGCCCTCCCGGGGTCGTGGGGCCGCCGCAAGCGCTGGGACTTCTGGAGCGTCGTCGGCCCCGACCTGGCCTGCAACCTCACCTACGCCGATGTCGACTACGTGGGCATCGTCGACGTGTGGTGCGTCGAGCTGTCGACCGGCCGCACCATCGAGCGGTCGGTCCCCGTGCCGCTGGCCCGGGGCCTGGCGCTGCCCGACGAGGTGGGCGGCGCGCCGCTGCACCACGAGGGCGGCGGCCTGGAGGTGGCGATCAGCGAGGTCGACGGCGGCACCCGGCTGCGTGTGGCGTTCGGTGACGGCGCGGCGGGGGGCGAGGCGTTCGACCTCGACGTGCTGGTCCACCGGCCCGCCGGCCACGAGTCGCTGGGCGTGGTCATCCCCTGGAGCGACCGCCGCTTCCAGTACACGACCAAGGACGTCGCCCGCCCCGCCGGCGGCACGGTCGAGTGGGGCGAGCAGGTGGTCACCCTCGACCCGGACGACGGTCGGTCGTGGGGCTGCCTCGACTTCGGCCGCGGCAAGTGGCCCTACCGGACCCGCTGGAACTGGGGCGCGGGTGCCGGCCTGGCGAGCGGGGTGCGGGTCGGCCTGCAGCTGGGCGGCAGGTGGACCGTCGGCACGGGCATGACCGAGAACGCCCTGTGCGTCGACGGCCGCCTGTCGAAGGTGTCGGAGGAGCTGGAGTGGACCTACGACCGGCGTGACTGGCTGCGCCCGTGGCGGGTCCGCACCCCTCGCTCCGACCGGGTCGACCTCACGTTCACCCCCGTGTACGACAAGGTGTCGCGCCTCCAGCTGGGCGTGGCCTCCCAGGCGGTCGACCAGTGCTTCGGCGCGTGGTCCGGCACGGTGGTCCCCGAGGGCGACCGACCGCTGACGATCGACGGCCTGTTCGGTTGGGCCGAGGAGGCCTCGTGGCGATGGTGACCCCGAGGGGGCCAGGCTGGATCGGCCGGAGCCCGGTAGCTTGGCTGCCGTGACTGCCGGGTCGGCCTTGGGCCGTGAGCGGATGGGGTACCCGGCCGAGGCTTGATCACCCCGCGGGCCCGGGGCCCGCCCTCCCTGTGAGCGCACCACCGAGTGGAGCACGCACAGGAGAGGAGGTGATTGCATGACCCACCCGGAAGCCCCGGACCCGGGCGAGACGCCGCAGGCGTTCATCGCCCGCCACACCGTCGGTGACGTCGTCGACGGCCACGTCGTCGAGCACGTGTCGTTCGGCTCGTTCGTCGAGCTCGGCGGGGGAGTCCACGGACTCCTCCACCGCGACGAGCTGACCGAGACCCCCGCGCTCGGCGCCGCCCTGCGTGTCGAGATCCTCGCCATGGACCCCGACCAGGGCCGCGTCGCCCTGCGGCCGGCCGGCTAACGGACGCGTGACAGGGGCGGGGGGTGCACACCCCGCCCCTGTCGCCCCGGCCGTTGCCCGCCCGGTCCCGCCCCGGGGAGATCTCCCGAATGGGCCTACGATCGGGCCACGACCAGTCTCGAGTCCCCGGCGCCATCCTCGCCCTCGACCTCGTCGGCCCGAGGGAAGCAGACGCGCGAACGGCTCCTCGACGCGGCCGAGCGGCTGTGGGGGGAGCGGGGCGTCGAGGGCGTGTCGCTGCGTGAGATCCGCATCGCCGCCGGTCAGCGCAACAGCTCTGCCCTCCAGTTCCACTACGGCAACCGCGACGGCCTGCTGCTGGCCCTGACCCAGCGGCACCTGCCCCGCCTGGAGGCGATCCGCGAGAGCCTCCACGACGCGCTCGTCGCCGCCGGCCGGCAGGACGATCTGGCGGGGCTGGTCGAGGTACTGGTCCGACCCACGGCCGAGTACCTGCACCAGGGGCCGTCGGCCCGGGCGTGGGTGAAGATCTCCGCCGAGCGGTTCGCCCGCCCCGAGACCGGCCTGAGCGACATGGCCGAGCACGCCGCGCCGCTGGGGCTGCAGGTGGGCGGGGAGGTGCACCGGCAGCTGGCCGCCACGCTCGACCCCGACGTCGCCGTGGAGCGCCTGCTGTCGACCCTGGTGTCGTGCCACCACCTGTGCGCCGACCGGGCCCGGGTCGAGGACACGCCGGCGGCGCTGGTGGGCCGCTGGGCGCTGCCGTTCGACCGCTGGCTGGCCAACCTGCTCGACATGGCGCTGGCCGCGCTGACCGCCCCGCTCCGCACGGGCGTCGCCCCCGGGCACGCCCTGCTGCCGCTCCCGACCCCTGCTCCCGCCCCCGCCGAACCCGACCGGGACGGCTGATTGGGTTACGGTCGGCGGCCCATGGCGAGGGCAGCGCAGGCAGTTCGGGCAGGTCGGAGCGCAGCGGTGGTCGTGGTGGCGGGTCTCGTCGTGCTCGGCGCGTGCAGCGGGGGCGACGACGACAGCGGCGACGACGGTCCCCGCACCGTCCAGCCCGGCGCCCCGGGCGAGGAGGGCCGCGAGCTCAGCGACGAGGAGGCCGGCGAGATCGAGGCCCCGGCCCACGTCCCGGCCGACACCGAGTTCGTGCAGGGGATGATCGCCCACCACCAGCAGGCGCTGGCCATGGTGGCCCTGGTCGACGACCGGACCGACCGCGACGACGTGCCGGTGCTGGCCGAGCGCATCCGGGTGTCGCAGACCGACGAGGTTGGTCGTCTCAAGACCTGGCTCACCGACCGCGGCGAGGACGTCCCCGCCGCCGATGCCCACGAGCACCACGAGCTCATGCCGGGCATGGCCACCCCCGAGCAGCTCGCCGGTCTGGAGGCGGCGTCGGGCCCGGCGTTCGACCGCTCGTTCCTGGAGCTGATGATCACCCACCACCAGGGGGCGGTGGCGATGGTGGCCCAGCTCTACGAGGACGGCGGCGGGCTGGAGCCGGTCGTCGACGGCCTGGCCCGCGACGTCGAGGCCGACCAGAACATCGAGATCGGCCGCATGCAGGACCTGCTCGCCACCCTCTGACCCGGGCGCGGCACGGCCCCCGGGAGCCGGGGGCCGTGCCGATCAGGGGTGTGGTTACGTCAGTCGAGCGACGAGCACTGGCCCACGGCCGGGCCCCGCACGTCGTTGGGCGAGCCCAGGTGCAGCGGCGCCGGGGTGTTGCCCGTGCAGGTCAGCGGGCCGTGGACGTCGTTGCCCGCCACCACGGCGGCCACCGAACCGGTGCTGTTGCCGGTCAGCGTGACCGGGCCCCGGACCGTCGAGTCGACCACGGCGACGCTGGCCGTCGACCGGGTGACCGTGACCGGCCCCCGCACGGTGGTGTCGTACACCTGCACGTCCGTCGCGCTGGTGGCCGTGACCGGCCCCGACACCGAGGCGCCCAGCGCCAGCAGCGAGGCGCCGGAGCGCACGGTCACCGGGCCGTTGACGGTGGCGCCCTGCAGGCAGGTCACCCCCGACGACACGGTGAGCGGGCCGTTGTGGCGGCCGGTGATCGTCGTCGTGCAGGTGCGCAGCAGCTGGTCGAACCGGGCCCGGGCCACGGCCCGGCTGGGCTCCCAGGTGAAGGCCGACTGGTGCTGCGGGTTGAACTCGTCGAGGTGGACCTCCTCGGCGGCGGCGATCTCGGCCTCGGTCAGGTGCTCGCTGGGCACCAGCCCGAACACGTCGAGGCCCCGGGCGATCTCGGCGCCGTAGATGTGGCCGTTGTACCAGTAGGTCGACCAGAAGCCGCCGAGCTGGAGGGCCGTGGGGCTGATCGGGCCCCGGTCGAAGAAGCCGATCTCGACGGGGTCGGCCGAGTCGGTGAAGTCCATCAGCGACAGGCCGCCCTGGTACCAGGCCTGGGCCAGGATGTCGCGACCGGGCACCGGGATCAGCGAGGCGTTGTGGGCCACGCAGTTCTCGCTGGTGGTCTGGGCGGCGGGCATCTTGTAGTAGCTGCGGAACTGCATCTCGCCGTCGACGATGTCGAAGATGGCGTTGGCGCCCCAGCTGAGCTGGTCGGTGGCCCGGCAGCGGGCGGCGGTGCCGCCACCCCACTCGTCGGTGAAGATCACCGTGGAGCCGTCGTTGCTGAGCGTGGCCGAGTGCCAGTAGGCGAAGTTGGGGTCGGCCACCTCGCCGATCCGCACCGGGTTCTCCGGGTCGGAGATGTCGATGAGGATGCCGTTGCCCTCGCAGGCGCCCGCGGCGATGCCCAGCTCGGGGAACGTGGTGATGTCGTGGCAGGCGTCGGTGATCGGCGTGGGGCCCCACGGGATGCCCGAGGGGTGCAGCGGCGTCTGCGGCGCGTTCTGCAGGCCGTCGAGCGCGCCCGTCTCGGGGTCGGTGAACAGCCGGGGCCCGCTGACCAGCGCCGCGGTCTCCGGGGCGTCGACCGGCACCTTGATCACGTCGATCCGCCAGCGCGACGGGTTGTCGCCGTCGGCCGGGTTGTTGTTGCAGCCCGCCATCGTGGTGGCGGGCCGGACCGTGGTGGTGCCGGAGATGTAGACGTAGACGTTGTCCGGGTCGTCGGGCGGGGCCAGCAGCGAGTGCGTGTGCGACCCGCGGCAGGCCTGCACGGCCGCCACCTGGACCGGGTTGGCGATGTCGCTGATGTCGAAGATGCGGACGCCCTGGAAGCGGGTGCCCACCGACGGATCGGTGCCGCAGTCGACCCGGGCCCGGGTCTCCTCGACCGACATGAACAGCAGGTCGCCGTGCACCGACAGGTCGCCCTGGCCGCCCGGGCACACCACGTTGGTCACGTTGACCGGCGCCGTGGGCTCGGAGATGTCGTAGATGTTGAACCCGTTGAAGCTGCCGACGAAGGCGTGGTCGCCGCCCAGGGCCAGGTCGGACTGGGCGAACGCGAAGGACCCGGGGTTGTTGGGGTCGACGAAGCCCTCGGGCTTGTCGTGGTGGGCCTCGTGCTCGAGGTTGCGGATCGCGGTCTCGGCGTCGAGCCACCCCGGGTCGAGCCCCACCCGGGGATCGGGCTCCTGGGCCTGCGCCTGTGGGACCCCGGTCAGTCCCATGGCCAGAGCGGCTGCCGCTCCGGCGATCGTCCGTACCACCCGGCTCCTGCGCCTCGACATACGTCGGTCCCCTCCCTGCGACGGGCCTGTCCGGACCCCATCGCTCCTGTCGCCACCTGCTTGCGACAGTACAGGCGGCGGTCAGTCTTCGCCCGGGAGCGGCCGCCACGAACCGGTGCGAAGCTGCCCTCGAAAGAGGGAGCAAGCTCGCGCTTTCGGGGGCAGCTTCGGCGTGAGCAGCACGGACAGGTGCCGAGGCCTCGCCGAAGACGGCCCGACAAGGCCGGTTCCCGATGTGCCAAGCTCCGGACGTCGGCAACGCAGAGTGGTCGCCGGGGGCGGGCACGGGCAGCGGAGGGCGCAGATGGCGGATGGGGTGGAGCACACGGGACTGTCGCGCCGGCGGTTCCTGGGTGGGGGAGGGGCGGCCGCCGGGGCGCTGGCCCTGGGCGCGGGCCGGTGGGCCACGGGGGCGTCGGCGGCGCCGTCGTCGTCGCTGACCCACTCGGTGCCGTGGGTCCCGACCCTCGACCCGGTGGCCGGTGCCGTGCCCAGCGAGTCGCAGATGTTCGGCTGGATCCAGCAGGTGGTGGCCCAGGGCATCCGCCGGCCCGGCTACCCGGCCGCCGAGTGGGCCGAGCAGTTCGCCGCCCAGCGCTTCACCGAGCTGGGCCTGCAGGACGTGCGGCTGGAGCCCATCACCGTCGACCGCTGGGAGCCCACCGAGTGGTCGCTCGACGTGCTGCGCCCCGGCGCCGCCACCGTGCGGCTCGAGTCGTTCCCGGTGCCGTTCTCGCCGCCGGTCGAGCACCTCGAGGTCGACATCGCCCAGTACAACCCCGTGCTGCCCGGGCCGGTGCGCGGAAAGGCGTCGCTGGTCGAGAACCTGCTGCTGCGGATCCCCGCCAACCTGATGATGCTGCTGGGCACCTCGCCACCGCTGCCCACCCAGAACCGGTTCCACGACCCCGACGGCCAGCTGCTGCTGCCGGTGACGATCCCGTTCGGGCTGAAGTTCGGTGAGGTGCTGGAGCCGTCGGCGCGGGCCGGCGCGGCGGCGTTCATCGGCTCGCTGGCCTCCTATCCCGGCGACTCGTACCAGTACTACGTGCCCTACGTCGGGGGCACCGGGCCGCTGCCCGGCGTGTGGGTCCGGGGGAGCGCGGGCGTGTGGCTGCGCACCCAGGCCCTGCTGGGCGCCAAGGTGCGGCTGCGGGTGCGGTCGACCAACGTGCCCGTGACCTCCCACAACGTGGTGGGGGAGCTGCCCGGGCCCGCCGGCGGCTCCGGCGACGACCACGTGATCATCGGCTCGCACTCCGACGGGCCGTGGGCCTCGGCGGTGGAGGACGGCAGCGGCATCGCCCTGGTGCTGGCCCAGGCCGCCTACTGGTCGCAGGTCCCGCCGTCGGAGCGGCCCCACCGGCTGAAGTTCCTGCTCCACGGCGGGCACATGTCGGGCGGCGCCGGTCTGCACTCCTACATCGCCGACCACCGGTCCGAGCTCGACCGGGCCGTGCTGGAGCTGCACCTGGAGCACGCGGCCCGCGAGTTCGACCTCGGGCTCAACAACAGCGGCGTGGCCGCGACCGGACGGCCGGTGCCGCGCTGGTGGTTCACCAGCCGCATCCCCCGCCTGGAGGCGGCGGTGTACGACGCCCTGGTGGCCGAGGACGTGCGGCGGTCGATGATCCTGGTGCCCGACGCCTTCGGTCCCGAGCCGCCCACCGACGGCGGCTTCTACCACCACGAGGGCGTGCCGATCGTGAACTTCCTGTCGGCGCCGTTCTACCTGTTCGACGCCATGGACACGATCGACAAGGTCGACCGCTCGGCGCTCGTGCCCCTCACCCGGGCGGCGATCCGCATCGTCGAGTCGACCCGCGGCATCACCGCCGCCCAGATGCGCTCGGCCTAGCCGCGCGCCGGCATGACCGCCCCGTCCCCGTCGAAGCGGGGGTAGGCCGGGCCGATCACGTCCGACGTCTCGACCAGCCAGGTCAGCAGCCGTGTGCGCAGGTCGGCCATCAGCTCGGCGTGGGCGGGGTCGTCGGCCAGGTTGGTGGTCTCGGCGGGGTCGGCCCGGCGGTCGTAGAGCTCGGGGCCCTCGTGCACCCGGTGCACGTAGGTCCACCCGGCGGTCCGCATGGCGACGACCTTCCCGGCCGCCACCGGGGTGTCGGCCTCGATGCCGTGCTTGAGGTCGTAGGGGAACGGCTGGGGCGGGGTGGCGGCGGCGTCGTCGAGCGCCAGGCCGCCCTCGGAGAACGCGGCCGCCCGGCCGGGCCCGCCGTCGCCCCCGACCAGCGGCACG
>Ga0272482_10000574_pt1 | contig 11584 bp, 7 predicted proteins | sample RVTome_8_FD_192427 | JGI IMG/M metagenome (GOLD analysis project Ga0272482, IMG submission 192427) | Soil microbial communities from uranium-contaminated site in the Upper Colorado River Basin, Wyoming, United States - RVT160D0 (version 2) ...
CGCCAACCGTGTCTGTCGGTGCACTTCGAGCAGCTGAACGAGCCGCGGTCGTACTGCCGCTCGATCCTGTCGTACCCAATCGACTGGGCGCTTCGGGCCGCGCTGCTGGAGGCCGACTTGTTGATGGTCCGCTTGGTCGATCTCGCCATCTTCGAGGAGCGCGACGCGGACGGCATGAGTCTGACCCTCCAGGACGGCCTGTTCCTACGGTGGACGCGCGACGAGTGCCACCTGGCGTTCTCGAACCGGTTTATTGACGAGGTCATGACCGGACCGGTATCAGCGGCCGAGATGCGTACGTCTCTGCTCGACTCCGTGCGCCATTTGGAACAGGAAGTCGCGCCGCTCGTCATGGAACCCGACCAGCTTTCACAGGCCGACGAAATGAACCGAGGAAGCGGCAGCAACGTGCGGTACACCACCGCGTATCCAGCCCACGACGGTGACCTCGTGCTCGTCGGCAGCGCCGCCGACGCTGGACTCGACATGGTTCCTGGGGTGACGCACACCGAGTATTACCCGGCGTCCCGGCGGCTGATCGTCTACGCCGATAAGGATATCCTGCTCGACGCCGAGATACCGGGAACCGACTAACTGTCGTTGCGCCGCCGCAACGTCGCCCTCGCTCCCAGGAACGGAGCGGAAGATGCCGCTGTTGCCGTAGGCCTCGTCCGCGGGCGGCCCACCAGGCCGGCACGGCCGCCGCGACGGCTGAGGTGAGCGCGCGGCACCCCTCAGGGCCATTGCGCTGGTACCGGTGTTCTGGAGTCGTCGACGCGGGACGTTCTGGAGCATCGCGCCGGCGTGCCGAAGCTCGCCTAGCCTAGGGTGGGCTGGATCAGGGACACTCGCCCTGCGCCCACGGTGGGAGTGCGGCACAGGTGGTGGGTCGGCTTGCCAGGTGGTACTCGGTCGCTGGCGCTGGGCACGTTGCCTTGGGACGATGTCGGTCATCGATGGGCTCCGACAACGTGGGAGTAGAGGTGCCGGACGTCGACCTTGAGTCATTCGGATTGCATGTGAGCCGGCTCGTTGAGGTGGAGCTTGCCGAGGCGACGATCGTCAGTCCGGACCGTCTGGTAGGCGAGGTCGAGGCCGAGCGGTTGCCGGTTCGCCTCCCTGCAGAAGATGCTGGTCTGAAAGATGAAGGCGTTGCGGGTGACACCGCTGCTGCCGCACATCGGGCCATGGATCGATTGGGACAGTTGGTCTGGCGCGCCGCCAGGATTGTCCCGCCGGGGCGGGATCAGCCATGAGCCCGGCTGCCGCGCCTCAGACCAGGGCCGATGACTGAATCGCCGCCGATGTCGCCCGTGATGCCGCAACCGCCGATCTTGCGGAACCAGCAATCCGCTGGTTCCGCAAGACAGCGGGCGTTTGCTGCTTCCTGTCAAGCTCGGGCCCGCCACTTGCCGTTGCCGAAGACGGTCGTGGCCACGAGAAACCGCGACTCCAGCACGATTCCCACCCTGCTGGCATCGGACGACGCGCGACTCGCCGCCACCTTATAGTCGCCGGCTAGGGAGCGGACACGCCAGCAGGCTAGCGTACTCGCGTGGGCGATGCACTCGATGAGTTGTTGCCGTGGGATCGGTGGCTGTTCCCCGTCAGTTCTCAGATCCCCATCTTGGACGACGGGTTTCTCGACGATCCGGCAGGCCCGTTTGCCCATCTCATCGAGTCCGAGACGACCCTCCTGTCCGGACTTGATGGCGTCCGGTTGGCGGTGGTGATCTTCGGCGAGTCGGGGGTGGGCAAGTCCACGCTGCTGAGAATCGAAGCCGAGCGGCGCCGTATGGCCGGCGGCCATGTTGCCCTTCTCGACTTGGCTGGCCTGGATCGACACGACGTTCGTGAGGAGATTGCCGCAGCATTCGAGGAGACCGACGATCCTATCAGTCTCATGTTGGACGGCTTCGACCAGACCATGATCGAGATCGTCGCGTTGGGCAGGGTGATCCGTAAAGCGCTGGAGCCGCGGCGTTCCTCCGTCCACCAAATCGTCGTGGCCGCTCGTCGCGCGTTGTGGGACGACGCCGTCGAAGCCGCCTTGCCCACGTGGGCTTCCGAGCCGGCCCGATATGTTCTCGCACCATTGACCCGGGCGCAGGTGCGAGAGGCGGCTGGGGTTGTGTTGCAGGATCCGGACGGCTTTATCGCCAAGGTTGAGGCCGCTAGGGTTGGCGCGATGGCGGCACATCCGATCTCGTTGGAACTCCTGCTCGAAGCCGCCCAACGCGAGCAGCTTCCAGCGACCAGGATGCAGGTGTATGACCTCGGCGTCGCGGGTCTCGCCGAGGAGGGCAGTTCGGCCCACCCCATGGACCCGCCGCTGAACCTCCGCATGGCAGGTGCCCAACGGTTGGCAACCCCGACGCTCCTGTCTGGGCACGGCCGTGTCCGCAGGCGACAGCGTGCGGGGCAGGACGCGAACGCCGTTGCGTTGGAACAGGTCGTCAGCGGCACGGTCACACTCGACGTACTGGAGGCCGTGTTCCGGTCATCGCTGCTGAAGGGCGCCGGTGACGACCGGACCTGGATGCATCGAAGCATCGAAGAGTATTTGTGCGCACGGCAACTGGTCGCCCTGCCACGCACTGCTGTCCAGAATCTGTTGGAACACCCGAGCGAGCCTGGAGGGCTACGGCCGCAGTTCGCCGGCGTGGCGGCATGGCTCGCGGCCCTCGACGACGCATGGTTTTGGTGGGTGCTGGAACGCCGATACGAGGTGCTCTTCAACCCAGACCTACCCGCCCGGTCGCCGACCCACAAACGACAGGTTGCAGCAGCGTTGATCCGACACATTCAACGCGACGACCTGCCCTACCTTCCCGACGTAGCCCTGGATAGTTTCAGCAGCTCGCTGGACTACCGCGGGTTGGCTTACGACGGCATCGAGTCGGATCTTGCGCCACTGCTCGACCCCGGCCAGCCGACATGGAGAACGCGAGAGGCCCTGATCATCGTCGTCGCGAACGACCTTCGCGGGCTCGATGAACAACTGCTGGCACTCGTCGAACACGCCGCGGGACATGGCGGGCCGGAGGACTACGGGCCCGTCATCCAAGTTGGCGTCCACGCCGCGATCGCGCTGCGGGGATGCTCCGACCCGTTCATCGTCGCCCGCGCGAAGACCATGGCCGCGGACAGCAGTGTGCCGTGGACGATGCGGCTGGAGCTGCTGCGATGGCTGCTGGCGTCGTACGCCATCTCGGTTGCCGACCTGGCCAGGTTTGTTCCGCCGAATGATCGGTGGGCCGGCCAGGGCGCCTTCGTCTGGGCGCTCGGAACATTGCTATTCGCACGGAGTCGGGAATGTGGCGCCGAGGACGTGGACTTGTTGCGGTTCATAGCGCAGTCACCCGCGCTCTGCTGGCAACATGAGACTGTTACGGTCGGGGCCGACCTCATCCTGAGCGCAATCCGCGAGACAGAGCCCGGCGACGACACTTGGCGGCAAGCAGCCGCACTTGCCGCCACCTGGATCAACAAGTCACCCAGGCAGCTCCTGCTCGCTAAGTCAGACCTCGACGAGGTGGACACGGAACGCCGCAGAATATTCGCGCGGGACGTATTGAACGAACGGGGTGGCGGAACCAGTATCCGGCAGATGATCGAACTGGGAATGATCCGACCCGACGACCTGTCGTGGTGGCTCAACGAGCTCGTAGCGGCGGTTTCTGCGGACGTACCCGCACTGTCCACAGCCAACGTGATCGAGCAGCTCGCCTCTCATGCGCCAACCGTTGTCGCGCTCGATCAGATGCACACCCTTGCGACGGCCGTCGCTAGTCAGAACGCCACGGCGCAAGAATTCGTGCAGGGCATCTTCAACGCCGAAGCGTCAGCGCGACACACCGTCGCCCGCCAATTTGACGGTCCGGACCAGGCACCCGACCATCGGCCGTCGCTCTCCGACCAGACCCAAGCGGCCCTTGGCGCCAGCGATCCCGCGACGATCCTGACCCAGCTCTGGCACCACCTGCACAGTCGAGAATCGGGCCCATACGTTATGTGGGAAGCTTTACCCGAAAGCCAAGCGGCCCGCCTCGTCGCCACGGCGAGCCAATACCTGCACGAGGCCGTCGTCGATGCCGGCAAGATGGCAGACCGAGATCGCCTATTTCTGGCGTACGGCATCCTCCTATCCATCGCCCCAGACGTCCTGGACACAGTGCCGGGTGACCGATGGCTTGCCTGGCTTCCTCACCTCCTCGGCGTCCTCGGCGTCCCGGAAGCCGATTGGCTGAGGCTCCAGGCGATGCAGGCAAGCGTTAAGGCCGACGCCGTCCGTACCGAACAGATCCTCATCGACGCACTCGCCGACCCCTTCTCGGTGTATGTCATCGACGGACACGAAACGCCCGCTGTCAGCGACGCTGCCTTGGCCCGAACCAACCAGCCGAACCTCGACGCTGATTATCTCAGGGCGCTTCTCGACCGAGCGCAGGCACATCGACCTGACGAAGCGGCTGACGTAGCACTACACTACATCAGGCGGCGACCACCGAGCGTAGACATCGATCGATCCTGGGCGTCGCCGCAATTCAATCTTGCGGTCGAAGCCGCCGTCGCGTTGGTGGCCATGCCGTCGCTTCGCAGCCGCTTCACTGACCTGCTCGAAGAGTTTCGGAACGACGACGGTTTCGCCTGGGCTGTTCTCGTGAAGGCACAAAAGTCAGGCACCCGGGATCTCTGGAACGCCCTTGGCGTCGCCCAGCTTGTCGAACTGTATCTCTGGGCACGCGATGCTTTTCCCGCGTCGGCCTTGCCGGCGCCAGGCACGGCCATATCCGGATATCGGGTCGAAGAGTTCGCCAACGAGGTCATCTGCCGGTTGAGCGCGTTTGGTGAGCCTGACGAGCAACTGCCCGCCGCGGAGCCGCAACAGGCGCAGGCGGCTGCCCATGCGCTCCGCGACTTGGCGGACCGAACCGGAGATGTATGGATTCGGCAGCGCGCTCGCAGACTGCACGATGCCATTCTCGGTGCTGGCAAAACAGCCACGATCGCCGAAATTTTGGCAGCGATCGACGAAACCGACCTCCATATCGTCACCTCGCCCGAGCAACTGCTGACCGCGGCAACCAAGGCGATCGATGAACTGCAAGAGGAACTGCTATCTGGCCGGGCGCTTCGGGCCCAGTTCTGGCAACAACAGCGCCCCGCCGGCGAGTGCATCGGATACGTTCCTTTGGAGGAGACCGCACTGTCGGATTGGCTCACCCGATACCTACGGATCAAGCTGGGCGCCAAAATCGCTCTCTTTCGAGAAGTCGAGATTCAGCCGAGACTTGGCGAGACCGAAGGCGACGTACCTGACATCCTCGCGATTGCGTTGACGACCGAGACGAGCCAGGTCGAAATCATCGTCGAAGTCAAATGTAACTGGAACGATGACGTCAGAAATGGCCTGGAAAGCCAACTCGCCAAACGGTACCTCGCCGGTCCCCGTGGACGGGTCGGTCTGTATCTCGTAGGTTTCTATCGCGGCACATCATGGCTCGACAGCGACCCTCGTAAGAGGAAGGCCAGAAAGAGACTCGACTACCTCACCAGCCAACTCGAAGACGATGTCGAGCGAATTCGATTGGTGGATGATCTATCAATCGAATTTCGAGTTCTCGATCTCAATCTCGATGGCAGGGCCATTGCGTGTTCGACGGGTAGCGGCTTGAGCTGGAGTTGTCGGGGGGATTGACCTTTGTGGAGGGTGCGTTGGGCGGGTGAGGTCGCCTAGGTGATCATGGAGTTCTCTACGCTCCCAGACACCTTCGAGGACCTCACCCGCGATGTCAGCATGCCCGATCCCGGCACTGTCCGCCCTCACCGCCCCCACCGGCACACCTGCCCGCCTGGTAACCGAGGGTGAACAAGTAGGTTTGCTGCACGCGTTGACCGCGGTGCCGGATCCCCGCAGCCCGCGCGGGCTGCGCTACCCCCTGTCCGGGCTCCTGGCCGTGGCGGTGTGCGCGGTCATGGCCGGCGCGTCATCGGTGACCGCGATCGCGGACTGGCTACACGATCTGGACGACATCGCCCGCGCCCGGCTCGGCTTCATCCGCGGGGTTCCAGCCACGACCACGATGTGGCGGCTGCTGATCCGCTTGGACGCCGACCTGCTGGCCACGATTCTCGCCGGCTGGCTACAAACTCGGTCCCGGCCAGCCGCACCTGCCGCACGCCGGCGACCGCGATACCGGAAGGTCATCGCCATCGACGGCAAGACCCTGCGCGGTGCCCGCCGCGCCGATGGCAGCCAGGTACACCTGCTATCCGCGCTGGACACGAGTACCGGCATCGTCCTCGCGCAGGTCACCATCGCCGCGAAATCCAACGAGATCCCCGCCTTCGCCCCGCTGCTGGACGCCGTCGAACAGGCCCTGGGTGGCCTGAAGGACCTGATCTTCGTCGCCGATGCCCTGCATACACAGGTCAACCACGCCAACGAGATCGCCGCTCGGGGTGCGCACTTGCTGATCCCGGTCAAGGGCAACCAGCCCACCCTGTTCACGCAGCTCAAGACGCTGCCCTGGACGCAGATCCCGGTCGGGCACCAGAGCCGCGAGACTGGTCACGGCCGCCGGGAAACCCGCACCGTCAAAGCCATCACGCTCCACACTCCCGGCGGGATCGGCTTCCCACACGCCGAACAGGCCGTCCGGATCACCCGGACCCGCACCATCACCCGCAGCGGCAAGACCACCCGCGAAAACGCCTACCTGACCATCTCCCTACCCGCCGCCGACGCCCACCCGGCCGACCTGCAGGACTGGATCCGCCGCGAGTGGCTCATCGAAGCCCTGCACCACATCCGCGACGTAACATTCCGCGAAGACGAACACCAAGCCCGGACCGGCAACGGACCCGCCGTCATCGCCACCCTGCGTAACACCGCGATCAGTTTCCACCACGCCAGCGGAGAAACCAACATCGCCCGCGCCACCCGACGCGCCAACCGCCGCCCCCACGACCTCATCACCGCCGTCACCAGCAGCAACCCGAGAACGCAATGACCCTGGCCGGCCGACGACGGCAACAAGTCCTGCGTGCAGGCTATTCCTCAGGAACGCCTATCATCGAAGATCTCTAACGTCACAGCCTACTCGAAGGTTTGTTCTCCGGTGCAACAATTCGAGAGTTGAACGCTCGTTCGACTAACGGCGTGAACATATTTTTGCGATCACGCTATGGGAGCGTTCCCATAGGGCGATAACCCCGTTCTTGCATGTCGGGTCACCCAAGGGAACTGTCGGAATGCTGACACCCTTCGTGCGTATCTATCCGAAGCCACGCTCGTTACGGCACCCCGAGGTGGGCGGGGGAGCTCTTTCAGTAAGGTTTGTTGCCTTGTTGCTTTCCTCGCGTGGTCGTCACCTGAATATACCGCGATCGCTAGCTGTGCTCGTGTAGAAGGACAGTGTCGGGCTCGGCTTGAGTGCCACGTCACATCGAATCAGCGCGGATGCGCGAAAGTGTCACCGAATGGGTGGATCAACGTAGATGACAATGGGTAAGTGTGCGGTTGCGGAACGTATTGTCTGAAGCTTCTTGTCGATCTGCATGGTCAGGAGAGTGGTAGCGGGCCGCCCATCGGATAAAGGCTGAGCTGGTTAGACTCGTGGGTCGAACACGTAGACCCTGCCGTCCTGAGCCTCGGCGACGTGCAGCTCGATCTCGCTGTCCCGCGCCAGCATCTCGACATCCACCTGCACGTAGGGCCGAAGCCACTCGGGCACCGCATCCAGGAAGGAGTAGGCGTCGCCCTCGTCGAGCAGGTGTTCCATGTACGCCTCCGTGCTGTCGAACTGCCCGCGGTAGTGCTCCTCGAAGCGGTCGAGGGCGTCCACATCTTGCGTTCCGACGTACTCCACCCACCGGGCGAAGGCTTCGCCGTGCTCGGCGATGCCGTTGGCGACGCGGCTGACCACCGCCAAGGACTCGTACTCGCCGAGCCGGACACCGCAGAAGTCGTCGTAGTCCATGATCGCCCACTCCTCGGCGTGCAGCTCGTAGGAGTTGCGCAGCATGAAGGCGATGGCCTCGTGCAGCTCGTCAGGGTCCAGTGTGGCGTCGAGCCAGGCGCCGTGCAGACGCCCGTTGTTGTAGTCGCTCAGCGAACCGACCCAGATCTCGGGATGGTGACTGCTGCCGGTCTCGGTGTGCTCCTGGTCGTCCGGCTGCTCGGCCGACTCGCGGTTGGCGCGGACCGCCTGCTGAAAGGCGTCGTACTCCCGCTGGAGTTGCTCCCACTGGGCTTCAAGCTCCTCGGTGGAGCCGATCTCGGTAATGCCGCGGAACCCGTAGCTGTTCTGGGACAAGATGATGCCGCCAGGCCGGCCCGCGTGACGCAGCAGCCCGAACCAGCCGACGTCCTGCGCTGAGCCGATCTCATCGTCCGGCCCTTCGGCGTTTAAGTCGTCAACCTCCTCGTGCGTGAGTAGCTGAGGTTGCTCGCTGGGACGCCACCGGACCGCGTCTCGCCAGGGGAAGACGTCGACCTCGTCGTCATCTTCGACGGCCTCGCCGGTGTGGTTGGTCGTCGTGACGGTGGCGATTTGTCCGAGGGTTGTGACGCTGGCGGCGGAGATGCGCTCCATGAGGTCGCGCCGGACGCGTGCTTCCTCTTCTTCCCGATCTGCCGCAGCGGCTGATTCGACCCAGCCGGACACCGGTCCCTTGTGCTCGCGGTTGAGGCAGTACGTGCCGAGCCAGTTGATCCAGTCGCGCACCTGCTCGGACTGTTGGTCAAAGCCCCGCGTCAGCTCCTCGTGCACGTCGTCAGCGATGGCTCCGGTCGAGGCCAGGCCGTAGAGCGCGGTCGCCTGGCCCTCGTGCAGCTGGCCGGCGATGTAGCGCGCGGTCCGGTCGTCGATCTCGCGGTGCCCCCGCAGGGCCGCTTCGATGCCCTCGCGGATCAGTGCTTCGTCACGGGCTTCTTCAGCTGGCGGTACCAGCCGTAGGTGCTCGTGTTCACCTCCTTGTGGTTGTCGTTCCATAGTGCGATGTCCTGTTTACGATTGCTGTTTAGGTACTACTCGCGAGGAGTCCCCGTCCGAGTTGTTACCCGTGCCTGATTGACCTTGTGTATGAGCGGTCTCGCCAGCGGCAAGCAAGATTGGGCAGTTAGCGCAGGTCCGATGGCGACCGGCGCGCTCCGAGCCGGACATCCTGCTTCTGTCGGCGAGAAATTGGGTGCAGCTCTCCGAGGACGATTGGGCGATGCTGCTCGCCTATTGCAAGAACGACTTCGGCTACGACGTCCCCGAGCGATGTTGACGTATACCGGCGCATTGACCTGAGCGACAGCTTGTAGGTCATGGCCGTTCCGTGGGCGCCCATCCGGGGTTGAAGCCTGGTGAGATCGCTTAATTCACCGACGAGGGTTCCCTGCTGAGGACCAGGCACACGATGTGGGGCCCAATGCCTCTAGCCGCGGACCCTACCCGAATCGGCGGCTTCGGCTCCCCTTTCGCCCAATCCAGCGGAGATTGCCCTCATGTCCATGAGAATCGAGGCTGTCCTGGGATTTCGGCTCACGTGACCACGTTGACAAAGCAGGCGCACAGAGCGATGCCGAGGACTGCAAGGATGGCGAATCCGCCTAGCGCTTCCCAACCATAGTGCTTGCCATAGTCAGGCGGGACCGGCCGGCATACGGGGCAGGGGGAGCGGGTGAAGCTGGAGTTCTGAGGAGACCCGCGCTCGATCCAGCCGTTGTAGCAGCCGTGTCCGGTCATGGCGGGCCGCCCCTTCGCAGTGGGTGCCTTCTATGGTAACCGACTTCTGTGGCGGCGTAATCACGCAAGCCTGTTAGCTGGTTGATTCGCCATCTTGGCTGCGGCAGTTTGACGCTTGACTCGACGTCCCTTGCGGTCCGGGGAAGCCGGTGCTATCTATCCACGAAGGCTCATGCCTCGCGGAACGGCGCGGGAACGTCCGCAGGGCTTATATCGCCTGGCTCTAGCCACCCATGCTGCCCAAACGGGCCGTTCGGCTGCGAGGGCGATGCCCTCCACCTTGCCGGCAGTGACGCCGAGCGCGAATGCGGCATCGAGGAGGCGGACGGCGAGGTCGGTGCGGATCTGCTTGCGGACCAGCAGTACGGGGAGTGTTCCGCGGTAGGGAGGTCTCTCGGCCACTGATTGAGCGATGAGTTGGTCCAGCTCATCGAAGCTGTCCGCTAGGTCCGAGCCGGGCAACGGTCCGCGGTTCTCCCGGCTCACGCCATAGCGGGCCAGCGCTTGCACCCACGGCCGGTGGGTCCGCTGATTAGTCTCAATCTGGTCCAGCTCGTCGAAGAACTGGTCCACAACGCTGCCGTCTATGACGAAGCCGTAGAGCGCACTAGCTGGCCCTCGGTGGAGGTGCGCGGCGATACGACGGGCAGTGTCTGTAGAAATCGGGCGGCCGAGCCAGTCGGCCCGGTCGATGTCACGCCGGATGCGAATACGGTCGGCCGGACCTGGTACGCGCACCTTGAGTGGCTGATCAGCGCGGTAGCGGCCGGCGGCGCTGCCTGGCCCGTGGTCGTCTGCCCAGGCGATCCGCACGAACGGCGACTCCGCATTGGTGACCGCGCTGACGCGGACCGGACCGAGGACTGGTTCGCACACCAACTCGCCGCACGCCAGTTGGCCGGCCATCCGTATCACGAACTCGTACTGGAGCGCAGGCTGTATACGAGTCTCAAGTTCTCCTTTCCTGTAGGGGATGTACTCCATTGATCTTGTTCCTGTTTACCGTTGCCAAGCCGAGCCGCACCTCTCACCGCTGGTCGAAGGCAGAGGCGATGCGGGCGCGGATCGCGGCGCCCTCGTCGGGGTCGATCGAAGGCCGACCGTTGATGACGAGTCGCTCCTGACGTGTTGACCAGGCTGACCAGCGGCTAGCGACGTCGGCTTCGGTGGTGCCGGCCGCAGCAGCAACCTCAGCCAGGCTGGCGCCGGCGAGTAACGCGCGGTGCATCGTGATCGGCTGCCAGCGGGACCACCAGTCCACGACAGCCGCCGAGAGCGCCAGCTCAGTGAGATGATGACGGCCGTCCTCAGGCTGGCTGCCATCGGCATCGACGGCTAGAACATGATCACGTAGCTCCATGAGCAACGTGAAGGGGTTGTGCTGCTGGGCATCGGCGAACGTAACGGGTTGCGCAGCATCGGCAGAGCAGCGGTCGTGGATGACCGGCTCGTCGTGGGTGGTGATCTCGTTCGCGTCTCCTCTGGGTTGGTTGAGTTGTTCCATTTAGTGTTCCTCAATTAGTTGTTGAAGGGCTGCTCCTCCCGTCTGAGGCTCGTCGGTCGCCGTGGCCGTGTTGCTGAGCCCAGGTAGGGCCCGTATCCCGAGCCCAGAAGCCTCGCGGCACGGCGGCGGCCGACCCTACATTCGTGCAACCGTTGAAGGAAGCGGTGGCGGACCGGCACCGAGCCGGGTGGCCACTCGCTGATCAGCAGGCCGGCCTCGGCGATGCGGTCGAAGAGGCCGGTGTTGCCGGACGGGTAGGGCCTGTCGACGCCGCAGGCGAGCACCGCCACGGTGAGCCCGCCGGCGTTGAGCGCGCCTCGATGCGCGGCGGCGTCGATGC
>Ga0272482_10000575_pt1 | contig 11567 bp, 12 predicted proteins | sample RVTome_8_FD_192427 | JGI IMG/M metagenome (GOLD analysis project Ga0272482, IMG submission 192427) | Soil microbial communities from uranium-contaminated site in the Upper Colorado River Basin, Wyoming, United States - RVT160D0 (version 2) ...
ACTGCTGGCCGGTGGCGAGATCGGTGCCGACCACGTAGGTCCAGAGCGGACCCCGGCCGGACTCGTTGGCGATGACAAGGGACATCGGCGCCGCGGCGAAGGCCGACCTGGCCAACAGTGGTGCGCCGACAGTCGCCGCCGCGAGCCCCCCGAGGAACGAGCGACGAGTGATCATGCGTGTTCTCCTTCCGTACGCGCCCAGGACTGGGCGCCGCGAAGGCCACGCGGATCAAGGTCGAACAGTCCCGCACCGAGTATTGACCAGTTTGTTCTCGTGAGCAACAATCTCGACACAACGCCGTATGGGGCGCTGCGTAACGATCACCGGGCACCAGGTAACCTGATGCTTCGACCGTGCTGACGCGGTCCCCGGGTCGACAGCGAGGATGAAATGGTTCTAGCTCTGCAGATTGGTCTGATCGTCACCAGCCTGCTGCTTATCCTGCTGGTCCTGTTGCACCGCGGCCGCGGTGGCGGCCTGTCGTCGCTGTTCGGCGGCGGCATGCAGTCGAGCCTGTCCGGCTCGAGTGTCGCGGAGAAGAACCTCGACCGTGCCACCTTGTTCATCGGTGCGGTCTGGCTCATCTGCGTCATCGGGCTCGGTCTGCTCATCAAGGTCGCCTGACCGCCGTCCGGTCACACGGAGACGGCAGAAATCCCTTCCCGCTTGAACCACCTTTGTGGGGGTGTAAGAGTCGATGGCTGGTGGTAGTGCGATTCGAGGTACTCGAGTCGGCGCTGGGCCAATGGGCGAGTCGGAGCGGGGCGAGTCGGCGCCGCGCCGTCGGGTGTCCTACTGGTGTGCCAACGGGCACGAGTCGCGGCCGTCGTTCGCGCTCGACGCCGAGTACCCGGAGTCGTGGGACTGCCCACGCTGCGGGCTGCCCGGCGGCCGGGACGAGCAGGAGCCGCCGAAGGCGCCGCGCAACGAGCCCTACAAGACACACCTCGCGTACGTGAAGGAGCGTCGTTCGGACGCTGACGGCGAGGCCATTCTCGCCGAGGCGCTGGCGAAGCTCCGCAAGCGTCGCGAACTCTGAGCACGTAAGCAGAGCAGCAAACACAAGGGCCGCCGTACGGACTTCGTCGTCCGTGCGGCGGCCCTTGTGGTGTCAGCCAGCCAGGGGGTAGGTGGCTGACACGCGGAACCCGCCTTCTGATGTCGGCCCCGCCGAGAACGTGCCGCCCAGTAGGCCCGCCCGTTCCCGCAGACCGACCAGACCGTGCCCACCCGAGGGCAGCACGGGCTTGCGTGCCTTGGCGCGCCCGTTGTGCACCTCGACGACCAACGTGTCCTGCTGTGTCCGCACCCGCACCGACGCGCGGGAGCCGGCCGCGTGCTTGCGCACGTTCGTCAGCGCCTCCTGCACCGTCCGGTACACCGCGTGCGACACCGAGCTCGACAGCCGCGACGGCTCCGCGGTGACGTCCAGCGCCACCGGCACCGCGTCACAGCGGAAGTTCTTCACCAGGTCGTCCAGCTCGTCGACGCCCGGCTGGGAGTCCTCTGTCTCGTCACCCGACCGCAGCACGCCGACCAGATTGCGCAGCTCCTCCAGCGTGCGCGTCGACAGCTCCCGGATCGTGCGTGCCGCCTGTTCCGCGTTGCCGTCCGCGGAGACCTGCAACGCACCGGCCTGCATGGCGATCAGCGTGACCTGGTGGCTCACCACGTCGTGCATCTCGCGGGCGAGCTTCGCGCGTTCCGCGGCCCTGATCGTCTCGGCGAGCAGCTTGCGTTCCCGCTCCCGGCTCGACGCCAGCTCCCGGATCCGCGCGGACAGCTCCTGCCGCGCCGAGATCAGCAGCCCGATCGCGACCGGCATCCCCGCGATGATCACGGCCCAGATGACGTTCAGCAGGTGTTCCTGCCACGAAAGGGCGTAGAACTCCTCGAGCGGCCAGCGGACGTACCCGCACAGGAACACCAGCACGCAGCCGGCCACCATCCGCCACGACAGCAGCCGGTGCTTCTTCGCGAGCGAGCCGAGCGCGATCATCGCGGCGAGCTGGGACCAGCCGGTCATGAAGCCGGGCACGGTCACGAGCACGGCCAGGAACGGCACGCGCCTGCGCATGACCATGGCGGCGACGGCGATCGCGGACAGCCAGATCGAGTACGTCGGCGCGTCCTCCGGGATGACGAGCCACACGTCGAGCACCGCGAGCAGCAGCGCCGCGACGTCGGAGGCGATGCCGCGGGCACGGGGGCTGGCGCGGAACGCCTGCACCCAGGCCGGCAGCCGCCGCGCGAGGTTCGTGGGCCGCGGCAGGATCCGGAAGTCGTCGATGATGGTCTTGGGTGGGAACAGTGACGCGACCAGGACGGCACCTCCAGGCTCGGCGCGGGCAGGTGATCGCATGGACGGCTCGTGCGTACCCGCGCGTTGTCGCGGCAGCTCCGTGCCGGCGGGCACGCTGTCGCGTGTCGCGGCCTGCTTCTGTCGATGTGCTGACATCGGTCGGCCTCCCCTCCGGAGTTTTGCTCCGCACCCATTGAAGACATAACAATCGTCCGGTCGGGACGAAATGTTTCAGATCAATGTGCTGGAGCAAATCACCAGTTACCGGACGAAGGTCGGCTTGGACCGAACGGGCCAGTGCGTTCGTCGGACCAGCGCAAAGAGCTGCCTCCTGGCTACGAGACGGCCCCGGGCCGGGACCGTGACGCCGATAGGTCCCGTGCGGTGAAGAACCCCAGCCGGACCCGTAACACCTTCGCGTTGATCTTCGGTTAACAACCGGCGTGGCGGCACGCGCGTCCATGTTGTTGGGGGCATGGTGGTTACGCACCGCCGAGGTGGGGCATCCCAGCCGCGTTGCCGAGACCGGACGAGGGAAGGTGCTGGATGACGGAGTACGCGCAGGCTCGCCGCGAGCCAGGCCAGGTAGTGACAATCGTGGTGGCCGCGTTGTTCCTGCTCGCGGGGATTCTCGACGTCGGGCCCGGGCTGCTCGACAACCTCGTGCACCTCGGTTTCGGGGTGGCCGGACTCTCGGCGAGTCGAGGCCCGCGTGGCGCGCACGCGTTCCTCATCGGCGGCGGCGTCGCGTACTTCCTGTTCTGGCAGTTCGGCGCCGTGATCAACCCGTCACTGGTGCCGTTCCACAACGCCGACGTCGCGGTGCACCTCGCGCTGGTCGCCAGCATGATCGGACTCGCCGTGCTGAGCGGCGGCCGGCGAGCCATCGAGCCGATGGCGGAGCTGCTGGAGGTCGACCACCTGCCGCAGGCAACGCAGACCGCCTACTTCGGCAGGCCCCGTCCGACGTCGTCCCGGCCCCCGGGCCGCGACGACCGGCTGCGCACCCCGCCGAGGATGGCCGCCGCCGGGCGTCCGCCCGCCGGGCTCGCCTGCCGCGCCTGAACGACTGACGACGAACGCCCGCCGCCCAGCCGGCGGGCGTTCTAGTCGTACGCGCCCGGCCTCGGCGGCTCGGACAGTGCCAGCATCGCGTCCGAAAGGGACGCGTAGTTCTCGATGCCGTCGGTGGTGTCGGTCGCCTTCAGTACCCTGGCGACCGTCAGGTTGGCGATCACCACCGCGAGGCGTTGACCGCCGCGCCGCGACCGCTCGGTGGCCTCCAGCAGCACCCGGACGCCGGCCGCCGCGCAGTAGGTGACGCCGGTCAGGTCGACGACCACCGCGGGCACGCGCTCCTCGTGGAGGTCGTCGAGCACCTGTGCCAGCGTGGTCACGGTGAGTAGGTCAACCTCGCCGGAAACGCGGCAGACATGCAGGTCAGGGCTGTGGCGGACGGATCGCACCCGCAGGCTCCGATCGATGATCCGCTGCACGTCGGGGGTGTGCGTCGACCGAGGACGGTCTGGGACTTTCCCCATCGGACGCATCTCCCGGTGCTCGGCAGCGACGTCAATGTTACCGGGCAACCAATGTGGACACGGAACGGCTCACGGCATGTGCAACCGCCAGCGCAGGCCCGTCGAGGTCAGGTCGGCCGCGTAGATGTCCGAACCGGGCTGGTGCTTGCGGCCACCGTCGGCGAGCCCGCCGACGTCGACCGGGTCGAAGCCGATCTCCGCGATCAGCGCCATCGTCGCCTTCTTGGCGTTCGCGTCGTCGCCGGACACCGGGATCGCCCGCTGAAGATCACGGAACGCCTGGTCCCGCAGGTCCTCCCAGCAGATCGCGTTGAACGCCTTCGTCACGTGCGACCGCGCGAGGTGCGCCTGGATCAGCTCACTGGAGGTGATCCGGTCCTCGTCGAGCGGCCGCAGCGGGCCGTCCTGGTCCGGGTCGTAGTTCGTGGTGTCGATGACCGGCTTGCCGGCCAGCTCGCCGATCGGCAGCTCGGGGAACCGCCGGAACGGGACGGAGATCACCACCACGTCGGCGAAGTCGGCCACCGCGCGCACGGTCTTGGGCACGAGCAGCCCGCCGAGCGACACGTTGTGCCCGACGACCGCGAAGTGCCGGCTGAGAGTGGTGCCGATGTGCCCGGCGCCGATGATGCCGATCCGCATGGCGTCAGGCGTCGACCACGACGGTCACGACGAGGGGGCGGTTGCGCACGTTCATCGGGATGACCGGCGGCCGGTAGGGGCGTCGCCGTCGCGGCCGCGCGTACGCGGCGGCGGCAATCGCCGCCGTCACGTCCGCGCAGTCGCTGTAGCGGCGGGGCGGTAACCGCTGCAGCTTGCCCATGGTCACCGAGTCCGCGCCGTACTCGGCGGCCTGGGCGATCAGCTGCCAGCGGAAAGCCGGGAACGGCAGCTCACCGAACACCTGCCGCACGACTGTTTCGTTGTCCTGCTCCGAGGTCACCCGAGAAGCTTGGCGCTGTCAGTTGCCGGAGACATCCGTCAACTGACGGATGTCAAAGCTGCCCGGCCGCCGCCTTGTCGAGCAGCCAGACCGTCTCGCGCTGCCCACGGGCCCCGGCAGCCGGGATGTCGGCCTCGGCTGCGCCGCCGATGGCGAGTGCGACAGGCTCGGCCTTCGCCGCACCGGTGGTCATGAGCCAGACTTCGTTGGCACGCCTGATGGTCGGCAGTGTCATCGACACCCGGACCGGCGGTGGTTTCGGGCAGTCGCGGACCGCGACGACCGTGCGTGCGGACTCCTCGACGGCGGGGGAGTGGGGGAACACCGACGCGGTGTGGCCCTCCTCGCCGACCCCGAGCAGGCAGACGTCAAATGCCTGCACCGACCGCAGCAGCACCGCGTACGCCTCGGCTGCCGCCTCCGGGTCGTCGCCGTACTCGCCGTCCGACGGCGCCATCGGGAACACCCGCGACGGCGACACCGGCACGTGGTCGAGCAGCGCCTCGCGGGCCTGGGTCTCGTTGCGCTCCGGGTCGCCGTCGGGGAGAAACCGCTCGTCACCCCAGTACAGGTCCACCGTCGACCAGTCGATCGCCGACCCGGCGGCCCGCAGCTCCGCCAGCACGGCGATGCCGGTGCGGCCACCCGTGAGCACCACCGAGGCGGTGCCACGGGCGGCCTGCGCGGTCCCGATGGCCGCCGCGAGCCGCTTGGCGGTCGCGGCGGCCAGCTCACCGAGACTGTCGTAGACGGCAACTGACGTCATGACGTGGCCTCGGCCTTGTCCTTCTTGCGCGCGGCGGCCGGCTTGCGGGACGCCACCGGGCCCCGGCCGCGGTCGATCTTGCCGAGTGCCTTGAGCCCGAGCTCGTAGATCTCGTCCGGGTCCAGCCGCCGCAGCTCCTCGGCGATGCAGTCCCGCACCGGGCGCCGGCCCAACGCGACCCGCCGCTCCGGCTGTCCCGGCTGTGACAGCGAGCCGACGGCGCCGTCCGGCCGGTTGATCTCGATCGGACCGGACCGGCGCTCCAGCACCACCGACACGATTCCCTGACCGCTCTTGGCCTTCAGCCGCTTCACCGGGACCCGCAGCCGCGCCGCGAGCCAGGCCGCCAGCAGGTCCGCCGACGGCGAGTCGCTCTCGCCGGACACGGTCGCGGCGGTCACCTTCTCGTGCGGCGGCAGGTCCAGCGCCGCCGACAGCAGCGCCCGCCACAGCGTCAGCCTGGTCCACGCGAGGTCCGTGTCGCCGGGCGCGTACGCCTTCGCGCGGGCCTCGAGTGCCTTGATGGGGTTGCGTTCCGACGCGGCGTCGGTGATCCGCCTGGTCGCGAGCTGACCGATCGGGTCCTGCTCGGGGGAAGCTGGCGCCTCGAACGGCCACCACGCCACGATCGGCGCGTCCGGCAGCAGCAGCGGCACCACGCACGACGCGCCCTCGGTCGCGAGCGGCCCGTAGAGCCGCAGCACCACGACCTCGCTCGCGCCTGCGTCGCCGCCGACCCGGATCTGCGCGTCCAGCCGCGGCGCGGCCTTCTTCGCGCCCCGCGCCACCACGATCACCCGGCACGGGTGCTCCCGGCTCGCGTGGTTGGCGGCGTCGATGACGTCCTCGGTCTTCTCGCTGTCGTCGGTGACGATCACCAGCGTCAGCACTCGGCCGATCGTGTTCACCCCACCCTGCTCGCGCAGGTGGACGAGCTTGCTGTTCACCTGCGACGTCGTGGTCGCCGGCAGGTCGATGATCACGGGCGCCTCCAGTGACGGCCGGTGCGGGAGAGCATGCGGTCGGCCGACGAGGGCCCCCACGTGCCGGCCAGGTAGGGCTCCGGCCTGCCGCTCTGCGTCCACGCCTTGAGGATCGGGTCGAGGATCTCCCAGGACAGCTCGACCTCGTCGTTGGTCGGGAACAGCGACGGCTCGCCGAGCAGCATGTCCAGGATCAGCCGCTCGTAGGCCTCCGGCGACGACTCGGTGAACGAGTGGCCGTAGCTGAAGTCCATGTTGACGTCCCGGACCTCCATGGTGGAGCCGGGCACCTTCGAGCCGAACCGCATGGTGACGCCCTCGTCGGGCTGCACCCGGAACACGAGTGCGTTCTGGCCGAGCTCCTCGGTCGAGGTGTCGTCGAACGGCAGGTGCGGCGCGCGCTTGAAGACCACCGCGAGCTCGGTGACCCGACGGCCCAACCGCTTGCCGGTGCGCAGGTAGAACGGCACCCCGGCCCAGCGGCGGGTGTCGACGCCCAGCTCGATCGCCGCGAACGTCTCGGTGATCGAGTCCTTCGCGAAGCCGCCCTCCTGCAGCAGGCCGGGCACCTTCTGCCCGCCCTGCCAGCCGCCGGTGTACTGGCCGCGCGCGGTGGTCTCCGCGAACGGGCCGACCGGCTTCGTCGCGGTGAGGATCTTGACCTTCTCCGCGCGGACCGCCTTGGGGTCGAAGGAGACCGGCTCCTCCATCGCCACCAGCGCGAGCAGCTGCAGCAGGTGGTTCTGGATGACGTCGCGGGCGGCGCCGATGCCGTCGTAGTAGCCGGCGCGACCACCGAGGCCGATGTCCTCGGCCATGGTGATCTGCACGTGGTCGACGTAGTTCGCGTTCCAGATCGGCTCGAACAGCTGGTTCGCGAACCGCAGCGCCAGGATGTTCTGGACCGTCTCCTTGCCGAGGTAGTGGTCGATGCGGAACACCGACTCCTCGGGGAAGACCTCGTTCACGATCTTGTTGAGCTGCTTGGCGCTCGTCAGGTCGTGGCCGAACGGCTTCTCGATCACGACCCGCCGCCACTGGTTCGGCGTCGGCGCGGCGAGCCCGGTGCGGGCCAGCTGCTTGACCACCGTGGGGAACGCGGCAGGCGGGATCGACAGGTAGAACGCGTGGTTGCCCGACGTGCCGCGAACCTTGTCCAGGTCCTCGATCGTGGTGACCAGGTTGTCGAAGGCCTGGTCGTCGTCGAACGCGCCCTGCACGAACCGGCAGCCCTCGGCGAGCTGGTCCCAGACCTCCTGCCGGAACGGGGTCCGCGCGTGCTCCTTGACCGCCTCGTAGACGACCTGGCCGAAGTCCTCGTCGGCCCAGTCGCGGCGGGCGAACCCGACCAGCGAGAAGCCGGGTGGCAGGAGCCCCCGGTTCGCCAGGTCGTAGATCGCCGGCATGAGCTTCTTCCTCGACAGGTCACCGGTCACGCCGAAGATCACCAGGCCGCACGGGCCGGCGATCACCGGCAGCCGCTTGTCCCGTGGATCGCGAAGCGGGTTCTGCCAGGTGCGGGTCACCTGCCAACCTCCTGAAGGGCTTTCACCAGGTGCGCCAGTCCGGCGGCCCGGTCGGTGAAGTTCAGCCGCAGCACCGGGCGGCCGTGCTCGGCGAGCACCTGACCGTCACCGAGCGCCTGCGCGAGCTGCAGCGTGCCGAGCGTGTACGGCCGGCCGGGCACCTCGATGTCCTCCTCGACCGCACCGGTCAGCTGGAGGAACATCCCGTTCTGGTGGCCGCCCTTGTGGTACTGCCCGGTCGAGTGCAGGAACCTCGGGCCCCAGCCGAACGTGGTCTGCGTGCCGGTGCGGCGCGCGATCTCCGGGCGCAGCACGGCGGCCGACGCGTCGGCGAGCCGGTCGAGGTAGGCCTGCACGGAGATGTAGCCGAAGTCGGGGGTCGCGGCGAAGAACGCGGCCAGTGCCGCGGCGAGCGTGGTCGCCTCGTGCACCTCGGACACGTCCGCGGGCGCGAACACCTCGACCGGACCGTCGGTGAAGGTCGGCCTGGCCGGCTCGGACTTCGGCGCGTCCAGCAGTGACCGCGCGGCCTTCTTCGCGGCCTCGACGTCCGGCTGGTCGAACGGGTTGATGCCGAGCAGCCGTCCGACGACCGCGGTCGCGTACTCCCACAACAGGAACTGGCCGCCGAGCGCGCCCTCGATGCCCATCAGCGCGCCGTTGACCGCCTCGCCGATGGCGATCGGCGTCGCGTCCGACCGCGCGTCGGAGAACTCGGGCAGTTCCGGGCTCTCGACGACGACCGGCAGCAGGCCGGTGCCGTTCTTGCCGGTGGACTCGGCGATGAGCTGCTCGGCCCAGTCGCCGAAACCCTTGATGCCGGACCCGGTGTCGGCGAGGACCACCTTCTCGGCGCCACGCGCGTGCGCGCCACCGAGTGCGGCGGCCAGCACCAGCGCCGGGTTGTCCGCGCTGTCGACGGCCAGGTAGCGCGCCGCCGTCGCGGCGTCGTCGAGCAGCTGTCCGATGTCGACGCCGGCGAGCCCGGATGGCACCAGGCCGAACGCGGTGAGCGCCGAGTAGCGCCCGCCGACGTTCGGGTCGGCGGCGAACACGTGCCGGTAGCCGGCCTCCTTGGACGCCTTCTCCAGCGGTGAGCCGGGATCGGTCACCACGATGATCCGCGACGGGGCGTCGATGCCCTCGTCGGCGAACGCCTTCTCGAAGATCCGCCGGTGGCTGTCGGTCTCCACAGTGGACCCCGACTTCGACGACACCACGAGCACTGTGCGGGACAGGTCACCGGCGAGCGCGTCGGCGACCTGACCGGGATCGGTGGTGTCCAGCACGACCAGCGGCACGTCGGCGGTGCGGGTGATCACCTCGGGCGCGAGCGAGCTGCCGCCCATGCCCGCGAGGACCACCCGGTCGATGCCCTCGCCGGACAGCTCGGCCCGCAGGGCCTCGATCTCCCCGACGAGCCGGCGCGACGTCTGGTGCAGCGTCGTCCACGACAGCCGGATCGACGCCTCCGCCTCCGCGTCGGGCCCCCACAGCGTGGGGTCCTGCGCGGTGAGCTTCGACGCCACCTGCTCGGCGGCCAGCTGCTCGGCGAGCGGGCCCGCGTCCTCGATGAGCCGCTTGCGGCCCTCGAACTTGCCCTTGATCAGTTCCTCGAACTGCTCCACGATCCGCACCGCTTCCGGCGGCAGCGCGTCCCCCTGGTTGGGATCGGTCATGTGGTGGCTCAGCTCCCCGCCGCGGCCAGCTGGCCCTTGACCGACTCGAGCAGCTCTTCCCAGGACTTCTCGAACTTCTCCACGCCTTCGTTCTCCAAGGTGATGAACACGTCGGTGATGTCGATGCCGACAGCCGTCAGGGCGTCGAACACCTGCTGTGCCTGCGCCGACGTGCCGGTCACCGTATCGCCGGAGAGGTTGCTGTGCTCGGCAACCGCGTCCAGCGTGTCTTCCGGCATCGTGTTCACGACGTTGTCGACGACCAGCTCGTCCACGTACAGCGTGGGGGAGTAGGCCTTGTTCTTGACGCCGGTCGATGCCCACAGTGGACGCTGCGCGTGTGCGCCGGCGTCGGCGAGCGGCTGCCAGCGGTCGCTCGCGAACACCTTCTCGTACGCGGCGTAGGCGAGCCGCGCGTTGGCGACGGCCGCCTTGCCGCGCAGGGCGAGCGCGTCGTCGGTGCCGATCGCGTCCAGCCGCTTGTCGACCTCGGTGTCCACCCTGGACACGAAGAACGACGCGACCGAGTGGATCCGCGCGACGTCGTGCCCGTTGGCCTTCGCCTGCTCCAGACCGGCGACGAAGGCGTCCATCACGTGCTCGTACCGCTCGACCGAGAAGATCAGCGTGACGTTGACGCTGACGCCCTCCGCGAGCGTGCGGGTGATCGCCGGGATGCCGGCCTCGGTGGCCGGGATCTTGACCATCAGGTTGGGGCGGTCGACGGTCTTCCACAGGTCGAGCGCCTCGGCCACGGTGGCGTCGGTGTCGTGCGCGAGCCTCGGGTCGACCTCGATCGACACCCGGCCGTCCTTGCCGCCGGTGCTCGCGTAGACGTCCCGGAAGAGGTCGCAGGCGTTGCGGATGTCGGTGGTGGTGATCTCCTTGACCGCGGCGGACAGGTCGGCGCCGCGGGCGGCCAGCTCGTTCACCTGGTCGTTGTAGTCCTCGGCGTTGGACAGCGCCTTGGCGAAGATCGTCGGGTTGCTGGTGACGCCGACGACGTGCTTGTCGCGGACCAGGCCGGCGAGGTTGCCGGAGTTGAGCCGCTTGCGGGAAACGTCGTCGAGCCAGATGGAGACGCCCAGCTCGGAGAGCTTGGCGAGGTTGTCGGTCATGCGAGCCTCTCAGTGTTGGCAAGCGAGCGGCGGGCCGCGTCGACGACCGCGTCGGTGGTGAAACCGAACTCCTTGAACAGAGTCTGGTAGTCGGCGGACGCGCCGTAGTGCTCGATCGAGACGATCTCACCGGCGTCGCCGACGTAGCGGTACCACGGCTGTGCGATGCCGGCCTCGACCGACACGCGTGCCTTCACCGCAGGGGGGAGGACCTGGTCGCGGTAGGCCTGGTCCTGAGCGTCGAACAGCTCCTGCGACGGCATGGACACCACTCTCGTGGCAACGCCGTCCGCCTCGAGAACCTTCCTGGCCTCGACCGCCATCTGCAGCTCGGAGCCGGTGGCGATGAGCACGACCTGGGGCACGCCCGCGGAGCTGTCCTCGAGGACGTAACCGCCCTTGGCGACACCGGCCGCGGCCTTCTCCTTCGTGCCGTCGAGCACCGGCAGGTTCTGCCGCGTCAGCGCGAGGCCCACCGGGGCGTCGTGCTGCTCCAGGATCGCCTTCCAAGCCGCCGCGGTCTCGTTGGCGTCACCCGGGCGCAGTACGACCAGGCCCGGGATGGCGCGCAGCGCGGCCAGTTGCTCGATCGGCTGGTGGGTCGGGCCGTCCTCGCCGAGGCCGATCGAGTCGTGCGTCCACACGTAGGTCGTCGGCAGCTTCTGCAGCGCGGCGAGCCGGACCGGCGGGCGCATGTAGTCGGAGAAC
>Ga0272482_10000576_pt1 | contig 11564 bp, 13 predicted proteins | sample RVTome_8_FD_192427 | JGI IMG/M metagenome (GOLD analysis project Ga0272482, IMG submission 192427) | Soil microbial communities from uranium-contaminated site in the Upper Colorado River Basin, Wyoming, United States - RVT160D0 (version 2) ...
GTGCTCATCCTGACCGTCGACGGTGACGTCGACGGCCTCACCGCGCCCCGCCTGTCCAGGGCCGTGTCGGACGCGTTGCGGCACCTGGCGGGCCGCCCGCTGGTACTCGACCTCACCAATGTGAAGTTCCTCGGCTCCACGGGCCTGCGCACCCTGCGTGACAGCGCGCAGGACGCGATGAACCAGGAGGGCAGCCTGCCGTTGCGGGTGGTGGTCGACCAGGCACGCCCGGTGATCCGGCCGATCGAGATCGTCGGCCTCGACCAGATCCTGGCGCTCTACCACACGGTCGACGAGGCCCTCGCGGCCGGCGATCTGCGGTAGCGCGGGAAACTGGGACAATAGGCAGGTGCCGCCGAGCCCCGAGCGCCAGTTGGGTGACGAACCCACTCGCGCCGACGTCGCGCAGACGTTGGACCTGGACCTCGCCGCCGACTGGATCTCCCCGTCGGTCGCGCGGGACCAGGTGCGCGGCTGGCTACAGGCCAACCGGTGGTCCCCGTCCCATGTCGACGATCTCGTGCTGGCGGTCAACGAGGCCGTGTCCAACAGCATCGAGCACGGTTACCAGGTGCGGCCGGAAGGCGAGCGAGGCACCGGCCGGGTCGGGGTTCGCGGTGTCATCCACACCGCTGCCGACGGCGCCCGGCACGTCGAGCTCACCGTGCGGGACAAGGGAATCTGGCTCCCGCCGACCAACGACCCCAACAGCAACCGCGGTCAGGGCCTGCGTCTCATGCGTGCGTGCGTCGAGAACCTGACGGTCGAGGGCTCCGACGACGGCACCACCGTCGTGCTGCAAAGTCGCCCGGTGCCGCCGCCGCTGCGAAGCGGGTAAGAAGGACACATGGCAGACGAGGTGCGGACCGAGTTCCCCCACGGCATCGGCAAGGTGGCGAAGCGTGAACTGGCCGGCAACGGCTACACCCGCTACGACCAGCTCACCACCGTGTCGGCCAAGACACTGCTGGGGATCCACGGCATCGGCCCGAAGGCGATCCGCATCCTGTCCGAGGAACTGGCCGACCGCGGCCTCTCGTTCACGACGGACTGAGCTGGTTTCCCGCAGCTGTGGGGAACCCGAGGCGGGCCGGTCCACAGTGGACAGTTAGGTCACGGAGTCCGGCGCGGAGAAGACCGCCACCGGCAACGCCACCCTGCCGACGGACCAGGTCACGATCAACCGCTCCGGCGAGTTCTACCCGATGCCGCGCAGCGGCGAACTGGCCACGGTCCTCGGCGCCTAACCCGGAACGCGCACCTGCTCAGGCAGCACGTCGTGCCGCAACCCGCGCCACGCCGTGTGCCGGAGCCGGTGGTCCGACGTGAACTGCCGGTACACGACCTGTCCCACGAGCCGCGGCTCCACCCACTGCGCGCCCCGCGCCCGGTCGGCCGGCACCGGCGTCTCGAACGGCGGGGACGACCGTGCCAGGGGAGTGAGCGCCACGAGCAGGTCGTCGAGTGCCCGCTCGGTGAACCCGGTCCCGACGTCGCCGACGTACTCCAGCGCCCCGGCCGCGTCGTGCGCCCCGAGCAGCAGCGCCCCGATCCGCCCCGACCGGTTCCCCTTGCCCGGCCGCCACCCGCCGACGACGACCTCCTGCGTCTTGATCAGCGGCCGCTTGATCCAGTCCCGGCTCCGCTGGCCGGGCAGGTACCGCGAGTCGAGCCGCTTGGCCACCAGCCCTTCGAGCCCCTGCTCCTCGACCACGGCGAGCAACTCGGGCGGGTCGATGTCGGTGTCGGTGAAGTGCCGTGGCGCGACCACCCGGCCCGACACCGGCAACGACGCGAGCAACGCCCGCCTGGCCGTGTACGGCTCCTTGAGCAACACGTCGGCCCCGAGCAGCAACAGGTCGAACACGATGAACGTCACGGGCGCGATCCGCAGCAGCTCCGCCGACGGCCCCCGCTGGTGCCGCGACTGCATCAGCTGGAAGTCGGGCCGCCCCTCGGCGTTGAACACCACCAGCTCCCCGTCGAGCACCGCGGACCGCCCACCGAGGGCGTCGGTCACCAGTCCGTGCAGGTCCGGGTAGGTGTTCGTGATCTCGTTGCCGAGCCGGCTGGTCAGCCGCGTGGTCCCGTCCGGCCCGACCCGCAGGCAGCAGCGGAACCCGTCCCACTTGGTCTCGTACGCCCACCCACCGCCGACGGGCAACGGTCCCTCGACCGCCAGCATCGGCTCGACCGGCCCCGGCACACCATCCACAGTGGACTCCCCTCCACGGGAAGAGCCTAACCCAGCTCGGCGAGCACGGCGGCGTGATCGCTCAACCACACTCCGTCGACCGGCCGGTCGCACACCAGCCGCGCGGAGAGCACGTCGAGACCGCTCGCGAGCACGTAGTCGAGCCGCCCCGGCTCGCACCCGGTGCGCGCGATCTCGGCCGCGGCCAGGGGATTGGCCGCCGTCCACGTGTCACCGGCCTCGGCGTCGGCGAACCGCGCGGCGAGGCGCAGCACACTCGCGGCGCCGGGCACCGCGTTGAGGTCACCCGCGACCACGACCGGCCCCGGCGCCCGGTCGGCCATGGCGACCACCTCGGCCGCCTGCCGGTCCCGGACCTCGGCGGCGCCCGGCTGCCACGGCGTCGTCGGCACGACGAACAGGATGTCCCGCACGAGCACCGCGAGCGTCCAGAAATGGAACCCGTCCACCCGCCGCTCGACCACCTCGGCCACCCGGTGCGGCAGCCGCGTCGCGACCGCGGTCCCGCCGTACCGGTCGACCTCCGGTGACGGGCCGAGCACCCGTGACTGGTGGGTGACGTGCCGCAGGCCGGTGCCGGCGACCAGCGCGGCGAGCTGGTCCGGGTAGCGCACCTCCTGCAGTGCCGCCAGGTCGACGGACAGGTCCCGCAGCTCCCCGTTGAGCAGCCCGGTGCGCCGGGGGTCGCCGGCGTCGTGCTGCACATTCATCGTCAGCACCCGCCACCGTTTGCCGGCCGCGGCGGCAGGGTAATCGTTCTGAGCTGCGGAGTCCCGGCTGTTACTGGGACAATCCGGATAATCCGGCCAGTTGACCATCAGGAGGCACACCTTGATCGGCTTCATCGTCGCGGGACTGATCATCGGCGCGCTCGCGCGACTCATCAAGCCAGGAAAGCAGCGGCTCGGCATCGTCGCGACCCTGCTGCTCGGCCTCGTCGGGTCGGTCATCGGCGGCACGATCGCCTGGTTGCTCGGCACGGGCAGCATCTGGGAGCTGAACGTGCTCGGCTTCGTCCTCGCGGTGGTCGCCTCGGTCCTGCTGATCGGCTCCGCCGAGGCAATCGCCGGTTCGAGGCACAAGGCCGTTCGTTAGCCACTCGACCGGCCTAATGACGGCCGGTGCCGACCTCGTTAACCTCCCTCCGATGGAGGGATCCCGCGGGTGGGCGCACAGCTGGGCGCTGTGGGCGCACCCGCGCTGCGCGGTCACGCTCGTCTTCGCCGTCGTGGTGCTGGGTACCGGTGCCGCGGCGGCGACGGCGTCCCTGGTGCCGGTCGGCGCCACCGACCTGACGCGGTTCGCCGTGCTGCTCGGCTGCGCACTCGTCCACCTCGAGACCACCACCGGCATCGAACGCCGCCGTCGCAGTGCCGGCATGGACGCGAAGCGGCCGCACCTCGACATGCGCAGCGTCTGGCACGTGGCGGGCCTCCTGCTGCTGCCACCGGTCCTGGCCACCGCGATGGTGCTGGTCACGGCCGCGCACCAGTGGCTACGCGTCCGCCCCGGCGGCAAGGTCCGGCCACTGCACCGCGTCGTCTACTCGACAGCCGCGATCCTCGTCGCCAACCAGGTCGCCACCGCCGTCCTGCTGTTCGCACCAGGCCCGTTCCCCGGCATCCCCGATGGCGCCACGGGCGCCGCGCTGGTGGCGGTCGCGGTGGCGCTGCGCTGGGTCGTGAACTACGGCCTGGTCGTCGCGGTGATCATGTGTGCCGACCCCAGCGCGCGGACCATCCGCACGGTCGTGCCCCGCGACATCCAGCTGCTCGAGGTCGCCGCGAACGGCACCGCACCCGCCGTCGCGGTCATGCTCGTGCACACCCCGGCCATGCTGCCGCTGCTGCTCGCCGGACTGATCGTGTTCCACCGCGCGGTCCTGGTGCACGAACTGCAGGACGCGATCCGCGCCGACGAGAAGACCGGGCTGCTGAACGCGATCGCGTGGAACCAGCTCGCCGCCACGGAGCTGTCCAGGGCCGAACGGGAGGGTTCGGCACTCGGCGTGCTGATGCTCGACCTCGACCACTTCGCGCAGGTCAACGCCGTACACGGCCACCTGGCGAGCGACGACGTGCTGCGCGCGGTCGCGAACGCACTGCGTGCCGAGGTCCGCGACCGCGACCACGTCGCCCGCTTCGGCGGCGACGAGTTCGTGGTCGCGCTGCCCGGCGTGAGCTGCGCAGGCTTACGGGCGGTCGGCGAGCGGCTGCGCCACCGCATCAGCCACCTCGCCGTCGACCTGCCGAACGGCCGGATCCGCGCCACCGCCACCGGCCTTACCGCGTCGATCGGCGCCGCCCGCTACCCGGACACGGCGGCCGACACCGTGGACGCACTGCTCTTGGCCGCCGACACGGCCTGCTACGCCGCCAAACGCGGCGGCCGCGACCGGGTGGAGATAGCCGGCCGCGTGCCCGAAGTAGGCGGCACTGTCTAGATTGACTCCCATGAGCGGCCTGCGTGAGCGCAAGAAGCGGGCGACGCGTGCCGCGCTGGCGGACTCGGCGCTGCGACTGTGCGTCGAACGCGGCGTCGACGGGGTGACCGTCGAGCAGGTCGTTACCGATGCGGGTGTCTCCCTCCGCACCTTCTTCAACTACTTCTCCTCGAAGGAGGAGGCGATCGTCGAGGGCGACGTGGCCACCGCGGCCGCCTTCGTCGCGGCGTTCCGCGAACGCCCACCAGAAGAACCGGTGCTCGAGGCCCTCCGCAAGGCACTGCTGGAGAGCGTCCGCCCCAACCGCGAGCGCGCGGTGCAGCTACGGGCGCTCCGCCGCACCCCATCCCTGCTGCCGCAGCAGATCGCCGCCTGGTCAGCACAGGAACGCGGCCTCGCCGCCGCCGTCGCCGACCGCGTCGGCGTCGACCCCGACAAGGACCCGTACCCGCTGTTGCTCGCCGCCGCCGTGATGGCCACGGTCCGCGTCGTCGTCGACTGGTGGCTCGCCGACCACGACAACCGCAGCCTCCCGGACCTGGTCGAGGTCATGATCGCCCGGCTCGCGGTCGGCTTCGGGTAGCTGTGTCTAGGCCACGACGACCGTACGCAGGTCGCCCTTCCCTGCGGCGTGCCGCGCCCACGCGGCAGGCGCGTCGCCGGGGGAGACGGTCTCGTAGGGAACCGTGAGCCGGCCCTCCGCGGCCATGGTGGCGACCGCGGCGATGGCCGACGCCCGCTGCTCAGCCGTCAGCTCGTTGTTCGTGTACCCCATGAGCCGCAACGACTTGCTGCGCAACAGCGACGACGTGAACGGCGCGGTCTCACCCGCCGAGCCACCCAGGTTCACCAGCCGGCCACCGGCCCGCAGCGCCCGGGCCGCCGACACCGCTGGCACCCCGAACAGCGGGTCCAGCACCAGATCCGCCGGACCGTCCACAGCGGACTCGAACCGCGCGGCCAGCTCGTCGACATCGGACGAGTCGAGCGTGACCACCACGTCCGCGCCGGCCGCCTTCGCCCGGTCCTGAGCGACCGCCGACCGGGCCGCCGCCACCACCCGCCGTGCGCCGGCCGCCTTCGCGAGCTGCACCGCCGCCTGACCGACGACCCCGCCGGCGCCCAGCACGATCACCTGCTCGCCGGCCGCCAGCTCACCGCGCCAGCTCAACGCCAGGTGCGCGGCCACCGCGGAGAGCCCGAGCGCGGCCATCAGCGCCGGGTCGACGTCGGGCAGCGGCACCAGGTCCTCGGCCGGCACCACAACGTGCGCTGCCATGCTGCCGTCGCCCGGCCGCATCCCGGCCGACGTGGGGAACCACACCGTGCGCCCGTCGGCGGTGCCGACCCCTTGCACGCCAGGCACATACGGCGTCGCGGGAGCGCCGAAGTACGACGTGCCGGTCGCGCACAACAGGTCCAGCGGCGTGATCGACGCGGCAGCCACCGTCACCAGCACCTCACCCGACTTCGGTGTCGGCGGCTCGCGGTCGACCAGCGCGGGTGGCTCGCCGCAGGTGTGGACGGACAGGGCCCAGCCGCTCACGTCGCGATGTCCGGATAGGGCAGTGACATGTGCGCGAGCCTACGCGCGTACTCCAGCTGGAACCCCAGCGGTTCCTCGTGGTCGCGCTCGAACATCGCGATGAACAGCGTCAGCGTCAGGAAGGGGTGCGCGCCCATCGCGAACAGCGCCGGGTAGTCGTGAGTGGACAGTGCGGCCCGCTCGGCGTCGTCGAACGCGAGCCACGTCGAGGACTCGCCGGTGACACACGACAGGATCCGGTTGGCCTCACCGGCTTCCCACCACGCCACCGTCCCCTGTGGATCCTCGCGGTACCGCTCGACGAGCTCGGGATCGCGGTCCACCGTGAACAGGAACTTGTTGAGCAGGTACTTCGTCACGCCGGCGCTCCCTTCGGGTACCAGGTGAAGTACGCCTCCATGGTGTGGAACAGGTCGTAGGTGTCGACGTAGTCCGCCTTCTGGCCCTCGCCTGCGACACCCATCATCAGCATGAAGTCCATGAACCCGTGCGTCGCGTTCCCCGGCAGGTGCAGGCTTTCCAGCGACACCTCGGCACTGCAGCCCTCGATGTCACCGTTCGCGATCCACTCCACGGCCTTGCGGTCGAACTCCGGGTCCGGCCCGTGCGGCCCGAACTGCCTCGGCCCGCCGAGCTCAAGCGACAGGTGCCCGGTGCCGATCACCGCGACCCGCTGGTTGGCAGGCCACGACTCGACCAGCTGCCGGATCGTCCGTCCCAGTTGGACGAACCGCTTCGGCTGCGGCAGTGGCGGCGCGAAGATGTTGGTGTAGATCGGCACGATCGGCAGGTCGTTCTGCGGCCGCAGCGTGATGATCGGGCAGGTGATCGAGTGGTCGATCCGCAGCTCGTTGGAGAACGCGAGGTCGAAGCCGGCGTCGAGGCCCTCGCGCAGCACGTACTCCGACAGGTCCTCCTGGCCCTTCATCACCATGCGCGGCAGGCCGAACTCGCGTTCCTCGTTGTACCAGTTGGCGTCGTAGAACGGCGCCTTGCCGACCAGGAACTGCGGCATGTTGTCCAGCCACAGCTGGTGGAAGTGGTCTGAGCCGACCATCACGAGCACGTCCGGCCGCGCCCTGGTCAGCGTCTCCCGGAACGACTCGACCTTGCGCACCCACTCGTCCGCGAACGGCGGCCGGTCCTCGCCGGTCGACGTGCTGGCGCGGTAGTAGAACGGGTGGTGGGTGGACGCGATGACCGCGACCAGCTCAGCCATGCTGACCTCCGTTGGGCGATGGCGGAACGGACTTGTTGTTGAGGTCCACGGACAGGAAGATCTCGTTCGCGACCGGGTTGCGCAGCTCCTCGGCGAGCTGCCCGATGAGTCCCGCGGTCCGCGCCAGCAACGCGAAGCCACGCAACAACTCCATCGGCAGCCCGAGGTCGGCGAGCGCGGCGCCGCACACGCCCGCGCCGTTGAGCGGCAGCGTCTTGCCGAGGATCTCGGGGTGCACCCGGCCGATCGCCGCGAACAGCTTCAGGTGCGGGCCCTCGAGGCCCTCCTCGCGGGCGATCGCGAACAGGCGCGGGGTACGCGGGTCGCCGTCCTTGTGCACGTGGTGCCCGAGTCCTGGGACGAACCGCTTCGCTTCCCGTTGGGCGGCAACGGTTGTCCGCGCCAGCGTGTCCCAGCGGTCCTGGTCGGTCGGCAGCTCGACGCCGCGCAGCACGTCGTGCAGGAACCGGCCGCAGTCCTCGGTGACGCCGAGGAACCGCGAGCCGCCGCCGAGCAGCCCGGCCGCGAGGGCGCCCTGCACGGAGTCCGGCGCGGACAGGTAGGTCATGCGGGTCACGATCGCGGTCGGGGTGAACCCGTGGTCGGCGAGCGCGGCCAGCACGGCCTCGAACACCCGCGTCTCGCCAGAGGTGGGGCGCCGCTGGGTGGCGAGCCAGAACGCCAGCTCGCCGAACCCGACCCGGCCCATCACGTCCTCGGCGAGGTCCTTGCCGAGTATCGTGATGGTGTCCTTGGTGGACGCTCCGAGCGCTGTCGGATACTCACTCATCGAGCCACTTCCTGATCTCCGCGCCGTGTTCGTCCAGCTCGGGTGGGGGCAGCGCGTAGCTGGCCGGGGTGGCCGAGAAGCGGATCGGGTGCCGGGTCGTCGGCACCGCGCGGTCGCCTTCGCCGACCTCGACGATCGGCTCCAGCTCGAACCGCTCCGCCATCGCGAACCCGCCGTCGATCGTGTTGATCGGTCCACACGGGACACCGGCGGCGACGAGCAGGTCGAACCACTCGTCGGCGCCCTTCGTGACCAGCCGCTCGACCAGCACCGGCCGCAGCTCCTCGCGGTTCTTGGTCCGGTCGGCGTTGCGGACGAACCTGGGGTCGTCCGCGACGGCGGGGATCTCGAGCACCTCGCACAGCCTGCGGAACTGGGTGTCGTTGGCCGCGGAGATGATCAGGTCGTTGTCCTTGGTCGGCAGCGGCTCGTACGGGAACACGCTGGGGTGCGCGTTGCCCATCCGGTATGGCACGACGCCGCCCGCCGCGTACGCGGAGCTGTGGTTGACCAGACCGGTCAGCGCGGAGGACAGCAGGTTCACCTCGACCAGCTGCCCGGCGCCGGTGGCCTCGCGGTGGCGCAGCGCGGCGAGGATGCCGATGACCGCGTGGTTGCCGGCCATCACGTCGAACACCGAGATGCCGGCGCGGTAGGGCGGGCCGTCCGGGTCGCCGGTGAGGCTCATCAGACCGGAGATCGCCTGGACCATGAGGTCGTAGCCGGGGACGTGCCGGCCCGCGCCGGAGCCGAAGCCGGTGATGGAGGCGTAGACGATCCCGGGGTTCGTCGCGGCGACGTCGTCGTAGCCGAGCCCGAACCGCGCCATCCCACCCGGCTTGAAGTTCTCGATCAGCACGTCGGCGCGCCGCGCCAGCTCCCTGGCCGCCTTTGCGTCGGTCTCGTCCCGCAGGTCGAGCGCGATCGACCGCTTACCCCGGTTGATGCCGAGGTAGTAGGTCGACACGTCGCCCCGCACCGGGGGCATCCAGGTGCGGGTGTCGTCGCCGGCCGGCCCCTCGACCTTGACCACGTCGGCGCCCATGTCGGCCATCAGCATGGTCGCGTACGGACCGGCCAGCACGCGGGAGAAGTCCGCGACCAGCACTCCGTCAAGTGGGCCCGTCATAAGCCTCCGTCCGTATCGCGGACATCTGTCCGCTGATCCTCCGCAGGTGGTGCCCCGCCGTCAAGAGGCCGCCGTCACATGGGGGACGGCGGCGACCCTGGCGAAGTCGGCGCTGATCTCGCCCGCGGCACGCAGCAGCAACGGCAGGTGGTGGCTGATCAGGTGGTCGAGCGAGGTCTCGGCGGCGTGGGTGTTGACGTTGAGCGCGCCGACGACGCGGCCTGCGCCGTCGCGAAGGGGAGCGGCGACCGACCGGATGCCGAGCGCGAGCTGCTCGTCGGTCAGTGCCCAGCCTCGGGCCCGGACCTCGCGCAGTGCCGCGTCGCGTTCCTCCCGGTCGGGCTGCCAGCGCGGGGTCAGCCCGGAGCGGGTCGGCTCGGCGAGCACGGCGTCGACCTCGGCCGGCTCGAGCGCGGCGAGCAGCACCTTGCCGAGGGAGGTCGGCAAGGCGGGGAACCGGGTCCCGATCTGCACGGCGAGCGCGACGATCTTGGGTACCGCGACCCGCGCCACGTAGACGATGTCGGATCCGTCGAGCTGCGCGACCGAGCAGGACTCGTTGGTCTGCGCGGAGAGTGCCGTCATGTGCGGCCGCGCGATCTCCCAGAGGCCCTGGGACCGGACGTAGGCGACGCCGAGGTCGAGGACACGCGGCGTGAGCGCGAAGCCGGGCCCGTCGGCGCGGACGTAGCCCAGCTCGCCGAGGGTGAGGAGGATCCGCCTGGCGGTGGGCCGGGCGAGCCCGGTGGCGGTCGCGACCTCCGCGAGCGTCATGACCGGCTGGTTCGGTGCGAAGGCGGCGATCACGTCGAGTCCGCGCGCCAGCGCCTCGATGAAGTCCGGTCCGGTGCCTTCACGCGGCATGGCGGCTCCTCACGATGACGGGCATTGACTTCACGGTGGTGCGGGATCAGAGTAACCCCCAGAACCAGCCGCCATACGGACATCTGTCCGAAGGAGTCTGCCGATGAACGAGTACAGCGCCGTGCTCCTGCGCGGCGGCACCGTCCTGCCCATGGACGACGCGAGGTCGGTGTTGACGGACACGGACGTCCTGGTAGTCGGTGACCGCATAGAAGCGGTGGGCAAGGACCTACAAGCCCCAGACGGCGCCCTGGTGGTGGACGCGACGGACGGCATCGTGATGCCGGGCATGGTCGACACCCACCGACACATGTGGCAGACCGCGATGCGCGGCTACGGCGCCGACTGGACGCTGACGCAGTACTTCGTCTGGTACTACTTGGACCACGGCAAACTGTTCCGCCCAGAAGACATCCACGCCGGCAACGTCCTGGCCGCGATCGAGGCACTGGACGCCGGCGTAACCACGGTGGTCGACTGGTCGCACGGCCTACAAACGGTGGACCACGCGGATGCCGCGGTAGACGCACTGGAGTCCATCCCGGGCAGGTTTGTGTTGGCGTACGGCAACATCCAGCAACCCCCGGCGGAATGGTCAGCGTCCCCGGAGTTCCAGGACTTCGTGGCAAGACGCATAACCCCCGGCAACGACATGCTGGGCTTCCAAATGGCGTTCGACGTGACGGGCGACCCCACCTTCCCGGAAAAGCCGGCCTTCGAAGTGGCAAGGTCACTGGGCGCAGCGGTGACGACCCACGCAGGCGTCTGGGGCGCGACAAACGACGACGGCATCCACCTGATGCACGAACACGGCTTCATGACCCCCGAGACGGTGTACGTCCACGCGGCCTCGCTGTCCCAGGATTCGTACCACCGCATAGCGGCAAGCGGCGGCTCGATCTCGGTGTCGACTGAGAGCGAACAAAGCGCGGGCCAAGGCTACCCACCCACGTGGGCAATCCGCCAACACGGCATTCCGGTAAGCCTCTCCATGGACACCAGCGTCTGGTGGAGCGGCGACCTCTTCTCAGCAATGCGCACAACCTTGGGCGCCGACCGCTCGCGGGAACACCTGACAGCCCACAGCAAAAACGAAACGGTGACCCACGCAGCCCTAAGAGCCGACCAGGTAGTGGAGTGGGCAACAAGAGGCGGCGCAGCAGCCCTGGGCAGGACGGACATAGGCGAACTGGCGACCGGCAAGAAGGCGGACGTGGTCCTCATCAAGAACGACCACAGCCCAGTCTCCTTCCCCCTGCTGAACCCCTACGGCCACGTGGCGTTCCAATCCCAACGCGGCGACGTACACACGGTGCTGGTCAACGGCCGCGTCGTCAAACACGAAAACCGTTTGGTAG
>Ga0272482_10000577_pt1 | contig 11558 bp, 6 predicted proteins | sample RVTome_8_FD_192427 | JGI IMG/M metagenome (GOLD analysis project Ga0272482, IMG submission 192427) | Soil microbial communities from uranium-contaminated site in the Upper Colorado River Basin, Wyoming, United States - RVT160D0 (version 2) ...
ACTTCGAATTCCATACCGGCTCGAACAGGGAGTTGGCGAAGCGCAGAGCCATGATGTTCTGCACCGTCTCCTTGCCCAGGTAGTGGTCGATGCGGAACACGTCGTGGCCGGTGAAGACGTCGTCGACGAGGTCGTTGAGCTCCTTGGCCGAGGCGAGGTCGGTGCCGAACGGCTTTTCCACGACCACCCGCCGCCAGCCGCCGCACTTCGCGTTGTCGGCCATGCCGGTGCGGGAGAGCTGCTTGAGCACGGTCGGGAAGGCGGCCGGCGGGATGGAGAAGTAGAACGCCGCGTTGCCGCCGATGCCGTGCGTGTCGCGCAGCTCGTTGAGCGTGCGGTCGAGCGTGTCGAACGCCGCGTCGTCGTCGAACGCGCCACCGACGAACTTCAGGTTGCCGGAAAGGCGCGCCCACACCTCCTCGCGCCACGGGGTGCGCGCATGCGCCTTGGCGTGCTCGTACGCCATCTGCTCGAACGTGCCGTGACTCCAGTCGCGGCGGGCGAAGCCGAGCACCACGAAACTGGGCGGCAGGAGCCCGCGGTTGGCCAGGTCGTAGACGGCCGGCAGGAGCTTCTTGCGAGCCAGGTCGCCGGTCACCCCGAAGATCACCAGAGCGCAGGGCTCGGGGATCCGCGGCAGCCGGCGGTCCTGGGGATCGCGCAACGGATTACCCACGGGACTTATCCTTTCAGTTCCCAAGGGACCGGGCAGCGTCCAACAGCTGAACGATGCCCGACGCCCGGTCCGTCAGGTGCAGGCGTACGACCGGGCGCCCGCGACGCACCAGCGCCTGCCGGTCGCCGGCGGCCTGCGCGGCCTGGAGCTGGCCAAAGGTGTACGGCCGGCCGGGCACCGCCAGGTCGGTGGTGACCGCGCCGGTGATCTGGAGGAACGCGCCGAGCGGCGGCCCGTCCTTGTGGTAGAGCGACGTGGAGTGCAGGAAACGCGGGCCCCACCCGAAGGTCACCGGACGGCGCGCGATCGCGGCCAGGATCGGCCGCACCTCCGCGGCGTCGGCGTCGGCGTGCCGGTCGAGGTAGGCCATCACCGCGACGTACCCGTGCGGCCGGGCCTCCAGCAGCACGGTGCTGAGCGCGCCGGCGAGCGTCGAGGGGAGGGCTACGGCCATTCCGACTCGCGGAGCTTCGCCAGGCGACTCGGAAAGGCCGCCGTAGACCTCGATGGCGCCCTCGACGAACGACGGCTCCTCGGCGGGCGGGCCGCCGGCGAGGATGGCCGCCGCGTTGTCCTTGGACTCGCTCTTGCTGGGCATGCCGAGCGGGTCGATGCCGATCACCCGGCCGGCCAGCGCGGTGGCGAACTCCCAGGTCAGGAACTGGGCGCCGAGCGGGCCGTTGACCGCGACGTCGGGTCGCACGCCGCCGCCGGGCACCGCGCCGGCCGGCAGCGAGCCGCCGAGTGTCACGGTGAGCACGTCGGCGCCGGCGACCGGGGCGTCCGGCGACTCGAGCACGACCGGCAGCATGCCGGTGCCCTCCTTGCCGGTCGACTCGGCGAGCAGCTGCTCGGCCCAGTCGTCGAGGCCGACGATGCCGGTGCCGTCCGGTACCAGCGCGATCTTGTCCTTGCCGGCGGTGGTGGCCGCGCCGAGGGCGGCGCCCAGCGCGAGCGCCGGGTTGTCGCCGCCGGCGGAGAGCGCGGGCAGCAGCTCCTCGGCCTGGTCGAGCAGCTCGGCCACGTCGACCCCGGCCAGTGCCGCGGGTACGAGGCCGAAGGCGGTCAGCGCGGCGTAGCGCCCGCCCACCTCGGGGTCGGCGAGCACCACGAAGGCGCCCATCTCGCGGGCGGCCTCCTCCAGCGGCGAGCCGGGATCGGTGACGATCACGAAGTGCCGCCCGGCCTCCGCCTGGGTCAGCCCGGCGTCGCGGAAGGCGCCGAGGTACGCGCGGCGCACGCTGTCGGTCTCGATCGTGGTCCCCGACTTGCTGGAGACGACTACGACGGTGCGCTCCAACCGATCGGAGATGGCCCTTCCGATCTGGCCCGGGTCCGTCGTGTCGAGCACGGTCAGCGGCCGGCCGAGCGTGCGCGCGATCACTTCGGCGGCGAAGGACGAGCCGCCCATGCCGGCGAGCACCACGCGGTCGAGGTCGGCCAGCTCCTCCTTCAGCTCGGCGATCAGGGGGAGCAGCTCGCGGCTGCGCCGGTGGGTGTCGATCCAGCCCAGCCGGATCTTGGCTTCAGCCTCCGCGTCAGGACCCCACAGCGTGGGGTCCTTCTGCACGAGGAGCCCCGGGACCCCGTCCCTGACGAGGGCCGCCCGGGCCGCGGCGCCAACGGCGTCCGCGCCCCAGACGGCGAGTCCCGCGGCCGCCTCGACTTCACGCATTGGTGGCATTCGACAACTGTGTCTCCACGGTCTGCAGCAGCTCCAGCCAGCTCGCCTCGAACTTCTCCACGCCCTCGCGTTCCAGCGTGTCGACCACGTCGTCGTACTCGATGCCGAGCTTGGCGAGGTCGTCGAGCGCCTGGCGGGCGTCGTCGTACATGCCGGTCACCGTGTCACCGCGGGTCTCGCCGTGGTCGGCGTACGCGTGGATGGTCGGCTCGGGCATCGTGTTGACCACACCGGGGGCGATCAGCTCCTCGACGTAGATAACGTCGCGGAAGGCCGGGTTCTTGGTCGAGGTGGATGCCCACAGTGGACGCTGCGGGTGCGCGCCAGCGTCCGCCAGCGCCTGCCACCGCTCGGAGCTGAAGACCTCGGCGTACCGCTCGTACGCCAGGCGGGCGTTGGCGATCGCCGCCTTGCCCTTGAGCGCCTTGGCCTCCTCAGTGCCGATCTTGTCGAGGCGCTTGTCGACCTCGGTGTCGACCCGGGAGACGAAGAACGACGCGACCGAGCCGATCTTGGTCAGGTCGTGGCCGTTGGCCTTCGCCTGCTCCAGGCCGGCGAGGAAGGCGTCCATCACCTCGGAGTACCGCTGCAGGGAGAAGATCAGCGTGACGTTGACGCTGATGCCCTGCGCGAGCGTCGCGGTGATCGCCGGGATGCCGGCCCTGGTCGCCGGGATCTTGATGAACAGGTTGGGGCGGTCGACAAGCCACCACAGCGACTTGGCCTCCGCGATCGTCTTCTCGGTCTCGTTCGCCAGGCGCGGGTCGACCTCGATCGACACGCGGCCGTCGACGCCCCCGGATGCGTCATATGCCGGTTTCATCACGTCGGTCGCCCACCGCACGTCGTACGTGGTCATCATGCGCACCGCCTCTTCGACGGTGATCCCGCGTAGGGCGAGGTCGCGCAGCTGGCCGTCGTACGCGTCGGCGTCGCTCAGCGCCTTCGCGAAGATCGTCGGGTTGGTGGTGATACCCACCACGTGCTTCTCCCGGCGCAGCTGGTCGAGTCCACCGGACTCCAGCCGTACCCGGGACAGGTCGTCGAGCCACACTGCCACGCCGGCGGCGGACAGTTCACCAAGCCGGTCAGTCATGAGTACCAATCTCCCTCAGCTACCCGTTGTGAATCCTGTGATCTCGCCGACCCTGGCCAGCGACGCGTGCGCGGCGGCCACGACGTGGTCGGCGGTGAAGCCGAACTGCTCGAACAGCACCTGGTACGGCGCGCTCGCCCCGTAGTGCTCGATGCTCACGACCTCGCCGCAGTCACCGACCAGGTCGCGCCAGGACATCGCGATCGCGGCCTCGACGCTCACCCGTGCCCTCACCCCGCGGGGGAGGACCGACTCGCGGTAGGCGCTGTCCTGCTCGCGGAACCACTCCTGGCAGGGCATCGACACGACCCGGGTGGGCGTGCCGTCGGCCTCCAGCCGCTCCCGCGCGGTCACGGCGAGCTGCACCTCCGAGCCGGTGGCCATGATGATCACCTGCGGCTGGCCGCCGGACGCGTCGATCAGCGTGTACCCGCCCCGGGCCACGCCCTCGACGCTGGCCACCTCGCTCCGGTCGAGGACCGGCAGTGCCTGCCGGGTCAGCGCCAGCGCGGTGGGGCGGTCGGTGTGCTCCAGCGCCAGGCGCCACGCCGCCGCTGTCTCGTTGGCGTCGGCCGGGCGCACCACGTCGAGACCGGGGATCGCGCGCAGCGCGGACAGGTGCTCGATCGGCTGGTGGGTCGGGCCGTCTTCGCCGAGGCCGATCGAGTCGTGCGTCCAGACGTAGATCGCCGGCAGCTTCATCAGCGCGGCCAGCCGCACGGCCGGGCGCATGTAGTCGCTGAAGACGAGGAACGTGCCGCCGTACGGCCGGGTGCCGCCGTGCAGCAGGATGCCGTTGAGGATCGCGCCCATGGCGTGCTCGCGGATGCCGAAGTGCAGCGTGCGCCCGTACAGGTCGCCGGGGAACTCCTTGGTCGCGTGCTCCGGCGGCACGAAGGACGGCTCGCCCTTCATCGTGGTGTTGTTGCTCTCCGCGAGGTCGGCCGAGCCGCCCCACAGCTCGGGGAGCACCGGCGCGAGCGCCGAGAGGATCTTGCCGGAGGCGGCCCGGGTCGCGACACCCTTGGCGTCCGCGGGAAACTCCGGCAGCGCCTCGGTCCAGCCTTCCGGCAGCGAACGCGTGGCGAGCCGGTCGAAGAGCGCCTTGCGCTCGGGGTTGGCGGCCGCCCAGGCGTCGAACTTGACCTGCCACTCGGCGTGCGCAGCGCGACCGCGGTCGACCACCTCGCGGGCGTGCGCGAGCACCTTCTCGTCCACGGCGAACGACTGCGAGGGGTCGAAGCCGAGCAGCTGCTTCGTGGCGGCCACCTCGTCGGCGCCGAGGGCCGAGCCGTGCGCCTTGCCGGTGTTCTGCTTGTTGGGCGCCGGCCAGGCGATGATCGTGCGGAGCGCGATGAACGAGGGGCGCTGGGTCTCGGCCCGCGCCGCCTCGAACGCGGCGAACAGCGCCTGCACGTCTTCGTGGTAGTCGCCCTCTTCGGGGTGGCCGGCGCGCCAGTCGACGGTCTGCACGTGCCAGCCGTACGCCTCGTACCGCGCGGCGATGTCCTCGCTCTTCGCGATGCGGGTGTCGTCTTCGATCGAGATCTCGTTGTCGTCCCACAGCAGGGTGAGGTTGCCCAGCTGCTGGTGGGCGGCGAGCGCGCTCGCCTCGTGGCTGATGCCCTCTTCGAGATCGCCGTCCGAGGCGAAGGCCCAGATGTTGTGGTCGAACACGGACTGGCCGGGCTCGGCCTCGGGGTCGAACAGGCCCCGCTCACGCCGCGCCGCGAAGGCCATGCCCACCGCGTTTCCGACGCCCTGCCCGAGCGGGCCGGTGGTCGTCTCGACACCCACCGTGTGCCCGTGCTCGGGGTGACCCGGGGTGAGGGAACCCCACTGCCGCAGCGACTTGAGGTCGTCGAGGCTCAGCCCGTAGCCGGAGAGGTAGAGCTGTATGTAGAGGGTGAGGCTGGAGTGACCCATGGACAGCACGAAGCGGTCCCGGCCCGCCCAATGTGGATCCGTCGGATCATGACGCAGCAGCTTGTTGAACAGCAGGTACGCCGCCGGCGCCAGGCTCATCGCGGTGCCGGGGTGGCCGTTGCCGGCCTTCTCCACGGCGTCCATGGCCAGGACCCGTACGGTGTCGACCGCTTTGCGGTCGAGCTCAGACCAGGGTAGTGAGGCTTCGTTCGCGGTCACGATGTGTGCTCCTCGGCAATGCGGCAACCCTCTTGCGATGACCCTATCTACCCGTGCTAAACGTCCGTGGGGTGACCGGCCGACGCGTGAGACGACAGGTTGTGACCGGCGGCACGCTTCGACCGGACTACGTGGGGTCGTAGTAGGTCGCGTTTCTCCAGCGCGTACCCTGTCGATCGGCGCGTTGACCTTGCTGTCCGCGCCGTGCGCGACCCGTCCCACGCCCGGAAGGTGAACCGCCACGTGAGCACGATCACCGAGCGCCCCCACCCGCCGGCCACCGCCCGGCCGCTGGTGCCGGTCGCCCCGCGCGACCTGGTGCCGCCCCGGCAGCGCGTGCGCGCGGGCGACGTGGCCGCCGTGATCAAGGCGTACGTGGCGCTCACCAAGCCGCGCATCGTCGAGCTGCTGCTGGTCACCACCGTGCCGACGATGATGCTCGCCGCCGGTGGCGTGCCGTCGCTGTGGCTGGTGGCCGTGGTGCTGATCGGCGGCTCGCTCGCGGCCGGCGCGGCCAACGCGCTCAACTGCTACATCGACCGCGACATCGACCAGGTCATGAAGCGCACCTCCCGGCGCCCGCTGCCGGCGCACCGGGTCTCGCCGCGCAGCGCGCTCGCCTTCGGCCTCATCCTCGGCGTGGTGTCGGTGGCGCTGATGGCCGCCTTCACCAACTGGCTGGCCACCGGCCTCACCCTCGCCGCGATCGTCTACTACGACGTGGTCTACACGCTGTGGCTCAAGCGCAGCACGCCGGCCAACACGTTCTGGGGCGGGATCTGCGGCGCGGCACCGGTGCTCATCGGCTGGGCCGCGGTGACCGGCGGGCTATCGGCCACCGCGTGGGCGCTCTTCGCCGTCGTGTTCTTCTGGCAGATGCCGCACTTCTACGCGCTGGCGATCCGCTTCAAGGCCGACTACGCCCGCGCCGGCATCCCGATGCTGCCGGTGGTCGCCTCCCAGCGCCGGGTCAACGTGGAGATCCTCCTCTTCAGCTGGCTCACCGTCGCCGCCTCGGTCGCGGTGTGGCCGCTGGGTCGCGGCACGGTCGGTCTCAGCCCGATCTACGGGCTGACCGCGCTGGTCACCGGCGTGCTGCTGCTGCGCGAGTCGTACGCGCTGGTGGGCCGCGCCAAGCGGGGCGAGCAGCTGCGGCCGATGCGGCTGTTCCACTGGACGATCACCTACCTGACGATCCTGTTCGTCGCCGTCGCCGCCGACGCGCTGGTCTAGCCGACACGCCGCTCCAGCAGCACCAAGACCAGATCCGAGCTACCGCGACGCCCGCCGTGGTCCCGACCGCTGCTCCCGCGGCCGCACCCTGCTTGTCTGGTTGCGCTTAGCCCTCTTTTGATGCCCCCGGCGGGAGCGCTCCGGACCATCAGGGTGGGTGGAGGTGCCATCCCGACACCCATCAACCCGTTCAAGAGCAGAGCAGGCCAGCGCCCCCGGGGCGCCAGCGTTGGTCGTATTTGTTGCGGCCGACTGGGACGGCGGCCCCGGGCGCTGGCCCGCTCCAACAGCAAAGGGTCGATGGCCGTCGGGATAGCACTTCCCCCATCCTGATGGGCCGGAGCGCTCCCGCCGGAGGCCCAAAGGGGTAACCGCGACCAAACAAGCAGGGTGCGGCCGCGGGAGCGACGGTCGGGACCACGACGGACACCGCGGTAGCCCGGGAATGTCATTTGGAATAGATCGTCCGGCCTCTGCCGCGATCCAGTTTCACGTGAGGGGGACCCGATCATGGGAGACCTGTCCGCTTCGAGAGCTTTGGCCCGTGAATCGCCCGATCAGCTGAACGGGCGACGATGGCTCAGAATCGCGTCCCTTTTGTGCTAAATAATTAGGCTGATTTAGTGCAATAAATCGGGCAAAACAGCGAGGATACGGCGGCTAAACGTCGGGTAATTGGCATCACAAAAAAACGTGAGAGGGACGTCGCAGGCAGGTGGGTCTGCATACGCTCGGGCACATGGCAGATGGTTCCGATACCAACATGGTCGCCGGCCCGACAGCCACGGCACAGGCCTCCAGTGGCCTCGTCGCTGGCCTTCGGGCGTTCGCCGCCGGTCACGGCGGCGCGAAGGCGGTCATCGAGTATGTCGGCAAGCGGGGCGCCCGGATCGTCCTCGTCGGAGGCGACGGGGAGTGGGCGGACCAGTTCGCCGACGGCACCGACGTGGCGCGCCAAGCGTGCGTCAAGGCGGGGGTCGAAGTGGAAAACGAGTGGGAGCGCGAGCTCATGGACCAGATGCGCCCGAGCAACGACCTGTGGAGGTCGATGGGCCGGCGATCACTCGCCCGCTAAATACTCATGAACGAAAACTCTGTCCCAGCGACCCGGGAGCGATCCCGGGTCGCTCTCGTTACCTGTGACCAGATCCCCGAGCTGGATCCGGACGACCAGCTGGTCGTGCCGGCGCTGCGCGAGCGCGGCGTCGAGGCCGTGCCGGTCGTGTGGGACTCGCCCGCCGTCGACTGGGCGTCGTTCGGCCTCGCCGTGATCCGCTCCCCGTGGGACTACGCGGCCCGGCGCGAGGAGTTCGTCGCGTGGGCGGCCAAGGTGCCCCGCCTGGCCAACCCGGCCGACGTCGTCACCTGGAACACCGACAAGCGCTACCTGCGCGAGCTCGCCATCGCCGGCGTGCCCGTGGTGCCCACCACCTGGGTGGAGCCGGGCGATGAGTGGGAGCCGCCACTGGGCGGGGAGTTCGTGGTCAAGCCGGCCGTGGGCGCGGGCAGCGTCGACTCCGGGCGGTACGACGTGAACCAGGCCGAGCACCGCGAGCTGGCCGCCGCGCACGTGGCCCGGCTGCTGGCGGCGGGGCGGCTGGTCATGGTGCAGCCCTACCTGGCGGCCGTCGACACGTACGGCGAGACCGCGCTGACGTTCTTCCTCGCCGAGGGGGAGCTCGCGTTCAGCCACGCGATCCGCAAGGGCGCGATGCTGAGCGGGCCGGACGTCGGCACCGAGGGTCTTTACAAGGAGGAGTCGATCCGGCCGCGCTCGCCGCTCGACGCCGAGCTGGAGATCGCGCGGAAGGCGCTCGCCGCCGTGCCGGGTGGCGCCGACCGCCTGCTCTACGCCCGGGTCGACCTCATCCCCGGCCCCGACGACCTGCCGGTCCTGGTCGAGCTGGAGCTCACCGAGCCGTCGCTGTTCCTGGGCACCGGCGAGGGTGCCGCCGAACGATTCGCCGAGGCGGTCGCCTACCGTCTTTGACGCGCTGCGCGTATAGTCCTCCATCGATGTCCGTTTCGGTGGAGGTGACATAGTGCGGCGGGTTATAGGTCGAGCGGTGGCATTGGTCATGCTGTGCGCGGCTGTCGGTGTCGTGCCCGCCGCCGCTTCAGTCCTCGGGCCGAGCGCGGCCGCCGCCGACTCCCGCGGGGTCACGCTGGTCTCCGGCGACGTCGTGACGGTGACGGCCGGCGACAAGGCGTCGGTGCGGCCGGGCGCCGGCCGCGAGGCCATGCCGTTCGTCACCCGCCGCGACGCGGAGGGCCACATCCACGTGGTACCGGCCGACGCGCTCCCGCTGCTGCGCACCGGTGACCTCGACCCGCGGCTGTTCGACGTGACCACCCTGCTCACCTTCGGCTACGACGGGCTCGCCGAGCTGCCGCTGATCGTGGCCTACGCCAGCGACGACGAGCGGGCCCGGGTCGGCGAGCGGGTCGCGCAGAGCGGCGCGCGGGTGACCCGCGAGCTGCCCACCGTCGACGCGCTCGCGGTGGCGGCCGAGGCGGCGCGGCTGGGCACGTTCTGGGGCACGTTCACGGTCGGCGGGCCGGCCGAGCGGCGGCTCACCGTGGGCGTCGACACGATCTGGCTGGACGGCCTGCGCCGGCCAGCCCTCGCCCAGAGCGTGCCTCAGGTGGGGGCGCCGGAGGCGTGGGCGGCCGGGTACGACGGCGAGGGCATCACCGTCGCGGTGCTCGACAGCGGCATCGACGCGACCAATCCGGCGCTGGCCGGGCGGGTCACCGGCCAGGAGAACTTCACCCAGGAGAACGAGGACGACAAGGACCGCACCGGCCACGGCACGCACGTGGCCTCGACCGTCGCGGGCACGGCCGGGGTGGCGCCGGGTGCGCGCCTGCTCGACGGCAAGGTCTGCGTGGTCGGCGGCTGCGCCGAGTCGTGGATCCTCGCCGGGATGCAGTGGGCGGCCGACCAGGGCGCGGCGGTGGTCAACCTCAGCCTGGGCGGGCCGGACCTGCCCGGCCTCGACCCGATCGAAGAGGCGGTCGGCACACTGACCGCCGAGCACGGCACGCTCTTCGTGGTCGCCGCCGGCAATGTCCCGGGCGTCGGCACGATCGCCTCGCCGGCCAGCGCGGACGCCGCGCTCGCGGTCGGCGCGGTCAGCAAGTCGGACGCGCTGGCCAGCTTCTCCAGCCGCGGCCCCCGCCAGGACGGTGCGATCAAGCCGGACATCACCGCGCCGGGTGTCGACATCGTCGCCGCCCGCGGCGCCGACTCCGGGCTGCCGGGCGGGACCGAGACGACCCTCTCGGGTACCTCCATGGCCGCGCCGCACGTCGCCGGCGCCGCCGCGATCCTCGCCCAGCAGCACCCCGACTGGGATCCGGCACAGCTCAAGGGCGGCCTGATGTCGGCGGCGCGTCCGCTGCTCGGGGACGCCTTCGTCGAGGGGGCCGGGCGGCTCGACGTGGGGCGCGCGGTCGCCCAGACGCTGACCGCGAGCCCGGCCAGCGTGAGCTTCGGCCGGCTCGCCTGGCCGCACGCCGACGACGAGCCGGTCTCTCGCACCGTCGCGCTGCACAACAGCGGCACGGCCGCGGTCACCCTCGACGTCACCCTCGACGGGCCCGGCCTCTTCACCGTCTCGCCGTCGTCGGTGTCCGTGGCGCCGGGCGGGACGGCCCCCGTCGTGGTGACCGCCAACGGGCGGCTCGACGGTCCTGACGGGCTGCTCACCGGGCACCTCGTCGCCGGCGCGCTGCGGCTGCCGCTCGCGGTGGACCGCGAGGTGGAGAGCTACGACGTGGCCGTCTCGCACATCGGCCGGGACGGCGCGCCCAGCGACGGGTACGTGACCGTGCTCGCCTCCGCCGACGGCAAGATCGCGATAAACCTGCCCGCCTCCACCGGCACCGTCACCGCGCGGGTGCCCAAGGGGCGGTACTCGGTGCTCGGCGCGATCACCGGGCCGGATGGGAACGGGTACTCGACGACGATCATCGGCCAGCCCACCCTGGACGTGGCCGGCGCGGCCACGGTGACTCTCGACGCCCGCCAGGGCGCGCCGATCTCGGTGACGGTGCCGCGCAGCGACGCGGTGCAGGAGTTCGCCGAGGCGGCCACCGTCTCGATCACACCCGGCCGCACGGTCGAGGTGGGCACGCTGGGCCGCTCGTTCGCGGGGCTCTACATGGCGGGCATCGGCGGCACCGGGGAGGGCTTCGTCAGCCGGGTCACCGCCGCGTACGGCTTCGACGGCGGCGCCTACCTGCTCGGCTGGCTCACCGAGGACCGGATGCCCACCGGCTTCGGCCGCACGCTGACGGCCGCCGATCTGGCCACCGTCCGCGCCGATCACGGCCACGAGGCATCGGGTACCACCGGGCAGAAGATGGCCTGGCCGGTGCTGCCCGACACGGTGATGGGCGGCTTCGCCCACGCGATGCCGGTCGCGCTACCCTCGGCCCGCACGGAGTACTACAACGTCGAGGGGCGGGTGCGGTGGTTCCGCTCGTTCGACGAGATGACCACCGACCAGTACGTCACCTCGACCGTCGCGCCGCCGGTGGAGTACCTGGCCGGGCAGTCGTACCAGGAGCAGTGGAGCCGCGGCGTCTTCGGCCCCACGGTGGCCTCCCCGGCCTACGAGCACCAGTGGGTGACCCGCCGCGGCGACACGCTCCTGGTGCTCGCCCCGCTGTACGGCGACGGCGCCGGCCGGGCCGGCTACTCGTCGATCGCGGCCGGC
>Ga0272482_10000578_pt1 | contig 11547 bp, 10 predicted proteins | sample RVTome_8_FD_192427 | JGI IMG/M metagenome (GOLD analysis project Ga0272482, IMG submission 192427) | Soil microbial communities from uranium-contaminated site in the Upper Colorado River Basin, Wyoming, United States - RVT160D0 (version 2) ...
CCCGCGCCCGGCGCGAAGCGCCAACCGGTGCACCTGCTGTTTGGGCACCCTGCGACGCGGCGGCCGACCATCATGGCACCACTGTGAGCCAGACTTAGTTGTCATGGCGCCATAGTGGTGCCATCATGGTGCCATGGACCTGAGGCCGTACGTCGAACAGCTGCGCAACGAGTTCGCCTTGGCCGCGGAGGGCGCTGATCCCGACGGCCGGGCGCTCGCCGAGCGGCTGCTCGCGCAGTTGGAGGCGGCGACCCGGCTGACGCTGCTCGACGCGCTCTCCGACGCGGCCGACGAGATCACGCGAGAGCTCGCGCCCGGGGCGGTGCATGTCCAGCTGCGCGGTCGCGAGCCCACCTTCGTGGTGACGCCGGCCGAGCCGGCGCCGGCCCCGGCAGATCCGCCCGCTCTCCAGGCACCGGACGGCGACGAGGGCGGCACGTCACGGATCAACCTGCGCCTGCCCGACCACCTCAAGACCAGCGTCGAGGAGGCCGCCGGCCGGGCCGGGCTGTCGGTCAACGCCTGGCTCGTGCGCGCGGCGGCCGCCGCGGTCGAGGCCCGCGACCCGCGGCGCGGGCCGGCGCGGCGCGCTGAGCCGGGCGGGCAGCACTTCACCGGCTGGGCGCGCTGACCGCAGGCCCCGCCCCTCACCACCACCGACATCCACCAGGCACATTTCGGGAGATCACCATGCCTGTTTTCGACACGCCAGAGCCGATTTCCATCCAGATCGACCTTCCGACCGGCGACGTGTGGATCACCGCGTCCGACCGCGCGGACACCGTGGTCGAGGTGCGACCCCGCAAAGCGTCCAGCAAGGCCGACGTCAGCCTGGCCGAGCAGACCACGGTCGAGTACGCGGCCGGCCAGCTGATGGTCCGAGCGCCGAAGAGCTGGCGCCGCTACGCGTTCGGCCCGGGCCCCTCGATCGACATCCTGATCGAGGTGCCGAGCGGGTCGAGTCTCCAGGCTGAGGCGTCCTGGGCGGCGTTCCGCTGCGAAGGACGGCTCGGCGACTGCCGGATCAAGACCGGCGGCGCGGTGCGGCTCGACCAGACCGGCGCGCTCGACATCGACTGCAGCCACGGCGAGGTGGTGGCCAAGCGGGTCGCCGGCACGGTCCGCGTCACGGCCTCGTCCGGCAAGGTCCGCCTCGGCGAGGTCGACGGGACCGCCGAGCTCAAGAACTCGTCCGGCGACTGCTGGATCGAGCGGAGCACCGGCGACGTCCGGGCCAAGACCGCCTACGGCGACATCACCGTCGACCAGGCGCTGGCCTCGGTCACGGCGCGCACCAACCACGGCAGCGTCCGGATCGGTGAGGTCGCGCGCGGTGCGGTCGATCTGCAGACGTCCTACGGCGCCATCGAGGTCGGCGTCCGCCGTGGCACCGCCGCTTGGCTCGAGCTCAACTCCCGCAACGGCCGCGTGCACAACGCCCTCGACACTACCGACGGGCCGGCCAAGGACGACGGCACCGTCGAGATCCGGGCGAACACGAACTGGGGCGACATCATGATCCGCCGCGCCGCCTGATCACGCGAGCCACCCCTTCGACGAAACGAGGAGACCATGACCGACCCCGCGATCGCCGCGACCGGCCTGCGCAAGTCGTACGGCGAGAAGGTCGTGCTCGACGGCATCGACCTGCGGATCGCCGAGGGCACCATCTTCGCGCTGCTCGGCCCCAACGGCGCCGGCAAGACCACCACGGTGCGGATCCTCTCCACCCTGATCGGCGCGGACGGCGGCGAGGCCCGGATACTCGGCCGCGACCTGGCGGCGGCACCCGACGCGGTACGCGCCCTGATCGGCGTCACCGGCCAGTTCTCCGCCGTCGACAACCTGCTCACCGGCCAGGAAAACCTGAACCTCATGGCCGACCTGCACCACCTGGACAAGCCGGCCCGCCGCCGGCGCACCGCCGAGCTGCTCCAGCGCTTCGACCTCGTGCGGGAGGCGGGCAAGCCGGTGTCGACCTACTCCGGTGGCATGCGCCGGCGGCTCGACCTCGCCATGACCCTGGTCGGCGATCCCCGCGTCATCTTCCTCGACGAGCCGACCACGGGCCTCGACCCGCGCAGCCGCCGCGGCATGTGGGACATGATCCGCGACCTCGCCGACAGCGGCGTCACCATCTTCCTCACCACGCAGTACCTGGAAGAGGCCGACCAGCTCGCCGACCAGGTCGCCGTCCTCGACCACGGTCGGCTGGTGGGCCAGGGCACCCCCGACGAGCTCAAGCGCCGGGTGCCCGGCGGGCATGTCCGCCTCCAGTTCACCGATCCCGACGAGTTCCAGTTCGCGTCCCAGGTGCTCGGCGCGCCGGCACGCGACGCGGACGCGCTCACCATCCAGGTGCCCAACGACGGCAGCGTGCGGTCCCTGCGCGCCCTGCTCGACCAGCTCGAACACGCCTCCGTCGAGGCCGCCAGCCTGTCGGTGCACCTGCCCGACCTCGACGACGTCTTCCTCGCCCTCACCGGCCAGCCCCAACGGGAAAGGACCACCGCGCGATGACCACGCTCGCCCTCGCCGCCCGCGACTCCAGCACCATGCTGCGGCGCAACCTGCTGCGGATGCGCCGCTACCCGTCCCTGACGTTCATGCTCATCGGCATGCCGGTCATCTTCCTGCTGCTGTTCGTCTACGTCTTCGGCGGCACGCTCGGCAACGGCCTCGGCGGAGTGTCGGGCGGCCGCGCCGCGTACGCCAACTACGTCGTGCCCGGCATCCTGCTGATGGCGGTGGCCGGCACCGCGCAGGGCACCGCGCTCTCGGTCGCCATGGACATGACCGAAGGCATCATCGCCCGGTTTCGCACGATGGCGATCTTCCGCCCGTCGGTGCTGACCGGGCACGTCCTCGGCGCCGTCATCCAGACCATGCTCGGCCTGGTGGTCGTCACCGGCATCGCCCTGCTCGTCGGCTTCCGCCCCAACGCCAGCCCGGTCGAATGGGTCGCCGCCGCCGGCGTCCTCGCCATGATCGCCTTGGCGCTCACCTGGCTCTCCGTCGCCCTCGGCCTGGTCGCCAAGACCGTCGAGTCGGCCAGCAACCTGCCCATGCCGATCGTGCTGCTGCCGTTCCTCGGGAGCGGCTTCGTGCCCACCGACTCCATGCCCACCGCGATGCGCTGGTTCGCCGAGTACCAGCCCTTCACACCCATCATGGAGACCCTGCGCGGGCTGCTGCTCGGCACCGGGATCGGCACCAACGCCGCCGTCGCGGCCGCCTGGTGCGCCGCCATCACCGCGGTCTGCTTCCTGTGGGCCAGGTCGCTGTACGACCGCAAGACCGCCCGCTGACCGGCACACACGGGAAGGATTTGAGCTACCGCGATGCCCGTCGTGGTCCGGACCGTCGCTCCCGCGGCCTCACCCGCCGCGGTGCGCCAGCTCACCCCGGCACCGCCGGCCCCGGCTCCGCTTCCATACCCGGCACGGTGCGAGATCGTGAAGGAATCCGGGTCGCTCCAGCGACTCGGATCCTTCACGTAAAGCAGGCCGACACCCCGGGCCTTCCGGCGGAGGCTGGACGCGCAGACGAGGCAGACCTCGATGTGCGAGCCCATGATGACGGTCCGCTCGCGCACCACCAGGTCGGGCCGGGTGCCCGAGGCGGTCGCGCCGTCGCCGGCGGTGTCCACCTCGTAGGCGCGGGCGCGCAGGTTGATCCGCAGGGTGCGCAGGATCTGCGGCTCGTCGTCCACGACCAGGATCCGGGTCATTGCTTGTCACGCTCCGTCGCTCGGCGCTCGTCCGCCGTCGTGGCCGAGGTCCGTAGCCTCCCAAATCCCGCTTGGGGCGTCTGCCGTTCACTGCTCGGTCGCCGCCGAAGCCGCTGCACGATGGCGCGGTCGGCCACCTCCGCGGCCGCCGCCTCGGTGGCCACGTCGGCGGTGGTGACCTCGCCGCCCTCGACAGACGGGAAGGTGAGGATCATCGTGAGCCCGCCGCCTGGCGTGGTGTCGGGCACCAGCGTGCCGCCCATCGCCTCGGCCAGGCCGCGGGACAGCGCCAGGCCGAGGCCCACGCCGTTGTGGTTGTCGCGGTCGCCGAGCCGCTGAAACGGCTGGAACATGTGCTCCCGCGCGTCATCGGGGATGCCCGGGCCGTGGTCGACGACGCGCAGCCGCACGGCGCCATCCTGCTCCCGGGCGGTCACCTCGGGAGGTCGGCCGGGCGGGCTGAAGCGCAACGCGTTGCTGATGAGGTTGACCAGCACCCGTTCGAGCAGGGCCGGGTCGGCGCGGACGGCGGGCAGTTCGGGCGGGATGCGCACGTGCACGGCGCGGGCGTACGGGCCGAGCTCGTCCAGCGCGCGTGGCACGGCGTCCTCCAGCCCGATCTCGGCCAGCGACAGGCCGAGGGCGCCGGCCTGGAGGCGGCTCATGTCGAGCAGGTTGGCGACCAGCCGGGCGAGCTTGTCCAGCGACTCGTCGGCGGTGGCCAGCAGCTCCTCCCGGTCGTCCGGGGAGAAGTCGACGTCGTGGCTGCGCAGGCTGGTCACCGCGGCCTTCGCGGAGGCGAGCGGGGTACGCAGGTCGTGGCTGACCGCGGCGAGCAGCGCGGTGCGCATCTTGTCCGCCTCGGCGAGCGGGCGGGCGGTGGCGGCCTCCTGCGAGAGGCGTTCCTGCCGCAGGGCGAGGGCGGCCTGCGCGGCGAAGGCCTCGATGATCCGCCGGTCCTCGGCCGGCAGCGGGTGCCCGCGCAGGACGAGGGCGAGGTCGTCGTCGATGGGCACGTCGGTGGCGCCTTCGCCGGGCGCGGCGCAGGGCTCGCCGCCGACGTTCGCCGCGATGCGCCAGGACGCCGGGTCGTGCGGGCTGTCCGGGCTGGGTTGGGCGTCCGGGCGGCGTTCGAGGAGGGTGACCGACTCCAGGCCGAACGTCTCGCGGAGCCGTTCGAGCAGGGCGGGCAGGGGCCGGTCGCCGCGCAGGACGCTGCCGGCGACGGTCGCGAGGGTGGAGGCGTCCGCGCTGGCCCGGGCGGCTTCCCGGGTGCGGCGGGCGGCGGTGTCGACGACGGCGCTGACCGCGACCGCGATCACCACGAAGACGGCCAGCGAGAGCAGGTTTTCGGTCTCGGCGATGGTGAACCGCCCGAGCGGTGGCGTGAAGTAGTAGTTGAGCAGCAGCGATCCGGCCAGCGCGGTGAGCACGGCGGGCCACATGCCGCCGACGAGCGCCACGAGGATGACCCAGGCCAGGTAGAAGAGGATGTCGCTGGCCAGGGCGAGGTCGCCACGCATCGCCGCCAGCAGCACCGTGAGCAGGGGCAGGCCGGCGATCGCGAGGGCGAAGCCGGCGATCCGGCGGGACCGGGACAGCGCGGCCCGGCCGGACAGCAGCGGCCGGCGCCGGCCCTGACCGATCTGCTCGTGGGTGACCAGGTGCACGTCGATCGGCCCGGACCGCGCGGTCGTGCTCACCCCGATGCCGGCGGCGAAGAGCTGCGCCAGACGACCGCGGCGGCTGGCGCCGAGCACGAGCTGGGTGGCGTTGACGCCGCGGGCGAAGTCGAGCAGCGCCTCGGCGACGTCGCTGCCGACCACGTGGTGGTACGTGCCGCCGAGGTTCTCCACCAGCACCCGTTGCCGGGCCAGCAGGGCCGGGTCGGCGCCGGCCAGCCCGTCGGAGCGGGCCACGTGGACGGCGAGCAGCTCCGAGCCCTTGCTGCGGGCGGCGACGCGCGCGGCCCGGCGGACGAGCGTGTCGCCCTCGGGGCCGCCGGTGAGCGCGACGACGACCCGCTCCCGGGTCTCCCAGGTGCCGCCGATCTTGTGTGCCGCCCGGTACTGGTCGAGCTGCTCGTCGACCTTGTCGGCCAGCCACAGCAGGGCCAGCTCGCGCAGCGCGGTGAGGTTGCCGACCCGGAAGTAGTTGCCCAGCGCCGCGTCGATCTTGTCAGGCTGGTACACGTTGCCGTGCGCCATCCGCCGGCGCAGCGCCTCCGGCGTCATGTCGACCAGCTCGACCTGCTCGGCACGGCGGGCGATCTCGTCCGGCACCGTCTCGTGCTGCGCGACGCCGGTGATCTGCTGCACGACGTCGTTGAGCGACTCGAAGTGCTGGATGTTGACGGTCGACAGCACGGTGATGCCGGCGTCGAGCAGCTCCTGGATGTCCTGCCACCGCTTGGTGTTGCGGGAGCCGGGCACGTTGGTGTGCGCGAGCTCGTCGACGACCGCGACCTCGGGGCGGCGGGCCAGGATCGCGTCGACGTCCATCTCCTCGAAGGTGGCGCCGCGATAGGCCACCTGCCTGCGCGGCACCACATCGAGGTCACCGATGAGCGCCTCGGTGTGCTTGCGGCCGTGGGTCTCCACGAACCCGACCACCACGTCGGTGCCCCGCTCCCTGCGGCGGTGGGCCTCCTGGAGCATGGTGTAGGTCTTGCCCACCCCGGGGGCGGCGCCGAGGTAAATACGCAGCTGGCCGACTGCCATGCTCTGATCTTCCTCCGCTACCGGGGAAACTCGCGGTCAAGGGCCAGGTTGAGCTGGAGCACGTTGACCCCCGGCTCGCCCATGAAGCCCAGCGCCCGCCCGTCGGTGTGCTCGTCGATGAGTCGCTGGACGGTGGCGACGTCGGTGCCCCGCTCGCGCGCGATCCGGGGCGCCTGCAGCCTCGCGTACGCCGGGCTGATGTGCGGGTCGAGGCCGCTGCCGCTGGCCGTGACCGCGTCGGCCGGCACGGCGGGCTGGTCCGGCGCGCCGCCCCGGACCGGGACGATCACGCCGCCCTCGGCCCGGTAGTCGACGCCGACCCGCGCGCTCCGCACCGGCACGCCCTCATACGTGGAGATGAACGGGGTGCCGGTCTGGTTGACGCTGACCACCCGGGTGATCGGGCCGGTGAGCCCGTCCCGGTGGAAGACCGCCAGGACCGCGCCCACGCCGTCGGTCGTGCAGTACGGCCGGCCGCCGTCCACGCCCTCCAACTGCCCGATGGCGAGGCTGCGCCCGCACACCTGGGTGAGCAGGCTCTGGCGGTCGGCCGTGTCGACGACATCCTCCGGGCCGAGGTTGCTGGCCGCGGTGGCGGTCGGGTCGTAGCCGTCGCCGGCCGCCGAGGGGCGGGACTGGAAGTACACCGGGATGGGGTTGCCGTCGGCGTCGGTGAACGCCTGGCCGATGATGTCGCTGCCGACGCTCTGGCCGGCGGCGTTCTGGACCAGCGAGCCTTTGGCGTTGTCGCGCAGCCCGGGCAGCTGCGCCACCGCCACCATGGCCAGCGGATAGCCGAGTCCTAACAGGACGGTGAAGACGAGCAGCGCGCGCAGCGCGGCGAGGTGCTGGGCGAGCCAGGCGGGTAGACGCATCACGAGATCCCCGGGACGAACTGGATGAGCAGGTCGATGAGCTTGATGCCGGCGAACGGCACGACGATGCCGCCGAGGCCGTAGACCCACAGGTTGCGGGTCAGCAGCTTCGAGGCGCTGGACGGCCGGTAGCGCACGCCCCGCAGGGCGAGCGGGATGAGCGCGATGATCACTAGGGCGTTGAAGATGACCGCGGACAGGATCGCCGAGGTCGGCGAGTCCAGCCGCATCACGTTGAGCTTGTCCAGGCTCGGGTACACGGCCGCGAACATCGCCGGGATGATCGCGAAGTACTTGGCGATGTCGTTGGCGATGGAGAACGTGGTCAGCGCGCCCCGGGTGATCAGCAACTGCTTGCCGATCTCCACGATCTCGATCAGCTTGGTCGGGTCGGAGTCGAGGTCGACCATGTTGCCGGCCTCCTTGGCGGCGGAGGTGCCGGTGTTCATCGCCACGCCCACGTCCGCCTGGGCCAGCGCGGGCGCGTCGTTGGTGCCGTCACCGGTCATCGCGACCAGCCGCCCACCCTCCTGCTCCTTCTTGATCAGGGCCATCTTGTCTTCCGGCTTGGCCTCTGCCAGGAAGTCGTCCACGCCCGCCTCGTCCGCGATCGCCTTGGCCGTCAACGGGTTGTCGCCGGTGATCATCACGGTGCGGATGCCCATCCGGCGCATCTCGTCGAAGCGCTCCCGCATGCCGGACTTGACCACGTCCTTGAGGTGGATCACCCCGAGCGCGCGGGCCGGCTCGCTCCCGACCTGCTCGGCGACGACGAGCGGGGTGCCGCCGCTGGCCGAGATGCCGTCCACGATCGGGCCGACGCCACCGCTCGCGTGGCCGCCGTTGTCGCGTACCCACTTCATCACCGCCGAGGCCGCGCCCTTGCGGATCCTGCGGTCGTCGACGTCCACGCCGGACATCCGGGTCTGCGCGGTGAACGGCACGAAGTTCGCGTGCGGCATGAAGCCCTCGTCCCGGGCCCGCAGCCCGTAGCCGGTCTTGGCGAGCACCATCACCGAGCGCCCCTCGGGGGTCTCGTCGGCCAGGCTGGAGAGCTGCGCGGCGTCGGCCACCCGCTCGGCGGTGACGCCCTCGACCGGGAGGAATTCCGACGCCTGCCGGTTGCCCAGCGTGATCGTGCCGGTCTTGTCGAGCAGCAGCGTGTTGACGTCGCCGGCGGCCTCGACCGCGCGGCCGCTCAGCGCGAGCACGTTGCGCTGCACCAGGCGGTCCATGCCGGCGATGCCGATCGCGGAGAGCAGCGCGCCGATCGTGGTGGGGATCAGGCAGACCAGCAGCGAGACGAGCACGATGCCGGTGACGCCGTCGCCGTTGATCGCCCGCGTGTCCGGGGCGGCGGCCTGGAACCCCTTGGCGAAGATCGCCATCGGCTGCAGCGTCACCACGGAGAGCAGGAAGATGATCGTGAGCGCGGCGAGCAGGATGTTGAGGGCGATCTCGTTCGGCGTCTTCTGCCGGTTGGCGCCCTCGACGAGGGCGATCATCCGGTCGATGAAGCTCTCCCCCGGCTTCTGCGTGATCCGCACGACGATCCGGTCGGAGAGCACCTTGGTGCCGCCGGTCACCGCGCTGCGGTCGCCGCCCGACTCGCGGATCACCGGCGCCGACTCGCCGGTGATCGCCGACTCGTCCACGCTCGCGATGCCCTCGATCACGTCGCCGTCGCCCGGGATGATCTGCCCGGCCTCGACGACCACGAAGTCGCCCTGCTTGAGGTCGACGGCGTCGACGCTCTCCTCGCGGGCGGCGTCCGTGCCCCAGCCGACCAGGCGGCGGGCGACCGCGTCCCGCTTGGCCTGGCGCAGGCTCGCCGCCTGGGCCTTGCCCCGCCCCTCGGCCACCGCCTCGGCCAGGTTGGCGAAGACCACGGTCAGCCACAGCCACACGGTGATGAGCCAGCCGAACACCGACGGGTCCGTGATCGCCAGCACGGTGGTGAACACCGCGCCGACCTCGACGATCAGCATGACCGGGTTGCGCCACAGCGTGCGCGGGTCGAGCTTGCGCAGCGCGTCCGGCAGGGATCGCCACAGCTGTTTCGGGTCGAGCAGGCCGCCGCCCACCGGCTTGGCCCGCAGGACCGGCGCCGGCGCCTCGGATGTCACTGACGTGACAGTCATTGTCTTTCCTTGTCTGGTGAACTCTCGTTATCGGGGTCACGCCCGGCGGGTCGTGACGGTCCTTGATGCGGATATGCCCCCCTTGGCGCCGCGAAGCGGCGCCGGACCGACAGCGGACGGGTGAGGCCGCAGGAGCAGCGGTCTGGACCACGGCGGACATCGCGGTAGCTCAGAATCTCGATCTTTTGGGGTTGGATATTCATCGACGCCACGGCCGGGACCTCCTCTCTACAGCCCTTCGGCCAGCGGGCCGAGCGCGAGAGCGGGCAGGAACGTGAGCGCGACGAGGATGACCGTCACCCCGGCGACCATGCCGACGAACAGCGGGCGGTGCGTGGGCAGCGTGCCGGCCGACTCCGGCACCGGCTGCTGCCGCGCGAGCGAGCCGGCCAGCCCGAGCACGAGCACGATCGGCAGGAAGCGGCCGAGCAGCATCGCCAGGCCCAGCGCGGTGTCCCACCACGCGGTGTTGACGGTGATGCCGGCGAACGCCGAGCCGTTGTTGTTCGCCGCCGACGTGAACGCGTAGAGCACCTCGGCGAAGCCGTGCGGGCCCACGTTCAGCGCCGTCCCGTGGTTCCTCGTGGCCATCGCCGCCGCCGTGCCGATGAGCACCAGCGCCGGGGTGACCAGGAAGTACAGCGACGCGAACTTGATCTCGCGGGCGCCGATCTTCTTGCCCAGGTACTCCGGCGTGCGCCCGACCATCAGCCCGGCCACGAAGACCGTGATCACCGCCAGCACGAGGATGCCGTACAGCCCGGCGCCGACCCCGCCGGGCGCCACCTCGCCGAGCATCATGTTGATCATCGGCATCATGCCGCCGAGCGACGTGTACGAGTCGTGGAACGAGTTGACCGCGCCGGTCGAGGTGAGCGTCGTGGCCGAGGCGAAGGTCGCGGAGTTGGAGACGCCGAACCGGACCTCCTTGCCCTCCATGGCGGCGGCGACCGCCTGCGGCACCGTGCCGCCGTGGCCGAGCTCGAACGCGTTGGTCAGCGCGATGCTGGCGATCGCCAGGATGCCCATGACCGCGACGATCGCGTAGCCCTGCCGGTTCTGGCCGACCATGCGCCCGAACACCCGCGGCAGGCTGAACGGGATCACGAAGATCAGGAAGATCTCGATCCAGTTCGTCCACGACGTGGGGTTCTCGAACGGGTGCGCCGAGTTGGTGTTGTAGAAGCCGCCCCCGTTGGTGCCCACCTCCTTGATCGCCTCTTGCGAGGCGACCGGCCCGCCGGTGATGTGCTGCGTCGCGCCGCCGAGCGTGGTCACGTCGGTGCCGCCGGAGAGGTTCTGCACCGCGCCGCCGACGATGAGCGCGATCGTGGCCAGCACGCAGATCGGCAGCAGGATCCGGATCGTGATGCGGGTCAGGTCGACCCAGAAGTTGCCCAGCTGGTCGGTGCGCGCGCGGGCGAAGCCCCGCACCAGGGCGATCGCGACGGCGATGCCGACCGAGGCGGAGACGAAGTTCTGCACCGCGAGGCCGGCCATCTGCACCAGATGCCCCATCGTGGACTCGCCCGAGTACCACTGCCAGTTGGTGTTGGTCACGAAGGAGACGGCGGTGTTCCACGCACCGTGGGTCATCACGCTGTCGAAGCCCAGGGACAGCGGCAGATAGCTCTGCAGGCGCATGAACCCGTACAGGAACAGGATGCCCACCGCCGAGAAGGCCAGCACACTCCGCGCGTACACGCCCCAGGTCTGCTCGCCGTCCGGGTTGACGCCCACGAGGCGGTAGATGCCGCGCTCCACAATGGAGTGCCGGGTGCCGGAGACGACCCGGTACATGTAGTCGCCGAGGAAACGGTAGGCGATCGCGAGCGCCACGATCAGGGAGAGGACGAAGACGGCGCCCATCAAAAGCGCTCCGGGAAGAGTAGGGCGGCGACCAGGAACACAGCCAGGCCGGCCGAGACGATCAGACCGATCAGGTTGACGGCGCTCACAGCCGCTCCACCGCCCGCACGACCAGGGCGAGGACCGCGAACAGTCCCACCGTCAACAGCACCAGGGCCACATCAGCCACCGTGCATCTCCTTCGTACTCCTGCTTCGAGGCTCGACCGGGTT
>Ga0272482_10000579_pt1 | contig 11547 bp, 13 predicted proteins | sample RVTome_8_FD_192427 | JGI IMG/M metagenome (GOLD analysis project Ga0272482, IMG submission 192427) | Soil microbial communities from uranium-contaminated site in the Upper Colorado River Basin, Wyoming, United States - RVT160D0 (version 2) ...
ATCGTGCCGATGCTCAGACAGCGAGCCGTAGCCGCCGATCTCGAAGTCGATGTGGTGGTGCAGGTCGAAGGCCTCCAGCTTGTAGCCGGCGAGGACCGGCAGGTTGCCGGTGACGAGCGATTGCACGACGTCGTCCCGCCCGGACAGCGCCGTGAGGATCTCGGGCGCGCCGACCAGCGCCCTGCCCAGGGTGGGTAACGCGGCCCGGTCCTGCTCGGCCATCTCCAGCAGGGCCGCGAAGAACAGCTCGACCCGCTCGTCCGTGCTCTCCACCTCGTGGGCGGTCAGGAACTCGCGTGCCAGCGAGCGTTCCGTCCTGCCGGGGAACGAGGGCAGGTGTTTGAGCGGCACGCCGACCACCCTGGCCAGCGCGTCGGAGTACCAGCGCCGGCCGATGCCGGAGTAGTCGACGAGAGTCAGATCGATGTCCCAGAGCACGAGCGTCGTCACGCGTCCCATCGTGACATGGGCCACCGACAGTCCGGATTAATTCAACGCCGGTTGACCCACGATGCGGGACCGGCGTACCGTCCCCCTTGAATTCAACAGACGATGAATCGAGGCGGGGAAGATGCACAACCCGACGAGAGTCGCGGTCCTGCTCGGACTGGTGGGTGCTGTGGTGGCCACCGTGCTCGGACTGCTCACGTTCGGCGCACAGGCCACGGTCGCGCCGGACCACGTCCCGCTCGCGGTCGCCACCCCGGTCGGCGGGCCACCCCAGCTGCGTCAGGCGGCGGACCAGATCGCGAGCCGCGGCGGCGACGCGGTGGACTGGCAGGTCACCGACCCGGCGCGGGCCAGGGAGCTGCTGGCGGACAAGGAGGTCTACGGTGTGCTGGAGCTGGGTGCGACCCAGACCGGCCCGACCATGACGATCGTGACCTCCGGTGCGATCAACCCGCAGGGCACCCAGGTCGCGCAGCAGGTGCTCACCGGAGCCGCCCAGGGACTCGCGGGCGCACTCGCCCAGCAGCAACCGGATCTCCGCGTCGCGCCACCCCAGGTCGAGGTCCTGCACCCGGTCAGCACCGCGGGCCGTACGGCCCCGCTCGCCGCCAGCGCGCTCATCTGGATCGGCGGACTGGTCGGCGGCATGGCGTTCGCGCTGCTCGTCATCCGGCGCGGGCTGCGGCCGACGGCGCTGTCCCGGCTCGCGCTCGTCACCTCGGTCGCCGTGTTCGTCACCGCCGTGGTGGTCGGTCTGCTGAAGCTGTGGGACTCGGCGCTGCCGATGGGCTGGGACGTGCTCGGCTTCCTGTTCCTCACCTCGGTCGCCTTCGCGGCGGTCCAGGGCGCGTTGCTGCGGCTGGTGAAGCTCCGCGCGGCGGCCATCCTCGGCCCCCTCTACCTGCTCGCCCCGGCCGTCGCCGGGACGGTGCCCGAGATGCTGAACCCCGCGTACCGCACCCTGCTGTGGTCGTGGACGCCCTTCCGCTTCTCGACCGAGGGTCTGCGCAGCCTGCTCCAGGGCGTGCCGGACGCGCCGGATGTGCGCCTCGGGATGCTGGTGCTCGGCGCGATGGCGGTCGTCGGGCTCGTGGTCATGCTGTGGCCGAGCAGCAGGGCGGCGCAGGACGCGCCGGCAGGGCGCGAGCGGGAGCTGGTCAGCTCAGGAAGCTGAGCCGCACCGTCCTCGTGTGGTTGTCGACGTTCGTGTCGACCAGGCAGATCGACTGCCAGGTGCCGAGCGCGAGCCGGCCACCGACGACGGGGACGGTGGTCGACGGCGGGACCAGTGCCGGGAGCACGTGGTCCCGCCCATGTCCCTTGCTGCCGTGCTGGTGCCGCCAGCGGTCGTCGGCCGGCAGGAGGTCGCGGAGGGCGCTGAGCAGGTCGTCGTCGCTGCCGGCGCCCGTCTCGATGATCGCGAGGCCCGCCGTCGCGTGTGGCACCCAGACGTTGAGCAGGCCGTCCTTCGCGTCCGTGTCCCGCAGGAAGCTCTCGCACTGCCTGGTGAGGTCGTGCACGACCTCGCGGCCACCCGTGCGCACCTCGATCTCCGTGGTCTGCATGCGGACCATTACCTCATGTCCTGCAGCGCCAGGCCGATCAGCTCGGCGCCCGGCGGCACCACGTACACGAGGCAGCTCGCGTAGGCGGGCGCGTCCACCTCGCACGGTCGCAGCCCGCCGGGCGCCATGACTCGCAGCGGTGGGTGCTCCGCGCCACGGGAGTCGATGGCGTCCACCGGCGTCGGCCGACCGGCCGCGAAGCCGATCGTGACGTAGTAGGGCGTGCCGGCGGGTGCTGGTTCGCCGCCCTCGACGAGCGTTCCGGCCAGCTCACCCGGCTCACCCCGCACGACCCGCAGCGGTGCGACGCCGACGCTGCCGTACCGGTCGGCGTCGTCGCTCCACGTCGGCAGCTCGTACCGCGCGGTCTCGCCGGCCGCCACGTCGTTCCGCGTGGCACAGCCGGCGAGCCCGACCAGGGTCAGTACCGCGACGAACCAGCGCACGTACCGATCGTGCGCGGCGGGCGCCGGGACCGGTCCCGGTCACGCCATCGCGATCGCCTCCACCTCCAGCAGCCACTCCTCGGCGTAGATGTCGCAGATGATGATCGTCATCGCCGGGCGGTGGTCGCCGAGGAACTCGGCCCTGATCGAACCGAACTCGGCGCGGTGGGCGCGGTCGGACAGGTAGCAGGTGATCTTGGCGAGGTGCTCGACGCCCATCCCGCCCTCGACGAGGACCGCGAGCACGTTGCGCCAGGTCAGCCGGCACTGCTCGGCGAAGCTTTCTGGCACCTTCCCGTCCTCGGCGCCCCACGGCACCTGGCCGCTCACGAAGAGGGTCCTGGTGGCGTCGGTGACCACGGTGCCGTGCGTGTAGGTGCCGCTGGCGGGAGGCAGGGCGGCGGGGTCCAACTGGGTGATCATGCGCGCATTGTGTCGGTGGCCACACCTGCCGCGCGCCCGATTTTCCCGAGTAGGTTCGCAGGCGTGCGCACGGCCTTCGGAGAGCGGTTCGCGGTGCCCGACGGGTACCTGAACACGGCGAGCATCGGCATCCCACCCGCCTCGGTCGCGGACGCGGTGACGCAGGCCGTCGCGGACAGGCGGGTCGGCGCGGCCCGGCCGCCGGACTACGACCAGCACGTCGCCGCGGCGCGGGGCGCGTGGGCGCGGCTGGTCGGGGTGCCGGCGGAGCGGGTGGCGAGCGGCGCGAGCGTCTCGCAGCTGGTGGGGCTCGTCGCGGCGAGCGTGCCGGACGGCACCAGGGTCGCCGTGGTCGGCAACGAGTTCACCAGCGTCACGTTCCCGTTCGCCGCGCAGGCGAAGCGGGGCGTGACGGTGACCGAGGTGGCGCAGGCCGAGCTGCCGGACACCGACGCCGACCTGATCGCGGTCAGCGTCGTGCAGTCCGCCGACGGAACCGTCGCCGATCTCGCGGCACTACGCGCCAGTGGGAAGCGGGTCCTGCTCGACGCCACCCAGGCGGTCGGCTGGCTGCCCATGGCGCTCGACTGGGCGGACTGGGTGGTCGGCGGCAGCTACAAGTGGCTGCTCTCGCCGAGAGGCGCGGCCTGGCTCGCGGCGCACCCGGACGCGCCGCCGCTCGTCCCGCAGTCCGCCAACTGGTACGGCGCGCCCGACCCGTGGGACGGCGTCTACGGCCTGCCGCTGCGCCTCGCCGACGGCGCGCGCGGGCTGGACCTGTCGCCGGTGTGGTTCACCCAGGTCGGCGCGGCCGCAGCCACCGAGTGGCTCGCCGGGCTCGACCTCGCCGCGGTGCGCGACCACTGCGTCGGGCTCGTCGACTCGCTGCGTGCCGAGCTGGGCCTGCCGCCGGGCGGCTCGGCCATCACGTCCCTCGACCTGACTCCTGACCAGGGCCGACTACTCGCCGAGGCCGGCGTGGTGAGCGCCGTGCGGGCCGGGAAGACGCGCCTCTCCTGCCACTTGTACAACACCGACAACGACATCGACCGCGTGCTCGGCGCACTGGGTACCAGACACTGACGACGGCGTGAGCGGCACCTCACCCTGGTTAGAAAAGGTATGTCCGGTTACGGTGCCACCCGTGTCGGCTCCTTACCGTCCCGGGCAACCGCAGTGGCCCGACAACCGCCAGCAGCGGCCAGACCGTCCCCCGCCGATCCAGTTCCGGCAGGAGGACCCGCCGCCGCGGCCGGGCAACAAGGCGCTCGCCTGGGTGCTGCGTGGCGCGGGACTCGTCGCCATCGCCGTGATCAGCGGGCTGGTCTGGTACTACATCACGAACGACGACACGACTCCCGACAACACGGCCGGTGACGGCGGCGGCGGCACGCAGACCGAGGGCGTCTACGACTTCACGCCGCACAAGATGCCCCGCGCGGAGACCCAGTACAGCTGCCCGGAGCACGCGTACGGCGACATCCAGCGGTTCCTCGAGAGCACGAAGTGCGAGCGGCTCGACCGGCAGCTGTTCACCACGAAGATCGACGGCCGCACGGTGTACACGTCGGTGTCCGTGGTGACCATGGCCAGCGAGGACGACGCCGCCGCGCTCCGCAAGCTCGCCAACGAGGACGGCTCCGGCAACGTCAGCGACGTCGTGCGCGACGGGGTCGTCGACATCGGCGGGCTGGACCGGCTGAGCGGTGGCGAGGGCTACGCGTCCAACCAGCGCGGTCGCGAGGTGATCATCGTCGAGTCCGACTTCGCGCCGAAGGACAAGCCGAAGAAGGAGAACGAGAAGGCCGACGAGAAGGAGATCCTCGACCCCGTGTGCGAGGACGCGCTCCGGCTCGGCCCGGAGATCGCCACCGGTCAAGGTTAGGCCGGCGCCCCCGGCAGCGGTGGCGTGACGGGTGTCTGCCCCGCGGCCCGACGCCACCTGGTGGCACGGACGGCTGCGTCGGTGAGCGCGGTGACCCCGGTCGCCCGCAGCTCCTTGTCGTCGGTCCGCTCCAGCACCGCCCGCCAGGCGACCGTCACGTCGTTCTCGGCGACCACCAGCACGGCCAGCGCCGACGCCTGGTCGGTCACCGGCTGTGGCGGCACGTAGGCGGGCTCACCGGCCCTCGGGTTCTTCCCGGCGCCGGAGAGCAGCAGCTCCATCGCGTCCCTGCGGGACCGGTGCGCGTCGACGCCCTCCTGCAGCGCGGTCGCGAAGTCGGCCGGCAGGAAAGCGCTCACCAACCCGTACACCCACAGCGCGGCGTGCTCGGCGCCCAGTGCGTCCTGGGTCGCGTCGGCGGACTCGCCCGGCAACGAACCGGACGACGACGGCGCGGTCATGTCAGCACCACCTTCAAGCTCGCACAGCCTGCCGCGACCGACCCGAGTAGCCCGGCGCGGTGCCGTGGCACGGACGGGACCAGCTCGGCCGCCTTCTGCTCGGCCGCCGTCAACGCCTCGACCAGCGCGGCGCCCGGGTCGGCCGGCGTGGACGGCGCGGCCGGCGGCTTGGGCCTCGTCGACGACACCGGCGGCCGGGCCCGGTCGACCTCGGTCTGCAGCACCTTCGCGTGCTCGGTGCGCGCGGCCGCGATCTCGGTGGCGGCGGCCGCGAGCTGGGGCGCCGAGGTGGCGACCACGGTCGCGAGCGCGGCGTCGGCACGGGCCTGCGCGGCCAGCTCGGCGAGTGGGTCGGGCGGTGGCGGGGGCGGCGGTTCCGACGTGCACGCCGCCACCGGTACCAGAGCTGCCAACGCGCCAAGGCGCAGCGCCGTCCGACGGGAGACCATCACAGGCCGTCATACTGCCAGGCCCGGTTGCCACTCGGTCGGACGCACCACGCCTGCTCGGGGCCAGGGCGACGGAGGGGACGAGATACGCTTGGCAACCACGCAAGGTGAAGTCCACGAACAGCAGGGAGCGCACGTGCCCGGTCAGCGACAACGCCCCAGCGGCCCCGGCGAACAGCTGGAGCCGCTGGTTGCCGACGCCGTCGCGCAGGCCGGCTTCGAGCTGGAGCAGGTACACGTGCAGCAGGCGGGCCGAAAGCAGGTCGTGAAGGTGATCGTCGACCGGGACGGCGGGATCGGCCTCGACGAGGTCGCCGTCGCGTCCAGGGCGGTGTCGCAGGCGCTGGACGCCCGCGACGACATGCTGAGCGGCGCCTACACGCTCGAGGTCACCTCGCCGGGCCTCGACCGGCCGCTGACGAAGCCGAGGCACTGGCGCAGGGCACACCTGCGCAAGGTCGCCGTGCGGCAGTCGGAGGAGAAGTTCGAGGCCAGGGTCGGCACCGCCGACGACGACGGGGTCGAGCTGCTGGTCGACGGATCGTTACGCCGCGTGGGATACGCCGAGATCGAACATGCCGTCATCGAGGTGGAGTTCAAAGAACCACCCGCGGCCGAGATTGCCAAGCTGGCACATGAGGAGGGGTCGAGGTGAATGTCGATATCGCGGCGCTGCGCGCCATCGAGCGGGACAAGGACATCCCCTTCGACACGGTGATCGAGGCGATCGAGACGGCGCTGCTCACCGCGTACAAGCACACCGAGGGCCACCAGGCGCACGCGCGCATCGACATCGACCGGCGCACCGGCCTGGTCCGGGTGATCGCGTTCGAGGTCGGCCAGGACGGCGCGCCCGGCCAGGAGTGGGACGACACGCCGGAGGGCTTCGGCCGGATCGCCGCCACCACCGCGCGCCAGGTCATCCTGCAGCGCCTGCGCGACGCCGAGAACGAGAAGACCTTCGGCGAGTTCTCCGCCAAGGAGGGCGAGATCGTCGCCGGCGTCGTGCAGCGCGACGCCCGCGCCAACTCGCGCGGCATGGTCGTGGTCCAGGTCGGCGACACCGAGGGCGTCCTGCCGTCGGTCGAGCAGGTCCCCGGCGAGCGCTACGAGCACGGCACCCGCATCAAGTGCTACGTGCTCGGGGTGAGCAGGGGAACACGGGGACCGCAGATCACGTTGTCCCGCACACACCCGAACCTGGTGCGGCGGCTGTTCGCGCTCGAGGTCCCGGAGATCGCCGACGGCACCGTCGAGATCCCCGCGGTCGCACGTGAGGCAGGTCACCGTTCCAAGATCGCGGTCCGGTCCACCGTCCAGGGCGTCAACGCCAAGGGCGCGTGCATCGGCCCGATGGGGGCGCGCGTGCGCAACGTGATGAGTGAGCTGCTCGGCGAGAAGATCGACATCATCGACCACTCGGACGACCCGGCCACCTTCGTCGGCAACGCGTTGTCACCCGCCAAGGTGATCTCGGTGCGGGTCGTCGACGAGCGGGCGAAGACCGCTCGGGTCGTGGTGCCGGACTTCCAGCTGTCGCTGGCGATCGGCAAGGAAGGGCAGAACGCCCGCCTCGCCGCGCGCCTCACCGGCTGGCGGATCGACATCCGCAGTGACGCCGCGCCGGCCGATCCCGACGAGGCCGATGGCGGAGTGGGACAGGTCGCACCGGCATCGGGTTCGGCCGACTGAGGCGGACGGGATAGACTCGTCAGTGGTTCACCGTTCTGGACCGGCGTCCACGCACGCGTCCGCACCGGCCGAAGGCCCGGTGCGTACCTGTGTCGGCTGTCGGGACAGGGTGTGGGCCAGTGAGTTGCTCCGGGTCGTGATTTCGGATGGGGAACTCGCTCTCGATCTGCGAAGATCACTTCCGGGTCGCGGGGCGTGGGTACATCCCGATCTCGGTTGTCTGAGCAAGGCCGAGCGACGGCGCGCGTTCGTGAGAGCGTTACGCGTGCCTGGTGAGCTCGACACTGGCCACCTCCGGACCCAGCTGGAGGCGCTGGTTCACCGCACGACCGGCACGGGATCTTCCCGGGCCGGGCTGGACGAACGAAAGCAGGTCGACCCGTCATGAGTCAGCCGTGAAGCTGAAGCCATGAGCGTCAGACGATAAGACGAGGTCGCGCGGGCACGTGCCGCCGGCCTCACTCGGACGAGGAGAGCAGTGGCAGGCAAGGCCCGAGTACACGAGCTCGCGAAGGAGCTCGGCGTAACCAGCAAGGATGTTCTCGCCAAGTTGAAAGATCTGGGTGAGTTCGTGAAGTCGGCGTCCTCCACCGTGGAGGCGCCGGTCGCCCGCAGGTTGCGGGACGCATACCCCAAGGCAGGCGGCGGTTCGTCGAAGTCGGAGGGTGGCGCGCGCAAGCCCGCCCCGACCCCCGGCCCGGCGAAGCCGAAGCCAGCGGCACAGCCGGCCCAGCCGGCGGCCGCGACACCGGCGCCAGCACCGGCGCCGGCTCAGTCCGCGCCGGCAGCGCCGAAGCCGGGCGTACGGCCGGGTCCGCCCGCGCCTGCTCCCGCACCGGCCAAGCCGGAGCCGGCAGCGGCGAAGGTGGAGACCGAGGCGCCGAGGCCGGCTCCCCGGCCCGCGGCGCAGCCGGCCCCTGAGCAGGAGAAGCCCGCGGCAGCGGCACAGCAGCAGGGTGGCGGCAACCAGAGCAACCAGGGTGGCGCGGTCGTGCCGCCCAAGCGGCAGTCGCCGAAGCCCGGCCCCCGCGCGCCCCGGGTTGGCAACAACCCGTTCGGCGTCGGCGCCGGCGCGCCGCCGGCACGTCCGGCGCCCGGCCCCCGGCCGGGTGGTCCTGGCGGTCAGGGCGCTCCTGGCGGCGAGCGGGCAGCGCGGCCGGGTGAGAACCGGCCGGCACCGGGTCCGCGTGGTGGCGGCGGCGCACCGGCAGGCGGCCCCCGGCCGTCGCCGGGCGGAATGCCGCCGCGCCCGAACCCGGGCATGATGCCGCCGAGGCCGGCCCGTCCGGCAGGTCCCGGTGGCGGCGGTCGTGGTGGTCCCGGTGGCGGCGCACGTGGCGGCCCTGGTGGCGGCGCACGCGGTGGCCCTGGTGGCGGCGCGCGTGGCGGTCCCGGTGGTGGCGGCGGCGGTGGCTTCCGCGGCGGTCCCGGTGGCGGCGGTGGTGGCGGTGGCGGTGGCTACCGGCCGGGTGGCGGCGGTGGCGCCCCTGCCGGCGGTGGCGGCGGTTTCCGCGGTGGCGGCGGTGGCCGTCCCGGCTCCGGTGGCGGTCGCGGTGGCGCGGCGGGCGCGTTCGGTCGGCCCGGTGGGCCGTCCCGGCGTGGTCGCAAGTCGAAGCGGCAGAAGCGCCAGGAGTACATGGAGAACATGCAGGCGCCCAGCGTCGGCGGTGTTCGCCTGCCCAAGGGCAACGGCGAGTCCATCCGTCTCCCGCGTGGCGCCTCGCTGACCGACTTCGCCGACAAGATCAACGCCAACCCGGCCTCGCTGGTGCAGGTGCTGTTCCACCTCGGTGAGATGGTCACGGCGACGCAGTCGGTCTCCGACGACGTGCTCGAGCTGCTCGGCACCGAGATGAACTACAAGGTGCAGGTCGTCTCCCCGGAGGAGGAGGACCGCGAGCTGCTCGACTCCTTCGACATCTCCTACGGCGAGGACGCCGGTGGCGAGGAGGAGCTGCAGGCGCGGCCGCCGGTCGTGACCGTCATGGGTCACGTCGACCACGGTAAGACGCGACTGCTGGACACCATCCGCAAGACGACGGTGCACGAGGGCGAGGCCGGTGGCATCACCCAGCACATCGGCGCCTACCAGGTCGCGGTCGACGTGGACGGCAACGAGCGGCTGATCACCTTCATCGACACCCCGGGTCACGAGGCGTTCACCGCCATGCGTGCTCGTGGTGCCAACTCGACGGACATCGCGGTCATCGTGGTCGCCGCCGACGACGGCGTCATGCCGCAGACGGTGGAGGCCATCAACCACGCGCAGGCCGCTGGCCTGCCGATCGTGGTCGCGGTCAACAAGATCGACAAGGAAGGCGCCAACCCGCAGAAGGTGCGCCAGCAGCTCACCGAGTACGGGCTGGTGGCCGAGGAGTACGGCGGCGACACGATGTTCGTCGACATCTCCGCGCGGCAGAACATCAACATCGGTGGTCTGCTCGAGGCGGTCGTGCTCACCGCGGACGCGGCGCTCGACCTGCGTGCCAACCCGGAGATGGAGGCGCAGGGCGTCGCCATCGAGGCGCACCTGGACCGCGGTCGCGGTCCGGTCGCCACGGTGCTGGTCCAGCGCGGCACGCTCCGCGTCGGCGACTCGATCGTGGCGGGCGACGCCTACGGTCGCGTGCGCCGCATGGTCGACGAGTTCAACGACGACATCACCGAGGCGACCCCGTCGCGTCCGGTGCAGGTCATCGGGTTCACGTCGGTGCCGGGCGCGGGTGACACCTTCCTGGTGGTCGACGAGGACCGCACGGCACGGCAGATCGCCGAGCGCCGGGCGGCCCGGATGCGCAACGCGGCGAACGCCTCGCGGCGCAAGCGGGTCAGCCTGGAGGACCTGGACTCCGCACTGAAGGAGACCAGCCAGCTCAACCTGATCATCAAGGGCGACAACTCGGGTACCGTCGAGGCACTCGAGGACGCGCTCACGAAGATCGACGTCGGCGAAGAGGTCGAGCTGCGCGTGATCGACCGCGGCGTCGGTGGCATCACCAAGGCCAACGTGGACCTGGCGATCGCGTCCGACGCGATCATCCTCGGGTTCAACGTCCGCGCCGAGGGCAAGGTCACCGAGCAGGCCAACCGCGAGGGCATCGACGTCCGGTACTACTCGGTCATCTACCAGGCGATCGACGAGATCGAGCAGGCACTCAAGGGCATGCTCAAGCCGGTCTACGAAGAGGTCGAGCTCGGCCGCGCCGAGGTGCGCGACGTGTTCAAGTCCTCGAAGGTCGGCACGATCGCGGGTTGCATGGTGCTGTCCGGCGAGATCCGACGCAACGCCAAGGCCCGGCTCATGCGGGACGGTGTGGTCATCCAGGAGGGCCTGCCGATCAGCTCGCTGCGCCGGTTCAAGGACGACGCCGTCGAGGTCCGCGAGGGCTTCGAGTGTGGTCTGACGCTCGGCTCGTACGGTGACCTCAAGGTCGAGGACATCATCGAGACCTACGAGCTGCGCGAGAAGCCGCGCGACTGAGTTGTTCCCGGTGCCGTCCGTCCGCGGGCGGCACCGGGCTTTCTCATAAGGACTTTCGTTGTACGTGGGGGCTCTCGAGCTGGATGTGCTGCTCGGCGACATCCGTTCGTTGAAGGAGAAGCGGTCCGCTGTCCGGCCCGTCATCGCGGAGCTGCGCAAGCGGTTCGAGGTGACGGTGGCCGAGGCCGGCCACCTGGACAAGCACCGGCGCTCGCTGATCGGCGTCGCCGTCGTCGCGGCCGACGCGTCCCATGTGGACGACGTGCTGGACGCGTGCGAACGGCTGGTCGCCGGCAGGCCCGAGCTGGACCTGCTGTCGGCACGCCGCCGGTGGCTGGGGCCGGACGACTAGATTTCGTTTTCGAGGGAGATGAACCGTCGTGGCTGACGCACCACGCGCCCGCAAGCTCGCCAAGCGCATCGCGCAGATCGTGGCGTCCGCGCTGGAGCACGAGGTGAAGGACCCGCGCCTGGCCCGCGTGACGATCACGGACACCAAGGTGACCGCGGACCTGCACGACGCGACCGTCTACTACACCGTGCTCGGCGACAACCTGGACACGCCGCCGGACAGGCAGGGCGCGGCCGCCGCGCTGGAGTCCGCGAAGGGCGTGCTGCGCTCGATGGTCGGCGCCGGCACCGGGGTCCGCTTCACCCCGACACTGACCTTCGTCGCGGACACCATCCCCGAGGAC
>Ga0272482_10000580_pt1 | contig 11526 bp, 10 predicted proteins | sample RVTome_8_FD_192427 | JGI IMG/M metagenome (GOLD analysis project Ga0272482, IMG submission 192427) | Soil microbial communities from uranium-contaminated site in the Upper Colorado River Basin, Wyoming, United States - RVT160D0 (version 2) ...
CCGTGCCACTCACCTCGACGGCGCCCGGCACGGTCACCTGGCTGCCTGAGGTGGGCGCCACGGTGCGGCGCGGCGAGGCGGTGCTGCGCGCAGACGAGCAGCCGGTCGTGCTGCTGTACGGCTTCCTGCCCATGTACCGCCCGCTCGCCCCGGGCGTGAAGGGCTCGGACGTGCGGCAGTTCGAGCGCAACCTCGCCGCGCTCGGCTACGAAGGGTTCACTGTGGACGATGACTTCTCGGCGGCCACGGCGACCGCGGTGAAGCGCTGGCAGAAGGACCTGACCCTCCCGGAAACCGGCACCGTGGAGCGCGCGCGGGTGACGTACGCGCCGGGCGCGATCCGGGTCGCCGAGCACCTGGTACGCCCCGGTGCGCCGGCCGCCGCGGACGTGCTCTCCTTCACGGGTACGACGCGGGTGGTGACCGTCTCGGCCGGCCCCGGCGAGGCGGCGTGGGCCGCGCGGGGCACCGCGGTGACGGTCGCGCTGCCGACGGGCGGCTCGGTCGCGGGTGTGGTCAGCGCGGTGGGTGCGGTCACGACCGCGCCGGCCGGCTCCGGTGACGCGGCCGCGACCGTGGCGGTGACCGTCTCGATCGCCGACCAGAAGGCCCTCGGCGCGCTGAGTGGCGCCCCGGTCGACGTGCGGTACGTGGCCGAGCAGGCCAAGGACGTGCTGACAGTGCCGGTCGACGCGCTGCTCGCGCTCGCCGAGGGCGGGTACGGCGTCGAGGTGACCGACCCCGCCGGCACCCGTGTCGTGGCCGTGAAGGTGGGACTCTTCGCGGACGGGCGGGTCGAGGTGACCGGCGACGGCTTGGCCGAGGGCGCGCGCGTGGGGGTGCCCGAGTGAGCGTCGTGCAGCTGGCCGGCGTCTCCCGCACGTACCCCGGCGGCGTGACCGCCCTGCGCGACGTGCACCTGTCGGTCCACTATGGAGAGCTCGCGGCGGTGGTCGGCCCGTCCGGCTCGGGCAAGTCGACGCTGCTGCACCTGGCCGGCACGCTCGACCGCCCCTCGTCCGGCACGGTACGCGTCGACGGCCACGACGTCTCGGCCCTCTCCGACCGGGCGCTGTCCGCGCTGCGGGCGCGGCGGATCGGGTTCGTGTTCCAGCAGTTCCACCTCGCGGGCGGGGTACCCGTGCTCGACAACGTGGCCGACGGCCTGCTCTACGCCGGCGTACCCCTGCGGCAGCGGCGCCGGCGGGCCGCCGAGGCGCTCGAGCGGGTCGGGCTGGCGCACCGCCTCGACCACCGCCCGCACCAGCTCTCCGGCGGCGAGCGGCAACGGGCCGCGATCGCCCGCGCGGTGGTGGGTGAGCCCGCGCTGCTGCTGGCCGACGAGCCGACCGGCAACCTCGACTCGGTCTCCGGCGCGGCGGTGCTGGAGCTGCTGCGCGACCTGCACGCGCGCGGCACCACCGTCCTGGTCATCACCCACGACCGCGAGGTCGCCGCCGGCCTCCCCCGCCAGATCGTGCTCCGCGACGGCGCGGTGGTACGCGCGTGACGGCCACCCCCCGCCCCGCCCGGCTCGGCCCCGCGGACGTCGCGCGGCTGGGCGCGGCCGGCCTGCGCGCCCGGCCCTTGCGGGTCTTCCTCTCCGCGCTCGGCGTGGCGATCGGCATCGCGGCGATGCTCGCGGTCGTCGGCATCTCCACGTCGAGCCGGGCCGAGCTCGACCGCATGCTCGACCGCCTCGGCACCAACCTGCTCACCGTCGCGCCCGGCGAGACCCGCGGCGGCGAGCCGGCCACCTTGCCGATCGAGTCGACCGCGATGGTCGGCCGGATCGGCCCGGTCGAGTCGGTCAGCCCGACCGGCACGGTCGAGAAGGCGGTGTATCGCAACGACCGCGTGCCCACCGGGCAGACGGGCAGCATCGCCGTCCTCGCCGCCGGACCCGACCTGCTCGCCACCGTCCGCGCCACCACCCGGCACGGCACCTGGCTCACGCCGGCCACCGCCACGTTTCCCACGGTCGTCCTCGGCGCCACCGCCGCGCGGCGGCTCGACCTGCCCGGCGTGGGCGCGCGGGTGTGGCTGGGCGGCGAGTGGTTCGCGGTGGTGGGCATCCTCGCGCCGGTGCCGCTCGCCGAGGAGCTCGACAGCGCCGCGCTGGTGGGGTGGGAGGCGGCCCGGCGGTTCCTGGGCTTCGACGGCCATCCCACCCGCCTCTACGTCCGCGCCGCACCCACCCAGGTCACGGCCGTGCGGGCGGTGCTCGGCCGCACCGCCAACCCCGAGTCGCCGGACGAGGTGGCCGTCTCCCGACCGTCGGACGCCCTCGCCGCCCGTCAGGCCACCGACCGCGCGCTCAACGGGCTGCTGCTCGGCCTGGGCGCGGTGGCGCTGGTCGTCGGCGGCATCGGCATCGCCAACACGATGGTCATCTCGGTGCTCGAGCGCCGCGCCGAGGTCGGCCTGCGCCGCGCGCTGGGCGCGACCCGCCGGCAGATCCGCACCCAGTTCCTCGCCGAGTCGCTCCTGCTCTCCGCGCTCGGCTGGGGTGGCGGCGCGCTGCTCGGCATCGCGGCGACGGCCCTCTACGCCCACACCCAGCGGTGGCCGGTCGTGGTCCCGGCCTGGGCCACGGCCGGCGGCCTGGCCGCCACCCTGGTCATCGGGGCGGTGGCGGGCCTGCTGCCGGCGATCCGCGCGAGCCGCCTCTCCCCCACCGAAGCGCTGGCCACCCCCTGACCACCGGGCCCGCGCGCCCGGAGTCCTCCGGCGGTCAGCGCGAGCTCTGTGGAATCCACGACCCGAAGAGAGATCTGGGCTACCGCGACGCCCGTCGTGGTCCAGACCGTCGCTCCCGCGGCCTCACCCACCGCGCTTCACGCCCGCTCGCTCTGCTTCCCAGGAGGAAGCGCGGGCCATGATCGCGCGCTCCAGCGACTCAGATCCTTCACCTGGACCGGACCGCCACCGATGCTCAGCGGTACAGAAGGTACGTTATGGAGGCTCTATAACGTACCTTCTGTACCGCTGAGCACGGGCCGGCTCCTCGACGCACTGGGGCGAGCCGGGCGGGCTTGGACCGCGAAGCTGGCAGCGGGGGGCGGGGATCTCGGCGAGCCCTGGCGAGCCGCCGGCCCGCGCGCTCTCCGGCGGGAGCGGCGGTCCGCCGCTGGCGCGGACCCGGGACGAAATGCCGCTTGAAGCGGTGCCGAGCGAGCATTGACGCATGTGAATTGAATCGTTATGATCCGGCGGAAAGCGCTTTCCCATGCCACAGCCCGAGCACAGCCAGGAGGACTTCGTGAGAACGCGGCACTGGCGGCTGTCACTGGCCGTCCTCGGCGCGGCGGCGCTCGCCGCCACGGCCAGCGTGGTCGTAGCCCGCAGCGCGGACGCGGCGACCGTCGACACCAACGCCACCTACGTCTTCGTCAACCGCAACAGCGGCAAGGCGATGGACCTGTACAACTGGTCCACGGCGGACGGCGCGCCGATCAACCAGTTCACCCGCAACGACCTCGCCGTGCAGCAGTGGCGCTTCGTCGACGCCGGCAGCGGGTGGTACCAGATCCGCTCCGTCCACAGTGGCAAGGTGCTCGAGGTACCCAACGCGGTCGACGGCGCGCAACTTGTCCAGATGCCCAGTGTTAGCGGTAACACCCGCCAGCACTTCCGCCTCGCCGACTCGGCCGGCGGATACGTACGCTTCATCAACCGCCACAGCGCCAAGGCCCTCGACGTGTGGGAGTGGTCCACAGCGGACGGTGCGATGGTCGCTCAGTACACCGACCTCGACGGGGCCAACCAGCAGTGGCAGCTGGTCACGCTGGGCAGTGGCGGCGGAGGCAGCGGCTGTGGCAGCGGGTCGTTCAACGCCGAGGCCGTGCTGAGCGGCAGCACCTGGACCGCGCGCAACGGCAGCACCACCGCGTACACCGGCACCGACATGCGCGCCGCGGTGCAGGCGGCGATCGGCACCCTCACCTCCGGCCGCACCTCGAAGCAGCGCGTCGTGGTCCGCGGCTCCGGCTCGATGAGCGCCGGCTCGCGCATCTCGCTGCCCAGCTACACGACGATCGACGTGTGCGGCACCATCAACGTGACCGGCTCGGGCTCGGGCGACCAGGCGCCGATCTACTCGCGCGGCACCACCCAGGTCGAGGTGCAGCACCTCAACGTCACCGGCAGCCCGCTCTACGGCATCTTCATGCGCAACGTCACCAACGTGGTCCTCGGCCAGATCGACATGCGGCTCTCGGCCGGCCTGGGTGTGCGCATCGACAACCGCGGCGACACGTCACAGTGGACCCGCAACGTGCGCATCGACAACGTGTTCGTCTCCGGCGCCAGCTCGCACGCGGTCGAGACGTACGGCGTGGACGGCATCACGATCGGCACCGTCACCGCCCGCAACGTCGGCGAGTCCGGCCTGCTGCTCAACGAGACCATCAACGCCACGGTGACCACTGTGGACGCCGAGAACGCGGGCGCCGGCACCGGCTACGCCGCCTTCCGGATGGCCAACCGCAACGGCCGGATCGGCTCCAGCTACGGCACCAACATCCGGGTCGGCACGGTGCGGGCGCGTGGCGGCGGGCGCGGCATCTTCTGCGTCTCGGAGAGCGGCGGCGCCGCCATCGACCGGGTCGACATCGCCAGCACCGGCAACAACGCCATCCTGATCGAGAACTGCTACAACGTGAACATCGCCGCGAACGGCGGCACGATCAGCGGCGGCGGCGAGGTGCGGCTGGCCGAGCGCACCGAGTTCGCCGGCAACGCCGACATCACGCTGCGAAACTTCACGCTGGTCAACAACCGGATCGTGGAGAACCCCTGTGCGGACCGCCTCACGATCTCCAACGTGACGCTCAGCAACTCCACAGTGGTCAGATGTTGACCGACCCTGATCCCGGATCAGGGTCGGGATCAGGGGCATGACGGATGGGGCGGGCGCGCCGGACCTGTGATGCTGTCGCACATGGCGACGTTGATCGGGGGACGACGCGCCCGCCTCGCGTCGGCCGGCGCGGTATGCGTAGCGGTGGTGGCGGGGGTTGGGCTGCTGCTACGCGGGGTGACACCGCCGGCCGACGCGTGGGTCCTCGACCACTGGTACGCCGCGCCCGGCACCGCCGCGGCGCGGGTCGCGACGGTGGTCAGTGGGGCCGGCACGCTGCTGTTGCTGGGCCTTCTCGTGGCCGGTGCCGTCGGGGTGTGGCGGCGGCACCGCGCCGAGGCGCCCGCCCTCGTCGCCCGCACGCTCCTCCTTCTGCTGCTCTGCGGCTCGGTCCTCGCGCTGCAGGGCGTGGTGGGTCGCGCCGGCCCGCCGCGGCAGCCGGAGGCCGGCACCTACCCCAGCGGCCACGCGACCGTCGTCACCGCCGCCCTGCTCGCGGCGGCCGTGCTGTACGCCCGGCTCGGCCGCGCGTGGCTGCGTGCCGCCGCGACCGCCGGCGGCACGGTGCTGCTGCTGGTCTGCCTGAGCCGCGTGGTGCTCGCCGAGCACTGGCTGCTCGACGTGGCGGCGGCCCTGATCGCCACGACCGGCGTCGCCGCCCTCGCCGCCGCGCTGCTCCGCCTGGGCCCCGCGACCGCACCGAGTTGATCACCGGTGAAGCCGCGATGAAGCCGATCACGGCGTAGCGTCGGGCTCATGGGAGAGCTCAGCGGCCGGGTCGCCATCGTCACCGGCGGCAGTCGAGGCATCGGGGCGGCCACCGCGCGGGCCCTCGCCGCCGCCGGCGCGAGTGTGGTGCTGGCCGCGCGCGGCGAGGCCGACCTGCGCGCGCTCGAAGGGGAGATCACCGCCGGCGGCGGCACCGCGCTCGCGGTACCCACGGATGTCACGGACCCGGCGTCGGTCGCGGACCTGGTGGGCCGGACGGTGGCCGCGTTCGGCCGGCTCGACGTCGCGGTCAACAACGCCGCGGCGGGCAACCACCCACCCACGCCGCTCGCCGACATCCCGCTCGACGGCTTCGAGGCGTCCGTCGCGGTCGCGGTCCGCGGCACGTTCCTGTGCCTGAAGCACCAGATCCCAGCCATGCTGGACAGCGGCGGCGGCGCCATCGTCAACATGGCCTCCACCGCCGGGCTCGAGGCGGTCGCGGGCCTTTCCGGGTACGTGGCCACGAAGTTCGCCGTCATCGGGCTGACCCGCACCGCCGCCCTCGACTACGCGTCGCGGGGCATCCGGGTGAACGCGCTCGCGCCCGGCCCCATCCACACCGAGCAGCTGGAACGCGCCGGGGAGCGGGCCCGCGCGGGAGTGGCGATGGGCGTGCCGGCGCGGCGGCTGGGCCGCCCCGAGGAGGTGGCCGCGGCCGCGGTGTGGCTGTGCGGCCCGCACTCCACGTTCGTGACCGGCGCCACGCTCACCGTCGACGGCGGCATGATGGCGGGGATGCCCTCCTTCGCGCGGCAGTAGCCACAGCTGGCTCACAGCCGGGCCACGACGGACTCATCGGCGCCGCGTCGAAGGTTGGTGCGGCGCCGGGTGGCGTCACGATGTGATCGGAGGAGCCATGCCGCACCACCAGTACGAGGGACGACCGCTCCCGCGCCCCGACGAGGAGCTCGTCGACCAGGGGCTCGGCTTCGACCTCGGCACCCTGATGGGCCGCCGGCGGGTGCTGAAGGCGCTCGGGCTCGGCATCACCGGCGTCGGGCTCGCCGCCTGCGGGGCGAACTCATCGCCCTCCTCCTCGTCCTCCCCATCCTCGGCGGCCACGTCCGCCTCCGCCTCGGCGACCGCCACCGCCACCGGGGAGATCCCCGACGAGACCGCCGGCCCGTACCCGGGCGACGGCTCGAACGGCCCCGACGTGCTGGACGACAGCGGCATCGTGCGCGGCGACATCCGGTCCAGCTTCGGCGACTCGAGCGGCACGGCCGGGGGTGTGCCCATGACCCTGGAGCTGGTGATCCAGGACCTGGCCAACGGCGGCAGGCCCTTCGCCGGCGTGGCCGTGTACGTGTGGCACTGCGACCGCGAGGGCCGCTACTCGCTCTACTCCGACGGCGCCCAGGACCAGAACTACCTGCGCGGCGTGCAGATCGCGGACGCGGCCGGCCGGGTGCGCTTCACCAGCATCTTCCCGGCCTGCTACTCCGGGCGGTGGCCGCACATCCACTTCGAGGTCTACCCCGACCAGGGCAGCATCACCGATGCCGGCAACGCGATCTCCACCTCGCAGGTCGCCCTTCCGCAGGACGTGAGCGAGCAGGTGTACGCCCAGTCCGGCTACGAGGCCTCCGTGGGAAACCTCTCCCGCGTCACCCTCCAGGGCGACAACGTCTTCGGCGACGACGGCGGGGCCAGCCAGCTCGGCACGGTGACCGGCGACCTGACCAGCGGTTACACGGTCTCGCTGGCGGTCGGCGTCGACACCACCACGGCCCCGAGCGGGGGTGGCCGGCCGCCGAGCCGGTAGCCCGTCCCCGGTGGCCGTCCGCGGCACGGCGGGCGCCGGCCACAGCGAGCGACATGGGCCGATGTGCCCGGCCGGTCCGTCCAAGTAGGATCTGCGCCATGGTCGACCCCGACAGCGAGCTCGCCGCCGAGCTCCAGATCGACGTGCCACACGCGGCCCGGATCTGGAACTACTGGATGGGCGGCAGGGAAAACTTCGCCGCCGACCGCTTCGCCGGTGACGCCGTCGCCGAGGTGTACCCCGAGATCGTGGTGATGGCGCGCGAGTCGCGGCGCTTCCTCGTCCGGGTGGTGCGCCACCTGGCGGCCGAGGTGGCCATCCGGCAGTTCATCGACGTCGGCACCGGCCTCCCCACCATGCAAAATACGCACGAGGTCGCCCAGACGGCGGTGCCGGGCGCCCGCGTCGTCTACGTCGACAGCGACCCGATGGTGCTCGTGCACGCCCGCGCGCTGCTGGCCAACACCACGTCCGAGGGCCTCACCACGTACGTGCCGGCCGACTACCACGACCCCGACCTGATCGTGTCGGAGGCGCGGAAGTGGCTCGACTTCGACGAGCCGATCGCCGTGATGTTCATGGGCGTGATGGGCTACGAGCCGGAGCTGGACGTGGTCCGCTCGATCGTCAGCACGGTCAGCGGCGCCACCCCGCCCGGCAGCCACCTCGTGCTGTGGGACGGCACCAACACCAGCCAGGCCGTCGTCGAGGGCGCGGATCGGCTGGCGCGGAGCGGCGGCGTGCCCTACATCCTGCGCTCCCCGGACGACCTCGCCACCTGCTTCGAGGGGCTGACGCTGGTCGAGCCCGGCCTGGTGCCGATCCCGCTGTGGCGCCCGGACGAGGCCGACCCGGTGGCCATCGACGCGTACGGGGCGGTGGCTAGAAAGCCGTGAGGATCGCGGCCAGCCCGCTGAGGTCCGCGATCTCGTAGGCCGCGGCGGCCGGCGCCGGCCCTCCCCGCCGGTTGACCCACGCCGCCCGGATGCCGGCCGCGTGCGCGCCGGCGATGTCGTTGCGCGCGGAGTCGCCGACGTGCAACACCTCGCTCGCCCCCAGCGACAGGGCGGCCAGCCCGCGCGCGAACATGGCGCCGGCCGGCTTGTAGGCGCCCACGTCCTCACTCGTCACGGTCGCGGTGAAGGCCAGACCGTGGTGGGCCATCGCCGCCTCCAGATCCGCGCGGTCCACATCGGACACGACGCAGACCGGCACGCGAAGCCCGGCGAGAAACTCACGCGTGCCGGCCCGCATCGGCGGCGCCCGCCAGTAGGCGAACTGCGGCGCGCACAGGGCGGCCGCGTCACCCGGGCAGCCGAACCGCGCCATGACGGTGGCGAGGCTGCGCGTGGAACACTCCCGCAGGGTGCGAAACGGCGCGCCGTCCGCCACCGCGGCGAACTCCCGCTGCCACTCCCGCACCACGTCGCCGGTGCTGACCGACCGGTCGGCACCGGCCGCGACCCGCGCCCCGATCGCCTCGATGATGGCGTCGTCGTCCTCGACCACGGTGCCGTAGAAGTCGAGCAGCAGCCCTCGAATCACGCCCGCGGTCCAGGTGTCGCCACCCCGGGCGCCTGGGTGAGGGCGTCGCCGGTCGGGGTGCGGCGGTAGTAGACCTCCTTGCCGACCCGCTTGCCCACGGCCAGGCCGCCGCCGCGCAGTACCGACAGGTGCTGGCTGACCGCACCGGTCGTCAGGGACAGGCGGCGGGCGAGGGCCGTCGTCGTGGCGGGCTCGGCGAGGGCGACCAGCATGCGGGCGCGGCTGCGGCCGATCAGCGCGGCCAGCCCGTCCGGCGCGGGTGGGGGTGTGTCGTCCCAGAGGGTGCCGACGCCGGCGACCGGGTAGGCGAGCATCGCCTGGTAGGGCGCGGACATCACCGCGACCGCCGGCCAGTGGAACGCGCTCGGCACCAGCACCAGACCCTCGCCGTGCGGGCCCTCGATCAGGCAATGTGGACGGTCGATGTGGAGGCGGTCGCCGGTCCAGGTGACGGCCGGGTTGAGCGAGTCGAAGAGGGCGCGGGCGCCGCCGGCGGCGAGGGTGCGGGTGCGGCGGATGACGTCGGCCTCGAGCAGGCCGTGGACGCGTGGCCAGAACTCGCGCAGGCAGGCGTCCCAGTAGCGGGCGAGCGTGCCGGCGACCCGCTCGATGCCGGCGGCCGGGTCGGCGAGGAAGGCGCGGATGGCCGGCGAGCGGCCCGGGTCGAGGCGGCTGACCTCGGTGTGCGCGGTCTCCGGCGGCGTGCGGCGGATGCGCTCCAGCTCGGCGGGGAAGGCCGGCGCCGGCGCCTCCGGTGGCGGGGTGAGGAAGTCGGGCATGTAGCCATCCGGCGGCACCAGCGCGAAGAGCTCGGCCAGGTCGGCGCCGAAGGTCGCGAGCCGGGGGCGCACGGCCGTCACCCAGGGCCGGTGGATGGCCTGCCGCCTGGGGTCACTGAGCGTGCGAAGGCTGGCCATCAGCTCCCACATCGGCGAGTACGCGAAGCGGATGCGGGCCACGTCGTCCGGCCCGAGGAGCCAGGTGACCGTCATTCGTCTTAGCTTACGCTAAGACGTTCGCCATGAGGGGTCGCCGGATCCCAGGCTGAGTGGGTGACGATCACCGCGACCCCGACGCTCGCCCGCCGGCGGCTCCCCCGCCCCTTCTGGGCGCTGTGGGCGGGCACGCTGGTCAACCGCCTCGGCACGATGGTCATGCCGTTCACCGGCGTGTACCTGACCCAGGCGCGCGGCTTCTCGGTCGCGGTCGCCGGCCTGGCGATGACGCTCTTCGGGGTGGGCTCGCTGATCTCGCAGCTCGTCGCCGGCCTGCTGACCGACCGCATCGGCCGCCGCGCCACCCTCTCCGGCAGCATGATCGCGACCGCGGTGGTGATGCTCGCGCTCGGCTACAGCACCGGCCTCCCGGCGATCCTCACCGGCATGTTCGTGCTCGGCCTGCTGATCGACGCGTACCGCCCCGCCTCCAGCGCGCTCGTCGCCGACCTGATCGCGCCGGACCTCCGCCCGAAGGCGTTCGGCCTGCTCTTCTGGGCCATCAACCTGGGGTACTCGGTGGCGATGGTCGCCGGCGGCTGGCTCGCCCACCTCGGCTTCTCCTGGCTCTTCTGGGCCGACGCGGTGACGTGCACGGTGTTCGCGGTGCTGGTGTGGCGGGCCGTGCCCGAGACCAGGCCGATCCACGACGCGACCGCGACCGGCGGCTTCGGGGCGGTGCTGCGCGACCGCACGATGGTGGCGTTCACGGTGATCACGTTCGGCCAGGCGCTCGTCTACCTGCAGACGGTGACCATGCTGCCCGTGGCGATGACCGACGTGGCGGGCCTGGGCACGAGCGAGTTCGGCATGGCGATGGCGCTGAACGGCATCCTCATCGTCACCCTCCAGCCGCTCGTCTCGGGGTGGCTGGGCCGCTTCGACCCACCCCGCGTGATGGCGCTCGGCCTCGCCGTGATGGCGGTCGGTTTCGCGGCGACCGCGTACGCGACCACGGCCGCGCACCTCGCGCTGACCGTGGCACTGTGGACCAGCGGCGAGATCGTCACCGCCGGCATCGGGGGCACCATCGTGGCGGCACTGGCACCGGCGCACCTGCGCGGGCGGTACTCCGGCCTGTTCGGCTTCGCCTGGGCGGTGGCGTCGGTCGTCGCACCGCTGGCCGGCAGCCGGCTGCTGACCGTGGGCATGGGTGCGCTGTGGTTCACGGTGGGCGCGGTCGGCCTGGTCACCGCCGCCGGCATGCTCGCCCTCGGCCCGGCGATCCGCCACCGCACGGCGATCCCGTCCACAGTGGAGGCCGGCCCCTGAGGCGCCCGGGCGCGCGCGGCGGTGGTCGGGCATGGCAGATTAGGCGGTATGCGAAGCGTCCTGGCGGGATCCTGACGGCATGTCGGTCGCGACCGTCTGGGGAGCCGACGCCGCCGAGCGCGCCGCGGCCTACGCGTGTGACGAGATCGTCCCCCACCCGGCCGAGACCTGGTTTCGGGCGGTGAGCGTCCGCGCGCCACGGCCCGTGGTCTTCCGCTGGCTGTGCCAGATGCGGGTCGCGCCCTACAGCTACGACCTTCTGGACAACCGCGGCCGCCGCAGCCCCCGGACACTGACCCCGGGCCTGGAGCGGCTGG
>Ga0272482_10000581_pt1 | contig 11524 bp, 12 predicted proteins | sample RVTome_8_FD_192427 | JGI IMG/M metagenome (GOLD analysis project Ga0272482, IMG submission 192427) | Soil microbial communities from uranium-contaminated site in the Upper Colorado River Basin, Wyoming, United States - RVT160D0 (version 2) ...
CACATCCGGCCCGCCCGGCTCGGGGATGGTGATCGCGTACACGGCGACAGTGTCCCACCCGCCAGGTTCGGCCCCATGGCACACTAGGCACGGCTGTGGGCCCGTCGCTGCTTGCGGGCCGCGGCCCGGGAGGGTTCGCCTAGTGGCCGATGGCGGCGGTCTTGAAAACCGCTATGGGTGGTGACACTCATCGTGGGTTCGAATCCCACACCCTCCGCTCCTAACCAGCGAAAAGCCCCTCTGACCAGCGCGGACGCGTGTCAGAGGGGCTTTGTGGTCACAGGGTGGCGGTCCCGTTAGGTCCCACGGAAACCCACTCCGGCTGACTGGCTACGGCAAATGCGCGGCAAAGTTTGGGGGCGCATCCGGGGGGAAGATCACCCATCGGTCGGTTCCTCCTCTTCGTTGGTCGGACTCTCTTCGCCGCTGGCGTTCAGCGCGGTCTCGATCCGGCGCCGCGCCGCTTCGTCCTGCCCGTCGATGCACTTGGCGTAGACCTTGAGCAGCACGTGGACGCTGTGCCCGGCCCACTCGGCCACCTGGGTTGCCGGCACCCCGGCGTTGAGCCACAGCGACACGGCGGCGTGACGTAGGTGGTAGGGCACCTTGGCCAGCGGGGACCGCTGCTGCGCTTCGGTGAGCGCCGCGGCGCGAGCCTGACGCCATGCCCGCGTGTATGTCCCGAGCGACACGGCGCCGCGCCGGTAGCCGGTCGCGTGGAACAGCCGGCCGTCCGGTGCCGCCCCGTACTCGTTCAGGTGCCAGCGCAGCATGCGCACGAGTGCCGGAGCGGCGGGCACGTCCCGAGTCGCGTTCTTCCCTCGGTGCTTCAGCTCCCGATCCTCGCGGACGTTGCCACCCTCGCCCCAGTCGTGCCCGACGTGCTGCGTCGAGCCAGTGAGCCGTAGCCAGCCCCACCCCTTCGCAGGTAGCTCACACTCGTCGGCCCGTAGATGTAGCACCTCGGCCGGCCGCAGCGCGGCGTAGTACATGCAGGCGAAGAACGCCGCGAGTCGCGGCTCTCTGTCGCGAACCGCGTCGAGCAGCGCGCGGGCCTGCTTCGGGTTCACGACCACCCGTCGATCTACCTCATCTTCTGACTTCGGCGTGGTCCACTGCACGTAGTCCATCGGGTGACCGTCGAGCAACCGCAGCTCGACCGCGTACCGCAGGGCGCCGTAGAACACGGCCCGCTTGCGAGCGATGGTCGTGGCGGCGGCCGGCTTTCCGTCGAGCCGGAGCGCCAAGAGGTCGAGTGCCTTCCGCACGAGGGCGGCGTCGGTTAGCTCCGTGAGCCTGATCGTGTTGCTGGCCAGCCATCGGAGCGTGGTAGCGACGTCGGCAGGCGCGGTGTTTCGCCGGGCCTTGTTGAACGCCCAGCCGTACAGGGCGCGACGGATGTCCTTCTCAGCCGGCACACCGCGATCGGTGGACAACAGGGCCGGCGTGACGGTGGCCAGCGCCTCAGCGATGCTGCGCCGGTGCTTGCCAGCCGCACGGGGCCATTTCATGTCCACGAACGCGACGGCGTGCTCGTACCAGGTCCGGGTGTTCAGCGCGCGGGCCATCGGCTCCGGCAAGCCGGTGGCCTCATCGAACGCGGTACCCTCACGCTGCGCCGTGATGAGCTTGGACCGGAAGCTCTCGGCGAGAGCGCTGGTCTGGTAGCTCTTGCCGAATTCCCTCCTGGCGACGCGCCACCGCACCCGGTAGGTGCTGCGTGCCTTGCCGGTCTTGCGATCCCGGCCCTTGTGCTCCCGGATCGGCCAGATACGGACGTCGTAGCTGCTCATGCTGCCGCAGCCTCCTCTCGTTCGGTCAGCCACGCGTCGAGGTCGCGACGACGGATGCGCAGGCTTCCGTTCGGGTATTTGATCGTGCGGGGTGCCAGGCCGAGGGCCTTCCAACGGAAGAAGGTGGACCTTGGCACGTCGAGTTCGGCGAGTACCTCGGCGAGGCTGAGCAGTCCGGCGCCGGTACGCCGGGCGGTGGTCGAGCTTTCGGGGTGCTGTGCGGGTGCCTTGCGGGCGGCCATGCTGGGTGTTGCTCCTCTCGGCGAGGGGAGAGCGGCCCTGGCGTGTGCTTGGCGGTGTGCGCCGGGGCCGTTTCTGGCGTGCTGTGCTCGTGTGTGGCGGCCGTTCACGGCTAACGGGCGTCGGAGCGAGGGTGGGCCGCGCGTGTCGGGAGATGCCTGTAGGGCGGCCCGCTGAAAGCGACGCTGAGCCAAGATCTGGCATGTTCTGATGTCTTGGCATAGGCCCAGCCGTCTGTGTGGCTCTGAGCGGGCCGGTCTCGACGGCTGGTCGCCGGGCAACCGGCGCCGAGGGGTGTCGCCGGGGGCCGTGGGTGGCCTGACAGAACTGACAGAACTGACACAACCCCAGGCGGGGTGAGGTTCTGTCAGTTCTGTCAGTTCTGTCAGGCGCTTCACGCGGTCCTCCGCGCATCGGTCAGCGGGTGGACGGTCGCGGCCGGTCGGTGCACCGCTGGGTGCACGAGATAGCTCGGCGACGGCGGCCTGCCGCCGGTGCTGGATCGGGCGGGTGCGTCGAGCTGCCGCACGTAGCCGTGCGCTTCCAGCACCGACAGCGGGGCGTCAAGGTCCGCGACCGTGGGCATTTGCGCGCTCTTGAGGGCGCGGAGCACGTCGCGTTTGGTGAATGCGGTCGCGTGGGTGCGTTCGATCCAGGCGAGGATGTGGCGGGCGTTGCGGGTGGCGGGGTCGGCGCCCATGTCATCGAACGCGGCGAGGGCGTGTGCGGCGTAGTAGTCGCCGAGCAGGCTTGCGCGTTCGATGGTTTCGGCGGTGATTGGTCGGCCCCAGCCGTCGCGGAGGTGTTCGGCGAGGTGGATGAGGCCGGCGAGGCGGACGACGGCGCCGGTGTATTTGGCGCCCCAGTCCACGATGTGTCCCCACGCCCCGCCGGGGGCGAGGCGTGGTTCGACGGCGCGTTCGATGTCCAACACCCGCTCGTTGGCGTCTGGGGTGAGCGGCAGCACGGCCGGGTCGGTCCATTCGGCGAGGGTGAGCACCAATGCGGTGAGGCTGGCGGCGTATGCCTCGCTGACCTCGGCGGGTACCGGGTCGGCGCCGATCTTCCGGCGGCCTACGGTGTTTTCCGGGACGGCGAACAGGATCCGGGCGAGCAGGCCTTTGCCGCGGAAGCCGGGCATGCTGGCGATGTCGCGCAGCACCTCCGGCTGTACGGCCAGGCCCAAGGTGAGGGCGGGTTTGTCGACGTGTTCGGTGGCACGGCTGCGTCGGTCGACGCGCAGCATGTCCCCGGCGTGGCCTTTGAGGAACACCTCCAGGTTCGGGGTGCCGGAGTAGCGGCCGGCGATGGTGGCGAAGATGCCGCCCTCGGGGCTGAGTACGGCGAGGCGTCCGTCCTGCTCGGCGAGTAGGGAGGCGGCTTGTTCGCTGGTTACGTCGTCGGCGACTAGCCGGGGCAGGATCGGGATGGTGACCGCTTCGACCTGCATCGCCGCGGCCACCGCATCAGCCAAGAGTCGGTCGCGGCCGGACGGGTCGGCGTTCGCCGCGGCATTCGCGGTCTTCTCGGCGGTCTTGCCGGCGATGCGGGCGGCTAGCTCGGCTTCCACGATGGCCGGTTTGGTCCGCTCGACCAGTGCCCGCTCAGCACCGAGCAACGGCCCGGTGATCGCAGCGAACACCGCCGATTTACGCGAGCCGGGCGGCAGGGCAACGACGGTGTACAGGTTGGTGGGTTCGCGCCAGCTTCCCCGCACCTCGACTTCGGCGCGTCCTCCGGCGGCGGTGGATAGCGCGGCGAGGGCGATACAGCCGGGCAGGTCGACGGGGGTTTGGGTGAACTCGGCGACCGCGTACACCATGTCGGCCAGCCAGGCGGGCAGGATCTCGGCGGGGAAGACGGGCAGGTGCCGGGCTTGCCCGAGCGGTACCGGCGCCGACCAGCCCGCGCGGGTGGTCGCCTCGGTCGGGGTGTCGAGCAGGGCGCGGCCCGCGGCGAGCACCTCGGCGGTGTCCCCGTCCCCGTCCGCGAGAGCAGACAGGCGGTGGCCGATCTCGGCGACCTGCCGGCGTCGGGCGTGCTCGGCAACCACTCCGGCGTAGTGGCCGGCGTTCGCCGCGGTCGGCACCGCGGCCATGAGGGTGTGCAGGTACGGGGCGCCACCCACCCGGCCGAGAGCGCCGCTCTCGGCGAGGTGAGCGCCGACTGCGATCGGGTCGGTAGGTATCCCTTGGGCGTGCATGGCGCACAGCGCCTCCCACAGCACCCCGTGCGCCGGGCGGTAGAAATCGGCCGCGGTGAGCGTCGCGGCCAGCTCTGCCATGGTGGCCGGGGCAATCAGGGCGGCGCCGATCACGGCCTGCTCGGCGGCCAGGTCGTGGGCGGGTGCACGGGTCACGGCCGGTCTCCCTTTCGTCATGGCTGGTCAGGCGGCGTCGTTGTGCGGGTGGGCGGACCATCCGAATAGCCGCATCTGCCGGGGGTTGCGGGTGGCCCTTTCGGCGCGCGCGGTCACGTCGGCGTGCCAGCGGTAGGCGTAGCGGCGGCAGTTGGCGCAGTTGATGTGCCCGACGCATCCGGGTAGCGGGCGGGCCGTGCGGCGGGCGGCGTATGACCAGGCCATGGAATCGGCCGAGGCCAGGCGCCATCCGAACCGCTGTAGCCCCAGGGTTTTGATGCCGAACCCGTGCAGCCGGCGGATTCCAGCGTCGTTGAGCGCGGTGATGATGTGCTCAGCCTGGCGGGTGGATTGCCGGCGGCACACCGATCCCAGCCCGGCCACCGGCACGGCGGTCAGGTCGAGGTCAGCGCCACCCTTCGACAATGGAGCGGCGAACAGGTCTGCGCAGCGCAGGTAGTCCGTGACGGTCCATCCCTGAATGACTGGCACGATCGGCAGGTCGGGTGCCACGTCGCGCAGCTCGGCGAAGTTGGCAACGGTGAGCCGTTGATGCTCCGCTACGGTCAGGCCGGTCTTGGCAAGCATGAACGGCTCACACATCCGGTCCTGCTGAGCCAGCCACAGTAGGCGGCCCACCTCATCGCGGTACCGGCGTGCCCGCGCGGCGTACACCTTCGGCGGGTCGAATTCCTCACCACGCGCTAACACGGTGAACGCGCCGGAGTCCAGCGCCCACGGGCCGGCCGCCCGCGGCAGCGTCCGATACCCACGCAGTTGCCGATCCGATACGAACAGCGGGGCTTTGCCGTCGCGGAGCCAGGCCGGCTGATGCGCGCCGAGGAAGAACCGCGGGCCGCTCATAGGAAACACGCCCCGTTGTCACACGTAGCGCTGTCGGCGTCGGTGTCGAGGCCGGGCAGCATCTGCTGTGCGGTGCCGATGGCGTCGCGGAGCGGCCGGTTGAAGCGGGTCAGGAACACGGGGTCCTTGCCCAATGTGCGGCGGCGGCCGTTGAGGAGGTCTTCCAGGTTGCATGCCCGCGCGAAGACCTCGGGTCGGTCGCGGCGGGTCTCGGCCCATGTGGACGGTCGCCGGAACGGGCAGAACCAGCACGCCGATTTCGGCGGGACCGGCAGGCCAGCGGCCCTGATCACGGTTTCGCAGTCGAGGCGACGCAGCGGCGGTGTGAGGTCAAGCAGCGGATAGACCGGGCGTTCGTACGGCATGGCACGGCGGTTGTTGACCCGCTGAATTTCATCGAGGGATATGCCGATACCCACTACGGCGGGGTTGGTCTTGGTGGCGCCGTGCGTTTTGAGCCAGCGTCCGATGACCTTGATTTTGAAGTCCGCGTACACGAGCGCGTTCCGGGTGCCCCGTTGCTCATCCGTACTGGGATGGGCAGCGATCGGGAGCCGTCGCGGGTCAGTCGGCCATACAGGGTTTCCGTGCTGCCGTCCCGGCGGATACGGCGCAGCTCGTGAAGCGCGATGCCGTGAACGGCGGCGTACGGTTTGGCGTACCGCTCGACGTATTCGAGAGTGGCGGGGTCTTCGGAGTCGTCGCCGACGTTCGCGAACAGGAAAACGCGGAAGTCGATTCGGCCGGTCGCGGCCAGCACCAACAGCGCCGTTGACTGCACGCCCCCGCCGTACGAGATCACATGTAGCTCAGCCACGGCGCACCTCGGGTAGTTGGTCCCAGGTGCGGCCGTCGAGCAGTCGGCCGCCGGCTTTCGGGGTGCGTCCGCCCCATTGTTTGAAGAAGAACGGCACCCACGAGGTGAGGCAGAGGTCGCGCAGGGCGCGGGGCCATTCGGGGTGCATGGGGCGGGCATTGGGGCCGGACTCTCCTCCGGCAATGACCCAGCCGATCCGGTCAAGGTCGAGGCCGTGCAGCGGGCCGAGCAAGGGTTCGCAGGACAGGAACCGCACCGCGGCCGGTATCCGGCGCAGGTGCTCGACGCGGTGCAACTGCGAAGCGTCTTCGACCGACACGCCGACCCACACGTTCGGCGGCCACGGTAGGTCCGGGGCGAGGCGGGCGAGGTGGGCGGCCCGCTTCGTCAAGACCTGGTAGGTGTGTCGCGGGGTGGCTGCCATCACGTCGAACACGTCGCGGACGAAGGTGGCGGGTACGCGGGCGTGGAACAGGTCCGACATCGAGTTGACGAATACGGTCCGCGGGGCACGCCACCGGAACGGGATGGTCAGCGCGTCGGGGTGGATGGTGACTGCGAATCCGGGGCCGGACGTGGCCGGGTGGCCGTCGTTCTGGTATTTCGGGGCGCCCATGGCCTTGAGTCGTTTGGCGAGGGTGAGGGCGTAGCAGTTGTCACAGCCGGCCGAGATGCGGTCGCATCCGGTGACCGGGTTCCAGGTCGCCTGTGTCCACTCGATCGCGGAATGGTCAGCCACGGGAAGCCTCCACAGTGGGCAGTGCGGTGAACCGCAGACGGGTGGGGTCGGCGAGTGGGCCGGTGATGGCGGGTGGGGTGAGGATCGTTTCGGCGCAGGTTTTGTGGCAGGGCTGGCGGTCGAACGGGTCGAGTAGCGCGGTGGGCTGGCGGCACAGGTGGCACGGTTCCGGTTTGGTGATCACGGTGGCGCGGTGTTCGGTGCCCCAGTCCAGAAGCCGGGCGGCGCCGGTGTAGACCCAGAACGTGTTGCGTACCGCGGCCGGGCGGTCGCGTAGCGCGGCCACGAGTTCGGCCGTGTGGGCGGGGCCGTCGATGTCGATGCCGGCGTGGCCGCGGGTCAGGATGACACCGGCCGCCTGCGCGTCGGCGAGCAGTTGAATCGCGGTCGGTCGGATCACGATCCGCATCAGCTCACCGCCTTGCGCCTGGCGGAGCAGATGGGGCAGCGGCGGGCGGCCCCACCCTGCCGTTTCAGGGCGCGTTCCCGGTCCCGGGTGCCCGGCCAGGTCCGGGCGAGCGTCCACGTGATCCCGGCGGCGCGGACCACGGCGGTGAGGCGGGCGCCGCGGCCGGCGGCGTGCTCATCGAGGCGGTGGTCGAGGTCCGCCGTCCACCCGGTGTAGTGGCCGGCGTGCTCATACGGCCGGTCGAAGTGCAGCAGGTAGACGATGCCCATGTTCGGGGGCAATTCAGCGGCGGCGTGGCCGGCCTCCAGCCACGCGGTGGCCAGGCTGGCGGTGGGGGTGAACGACAGGGCCGGCGTCCAGTCGCCGGGGTAGATGACGGGGGTGTCGAGCACGGCGAGGCTGCTCACGAGGGCACCCCCGCAACGTCGGTCGTGGGTACGGCCTGGCTTCCGCCGCACCAGGGCAACGGCGTGCCAGCCGCCCATGGCAGGGCGTCACCGGTGTAGATGCGGGAGGTGACCCGCCCACATTCGATGCAGCAGCGGCCGGATGGTCGCTGTCCGGCGGGGGTCGACTGAGCCAGCGTCACGCGTTCCGGGCACGGCGGGATCGTGGTGGGCAGCGGCGGGCGGCAGTCACGGTCCTGTGGCGGGTGCGGCATCGAACAGTCGGTGATCTGCCTGCCAGGTCTGCCGTTATCGCCGGGTTCGAAGTGGCCGAACCCGCGCGGGCCTGGGCAGCAGCCGCACCGGAACCCGGCAGGACATTGCCGGCACGGGATGAATCGTGGGGTCCGCCGGTCGGGTGGATGCGCGCGGGTCACGGCGAGGTTGCTCACGAGGGCACCGCCGCAACATCGATCCGTCCGGCGACCTTGCCGGCGCAGCCTGCCAACGCGTCGGCCGGGTCGTAGCCGAGGCTGGCGATGGCGACCAGGGCGGTGAACGCGACGTCAGCCAGCTCGGCGGCCACGTCGGCGTAGGTGTGGGTAACGCCCTTGCGCGGGTTCTGGCCGGTGGCGCCGATCCACGCCGCGGCGACCTCCCCCGCTTCTTCGGTGACCTTCAGCAGACGCAATGTGAGTTCGGCGCGGTCGGCGCCGTTGTGTTCGTCTAGCCAGTTCGCGGCGCCGCACACCGCGGCGGCCAGCTCGGCGAGGGTGTTCATCGGGTGCCTCGCTCTCGTTCGGTGCGTAGGTGTTCGTAGATGCGGCGGCCGATGCGGATGCGTTTGCCGGTGCCGTCGCAGCGGGGGCAGTGCCGGAAGGTGCGCCGGGCGATCGGGTTGCGGAGTTTGCCGGTCCCGTGGCAGCGGCGGCAGTCGACCCAGGGGAAGACCGCACACACGACCAGGTAGCACGCTGCGTAACCGGTCAGGAGTAGGGGGATCAGGAGGGCTAGCGGGGTGGCGGTGTCCATGAGGTGGCCTCCACGGGCGGTTTTGGGGTGCACGGGGCTGGCGCCGCTAGGTGTTAGGGCGCTGGCCAGGCATCTTGTGGGGTGCTAGTGGGGGTGCTAGGTCTAGCGGATGAGGCCGCTAGACCTAGCGGCGGATCGTGGGGTCAGCTCGCGGCCCGCCCCCCGGTTCCACGGTCACGCTTGGTGATGGCCTTGAGGATGTCTTTGCGGTCGATGCCGCGGCGGTTGGCGCCCTTGCTGGTGTCCGGGTCGGTGCCCCACACCTGCCCGGTGGACACGTCCCAGACCTTGAGGGCGGCGGTGAGCTGCTCGCGGGTCATGCCGGCGTACACGTCGGGGCGCAGCCCGGCGAGGCGCTCGACCACGATCTCGGTCCACAGCTTCGGCTCGGAGTCGGTCAGGATGACGGCGAGGTCATCGAGCAGGGTGTCCCGCCGGACGGCGGCGGTGTCGACCATGTGGCCGGCGGCGTGCCCGGTGATGGTGCCCGCGGCCTCGCGGAGGGTGCGGGCGCGGCGGGCGACCTGCTCGGCGGTGGGGTTGTCGATGCGGAAGGTGCGGGCGATGACCGGGTCGTCGCCTTCTCCGGCGAGGTAGCCGATGCCGCGGTCGCGGCGGGAGAACATGGTGGCCTTGATTCCGTTGCCGTGCAGGCCGTTGCCCAGGACCATGTCGTTTTCCCGCCAGCCCATCACCTTCGGGCAGAACCGGAGTATGGCGTTGGCGGAGATGGCCGGTGGGATGCTGTCCGCGTCCGGCCGCTGCGTCGCGAGGATCAACGTGATCCCGGTGGCCGGGCCGCGTTTGACCAGGTCGGTGCAGATGTCGACCAGTTCGGCGCCGTACCGGGGGTGCTCAAACCACACCTGGCACTCATCGCAGCCGGCCACGATCGGGTGCAGCCCGTACCGCTTCACGTTCGCCAACTCGGGGGTGACCTTGTTTTCTGGGCACAGGTCCTTGGGCAGCTCCCGGATCACCTTGGTACGCCGGCGCATCTCGGCGTGCAGCTCCCGCATCGCGGCAACCCCGTAGGCGATGTCCTCCTCATCGTCACCGGCGCGGTACCGGTGGGCGACTTGCTCCAGTGGGGACAGGTCACCGGTGCCCTTGAGGTCGAACGCGTACACCCAGGCCCGCGGGTCCAACGCCGCGGCCAGCAAGGCGAGGCGGAGGGCGAAGGTCTTACCCATCCGGGGAACCGATCCGATGATCATTGAGGCGAACATGAGGGTGAGGGTGACCAGCCGGCCGCGGGGGTCGGTGCCGAACGCGAACGGTGCGAACAGGTCCACCCTGCCCGTCTTGAGCAGCGGCCAGGTTGCCTGCTTGGCCTTGCTCATGTCCTTGTCGGCGACGAACAGGATCAGCCTGCCGGGGTGGACCTCGGCGTTGACCTCCGGCCACACACAGCCCAGCGGGCGGGCCAGGGCGGCGGCCAGCTCCTCCCGCTTGTCGACCACGACGGCCGCGGGGGTGGCGCCGGGTAGCTCGACGTCGGCGCGCCAGCCGCCCCCTTCCCTGGTGATCGGGGCTGGGAACCAGCGTTTGCCGGTGTCGCCGCGGGCGATGGCCTGGGTGATGCCCTTGATTCCCAACGCGGCCAGTGCCGCAATGACCACGTCCGAGGTCAGCGGGGCCGCTGAGGTCCGCACGACGGCGGTGTCGAGCAGGGGCTTGTCGGCTGGCGTGCCGTACACACCGAGCACCGCGACAGTCAGGGCGAGCACTGTCCACTGTGCCCAGTCGGGCGCAAGGTACACCGCACCCGCTGAGACCAGTAGCGCGGCCAGGGTGAACAGGGCGGTGAGGCCGCGCCACCGGACCCGCCGGTCCCGCTGCCGGGACAGCTTCAGGTAGGCGTCGGCGTCCTCGCTGCGTACGGTGGCCTGGCGGACCGGTTCGCCTTCCAGGTCGAACAGCCACCGGAAGTAGCCACCCAATGCCCGGAACAGCCCCCGCGGCGCCCGCACAACCATTTTGGCGGCGTACTTGGGTGCCCGGATCAGGTGGTACAGCAGGGCGTGCAGGGCGAACCCGGCCGCCCAGCCGGCGTTGGCGGCCAGCTCTGCCCGGGAGCGCAGCCAGCCGGGCACGATCGGGCGGCGCTGCGCCTCCCGGATGCCGGTCAGGGTGAACCGCGGGCGGCGTTGCGCCGCGACACTGTCCACCATGGACCGGCCAGGGCCGGAGTCTTCGTCGGTGTCGGTCTGCCGGCGTTCCCGTTCGGCGTCGAGGTCGACCACGTCGGCGACCTCGTGCTCGTACCGGTCCCAGTCCACCCGCTCGCGGTCCCGGTCCGGGTCGTCGTGGGGGTTGGTGCTCATCGGTTCACACCTCCTCATCGGTGAGCAGGCCAGCGCAGGCCAGGAAGTCGGCGAGCACGGCCGCTAGTTCGTGGTCGTGCAGGGCAATGTCGTGCAGGTGCGCAAACACCTCGCCGGGCTCGCGGCGGTCCACCGCCGACGCCAAATCGGCCAGGGTCACCGCGAACTCGTCCAGATCAGTGCTCACCAGGGCGGACACGAGCGACGTGACGCGCCCGCCGGTGGCGGTGTCCGGCGTGGTGATGGTCGGTGCGACCATGAAGGTTCCTCCCGAAGATTCCGATGCGGGGTTGACAGGGGTGGGCCGGGGCGCGGTCGAGGGTTTGCGAGGCCAACAGGCCGCGCCCCGGGCGAACTCACATGCAGTCGTCGTCGGTGTCCTGGTCGGCCGGCGCCGGCGAGTACGGGTGTCCGGGCGGGTCACCCTGCGCGTCCGTGTCGTCGGCGGCTTCGCTGCTGTCGGTTCGGGCGTTGCTGGTCAGCCGGTAGAAGGGCACCTGCCCCGGCTCCGCGACGTGCTCCGCCAGGCCGGCCGTAACCAGGTCTTGCTGCGCCTGC
>Ga0272482_10000582_pt1 | contig 11509 bp, 10 predicted proteins | sample RVTome_8_FD_192427 | JGI IMG/M metagenome (GOLD analysis project Ga0272482, IMG submission 192427) | Soil microbial communities from uranium-contaminated site in the Upper Colorado River Basin, Wyoming, United States - RVT160D0 (version 2) ...
CGCCGACCGCGTCCGGCGTCGCGGCGAACAGGTCGGTGGGCACGATGCCGGGCGCGACCGCGTTCACCCGGATCCCCAGTGGACCGCCGTACATCGCGGCGCCGTGCAGGATGCCGAGCACCGCGTGTTTGGACGTCTGGTACGCCAGGAGGTCCGCGCTGCCGCGCAGGCTGCCGATCGAGCCGGTGAGCACGATGCTCCCGGTGCCGCCCTGCGCGGCGAACTGGCGAAAGGCGGCCCGCACGCCGAGGAAGACGCCGCGGACGTTCACCGCCATGACCTTGTCGAACTCGGCCGCGCTCAGCTCGGGCAGCGTGGCGAACGAGCCGGAGATGCCGGCGTTGAGGTGATGCAGGTCGACCCGGCCGAACCGGTCGACGGCGGCTTCCATGTACGCGGCCACACCGTCTTCCGTGGACACGTCGGCGCGCACCCACGCCGCGCCGGCGGGGGGCGGCTCCGCGACGACCATGTCCACCGCGACGACGTGCGCTCCCGCCTCGGCCAGCCGCCGGGCGGTGGCCGCACCGATACCGCCGGCCGCGCCGGTCACCACCACGACCTTGCCCGCTAGCCCGCGCATGCCTACCTCCCGTTCAGGGTGATCCGCGCGGCGAGGCCGTCGCCCACTACCGGGAACCGCCGCATCACGTCCGGGTCGTGCCCGGCCACCAGGCGGTGTGTCTCGCCGAGCTCGCGCAGCAGCTGGAACGCGCCGTACATGGCCGGCAGGTCGGCGACGTGGGCGAACGGGCGGTCCAGGTCGAGCTCCTCGTAGTAGTGCAGCGCGTCGGAGGCGATGACCACATCACCCACCAGCACGATGAGCTGACCCGGGGTGTGCCCTCCCACGTCGACGAGCTGGACCCCTCCGGGCAGGGTGGCGCGACCCTCGACGAGCTCGAGGCGGCCCGCCGCGTGTGCCACGCGCAGCGCCGCCACGTCTTCCGGCTCGGCCGAGCCGGCGAAGAGTGCCTTGCGGGCCATCGGGCCGGTCCAGAAGTCGTACTCCCGCCGGGACATCACCAACCGGGCCGCTGGAAAGTCCCGCAGGTTGCCGATGTGGTCGTAGTGGCCGTGGGTCAGGACGGCGGTCGTCACCTCGCCCGGGTCGATGCCCAGCCGGGCGAGGGCCGCGGCCGGCGGGCAGAGCATGGTCCGGTGGCGCCGCCCGCCGCTGGTCTCGTTGAAGCCGCAGTCGACGAGGATCGTGTGCCCGTCGCGCCGCACGACCCAGAAGTAGTAGTCCATGACGACGTCGCCGTCCCGCTCGCCGTACGTGTCGAAGTGCAGGTACACCTCGCTCTTGCGGGTCGTGCGCGTGCCGTACCGGACCGCGAGCACCTCACTCGTGGGAGAGCTCATGGCAGCAGCAGCTGTGCCGCGTTGGTCCCCACGAGCTGCCGGGCGTCCGGCTCGGAGACGCCGGCGTCGAGCAGCCCGCGCACGGCTCGGCGGATGAGGGTGACCGGCAGCGGGTTGTTCTTCTGGCCCGAGTCCGAGGAGATGACGGTCTGCCCGGCCCCGGCCGCCTTGATGAACGAGAGGAGCTCCCCGATGTCTCGGCGGCGCTCGGGGCGGCCGAAGTACATGACGGCGCAGTGTTCGATGTAGACGCCCTGCCGCGCCCACGCCGCCGCCTGTTCGACCGAGGCGCCGACGACGAAGCACGGGTGGTTGACCACGATGCGCTGGACACCGGCCTCCAGCGCGGCGTCGATGAGCCGCTGTGACTCGGTGACGCCCAGGTGGCCGCAGGTCAGCACCGCCTCCTCGGCCGCGATCACCGCCAGGATGTCCCTGACCGCCGGGAGCACCGCACCGCTCTCGTCGAGGATCGAGAGGACCTCCTGCGGGCGCAGGTCCACCTCCGCGGTGGGAAAGCCGGTGTCGTGCCCCTCGTGGTGCCGCACGTGGGCGGCGGACGAGAGCGTGGGAAACCACACCACCCGGCCGCCCATGCGCAGGGCCAGCTCGACGGCGTACGGGTTGAGGCCGCCGACCGTCCGGTTGAGCGCGATGCCACCGAAGACGTCGATCGGGAGGTCGGCCAGTCCCGCCGTGCGCAGCGCCAGGATGTCCGTCACCATGCTGTGGTGGTGTGACTTGGCCACGATCGCGCGAAACCCCGCTCCGGCCGCGTCCCGAGCCGCGTCGAGGATGCTCATCCGCCGGGGAAACGGACTCGGCCCGGGGTGCTGGTGCAGGTCGACCGCGCCGACCAGAAGGCGGTCCGCCTCCTCGTCGGGCAGGCGCCGGTCCGCGTCCAGCTCCGGGTCCATTAGCGACATTTCTGCGATCATGCTGCGCTCCAAGAAAACGTCACGGGGTCACCAGGACCTGGTCTTCCGCCCGCCAGTGGGCGACTACCGTGGCGCCCGGGTAGGCGGCCGCCGGCGTGCCGACGGGTAGGGCGGCACAGCCGACGGAGCCGTCGCCGTAGGTCAGCTCGATCCGGTAGTACGTGCCGTAGAAGGAGACGTCCGTGACCACCGCGTCAGCGGCGTTGGAGCCGGGCGGCACCGACGCCTCGTCCAGTGCGACGCCGATGCGCTCGGGCCGCACGATGAGCACGCTGCCGCGGTCCGGGTCGCTGACCGTCCACTTGCGATCGCGCCACTCGTAGACGCCGCCGTCCCGGTGCTGGCCGGCGAAGACGTTGGACTCGCCCAGAAACCGCGCGGCGAACTGGGTCGTGGGCCGGTGGTAGAGGTCGGCGGGCGTGCCGACGGAGTCGATCCGGCCACGGTCGAAGATGGCGATCCGGTCCGACAGCGTCATGGCCTCGTCCTGGTCGTGCGTGACGAAGACGAAGGTGAGCTTCAGCTCGCGGTGCAGCCGCTTGACCTCGCGCTGCAACGACTGCCGGAGCTTGCGGTCGAGCGCGCTGAGCGGCTCGTCGAGCAGCAGCACGCTCGGCGAGAAGACCACGGCGCGGGCCAGCGCCACCCGCTGCTGCTGCCCACCGGAGAGCTCGTGCGGGCGGCGCTGCCCCATGCCGGTCAGGTCGACGAGCTCCAGTGCCTCGCCGACCCGCCGCCCGATGTCCACCTTGGACACCTTGCGCTCGCGCAGCGGGAAGGCCACGTTCTCGGTCACGGTGAGGTGCGGGAAGAGCGCGTAGTTCTGGAAGACCATGCCGAACTCCCGCTTGTGCGGCGGGAGCCGGGAGATGTCCCGGCCATTGAGCCGGATGCCGCCCGACGTCGGCGTGGTGAAGCCGACGATCATGTTGAGCGTGGTCGTCTTCCCCGAGCCGCTCGGGCCCAGCAGCGTGATGAACTCGCCCGGCTCGATGTCGATGCTGATGTGGTCGACCGCCGGCGGCTCGCTCGATCCGTACCGCTTGCAGAGGTCCACCAGCTCGATCCGGCCCCCGCTGCTGGCCGCGGTGGTCGCCGGCGCTGCCACCGGCCGGTCTGTCCGGGTCTTCACGGCTACCTTCCCTTTCCGCGCCGCGCGCCGACGACTTGGGCGAGCAGGATGGGGACGCTGACGAGCACGACGATCAGGCTCGACGCGGCGGAGATCGTCGGGTCGATCTGGATGGTGACGCTGTTGAACATCTGGACCGGCAGCGTGATCGCGCCGGGCGCCTGGAGGAACAGGGCGATCACCACCTCGTCCAGCGAGGTCACGAACGCGAGGACGGCGCCCGAGAGGATGCCGGGCATGAGCAGGGGCAGTGTCACCTTGCGGAACGCGGAGAACGGGCGCGCGCCGAGGCTCGCGGCGACACCGGCCAGCCGCGCGTCCATGCCCTGCAGCCGGGCGGTCACCGCGATCACCACGAACGGCACGGCCATCGCGGTGTGGGCGAGGATGATGCCGATGAGGGTGCCGTTCAGCCCGACCCGCAGGAACGCGGCGAACACCACCAGCGCGACGAGGATGTGCGGGACGATGAGCGGGGAGAGCAGGAAGCCGGTGAGCGGGCCGCGCCAGCGTGGCGACAGCCGCGCCAGGCCGAGGGCCGCGGTGGTGCCGAGCACCGTGGCGAACAGCGCGGTGATGAGCCCCGCCTGGATCGAGTTGAAGATGGCGGCCGTCCACTCTGGAGACGTGAAAAGCCGCTCGTACCACTGGAAGGACCAGCCTTCCGGCGGAAACTGGAAGGTCCGGCTCGACGAGAAGCTCATCGGGATGACCACGAGGGTCGGCGCGACCAGGAGGATGGCGACGATCGTGACGTGCACCTTGAGCCAGGGGCGCACCTCGGTCGGGTTGCCTTCCTTGCCGTGCGAGCGCGCGGGCTGGTAGCCGGTCGCGACCGGCGCGGCGCGCCCGCCCGCCAGGCGGCGGCTGACGCCGAGCACGAGGAGCGTGACGGCGAGCAGGAAGACGCCCATCGCGCCGGCGCCGCCGAAGTCGAGCAGCTCCTTGGTGCGCACGTTGATGACCTGCGCGATCATCGCGTTCCGCGTGGACCCGAGCAGGGCGGGGGTGACGTAGAAGCCCAGCGCCAGCACGAAGACGAGCGACAGGCCGGCGACGACGCCCGGCATGGACAGCGGCAGGTAGACCCTCCGGAAGGCGCGCCGCCGGGGCGCCCCGAGGCTCTGCCCGGCCGCCAGCAGCCGCCGGTCGATCTGGTCCATCGCGCTGTACATCGGGAGTACCAGGAACGGCAGCAGCACCTGGGTCATCGAGATGCCGACGGCCGTCGTGGTGCCGAGCAGCGTGACGTCGCCGAGCCCGAACGGCCCGAGCATCCGCTGGATCAGGCCCTCGTCCTGCATCAGCACCATCCAGGCGAAGTTGCGCGCCAGCATGCTCGTCCAAAATGGAATGAGCACGATGGTCACCAGTACGGCACGCATCGTGGGACCGACCAGCGTCATGGCGTACGCGTACGGGTAGGCGAGCAGCAGGCCCACGACCGATACCACCAGGGCGACCAGCAGGGTCCTGCCCAGCACCCGGAGCGTGTACCCGTCGGTGAACAGCGACGCGTAGTTGCCCAGGCCGAGGTCCGGGTCGGTGACGCTGTCGATGACGACGTTCAGGAGGGGCAGCGCGAAGAAGACCGCCAGGGCGACCAGCGACGGCAGCAGGAGCAGCCACGCGGCGGCCCGCCCCCGGCCGGCGCGGGTCGGCGCGAGGCGCCCCGTGGGGGGCGCCTCGGCCATGGCTGTGGGGGCAGCCATCCGCGTCAGCCGACCTTCCAGGCGGTCCAGCGCTTGACGACCGCGTCGGTGTTTTCGATCCACCACTGCTTGTCCTGCTCGACGAGCCGGCCACGGTCGGGCAGGAACGCGTTGAACGACTTCTGCTGCTCGGTGTACCCGATCGAGGCGACGTCGACCTCGCTGCGCGCGGGTGCCGTGCCGGTCAGCTTGGCGTAGGCGGTGGCCTGCGCGGGCTCGGTGACGAAGACGAGCATCTCCTGGGCCAGTTGCTTGTTCGGGCTGCCCTTCGGGATGACCAGAGCCCCGATGTCGGTGGTGTTGAAGTCCCAGACCGGCACGAGCTTGGCGCCGGTCTGCGCCGTGACGATCGACCGCGCCGTCACGGTGAGCACCATGCTCGCCTGGCGGTCGACGAGCTGCTGCTGGATGGCGCCGTAGCTGGGCGCGAAGACGATCGAGCTCTTGATCGTGTCAATCTTGCGGAGTGCCCGCTCGAGGTCGATGGGGTAGACGTTCTCGGGTGGCACGCCGTCGGCGACCAGCGCGGCCTCGAGGAGCCCGGCCTTCGGGTAGTCGTAGACGATCCGCTTACCCGGGAAGCGTTTGACGTCGAAGAAGTCTTCGATCTTGGTTGGCTTCTCGTTGGGGAAGAGGTCGGCGTTGTAGCTGAAGATGTTGGCGTAGCGGTAGGTGGGGACGAAGCAGTCGCCGGTCGTGCCGGGCGGAAACTTGGCCCGGTCGAGGCCGGGGTCATCCAGCTTCTCGAAGAGCTCACCGCAGTAGGCGCCGGCGTAGATCCAGCTCATGTTGGCCAGGTCCCAGATCGTCTTGCCGGCCTTCACCATGGTCCGGACCTGGGCGATCTCGGCTGGGGTGATGTTCGTGAACTGGGTGCCGGTCTTCGTGGTGAACGGTTCCTGCAGGGCCTTCTTCTCGTCCTCCTGAAACTGTCCTCCGGTGCTCGCCCAGGTCAGCTTCTGTTCGCCCGTGCCGCCGGAGTCTCCGCCAGCACCACAGGCCGTCATTAGTAGGACACTCACCGCAGCTATAGTGAAGAACCTAAATGTCCTCATTTTTCGCCTTTTCTCGATCGCGAACCGTCACGCCGTTCCAGTTCGTTTCGATGGCCGACGCCCGCGGCGTCAGTCCGCCCCGCCGTCGAGCGGATTTCCCATCCGCCGGCTGATCGTCTCCGCACCCTCCAGCAACGCCCGAGCCATCGGGCTGTCGCTCCCATCGGGCACGAACTGTGCGATGCCAACAATGGCCAGCGTGGCGACGAGCCGACCGGCCGGATCTCTGACCGGCGTCGCCACCGCGCTGACACCCTCGGTGCGGCTCGCCCGGAACGAGATCCCGGTCCGGCGCACCTCCGCCAACTCTTCTTCCGTCGCGTCCGCCGCTCGCGCGCCGAACCGGTACAACGAGTCGCCCCGGAACGCCCAGAAGACCACCGCCTGGGCCGTGCCGGGGCCGAGCTTGCTCCCCACCTTGATCGATACGTGTGCGGTGCGGCTGCTGTCCTCGTGCACCCGCGCCACGACGGGAGCCTGCCCGTTCCAGACGCTGAGCACGACCGTCTGGCGCATCCGCACGCTGATGTCTTCCATGACCGGCCCGGCCAGGTCGGTGACCCCGAGCCGGGACAGTGCCATCGTGCCGAGCTCGGCGAGCAGGACCCCGAACTCGTACCTGTTACGGTCACGGCGTTGTAGGAGACTGTGGTTTTCCATCGACGCCAGGTAGCGGTGGGCGGTGGACTTACCCACGCCCAGCTCTTCGGCGGCTGACACCAGGTCGATGGTCTCGTTGACCGCCAGCAGCCGGAGAAGCTGGACGACGCGCGCCACCACCTGGATGTCGCCGCTGGCGATCTCCAGCCCATCGGTGGCGGGACGGGGACCCCGCGACGCACTGGCCATCGTGCCCCTCCCTCGCCACATCGGGCGCCGTCCCGTATTGCGGGGCGACCATCCGGCTATCCGGTACCGGCGAATGTAAGTGATCGTTCCCGAGTCGTGTCAAGGCCGTGACGAAGATTTCCGCCTGATTTCTCAGAAGTTAGCTCCCGCCGCGCAGCCCCTCTTGACGGGCCAGGTCAGCGCGCCTAGTCTCATGCAAATCCTGGATAGCAGGATGCCCACCCCGGCAGACGGGATGCCGCATGGATCTGACCGCCCTCGTGACCGGAGCCGCCAGGGGCATCGGCCGCAGTGTCGTGGCGCGGCTGCGTGCCGGGGGATACCGGGTGGTCGCGGTCGACATCTCGCCCACCGTGGCCGACCTCGCCGAGGATGGCTGGGTCGTGCCGCTGACCGCCGACGTGACGGCGGCCGAGGCGCCAGGCACCGCGATCGACCGCGCGATGGCGGCCTTCGGCCGGCTCGACCTGCTGGTCAACAATGCCGGCCGGTTTCTGCGCCGGCCCATCCTCGACACCACCGACGACGACTTCGACGCCCTCTTCGCCGTCAACGTCCGGCCGGCGTTCCGGCTCGCCCGCGCGGCGCTACCCCACCTGACCGAGGCCGGCGGGTGCATCGTCAACGTCGCCTCCATCTCCGGCCTGATCGGCGTGCCCCACCAGAGCGCCTACGCGATGACCAAGGGGGCGATCGTGCAGCTGACCCGCCAGCTGGCGATCGAGTACGCGGGTCGTGGAGTGCGGGTCAACGCGGTGGCACCCGGGGCGGTCGACACCGACTTCATGGCCGAGGCGCGGGCGGCCGACCCCGATCCGGCGGCCAGCCTCGCCGTCACCCTGAGCAACCACCCGATCGGGCGCATGTCGACCGCCGACGAGGTCGCCCGGGCGATCGCCTTCCTGGCCTCGCCGGAGTCCGCCGGCATCACCGGGACCATCCTCAGCGTGGACGGCGGCTACGTCGCCCGCTGAGCCGGCGGAGGGGCCGTGACGGGTTCGAGCAGCGCGGCCGTCGGCAGCTGGTCGAAGTGCCGGGCCCAGTCCAGCGGGGTCGCGTCGAAGCGCTGGTCGCGGAGGTTGGGGTCGGCGCCGAGCTCCAGCAGCCGGCGGGTCAGCTCGACGTCGCCGTCGACCGCGCTGTGGTGCAGTGCGGTCTCCCAGGGCTGCTCGACCGGTGCGTCGCCGCGGCCGTAGGCGTTGACGTCGAAGCCGAGCTCCGCCAGCAGTGTGACGGTCTCGATGGACGCCTGGGTGGCGGCCCACACCATGAGCCCGGGGCGGCTGCGGCGGGCCCGCACCACGGCGTCGGGATGCTGCTCACGGATGCGATCCACTGTGGACCGATCCGCGCGGAACGCCGCGGCGATCAGGTCGCGTGCCGCGTCCGGGCTGGGCGGTGCGGCTCCCTGGGTGAGCAGGTAGGCGGCGATCTCGGTGTCGCCGTTGAGGGTGGCCAGCTCGACCGGCGTGCGGCCGTCGCCGGGGCTCCACGCGGGCCCGTCACCCTCGAACGGCGAGCGGAAGTCGACGCCGTGCTCCACCAGCAGCCGCACCCGGGCGGGCTGACGGTGCTCCAGCGCCCACCGCAGCTGGACGCGCAGCATCCGCGCGGGCGGAGTCAGGTCCGGGATCCGGGCCTTCCACGGGCCGCCGTCGCCGGTGCCGAGCCCGTACTCGAACAGCAGCTCCAGGTGCGAGTCGTCCGGGTCGAACATCCGGTTGTACAGCGTCTGGGCATCGTTGGGGTCGGCGCCCGCGTCGAGCAGCAGCCGGCCCAGCGCCGCCCACTGCGGGTGGGTCGGCTGGCGCCGCCGGCCCAGCTCGCCGTGGCCGAAGACTCCGGTCAGCAGCGTGAACGGTGACGGGAGGCCGTCGAAGAGGTAGCCCTCGTCCGGGTCGGCGCCGGCGTCGAGCAGCCGCCGGGCCACCGCGAGCACGCGCTCGGCCGGCACCGCCGGGTCGAACCGCGAGTAGACGAGGTAGAACAGCGGCCGCCAGCCGAACGGGCCGCCCCGCTCGGCCACCAGCCCGGGCCGCTCGGCGAGCAGCCGGCCCACGTCGTCCGGTCGGGCGGCCGCCGCGGCGGCCCAGATGTCCGCCGTGGTCAGCTCGGGGTGCTCGGCGAGGCGCTGGCGGGCCCGCGCCCAGCGGTCCGGCCCGTCCTCGCGGCTGTACGTCAGGCAGGCGAGCCGGCAGAACTCCGCCGCCGGGCCGGCCGCCGGCGCCGCACCGAGCGCGGTGTCCCAGCTGTGCTCGGCCACGGTCTCCACGTACCGGGTGAGCTGGGGCCAGCTGGCGAACCCGTACTCGCGGGCGACGACGAACTGCGCGGCGGTGAGCTTGAGGCCGCTGGCGTCCTCGGGCGCGCCACGGGGATGGTGGCGGGCCAGCCGCGCGACGGCGTCGGGATCACCGGCCCGGACGGCCCGCTGCAGGGCCCGCGCCCGCCGGCGAAAGGCGTCGATGTGGGGACGGTCGGGCATACTCAGGGCCGACACGATGCCTCCTCTCGTCTGCCTGATGTCCGCTCAGTCAGGCCGAAAGGAGAGCAACGGTGACACGTGGCGCAACGGCCAGGTGGGCTGAGCCCATTTCCGCGGACCGGCGGCTGCCTGGCAGCCACCGACATCCTAGCCCGGCGCCCGCGCCGCGAGTCGCGGAGCGGGCGGGGTTGTTCAGCCGGCGAGGTGATCAGCGGTGATCGCCCAGCCAGCGCCGGATGTCGGTCAGGACGGCCGCGTCGGGCTCGCCGTACGAGCCGGTGAACTTGGAGGTCACGTTCATGGCGTGGCCCACCCCTGGGTAGGTGATGAGCGTGTGGTCCGTACGCTCGGCCGCGGCGATGGCCGCGTCGGCGATCCGCGCGGAGCGGGCCGGGGTCTGCACGTCGTTCTCGCCGTTGAGCAGCAGCGTGGGGCCGTCGAACCTGGGCAGGTCCTCCGACACGTCGTTGAACCGGTCGATGTCGACGAGGTAGGCGCTGATGTCCGGCGGGATGTCCGTGGCATTCGGGTAGTTGTCGATGCCGCTCTTCTTCCGCAGGATCGGGCCGACCTCCGCGTCGATGGCGAGCCTGCCGTCGCGGTCGCGGTCGGTCCGGCGGTTGAGCTTGCCGCCGGACAGCAGCACCTCGCGGTAGTACGTGACGAGCTCGGCCGGCTGTCCGATGAGCCCGTCGACCGACTCCCGGTAGGTGAGCTGCCCGTCGCCGTCGACGTCGAACTCGTCGTGCAGCTGGGCGAGCCGGACGCCGAAGAGCTGGTACGTGATCAGCTCGCGGATGTTCGAGCCCACGACGCCCATCGTGACCACGGCGGCTGGCTTGGGGATGCCGGCGGCGGTGGGGTTCGCGGCGAGGTTGCTGGCGACCTGGGTGCCCTCGCTGTGGCCGAGCAGCACGATCCGGGAGGGGTCGACGCTGGGCAGCGTCGCGGCGAAGCGGACGACCGACGCCGCGTCGCGCAGGATCTGCTCGTACGGCTTCGGCGGGTTGAGCTGGGCGGCGTCGTCGGTCAGCACCGGCCCGACGCCGGTGACGCCGCGCTTGTTGAACCGCAGGACGGCGTAGCCCTCGCGGTTGACGGCCTGCGCCACCGGCACGAAGACCGAACCGGTGCCGCCGGGCAGCGTCTGGTCCATGTCGTTGTCGCCGCTGCCGTGCAGCAGCACCACCAGCGGCATCCGCCGGCCGGATCCCCGTGGGTAGGTCAGCTCACCCTTCGAGGTCCAGCCCTTCTCCATGCGGATCGAGACGGGTTCGCGGACGATGCCGGACCAGCCTTCGACCTTCGCGTCCTCGCGGCCGGCCGCCGGCTGCGCGTGCGCGACCGGGACACCGGCACCGAGCACCGCGGCGACGATGGCCGCCACGCCGATGGCCCGGGCCCGAGAGGTGCGGCGGCGCGGCGTGTTTTCCAGTGTGGACATCGTGCTTCCTTCCGTCGTCACTGTGGACAGTGCGGTCAGCGGCGGTGCCGGTAGTGGTGCACGATCAGCGCGGCGACACAGGCGAGCGTCACGAGGCCGAAGCTGGCGCCGGCGAGCGGGCTGAGTCCACTGGTCGAGGCGACCACGTTGGCGGCCGCGCTGACGATCAGGACCAGCCACAGCACCGGGCGCAGCAGCCCTCGGCCGCTAGGACGGTCGGGTGCCGGTGAGGTTGTCGGCGAGATGCGGTACGGGTCGGTCATGGTCACTCCTTGCGCTGAGGTTCGGCGTGTAAATGACGCTATGGACTCACCCGGGCGGGGACGATCCCGCCAGCACGCCGACCGGGGTACAGCAGGCTGTACTTCCGGGCTCCGGTTGTCGCGGGGGGATAGCGGTGGCCTAGTAGAGCGTCGTGTCTAACGTTCTGGGTATAGGTGGCGAAGTCGGATACGGGCGTCGCTGGTGGTGAAGTGCCAGTTGACTTGCCGCTGGTCGGTGTTGGTTGCGGTCTGCCAGGCGGCGAGTT
>Ga0272482_10000583_pt1 | contig 11497 bp, 8 predicted proteins | sample RVTome_8_FD_192427 | JGI IMG/M metagenome (GOLD analysis project Ga0272482, IMG submission 192427) | Soil microbial communities from uranium-contaminated site in the Upper Colorado River Basin, Wyoming, United States - RVT160D0 (version 2) ...
GTGCGGGGGCAGGCGGGCGACGTCGGCAGGCACGTCGAGCCCGTACTGCTCGCGGTAGCCGGGACTGCACACGAGGACGACCTCGTCGGAGATCAGCACGTCCGTCTCGAACCCCGGTGACGTCTGCCTGCCCGCGGGCAGGATCTCCGCGTCGACGTCACCCTGGCCGAAGTCGCCGGGGTTGCTGGAGGTCATCAGCTCCAGCTCGACCCACGGCTGGCTCTGGTGGAACCCGGACAGCCGGGGAATGAGCCAGTTGGTGGCGAACAGCGTGTAGGCGCGGAGGTTCAGCGCGTGCTCACTGCCCGATCGGCCGGTGATCTCGTCTGTCGCCGCGCCGATCGCGGCCAGGTGCCGGGTCACGGACTCCAGGTAGCGCGCACCCGCGGTGGTGAGTCGCAGGCCACGGCCCTCGTGCTCGAACAACGGCACCCCGAGCCACGACTCGAGCACCCGCACCTGCCTGCTCACCGCGCCGGGGGTGACCACCAGCTCCTCGGCCGCCGCACGGATGCTGCCCAGCCGCCCGGCAGCCTCGAAGGAGCGCAACGCGTTCAGCGGGGGCAGCCGGGGCACGTGGCGAGTGTCCGTGACTGTTGAGCTCCGGTCAACGGTTGCCTGCTTTTCCGTCGTCCCAGCGGCTCCCGCCGCGACCTACGCTCGAACCATGGCCGGTCAGCGGCCACTGTGGACAGAGGAGGCACCGTGGCCGGTCCGCTGGAAGGCATCCGGGTCGTCGACTTCGGACACCACGTGGCGGGGCCGCTGGTGGCGGTCATGCTCGCCGACCAGGGCGCCGACGTCATCCACGTCGACGCGCCGGGCAGCGAGGCGGCGGCACGCCCCGCCGACGCGTTCTTCAACCGGGGCAAGCGGCGCATCACCCTCGACCTCACCGACCCCGGCGACCTCGACGTCGCCCACCGCCTCGCGACGCGCGCCGACGTGCTCGTCGAGAACTTCCGGCCCGGCGTGATGACGCGCCTCGGCCTTGGCTGGGAACGACTCCGGGACTCCGCCCCCCGGCTCGTGTACCTGTCGCTGCCGGGCTTCGCCCCGGACGACCCGCGCGCCGGCGTGCGGGCCTGGGAGGGCGTCGTGGACGCCGCCACGGGCAACTGCCGCCCGCGTGCCGGTGAGGCACCCGACGGGTGGGACGACTCCGTGCCCACCTACAGCGCGGTCCCCGTCGCCTCCAACTTCGCCGCGTTCCTCGGCGCCGTCGGCGTCGTGGCCGCGCTGGTCGAACGGCACCGCTCCGGGCTTGGCCAGCACGTGTCGGTGCCGCTGTTCGACGCCATGTTCGAGGCGATCGGCGAGGCGGGCGCCTACGTCACCGAGTGGGGCATGACGCCGCCGCGCCCGATCAGGAGCAACGGCAGCGGCACCTATGCCTGCGCAGGCGGCGGGCACGTGCAGTTCAACCCGATCGGCGCGACCCGCCGCTTCGTGGCGTGGTTCCTGCGGGCCGCCGACCGGCCGGAGTGGATCGACGACACCGATGACGAGCTGCTCAGGAAACGCCTGACCACTCTGTTCGCCACTCGTACCGCCCAGGAGTGGGAGGACCTCGGCCGGGCGGCGGGCGTGCCGCTGGCCAGGGTCCGCAGACCGGGAGAGTGGCTGGCGGACACCCACGCCCGCGAGTCGGGCGCCGTCACCCGGGTCGACGACCCGCTCCTGGGGCCGACGCTCATGCCGGGCGCGGCACTCCACGTCGGCGACGACCAGCACCAGCCCCGCCCTCGGCGCCTACCCGACGAGGACCGCGACGCCATCCTGAGCGAACTGGCGGCACCGGCCGCCGACCCTCCACTCGGGACCCACGAGCGCCGCCGCCCGCTCGCCGGGTTGCGCGTGCTGGACCTGACGCAGATCCTGGCCGGGCCCACCGCGGGCCGGCTCCTGGCCGAGCTGGGCGCCGACGTCGTCAAGGTGAACGCCCCCGGCCGCACGATCTTCGCCCACGGCGTGGTCAACCGCGGCAAGCGGACCGTCCTGCTCGACGTGCGCGCCGAACCGGGCCAGGAGGTCTTCTGGCGGCTCGTCGACGACACCGACATCGTGCTGCAGAACTTCCCGCCCGGCACCGCCGAGCGCTACGGCATCGGCCACGAGCAGGTCCACGCCCGCAAACCGGACATCGTGCACGTCGCCGTCAGCTGTTACGGCGGCACCGTTCCGGGCCGCGGCTACGAAACCCAGGGACAGGCGGCGACCGGCCTGATGGCGCGCGCCGGGGGACCCGACTGGCGGCCCGCCGTGCTCGGCCCGTACAACCTGCTCGACTACGGCACCGGCGTGCTGGCCGCGTTCGGCGCCGTCCTCGGCGTCTACCACCGCACGGTCACCGGCGAGGGGCTGCGGCTGCGCACGTCGCTCGCGCAGGCGGGCACCTTCCACCAGGCGGCGTTCCTGATCGAGCACGCCCTCGGCGGGCCCGGTCGCGAACCGGCCGGGCCAGGAGCACGCGGACAGACGCCGCTGCAACGGTTCTACCGCGCGAGCGACCGCTGGTTCTACCTCGGCGCCACCCTCGCGGACCTCCACCGGCTCATGGCGGTGGCCGGGTTCGCGGTGCCGCGCGGGCGTTCCCTCGATGTGCTCCAGCCGCGGCTCGACGCCGCGTTCACGAAGCGGACCGCACGTGAGTGGGTGACGGTGTTGCACAGCATGGGGATCGGCGCGCACGAGGTCGTCGGCCTCGCCGAGCTGATGACCGATCCGCTGGTGCGACAACGGGGTCTGAGCGTCACACAGGTTTGCGCGGAAGTGGGTGAGGTGACCATGCCAGGCATCGCGATGTCCATGTCCGCCACGGGTCCTCGGCTCGGTGCGCCCGTCGCACCGGCCGGCGCGGACGCCGTCGAGGTGCTCGACCGGATCGGGCTCGGCGCGGCCGTCCCCGACCTCGAGGCACGCGGCGTGCTGCAGACGGCCGGTCTGCCCCACGGGTGGCGGCGATGACCTTCGACCTCGTGATCCGCCATGGACACGTCCTCGACCCCGGCTCCGGACTGGACGGCCGGATGGACATCGGCGTCACCGGTGGCCGGATCGCGGCCATCGCGCCGGAGCTCGACGCCACCGGCGCGGGGAAGGTTCTCGACGTACGTGGCGATGGCCGGTACGTGGTCCCCGGGCTGATCGACATCCACACGCACGTCGCACACGGCGCCACGACGGCCGGGGTCGGCATGGGCTGCTGCGACCCCGACGTCGTGGGGGTCGGCTCCGGGGTCACCACGCTCGTCGACGCCGGTTCGGTCGGGGTGGCCAACATCGGGGTGTTCCCGGTGCACATCCTGCCCAGGGCACGCACCAGGGTCACCGTCTTCGTGAACGCCGGGCGGTACGCCCACACGATGCCGGGCCCCGCCGACTTCGCGTCCCTCGACGACATCGACGCGCCCGCCATCGCGAAGTGCGTCGAGCACAACCCCGGTCTCGTCGGCGGCGTCAAGCTGCGACTCGTCGGTGAGCTGGTCACCGAACGCGGCGAGGACCTCGTCCGCCGGTCCAAGGCCATCGCCCGTGAACACGGCGTGCCGCTCATGGTCCACATCGGCGACATGAAGGCGGCGCGGCGTCCCCGGGTGGAGCGGATGGGGGAGGTGACCCGGTACCTGCTCGACGCCCTCGAACCGGGAGACGTCCTGACGCACCTGTGCACCCCGAACCCGGGCGGGGTGATGGACGACTTCGACACCTCCCTGAAGCTGCTCAACGAGGTCCGCGCCCGCGGCGTCGTGCTCGACCCCGCGATCGGCATGGGCAACTTCGGCTACGCGGTCGCCCGCGAACAGGCCGACCGCGGCCTCATGCCGGACACGATCAGCAGCGACGTCACCGCGATGGGCCAGTCGTTCCACAGTCTGGTCGAGTGCATGGCCAAGTTCATGGCGGTCGGCTACCCGTTCGCCGACGTGGTGGCCATGACGACCAGTCGGGCCGCCACGGCCATCGGCAGGCAGGACGACCTCGGCGCCATCGCCGTCGGCCGCGAGGCCGACCTGACCGTCCTGGACCTGGTGCGCGGCGACTTCACGTTCACCGACACCACCAAGGCGACCTTCACCGGTGAGCACGGCATCGTCCCCGTGCACACCGTGCGTGCCGGGGAGCTCGTGCCGCCGGTCTGGGGCACCCACCCGTGGGGCTGGCTGCCGAGGCGGGCCGATGACCGGTGACCTCACCTACGAGGTGCTGACGGACTGGGAACAGCTGCCCCCGGAACACCACCACCTCGACGTGGCCGGTGTGGACGTCGACGCCGACGACCGCGTGTACCTGTTGACCCGCGACGAGAACCGCGTGTTCGTCTACGAGGGCGACGGCACGTTCGTGACCACGTGGGGTGAGGGGATCTTCACCACGCCCCACGGTCTCACCGTGGCCCCCGACGGCACCGTCTACTGCGTCGACTGCGGCGACCACACCGTGCGCCGGTTCGGCCAGGACGGCACGCTGCTGGCTACCATCGGCGCCCCCGGCGTCGCCACCGACACCGGCTACCGCCGGGGCGGCGGGAAACCCTTGGTGCACAACGTCGAGACCGTCGCCAGACCGGCGGGTCCGTTCAACGGGTGCACCAACCTGACCGTGGCGCCGACCGGCGACCTCTACGTCGCCGACGGCTACGGGAACTGCCGCGTGCACCGCTTCACCGCGGACGGCGAGCTGATCGCGTCGTGGGGCGGGATCGGGGTCGGGCGCGGCGAGTTCCACCTGCCGCACGGCATCTGCGCCACACCGGACGGCCGGATCCTGGTCGGCGACCGGGAGAACGACCGCATCCAGGTCTTCGACCTCGACGGCGCCTACCTGACCGAATGGACCGACATTCAGCGGCCGACCGATCTCGCGGTCGACCGGAACGGCCTGGTCTATGTGTCGGAGCTGTGGCGACCCCTCGGCACCGCCTCGTTCACCCGTGGCACCACACCGGTCGACCTGCCTGGCCGCGTCACCGTCTTCGACCCGGCCGGGACCGTGGTCGCCAGGTGGGGCTCCCTGCGTGGCGGACCAGGACACTTCATCGCCCCGCACGCCATCGCGGTCGACTCCGCGGGCGACGTCTACGTCGGCGAGGTGACCGGCACCTTCGGCGTTCGCGCCGGCCGGGTCCCGGCCGGTCTCGGCGACCACCAACTGCAGAAGTTCGTACGAGTGAAGGCGGAACACCATGCGACGCAATGACCGGCACATCAGGACCTCGCACGGCGGGAACCTGCCGCTGCCCGCCGACCTCGACGCGCTGCTGGCCACCACCGACCGGGACCAGGCCGCCGTCGAGACCCGGCTCGTCTCGGCGGTGCGGGAGGTCGTCGGCACTCAGGTCGACTGTGGCCTCGACGTCGTCAACGACGGCGAGTACGTCAAGGCGGGCGCCGCGGGCGCCTACACCGGCTACATCAACGCCCGCGTCACCGGCTGGGAGACCCGCGAGGGCGACGCGGCGCCACCGCCCAAGCGCGGCGGCCCCGGCGAACGCGACCGCGCCCTGTTCCCCGGCACCTACGAGTCCGGCCTGTGGCTGTCGGGCTCCGGCGGCGCCCTCCGGCCCGGCTTCGCCACTCCGGGTCGCACGCCGCGCCGCCGCGGCACCCGCGTGTGCGTCGAACCGTTGCGCTACACCGGGTACGACGCGGTCACCGCGGACGTCAAGGCGCTGCGGGAGGCACTGCCTGGCGGGGACACCGAGGGCTTCATCGCCGCGCTCGGCCCGCTGAGCCTCGGCGCCGGCGCGGTGAACGAGCACTACGCGTCCGAGGAGGAGTACCTGTTCGCGGTCGCCGAGGTGATGCGCGAGGAGTACCGGGCCATCAGCGACGCCGGGCTGATCGTGCAGCTCGACGAGCCGGAGTTCCTCACCACGTGGACGTTCTACCCGGACTGGGATGTGCCGCGTTACCGCAAGTACCTGGAGCTGGCCATCGAGGTGATCAACCACGCGCTCGACGGCGTCCCCATCGAACAGGTCCGGTTCCACAGCTGCTTCGGCAGCGGGCACCGGCCGCACGTCACCGACATCGAGCTGCGGCACGTCGTGGACCTGATACCGCGCATCAACGCGCAGACCTACGCGATCGAGTCCGGCAACGTCCGCCACGCCCACGAGTGGCGGGTGTGGGAGAACGTGACCCTCCCGGAGGGGCGCAACGTCATGCCGGGCGTGGTGAGCCACGCGACCGACCTCGTCGAGCACCCCGAGCTGGTGGCCGAGCGGCTGATCAACTTCGCGAGCGTGCTCGGCAGGGAGAACGTGCAGGGTGGCACCGACTGCGGGATCGGCTCCCGCGTCGGCCACGAGGAGATCGCGTGGGCGAAGCTGCGTGCACTCGGCGAGGGCGCGGCCATCGCGAGCAGGACGTTGTGGCCGTGACCGCCTGGCCGAAGCCGTTCCGGCCGCGGCTCTCGGCGCCGTGGTGCTACCGCGTGCACACCGTGCTCGTCACGAACCGCGCGTACCGGTGGCTGGCCACGCGCCTGGAACGCAGTCCCCGCGCCTACCGCGTGTTCACCGCGACCGAGCGGGTGTCCAAGGAGAAGTTGTTCGGGTGCCGCATGTGCGGCCAGTGCGCACTCCCGGCCACCGGCTACGCGTGCCCGATGACCTGTCCCAAACAGCTCCGCAACGGGCCGTGCGGGGGAGTGTCGCCCGATGGCCGGTGCGAGGTGCACCCCGCGGTCCACTGCGTGTGGGTGCTCGCCCACGACCGCGCGGTGGCCGCCGGGCACCGTACCGACCTGGACCTGCTGCAGCGGCCGGTCGATCACCGCGAGCAGGGCCGCAGCTCGTGGGTCAACTACTGGCAGGGCCGCGACGACGACATGGTCATCGAGGCTCGGCGATGACGGCGGGTCTGCTGGCCGCGTTCGACGCCGGCCGGTTCGCGGTCACCGCAGAACTCGGCCCGCCCCGCGGCGCCGACCCCGATGCGGTGGTGCGCAAGGCCAAACTGCTGCGCGGCTGGGTCGACGCGGTCAACGTGACCGACAACCAGGGTGCCAGGGTGCGGATGTCGAGCCTCGGTGCCGCGGTCATCGCCCAGCGGTCCGGTGTCTCGCCGGTGATGCAGCTGACCTGCCGCGACCGCAACCGGCTGGCACTGCAGTCCGACCTGCTCGCCGCGGGCGCGCTGGGTATCCCGCACGTCCTGCTGCTGACCGGTGACCACCCGAAACTCGGCGACCACCCGGAGGCGAAACCCGTGTTCGACCTCGACGGCGTGCAGCTGACCTGGCTGGCACGGACGCTCCGGGACGGCACGCTGATGTCCGGTGAGCCGCTCACGGTCGCGCCGCGGTGGCTGATCGGGACGGTCGAGAACCCGTTCGCGCCGCCGCTGTCGCACCGCGCCGACCGGCTCGCGAAGAAGGTGGCGGCGGGCGCGGAGTTCGTGCAGACCCAGTACGTGTTCGACGTGCCGGTGTTCGCGCGGTGGTTGGCCCGGCTGCGCGACCTCGGGGTCACCGAACACTGCGCGGTCCTGCCGGGGGTCGGGCCGATCCGCTCCACCCGGATGCTCGAGTTCCTGCGGACCGCCGTCCCCGGCGTGCACCTGCCGTCCACTGTGGACGACCGGTTCCGTGGCGTGCCCGCCGACCGGGTCGCCGAGACGGGCCTGCGGCTGTGCGCGGAGACGATCCAGGAGCTCGCCGAGCTTCCCGGTGTCGCTGGGGTGCACGTGATGGCGTTCGGGTTCGAACACGGTGTGCCCGAGATCCTCGAACGTGCCGGGCTCGCACCGCACGTCACGACTCTGGAGGGCAGTGTGGATGCTCGTTGAGTTCCGGCCGCACGCGCGGCTGCGCGGCAGGAAGCCGGCCGACCTCGGCGCGTCCGTGCTCCCGGTGGTCGCCGCGGTCAGCGCCAGCGACGCCGACCTCGGGAAGGTGCGGGTCGTGTGCGACTGGGTGCAGTACCGCGACAACTTCCGCGACGTCGTGGCGCTGCGGCCGATCCTGCACGACGACGCGGTGCCCGAACCGCTTGGCGTCCGGCACGACGACCTGGAGATCGCGGTGGATGTGCGGCGGGCCGCGGACGCACCAGTCGGCGAGCTGACCACCGCGCTGCTGCACCAGCCGCCGGACCGGGTCCTCATCGAGGAGTGGCGGCCCGGCCGCGACAGCTGCGTCTGGCAGTTCAACGCGCTCTACTGGTCGGCGCTTCACCTGTGGGAGAAGGCCACCGGTCGCGGCTACGAGCAGGCGCTGCCCGGTGGGGAGAGCGACGCACGCAACCGCGCCGCCGCCGCGGAGCTGATCGGTGAGCTGTTCGCCGTCTGGGACCGCCTCGCCGCGAGCGCCGCGCTGCCGGACGAGCTGTACGTCATCGAGCTCGGCGTCGGCAACGGCGGTCAGGCCAAGGTGTTCCTCGACGAGCTCCGCGACCTCGACCGGCAGCGCGGCACCGCCTACTACCGCCGCCTGCGCTACCTGATGTGCGACTACTCCGCCCACGTGCTCGACCTCGCCAGGGAGACCGTCGCCGAGCACACCGAGCACGTCAGCTCGTTCGCGCTCGACGCCACCCGGCCGCGCACCTCGCTGGGTTTCCTGCAGTACAAGGCATTCCTCGTCTACATCTCCAACGTCTACGACAACCTGCCCACCGACGAGGTGGCCCAGCTGGGCGGGCGCACCTACTGCGTGCACAACCGGGCCTACCTGTCGGGGGAGACGGCGGCCGAGCTGGCGGAGTCGGTCTCGGCGTCGGTCGACGAGCTGCCCGCGCTGGTGCACAAGCTGCTTCGGCTGGGCCCCTCGTTGCTCGCCGAGGCCTGCCCCGGCCACTTCCCCGACACCGATTCCGCCGTGCGCTTCTGGCAGCAGACCTGGTCGGCCCTGCGCCTGGAGGAGCGGTACGTGCCCCTCCAGGGGCTCGACACCTACCCGCTCACCGACGCGCTCACCGGAGAGGCGCTGCGGCCGCTGCTCGAGTCCGGCGCGGACGTCCGCATGCACGTGAGCAACGGTGCCGTCGCCAGCTTCGACGACACCCTCCGGCTACTGCACCCGTTCGGCAAGCTGGTGTGCCACGACCTGTTCGTCGACGGCGTCCAGGGCTATCGCACGACATTCCGCGGCCCTGGCAAGTACGACGGGTCGGTCGTCAACTGGGTCAACGGCCCGCTACTCGCGCACATCGGCCGCAAACGCGGGTTCGACGTGGACTACGCGCCGTTCCGCCACCGCGCCGGCGGGCACATCGTGACGATGACGGCGCAGGTGCGGGACTGATGAACGGACCGTTCGACCACCTGCCGGTGCTGCCGACCACCGTGGTCGGCTCCTTCCCCGTGCCGGAGTGGATGGAGCGGCTCAAGACCGACTGCTTCCGTGGCCGGGTCAGCCGCGTGCAGCTCGCCGACGTGCACGACATGGCGATCAAGGCCGCTCTGCGGGACCAGGAGCTGGCCGGCATCGACATCGTCTCCGACGGGGAACTGCGCCGGGACAACGACATCGACTATTTCCTCGCGCGCCTGCCCGGCGTCGAGCTGCGCAACGCCACCAAGGACTTCTACTTCGACTACCACGACAGCGCCGTGACCGCGCCCCTGCCGCCCGCCACCGGCGACGAGCTCGCCTGGCTCGCCGACGACTACGCGTTCACCTCGGCGCAGACGACCGCGCCGATCAAGTTCTCCTTCACCGGCCCGTACTCGCTCGCCCGCAGGCTCCGCGACCACGCGTACACCGACCAGCGCGCGCTGGTGCGCGACCTCGCACACCGGCTCAACGGCGCGGCACACGCGCTCGCGGCCCGCGGCGCGACGCTGCTGCAGATCGACGAACCGTTCCTCGCCGGTTACCCGGGCGACGTGGACATGGCGGTCGAGGGCGTCAACATCGTCACCTCGGGCGTGGACGTCAGCTGGGCGCTGCATGTCTGCTACGGCAACCGGTACGCGCGGCCGTCATGGGAAGGCCACTACGACTTCCTGTTCCCGGCCGTTCTCGACGCGCGGGTCGACCAGCTCGTGCTCGAGTTCGCCCGCAAGGGCTACGCGGACCTGCCAGTGATCGAGAAGTGCGGGTGGGACCGTCGCATCGGGCTCGGCGTCGTCGACGTCAAGAGCCAGGAGGTCGAGTCGGCGGAGACCGTCGCGACGCGCATCCGCGCCGCACTCGACCTCGTGCCGGCGGAGCAGCTCGTCATCAACCCGGACTGCGGGCTGCGGAACCTGTCCGGCGCCGTCGCCCGCGCCAAGCTCGCCGCGATGGTCGAGGGCACCGGGCAGGTGCGCCGCGCTCTCCGTCCGTCGCCGATCCCCGACCAGCTGGTCCAAGGAGCATGACCATGACCGACGACTTCCTCTTCACGTCCGAGTCGGTGACCGAGGGGCACCCCGACAAGGTCGCCGACGCGATCTCCGACGCCGTGCTCGACGCGGCGCTGACCGACGACCCGTATGCGCGGGTCGCCTGCGAAACCCTTGTCACCACCGGCATGGTGGTGCTGGCCGGGGAGATCACCGCCGCCCGGCAGCTGGACTACACCCAGATCGTCCGGGACACCGTCAACCGGATCGGCTACGACGCCGACTGCGGCTTCGACGGCAACCACTGCGCGGTGCTGATCGCGCTGGACAAGCAGTCACCCGACATCGCACAGGGCGTCGACCAGGCCTACGAGCGGCGCGGCGGCTCTGACGACGACCTCGACCTGGCTGGCGCGGGTGACCAGGGCATGATGTTCGGCTACGCCACGAACGAAACCCCCGAACTGATGCCGATGCCGATCGCGCTGGCACATCGGCTGTCCCGCCGGCTCGCCGAGGTTCGCAAGGACGGCACGCTGCCCTACCTGCGCCCGGACGGCAAGACCCAGGTCACGGTCCGGTACGCGGGCGGCCTGCCGGTGGCCGTCGAGCAGGTGCTGGTCTCCACGCAGCACACCGAGGACGTCGGCGTCGACCAGATCCGCGATGACCTGTGGCGCCACGTCGTCACCGCCGAGCTGCCACCCGGCCGCTACGACCCGGACGTGCTGCGGGCCGCGCTGCTGGTCAACCCGACCGGCCGGTTCGTGGTCGGCGGCCCGGTCGGCGACGCCGGCCTGACCGGCCGGAAGATCATCGTCGACACCTACGGCGGCTTCGCACGGCACGGCGGTGGCGCGTTCTCCGGCAAGGACCCGTCCAAGGTGGACCGCTCGGCGGCGTACGCGGCCCGCCACGTGGCGAAGAACGTGGTCACCGCCGGGCTCGCGGACCGCGCCGAGGTGCAGGTGGCGTACGCGATCGGCGTCGCGCGCCCGGTGTCGGTGCTGATCGAGACGTTCGGCACCGAGCGGGTGCCCCGCGACCTGATCGACACGCTCGTCGCCGAGCACTTCGACCTGCGCCCCGCCGCCTTCCGGGCCTACCTCGACCTGCACCGCCCCATCTACTCGCCGACCTCGGCCTACGGCCACTTCGGCCGCACCGACGTCGACCTGCCCTGGGAACGCACCGACCGCGCGGACGCGCTGCGTGCCGCCGCC
>Ga0272482_10000584_pt1 | contig 11467 bp, 8 predicted proteins | sample RVTome_8_FD_192427 | JGI IMG/M metagenome (GOLD analysis project Ga0272482, IMG submission 192427) | Soil microbial communities from uranium-contaminated site in the Upper Colorado River Basin, Wyoming, United States - RVT160D0 (version 2) ...
AGCAGGCGCGGGTCGAACTCGCCCAGCCGAAACGCCTCCCGCTCCATGATGATCACGGGGTTGGCGAGCAGGCTCTTGTCGAGACCGGTGAATGCGGCGACCGTGGCCGCGCCGCTCAGGGCGGCGCCGAGAAAGGCGGACGCGAGCAGCGGTGCGCAGAAGACGGCGGCCAGGATACGACGACGGGACATTGTGGACTTCCTCCCCAGCGTGCGATGTGTGGAGTCCCACAGGTATCACGGATGCCGGCCGCCGTCCTGAGTACTTCAGCCGGTCAGCTCGGGCACCAGCTCGGCAGGGTGGGGCAGTGCGGCCATCTCGTCGCGTACCTCGCCCGCGGCTGCCGCCAGTGCCGGGTCGGTGACCAGCCGCCGCAGGGCCTCGGCGTCGATCTGGCGCACCGGAACGGCCAGGCCGGCGCCCCGGGCCGCGAGCAGCTCGGCGTTGCGGCGGCGGTCTCCCGGGCCGGGCACGACGATCTGGGGTACACCGGCGGCCAGCGCGGCCAGCAGCGTGCCCGCGCCGCCGTGGTGGACGACGCCCGCGCACGTGGCCAGTGCCTCGGCGAAGGGGGTCCAGCCCACCGCGCGCACGTTGGGCGGAAGGTCGGGCCGGACGCCCGGGCGGACCAGCACCACCTCGGCGTCCACACCGGACGCCGCCGCGATGGCCGCGCCGATGAGGTCGCCGCCCCCCGGGCCGGGCACCGTGCTGTGGGTGACCAGGATGCGCGGGCGGCCGTCCGGCGGTGGCTCCCGGAGCAGGTCGGGCAGCTCGCCCTCGCCGCCGTACGACACGAAGCGGATCGGCCGCACCTCGCGCGGGCCGACGAGGCTGGGCGGGGCCACGCTCAGCACCACCCGGTCGGCGGGCAGCCCGGCCGGTCGCCGGTGCCGCATCGCGGCCGTCGTGACGCGGACCAGCTCGGCCTCGTCGAAGAGCGTGTTGCCGTGCAGCACCGCGGGCACGCCCACCTCGGCCGCGGCGTGGGCGCCGGCGGCGGCCAGCGGCTCGTACACCACGAGGTCGGGTGACCACTCGCGGGCGAGCCGCACGGTGGGGTCGACGAGCTGGTCGTTGACCGCACCGAAGAGCAGCGCCACGCCCCGGGTGCCGGCCTTGCCGGCCAGCTCGGCCCGGCCGATCAGCGGGTGGCGCAGGAGCACGCGGCGGGCGATGCGGCTGAAGTCGAAGCCCGGCACGACGTCGTCGACCTCGAGACCGGCGGGCCGCGCGGCGGCCGCGTCGCCGCCGGCCGCCACCCGCACCTCGTGCCCCGCCTCGCGCAGGGCCACGGCGAGCGGCACCATCGGAAAGAGGTGCCCGATCAGTGGCGCGGACACGAAGAGAATGCGCACCCAGCCGACCTTAGACCTGGTCAGCCTCGGTATCGGGCCGGGGGCGGCGCCGCCACCGGGCCCAGCGTGGCCTTGAGCCACCGGTCGTAGACGCGCATCCACCCACCGCTGGCGCGGAGGCGGTCGAAGACGCCGTTGACGAAGCGGACGAAGTCGGTCGCGCCGCGGGCGAAGGCCAGCCCGTGCGGCTCGTCGCTGAACCGCGGCCCCACGATCTTGGTGGTGGGGTCCTGCGCGGCGAGGCCGGCCAGCACGTTGTCGGTCGTGGAGATCGCGTCGACGTTGCCCTGCTGGAGCAGCACGAGGCAGTCGGTCCAGTCCACGGCGGAGACCGCGACCGGCTTCGACGGCGCGTCGATGATGGCCTGGATGGACGTGGTGCTGGCCGCCGCGCACACCCGCTTGCCGCCGAGGTCCTGGATGCCGGTCACCGTCGAGGTTTCCGGCACGAGCACCCGCTGCCCCGAGTCGAGGTAGTTGGTGGAGAACTCGACCAGCTCGCGGCGCGCGCAGGTGATCGTCATCGAGTTGGCGACGAGGTCCACCTGCCCGTTGACGGCGGTGAGCCGCTGCTCCTGGGTGACCACGACGTACTGCACGCGCTCCGGATCACCGAAGATCGCCCTCGCCACCTCGCGCACGAGGTCGATGTCGAACCCCTCCAGCCGCCCGGTGAACGGGTCGCGGAAGCCGAAGAGGTAGTTGTTCTGGTCGACGCCGGCGATCAGCCGCCCACGCGCCAGGATCTTGTCCATTGTGGACCCGGCCAGCATCCGGCCCGGTGCGGGCAGTGCCCCTTCGGGGCGCAGGCTCGCTCGGGGGTCGCAGGGCGGCTCCGGCGGCAGGGCGCTGGGCGGCACGGCGGGATCGACGACACCCAGCGGCATCGGCGCCTCGGTCGGCGCGGAGGCCGGCGCACGGTCCGCCGGGTCGGTCGTGCAGCCGCTCAAAAGGACCAAAGCCACCGAGGCGGCCGTCCACACCCGCAAGCCACCCCGCATAGGTCAACACCCTAGATAACCGGGGCAAGCTCACCCGGGGGAACGGGTGGGCTCCACCACCGCCGGCGGCGGTGCGAAGAGCGCCGCGGCCCGCGGGTCGAGCGCCACCGACGTGGGGACCAGCGCGAGCAGGGCGGTCGGCACCGGCACCGGCGTCACCCCCGCGTACCCGAGCGAGGCGATGACCTTCTCGCTGTCCTGCTGCGGTATCGCGTACTTGAGCCCCTGGTCGGTGACCAGGTACACCGTGCCGGTCGCGGCGCTGCCGGGGACCGGCTGGGCCCGCACCAGCGCGGCTCTACCGCCGGGCAGGACCACCCGGTCGGCGGTGGCCACGCCATCGGTGCCCGCGCCCGCCGGCGGTTGGTCGGCCGGCACGGTCAGCTCGGCGCCGGCGCGCGCGTAGGTCTCCACCACGACCGGCGCGTCCGCGGCACCCGGGTCGCGATAGGCGGCGCACACCGCCGCGACCCCTTCGCCATCGCGCAGCCGGGGTATCGCCGGCGGATAGCCGGGTGGCTCGGCCCCGGCTCCGGCCCCGACGAGCAGCCGGCCGGCCTCCCGCACGCTGATCTCGTTGACCTGGCGGCCCGACGCGGTCAGCAGCCGGCTGGCGAGCGCGCCCACGGGGGCGAGCCCGCCGGCCACCATGACGTAGAGCTGATCGGCGGCCCGGAAGAGCTCACCGATCGCGACCGCCTCCCCGTCGACCTCCTCGGGCGCGGGGTCGCCGTCGCCGGCGATCCGGGGCGCGACCAGGTCGGGGCCGGCCGGCAGCGCGTTGAGCAGCGCGCCGGCGACCGGCAGCGGCGGCACGGAAGCCCACCCCAGCGCCGCCAGCGTGGCGTTGTCCGGCACCCGCAGGCGGTGGTGGTTCCACAGCAGGTAGCGCTGCTGGCCGGCGCGGACCAGCAGGCCCGCCTCCGCGGCCACCGCCGAGCCGCCGGGCGGGGTGTGTCCGATGAGGACATACGAGCCGGGAGTGAGCGAGCCGGCGGACCTCGGCGCGCTGCACACGCTCCACGGGAGCCCGACGAGCTCCTTCTTGTCCGGCAACGCGTCCGGCGCGTCCGGGATCCCGACCGGCCGCCCGCGCGGCACCTCGCGTAGCGACGACCGGGCCATGGTCCGCACCGCCGGCCGGGACTCCCCCAGGATCAGCCGGGCGGAGGCCCAGTTGAGGACCGGATGCAGCCGGCCCTCGATGTAGAGGTACTTCGCGCCGGTCTCCCGCTCGACCAGGATGGTCTTGGTCGCCGGCTTGCCACCGCCGGGCCGCACCAGCCCGTAGACGGCGAACCCGGCGAAGACGAGGCAGCCGACCACCAGGCCGCCGATCATCGCGAACGCGAACCGGCGCATGGGCAGCTCGTTGGTCTCCGGCTCGCCGGCGAGCATCGCCGACACGATCCGCCGGGTGAGGAAGCGGTATGCCTGGACCTGGTCCCGGCGACTGGTCATCGCCCCGCTCCTCCTAGCCCCGGACCGAACGGATCCACGTGTACAGGTCGGCCACCCAGGCGGCCAGCGGTGCCACCGCGAGGATCAGCACGATCTCGACGATGTCGAGCGCCCGGCCCCACATCGGGGAGTTGGGGCGACGGCCGGCCGAGAGCGCGTATCCCACACCGACGCCGGCGACGGCGACCGCCGCCACCACCGCGATCAGCAGCCGCCCGCCGGGGTCCGCCGCGACGAACAGCGTTACCGCCGCCGCGGTGAGCGCCGCGACGCCGGCGACCAGCAGCGACAGCCGCTGCGTCCGCTGGCCGAACCATCGGGCCCGGGCCAGAAACAGCAGGCCGAGCACCACGGCCAGCGCCACGCCGGGCACGCCGCCCGTGCAGGCCGCCACCGCCGCCACGGCACCGATGGCCGACAGCGCGGTCAGCAACGCCGCCAGGTACTGCTCCGCGCGGTCGGACTGGCCGAGCAGGCGATCGCCGTCGACCTGCTCGTCGTCGTGGCGCAGCTGCTCGCGGTCGGCGGGCAGGGTGGGCACCGGCAGCCGGCCGAGCCGGTACGCGAGCATCGGCAGCGCGGGCAGGAACGCGAGCGCCACGGTGACGGTGACCGCGGCCGACGCGGCGGTGCTCGCGTCGAAGACCAGCGCGACGCTCGTCGCGAGGAGCAGCCCGACCGCGCAGACGCCCACGCACAGGAAGACCGGACCTGCCTCGGCGACCCCCACCGCGGCGACCACGGTGAACACCACGACCATCGTCGCGGCGACCAGCAGGTGCGGCCAGGACAGGTCGCCGACCGTGTCCTCACCGGCGAGCAGCCGCAGCCCGCCGACGGCCGCGTACCAGATGCCGGTCAGCGCGAACGCCACCGCGGCGCGACCGTCGCCGACCGCGCGCGCCAGGACGACCGCCAGCACCACGAGCACGGCGGCCATCGCCAGCCCGGTCACCGCGCCGGCGGCCTGGGACGGGCCGGCCAGCAGGATCCCGACCCCGCCGGCCAGCAACGCCAGCACGCCGACGAGCAGGCCGGCGGCGCGGGTCGTCGACGCGGTCCACCGCCGGGTGCGCTCGCGGGCCGCGGTCGCCACCGCGTCGACCACGTCGTCGAAGACCATGCGCGGCGCCTCGTCACCGCGTGGCCGCAGGTAGAGCAGCTCGCCGTCGCGCACGTCGAGCTGCGCCGGGGTGTGCGAGCCGTCCAGCACCACACCGCCCAACCTGGACAGTGCCCAGCCGTGCCGCGCGGCCGCGTCGTCGGCGAGGTCGGTGCCGGCGTAGCGCAGCACCGTGGGCAGCAGGTCGGCCAGCGGCACATCGGACGGCAGCGCCAGGTCCACCCGGCTCTGTGGCGCGACCACGGTGACCCGGCTCAGTCCACTTGCCACGACTCAACGACCTCCCCGGGAGCGCCGCCACCGCTTGACATCGACGCCATCGTATCCACCGCAGAGGCCGTGACCGATACGGCTTCGCTCACGCGCTGGTGGGCTGACCGCCGAGGACCGCGGGCGGCGAGTCGTCGTCGCCGGCCCACGCCACGCGGTCGGCGGCGGACCAGTCGGTGGCACCGTCGGCCAGCCGCGGGTCGGTGATGGCGTAGCCGTCCGCGGGCCGGCTACCGCCCATCGGGCCGCCGCCGCCCAGGACCGGTGGCGGGACGCCCGCGCCCGCGCCGGCCGGAGCCGCGAAACTCCTCCCCTCCGCGGTCGCCCGCACGCCAGAGTCGGCGGCGCCGCTCAGGCCGGGCGACGCGCCGCCGAGCGCGACCGGCGGCGGCGCCGACCCGGCCGGCGCTGGCGGTGGCGAGTTCGCGAGCATGGTGAGCCCCGGAGTGGTACCCGGGACGGTCGTGAGCCCGGCGCCGGCGAGCTGCGTACCAGTCCCGGTGACCGGCACGCTCGTCTCGACCGGCTCCCGATCCGGTATCTCGACATCGCCGACCGGGGTCAGGCCGTCGGTGAGACCGCCGGCCACACTGCTCGGCAGGCCGGGCGGTGGCTCAGGCACCGACGCCGGCCAGTTGTGGTGGTCGGCGAGCGCGTAGTCGCCGGCCAGCCGCGCCACCAGCGCGGCCATCCGCTCGCGGGCCTTGGCCTGCTCCTCCGTCGCCAGCTCGTGACCGAAGGACCCGTCCAGCACGCCGCCCGCCTGGAGGTCCGGCCGCGCCGGACCCCCGGCCCCCGCCGGCTGGTCGGCCCGCCGTTGGGCGTCGGCCAGCCCGCCGGACATCAGCCCCAGCCCGATGCGCAGCGCCGCCGCCTCCTCGCCCAGCTTCTGGGCGAACGCGACGACGAGACCGATCCGAAACTGGAACTCCCGGCTGCCGGTGCCCTCCCAGCGCGGGGCCAGGCGGGTGAGGTCGGCGCGCAGCCCGGTGGAGACCGACTCGACGGCGTCCTCGGCCCGCTTCCAGGCGCGCTCCAGCTGGGCCAGCCGCCTCGGTGACCCGGCCATCAGCTGGCGGTGCAGCTCCTCGTGGCTGAGCAGCCGGTACCGCTCGTAGTACTCGTCAGGCATCGGTTCGTCCACTGGTGAGTGCCTCCCCCGTCGGCCCCAGCGCGTCCTGGACCTGGTCCGGGCGCACCGAGTTGAGCTCCTCGACGGTCCGGTACGCGTCGAGGATGCGAGCCGTGGCACGCTGCGCGGTGGTCAGCGCGTCGAGCAGGCGACCCAGCTGCCGCACGTACTGGTCGTGCAGCACCTGGTGCCGGGCGGCGGTCACCGCGGCGTCGTGAAACCCGCCCAGCGCGGGCGGGTCCGATCCGGGCGGCACCTGTAGTGCCAGCAACGCCCGGCCCACCTCGTCGATGCGTGGCTGAAGCGTCAGGTAGAAACCCTGCAGCGACAGCAGGTCGACGGTGAGCACGTCGCCGGTCGCGCCATCAGCAGCCATGCCTCTGCTACGAGGGCCGGACGGCACTGGTTCACGTGTGATTCTCGACAGTGATCGACCATGGCACGCGTCGATATAGTGGGGCTCCATGGAGCGTTCGGAGGCGTCGTGAGTACGGTGCTGTTCCGTCGACCGCCTCGCCAGCCCGCACCGCAGCTGCCCCGCGGGGAGCTTGTCCTCGAGCCGCCGCCGGAGCTGGCCGAGCCGGTCTCGCGCGGCTTCGGGCCGATGCTCATGCTGCTGCCCATGCTGGCCAGCGGCGGCGCGATGGCCATCATGTACTCGACGATGCAGTCGAGCCGCGGCGGCGGCATGCTCATGTATGTCGTGGGTGGACTGTTCGCGGTCTCCATGCTGGGCATGGCCGGCTTCTCGTTCGGCGGCGGCAACCGGCGGGGCGAGATCGACGCGCAGCGCCGCGAATACCACCGCTACCTCGCCCAGGCCCGCCGGCAGGCACGCCGGGCCGCCGAGCGCCAGCGCACCGCGCTGCTGTGGCGCCACCCGGCGCCGGAGACACTGTGGTCCGTCGCGGCGTCCCGGCGGATGTGGGAGCGGCGCGCCACCGACCCCGACTTCGGTGAGGTGCGGCTCGCGGTCGGCGTGCAGAAGCTGGCGGTCACGATCGTGCCGCCGGAGACGAAGCCGGTCGAAGACCTCGAGCCGCTCACCGCGGTGGCGCTGCGCCGCTTCGTCCGCGCGCAGTCGGTCGTCCCGGATCTGCCGCTGGCGGTGCAGGTCCGCTCGTTCAGCCGGGTCGTCCTGCGCGGCGAGCGGGAGCCGGCGCTCGCGCTGACCCGCGCGCTGATCTGCCAGCTCGCCACGTTTCATTCGCCGGACGACGTGCGGGTGGCGCTCATCGCGCCCGCCGAGCGGCTGCCGCTCTGGGATTGGCTGAAGTGGCTGCCGCACGCGCAGGACGACGGCCGGGTCGACGCGGCCGGGTCGACCCGGCTGGTGTTCGGGTCGGCCACCGAGCTTGAGGCGGCGCTCGCCGAAGACCTCGCCGCGCGGCCACGGCACTCGGTGGACGCGCGCCCGTTCACCGACGGCCCGCACCTGCTCGTCGTGGTCGACGGCGGCGAGATGCCGGCCGCGAGCCAGCTGCATGGCGCGGGGCTGCTCGGCACCACCCTGGTCGACCTTTCCGGCACCGTGCCCCGCGAGGCCGACCGCTGGCTGCTCTGCCTCGACGTGACCGCGAGCTCGCTCAGCGCCGACCGCGGCAAGCAGACCACCCAGCTCGGCCAGCCGGACCGGCTGACCGTCGAGCAGGCGGCCGGTCTGGCCCGCGCGCTCGCCCCGTTCCGCCTCTCCCGCCGGGCCGAGCCCACCGAGGAGGCCACGGCGCGGGTCATGGAGCTGCCCGAGCTGCTCGGCCTCACCGACGCGTCCGGTGTCGATCCGGCCCGCACCTGGCGGACCCGCCCGGAGCGCGACCGGCTGCGGATCCCGCTCGGTCTCGGCACCGACGGCGCCGCCGTGGAGCTCGACTTCAAGGAGGCCGCCCAGGACGGGATGGGCCCGCACGGGTTGATCATCGGCGCCACCGGCTCCGGCAAGAGCGAGCTGCTGCGCACGATCGTCTGCTCGCTCGCGATCGGCCACTCCACCGAGGAGCTCAACTTCGTCCTGGTCGACTTCAAGGGTGGCGCGACGTTCGCGTCCCTCGACGTCCTGCCGCACACGAGCGCGGTCATCACCAACCTCGCCGAAGAGCTGTCCATGGTGGACCGCATGGAGGACGCGCTCGCCGGCGAGCTGGTGCGCCGGCAGGAGCTGCTGCGCGCCGCCGGCAACTACGTCTCGCGCACCGAGTACGAGAAGGCCCGCCAGGCCGGCAAGCCACTCGCCCCGCTGCCGAGCCTGCTGGTCATCTGCGACGAGTTCAGCGAGCTGCTCGCCGCACAGCCGGACTTCATCGACCTGTTCGTCACGATCGGCCGGCTCGGCCGGTCCCTCGGGGTACACCTGCTGCTGGCGAGCCAGCGCCTCGAGGAGGGCCGGCTGCGCGGGCTGGACACGCACCTGTCGTACCGGGTCGGCCTGCGCACGTTCTCGGCGCTGGAGAGCCGCGTGGTGCTCGGCGTGCCGGACGCGTACGAGCTGCCCAACGCGCCCGGCCACGGCTACCTGAAGGCCGGCACCTCCACGATGCTGCGGTTCCGCGCCGCCTACGTCTCCGGGCCGTACCGCCCCGCCGGCCAGGCCCCGCGCGTGTCCCAGGCGGTCGTGCAGCGGCAGATCGTGCCGTACGGCCTCGCGCCCGTCGCGCTGCCACCCCAGCCCGCCGGCGAGCCCGAGCCCGCGCCGGAGGCGACCGAGTACACCGGCGCGCAGACCACCATGCTCGACGTCATCGTGCAGCGGCTGCGCCCGCACGGCCCACCGGCGCACCAGGTGTGGCTCCCGCCGCTGGCCGAGGCGCCGAGTCTCGGCTCGCTGCTCGGCCCGCTGGCCACCGACGAGCGGCACGGGCTGGTGGCGCCGGCCTGGCGGCAGACCCGGCTGGCGGCACCGGTCGGCGTCGTCGACCGGCCGTACGAGCAGCGGCGCGACCCACTCCTCGTCGAGCTCGGCGGGTCCGCCGGCAACGTGGTGATCGTCGGCGGTCCCCGCTCCGGCAAGAGCACCCTGCTGCGCACGCTCATCTGCGGCCTGGCGACCACCCACAGCCCGCGCGAGGTGCAGTTCTACTGCGTCGACCTCGGCGGGGGCAGCCTCCGCGCGCTGGCCGACCTGCCGCACGTGTCCGCCGTCGCCGTGCGCCGCGACGCCGAGCGGGTCCGGCGCACGGTCGCGGAGGTGAGCGTGCTGCTCGACGACCGCGAGGCCCGCTTCGTGGAGCTCGGCATCGACTCGATCGACTCGTACCGCGAGCGCCGGGCCCGGGGCGAGTTCGCCGACGACCCCTTCGGCGACGTGTTCCTCGTCGTGGACGGCTACGCCACGCTCCGCGAGGAGTACGACGAGCTGGACGACGCGATCGTCAAGCTCGCCGGCCGTTGCCTCGGGTTCGGCGTCCACATCGTCCTGACCGCCAACCGCTGGTCGGAGATCCGCTACAACTTCCGCGAGCTGCTCACCTCCCGGCTGGAGCTGCGGCTGGGCGACCCCAGCGAGTCGGAGATCGACCGGCGGGCCGCCGCCAACGTGCCGGAAGGGGCACCCGGGCGCGGCATCACCCGCGAGCGGCTGCACTTCCTGGCCGCCATGCCCACTGTGGACGAGCGGCTCGGCGACGAGGACATCGCCGAGCGCACCGCCGAGCTGGTCACCACGGTCCGAGAGGCCTGGCCGCACGACCCCGCGCCGAGGCTGCGGCTGCTGCCGAGGATGCTGCCCGCCGCCGAGCTCTGGCAGGAGGTCGGGCCGGCGCCGCGCGGCATCGCGATCGGCATCAACGAGATGCGGCTCGCGCCCGTGCTGCTCAACACCGACACCGAGCCACACCTGGTGGTGTACGGCGACTCGGAGTGCGGCAAGACCAACCTGCTGCGCCTGATCGCCCGCACGATCGTCGACCGGTACACACCCGACGAGGCCAAGGTCGCCATCGTCGACTACCGCCGCGGACTGCTCGGCGCCGTCGAGGGCGAGCACGTGCTGGAGTACGCGTCGTCCGCGAAGATCGCCGAGGAGATGGCGAAAGGGCTGACGGAGGCGCTGTCCGACCGCCTGCCCGGAGCCGGCGTCACGAGCGAGCAGCTGCGCAACCGGAGCTGGTGGACCGGCCCCGAGCTGTACGTGCTGGTCGACGACTACGACCTGGTGGCCACCTCCGGGCGCAGCCCGCTGAGCCCGCTGGTGGAGCTGCTGCCGCAAGCGCGCGACATCGGTCTGCATGTCATCGTCGCCCGGCGCACCGCCGGGGCCGGCCGGGGAAGCTACGAAACGCTGTTGCAGCAGCTGCGCGAGCTGGACGCGCCCGGCCTGTTGATGTCCGGAAACCCGGACGAGGGTCGCCTGCTCGGCAACCTCAGGCCGAGCCCCCAGCCGCCCGGCCGAGGCACGCTCGTCCGCCGGAGCGATGGCATCAATCTGATCCAGACCGCTTGGACAGAACCAGACTGAGCCGTTGCTCGTAGTGCTGTCGTACCAGTCGCAACGTCCAGGCCTCAGGTTCGTTCATGGGCGTCCGCGCGCGTCCGCGCGGTCCGCCGAGACCACGAAGGGTGGTGTCATGGGGTTGAACAAGTACGACAGCGGCAGCATGGACAAGGCTGCCGGGACGATGAGCGAGCAGCTCTCCGCGATCAAGCGTGACCTCGGGGAGCTGGATGACAAGCTCGACGAGCTGTGGCTCCACTGGGACGCCGAATCGCGGCGGGACATGCAGAAGACGGTGGAGGAGTGGGGACGCGAGCAGCAGGAGCTCACCGTCGAACTCACCAAGATGGAAGCCCTCATGGGCGACAGCAGCTCGACCGTCACCTCGACCGAGGCCGAAAACACCAACATCGCGAGCTCGAGCGGATCCACGGGCAACGCCTACCGCGCGAGGCTGTAAGCCACCACCATCCCGAGGGAGGGTCATTCCGTGACCATCATTGACGTTGACCCGAAACGAATGCAGGCGCTCAGCGCGGAGGTCGTCGTCAAGTCGAAAGACCTCCGCGCGCGTGTCGAAGCCTTCACCGGCAACCTCAAGAGTCTGCAGTGGACCGACGAGGACTCGCGACCGGTGTTCGAAAAGCGGAAGACCGACTGGGAGGTCGCGTCGGACGACACGGGCGTGAAGCTGCA